>JACCDX010811549.1_pt1 | contig 11708 bp, 10 predicted proteins | sample 7449681 | NCBI WGS metagenome assembly JACCDX01 (sample SAMN15323450, study PRJNA562643) | freshwater metagenome | isolation source: river surface water | place: USA:Blue River Watershed | collected 2017-08-18 | reverse complement strand
GTGCTGGTCCATTCCGCAACGTTTCCGGCCATGTCGTAGAGACCGTAGCCGTTGGGTTCGTAGCTGTGCACGCGCACAGGGTACATGCCGCCGTCCGCTACGAGGTTACCGCGTCCAGGCTTGAAGTTGGCCAAGAAGCAGCCCTTGCTGTTGGTGGTGTACGGACCACCCCATGGGTAGGTCGTGAGTTCGCGTCCACCGCGCGCGGCGTATTCCCATTCTGCTTCGGTCGGAAGGCGGAATTCGTTCTCGATGAAGTCGTTGTTCTGCTTCAAGTAGGTGTTGCGGTAGTGCGTGCGCCAGTTGGCGAAGGCCGTGGCTTGCTTCCAGCTTACACCCACGACAGGGTACTCGTCGTAGGCGGGGTGCCAGAAGTAGTTGTCGTGAAGGTTTTCGTTGAACGAGTAGGTAAAATCTGAAATCCACGCAAGGGTATCAGGGTATACGTTGACGATTTCGCTCACGAAGAAGCTTGAACGGTCTGATTCTTTTTTGCCGTTCTTGATGTAGTCGCGGTACGAGAAGGTCTTGCCGTTGCCGTCTGCGTCGCGGAAGTCCTTCTGCCAGCGGTTCTCTTTCGAAGCAGCCTTTTGCTTGTCTACCCAAAAATGGAGGTAGTTCAGCTGGCGTGAATCAATGCTGCGTCCGCCCAAAAAGCGCTCTTCAGGTGAAAGGTACATTGACTCGATGATCTCTGTGTACTCCTCTGACGGGTAGCGGTTAACGTCCCACACGAGTCGGCGCGTCCAGTCCAGGTAGGTCTGCATCGAATCGGGGTAGTTCAGGCCAACGAATTCCTCGTAGAACGTAGGGTTGTTCATGTCGGCGTAGTTGATGTACTCGTATCCTTCCACCATGCCCTCTGCGAGGCGGTAGCGAAGAATGGAGTCGCGAACCCAGTCGACGAACTGACGGTACTCGTTGTTGGTAATTTCGGTCTCGTCCATGTAGAATGCCGGAATCGAGACCGATTTGGTCGATGCCGTCAAGGTCGCAGGAACGTCGACGTCGGAGTTGCCCATAGCGAACTGCCCTTGGGGAATGAACACCATTCCGTAGGGGTCAGAGGGGTAGAAGTCGGGGCGGTTTTGTACGCCAACCAATTCCCCGTGGTCTCCGCCCGAACAGGCAGCGAGAAGGACCGCGGCTAGCCCGGTCAGGGAAAAGGATTTAACCATTTTAAAGTGTTTCATGGTCATGGTCTAACGTCATTGAGGGCGCGATATTACAAAAATCTTGGGTTACGGTAGCTACCGTTGACGCGCGGTGGAATTTCAATTGTGAAGCAGTAGGTCAAAAATAACTCGTGAGAGCCTGAAGAATAAGCACTTAGTGAAGATGTAGTCAGGTCGTAGGAGTACGAAGCCCGAAGCGACGGCAAGATCTGGTAACCGAGCATGATGCTCATGGCGTCTTGATTTCGGTACCCAAGTCCTGCATATATCTTATCCATAAGCACCGCATTCGCATTCAAGTCAATAGACAAATTGGAATTGAGGTCTGATTTGAGAAGAACACTTGGTGTGATGCGAATCGGAGTAGATGTGGGTAAATCGAAGCTGTAGCCACCGGTTAGGAAGTAGTGCATGGTGCTTTTAAAGCGCGCACTGCTACCAGAGAACGGAGCATCACTTTGAAGTAGGCGTGAAGTGGAGAGCCCTGCAAACCACGTGTCGGTGGTGTAGTAGGCACCGAAATTGAGTTCCGGAGTGAATGAAGTAGCTCCGTTGCCAACTACAGCTGGGTCGCTGGGGTTGTCGGGGTAAATCCACTGTGCGTTGCGCACGTTTTTGTTTTTGAAGTCTACTGCTAGGCCAAGACCGAGGCGTCCTGCGCCCAAATCCATTTGGTATGCGTAGCCAAGGGCTGCAGAAACATCTTCAAAAAAACCAATGCGGTCATTGACAATGTTGACCATTAATCCTCCGTGCAAAACGTCTAAAGGAATAGATGCGTTGACATTAAGCGTATTCGGTGCGCCTTCAAATCCGACCCATTGCAATCGTTGTCCCATGTTCACACAAATGCCCTCTCCACTGCCCGCAACGCCAGGATTGAACCCTAGTCGGTTGTGGTAGTATTGGGTGAACTGCACGTCCTGCTGCGCCCATAGCGCGCTGGAAATGAGCACCATTGCGCTTGCAAAGAGGGATTTGATGCGAGTCATTCGGGTGTTCAGGGTCAAGCGAATCAGCGCTAAAAGTAGGAAAAAAATGCGTTGCACAGCACTTTTTACTAAATGCCTCGACGAACGATGCGCCACCAGACGGCTGGAATTTCTCCGTTTTGCGCGGAAGCATAGTCTTCCATGCTGCAGGGTACGAGTGAATGCCGCGCGTCTGCTCCGGGGTGGTTGGCCACTTCAATCCACCATCGTTGGCTGAAGGGAGATTTGTAAAAAACCAGTTCTCCTTCGTCGCGGGGTAGCAAGACCGTGAACCTTAAGTAGTCGGACTTGCTGCGTTGCGGGAAGTCGCCCACGCGACCAGCCACGCCATCGATAAAGTACCAAAGGCCTTGGGCCCATAAGTGGGCGTTTTGGCCGTCGAGGTCTCGAGCGCCCACAAAGTCGGTCAGGCAGAGTGCGCTGAGTTTGTCGCTAAAGCCAGCGTAGCGAAGCACGGCGCAGTAGGATTCGCCCGTGAGTCCGTTGGGGTTGGCTTCGTGCTGGGCCGGAGCGTCAGCCGCGCGAACGGCGGCATTATGGACCACCATAAGGTCGGCGTCGCGAATCCAAGGTTCGGCGCGCTGTATCGGCTGCAGTTCTCCGACGCGGTGCACTTCGAGGTGCATTTTTTCGGCAAGGTCGAGCACGGATTGCGCGACAAAGTAGCTTTGGTGGGCCAGGTGGCTCACGTGAAAAAGCCGGAACGGCTTCATGGTCAGCATTTGGGCGAGCAAGTTGCTGCGGTCGGGAAGCACCTGGTCGTCGCCCAGCGAAATTCGGTTGTTGACAAAGCAGGCGTTGATCGTGCGCTCCATGCGGCCAAACGCGCGGTACACACCGAGTGGCCAATCGGAATCGGCCCCAAGGAAGACCGGGATGCAGCCGTACTGGAGCACTTCTAAGGCCAATTCCTCAACGGCAACGAGCGTGTCGACGCGGTCGCGGCCCGGCCGCAGGTTGCCAAGGTCGGCCACGCGGATGTCCCAGGGCCCCCAGAACAAGGGATACAGTGCACGTCGAACGCTGTCGGCCACGTCGTGGGCCGCTGCGCGCTGCTCGGGAACCCCGATAAGGGCAATTGACACGCCGCGCAGATCGGGCACTTCGCCCGCGTGCTGCAAAAGGCTGGCGCCTAGGGTTTCGTGGGGCCAGGCCTCTGTAAACTCCGACCCAAGGGGTTCAAGCCACTCGGTTCCCATGCTTACTTGGTTTTGCGGGTGGTTTTGCGCGCGGTAGACTTCGTGGCGGACTTAGCTTTAGCCGAACCGGCGCTGCGGCCTCGGCCTTTCGCAGCGGGGGCTGCGCTCGCGTGCTTGGCGCAGAGTTCGATGACGTCGTCGACGCTCAAGCTGTCGGGTTCGGTTCCGCGCGGAATTTTTACGTTTTCCTTGCCCCACTTTAGGTAGGGACCGAAGCGTCCTTTGCGCAGTTCCACTTCGCCGCTGGGGGTCGAAAAGGTCTTGAGGAGCGAGGCCTGAGCTGCCGCCAGCTTCGCCTTGACAAATTCAATGGCTTGTTCGGTCGTGACCGTCAGCGGCGTGGCGGGTGGGGTGATGCTGGCAAAAGTCTTGTCCCACTGGATGTAGGGTCCGAAGCGTCCGAAGTTGGCCCGCATCGGTTTGCCTTCGTACTCGCCTACCAAGCGGGGCAGGCGAAGCAGCTGAAGCGCCTCGGCAAGCGTGATTTTGTCTAAGGTGTAGGGCTCGGGGATGCCCACGAACTTGGCATCGGCCTCGTCGCCGTCGCCTCCTCCGAGCATGACCACAGGGCCAAATCGGGCAAGTCGCGCCGAAACTTGGCGGCCGCTCTCGGGATGGGTGCCCAGAATGCGCACGGAACGAACACGCTCGCCTTCTTCGGAACCTTCGACCAGCGGGTGGAATTTGGCGTAAAAATCGCTGAGCACGGCCTGCCATTCGGCGCGGCCCTCGGCGACCTCGTCAAACTGAGCCTCCATTTTAGCGGTGAAGGAGTAATCCATCACACCGCCGAAGTGGGCAACGAGGTAGTCGGTGACGAGGTTGCCGATGTCGGTTGGCACGAGTCGGCCTTTGTCGGAGCCAAACTTTTCTTCGCGCTGCCCCCAGTTCCATTGGCTTCCGCCTGTCCATTCGGCAAAAGCCACGTGGCGCACTTCGCCTTCGCGCACGCCTTTGGCGACGTAGCCCCGATTTTGGATTGTCGAAATCGTCGGCGCGTAGGTGGACGGACGTCCGATGCCTTCCTCCTCGAGCGCCTTGACCAGGGTGGCCTCGGTGAAACGGCCCGGAGGGCGGGTAAACCGCTGGGTCGCCGTTGCGCTGGCAAGAGTTACTGCGTCGCCTTGCTTGAGCGGCGGTAGCATTCCGGCCTCGTCTTCTTCTTCGTCAACGCCCTCGCGGTACACCTTTAAAAAGCCCTCAAAGGCAATCATTTCGCCGCGGGCAATGAATTCGGCGGCGGAATTGCTCAAGTGGGCCACGGTGCGGTCGATTTGGGCATCGGCCATTTGGCTGGCCAGGGTGCGCTTCCAAATCAGCTCATAGAGTTTTTTCTCGGCGGCGTCGTTGCCGGCGGACTTCACCAGCATGTTGGTCGGTCGAATGGCCTCGTGGGCCTCCTGGGCTCCGGCGCTCTTGGTGGTGTAGCGGCGTGTTTGGGCAAAGCTGGCTCCGTAGAGTTCGGTGATCGCGTTGCGGGCTCCGTTCACGGCTTCGTCAGAAAGGTTCACCGAATCGGTACGCATGTAGGTGATGTGACCGTTTTCGTAGAGCTTTTGGGCGAGGCTCATGGTACGGCTCACGGCCATTCCCAGCTTGCGCGACGCTTCTTGCTGCAGGGTCGACGTGGTGAAGGGGGCGGCGGGCTTGCGCGGAGCCGTTTTCTGTTCAAGGCTGCGCACGCTGAATCCCCCGCGGCCTAGGGCGGCGGCCAGGGCGTCTACGGCGGCTTGGTCCTTGAGGTCGCCGTGGTATTCGGCGGCGAAGCCTGCGCCGTTCGGGGCGGTGAAGCGGCCCTCCATGCGGAAGTCGATGTCCGAAACGAAGTGTTCGATGGCGCGTTCGCGCTCGACAATCATGCGCACTGCGACCGACTGCACGCGGCCGGCACTAAGGCCACGGCGAACCTTCTTCCAAAGTACGGGCGAGAGCTCAAATCCCACCAGGCGGTCGAGTACGCGCCTGGCCTGCTGGGCGTTGACCAAGTTCATATCGATATGGCGCGGATTATCTACGGCGCGTAGGATAGCCGTTTTGGTAATTTCATGAAAGACAATGCGCTTGGTCTTGGCTACGTCAAGGTCCAGTGCCTCGGCGAGGTGCCACGAAATGGCTTCTCCCTCGCGGTCCTCATCGCTCGCGAGCCACACCGTGTCGGCGCTCTTGGCCAGCTTGCGGAGCTGGGCCACTACATCTTTTTTGTCGTCGCTGACTACATACTCCGGAGCGAAGCCTTTGGCGACGTCGATTCCGATTCCGCGCTCGGGCAAATCGCGGATGTGGCCAAAGCTGGAGCGCACCGTGAATGCGCTGCCGAGGTATTTTTCAATGGTCTTCGCTTTGGCGGGCGATTCGACGATGACTAGGTTTTGGGCCATGGTTCGGAGTTTACGCGTACAAAGTAACGGCCGGAATCTCCGCAAAACGTTTAAAAAATGGGGCTGACATTTTGTCGCGTTTGCTCGGACGTAGTCCGTATTTTTGCATCATGTCCAAAATGTCCGAAATCGAACGCACCCCGCTGGGCGAGGAACGCCAGGGAGAAGTCCTGATCCGCGAAGGCCTGGGCCAGGGAAAGAAACTCTTCTTGGAATCCTACGGCTGCCAAATGAATTTCTCGGACAGCGAAATCGTCGCGTCCATTCTTCAAAAGGACGGATACGAAACGACCGACAAGCTCGAGGAGGCCGATCTGGTGCTGCTGAACACCTGCTCGATTCGCGAGAAGGCAGAGCAAACGGTGCGCAACCGCCTTGACCAGTTCAATGCACTCAAGGCAAAGAATCCGGAACTGAAAATCGGCGTGCTGGGCTGCATGGCCGAGCGGGTTCGCGAGAAGTTTTTTGACGAAGAGAAGCTTGTCGACTTGGTCGTTGGCCCAGATGCCTACCGCGACCTTCCCAACTTGCTCGAAGAGCTCGACGGCGGCCGCAAGGCGGTGAACGTCATCCTTAGTAAGGAAGAAACCTACCACGACATTGAACCTGTGCGCCTTGGCGGCAACGGCATCACGGCCTTCGTGAGCATTACCCGAGGATGCGACAACATGTGCACGTTCTGCGTGGTGCCCTTCACGCGGGGACGTGAGCGCAGCCGCGACCCACAAACAATTGTCGAAGAGGTTACCCAACTTTGGAACGACGGCTACCAAGAGGTTACGCTGCTGGGCCAAAATGTGGATTCGTATTTGTGGTACGGGGGCGGACTCAAAAAGGATTTCGCCAAGGCCAGCGCCATGGCCCAGGCGACGGCGGTGCACTTTGCCGACCTGCTTCATTTGGTGGCCAACGCGGTGCCCGAGATGCGCATTCGCTTTTCGACCAGCAACCCTCAGGACATGAAGGACGAGGTGCTGCACGCGATTGCCGCGCACCCCAACATTTGCAAGTACATCCACCTGCCGGTGCAAAGCGGATCGTCGCGCATCCTTAAGGAGATGAACCGCGGCCACAACCGCGAAGAGTACTTCGACCTGATCGACCGCATCCGCCGCATTATTCCGGGCTGCGGGCTCAGCCAAGACATGATCGCTGGCTTCCCGGGCGAAACCGAAGAGGACCACCAGGACACGTTGAGCCTCATGGAGTACGTGAAGTACGACTTTGGCTACATGTTCGCGTATTCCGAGCGCCCGAACACCTTCGCGGCCCGAAAGCTCGAGGACAATGTTCCGCTCGAGGTGAAGAAGCGCCGTTTGAACGAAATCATTGCCCTGCAGCAAAAGCACAGTGCCGAGCGTAACGCCGCCTACGTGGGTCAGACCGTCGAGGTGCTCGTCGAGGGTCGCTCGAAACGCAGCGAAGAGGATTTGTTTGGCCGCACCACCCAGAACACGGTGGTGGTTTTCCCTCGCGAAGGTTACCAGGCCGGGCAGTGGGTCAACGTCTGCATCGAACGCAGCACCGCCGCCACGCTCTTGGGAACCGCGGTCGGTTATTCACGCCCCCCACGAGTATGAAAAAGGCGCTCATTGGTTTCTTGTTTCTGGTTTCCTGTTTGATAGCCCAGGCGCAAACCCGTTTGGCCGACGGCCGGGTGCAGGACCGCTCGCTGGAGCTGGGGTTGCGGTCCGAAGCGATTAAAGACGCAGGCATCCTGCGGCTTTGCGTGGCCAAGGACGGACAATGCATCGAGAATTTGACGCTTGGTTTTACCGTGAGGGTGTACGACGCCAAGGGCACGGAAATCTGGAATTCCATTTGGACGGGCCAAACGCTTGACCTCAAGTTTAAGAAGCCGTTGCCCACGGCGCACCGAGTGGTGGTCAAGGCGGTTGCGCCACAGGTGGTAAATAAACTCACGGGGAATCCGATTTTGACCGGCGAACCCCTTGAACTTGAATTTGTGCTGGAATGAACGTACAGGACGTAAAGCAGCGTTTTGGCATTATTGGGTCGCATCCGGCCCTGGATCGTGCGCTCTTTAAGGCGGTGCAGGTGGCGGCTACCGATATTTCGGTGCTGGTCACCGGCGAAAGCGGCGTGGGCAAGGAGAACATTCCCAAAATCATCCACCACCTTTCGCACCGCAAGCATGCGCCGTTGATTGCGGTGAACTGTGGGGCAATTCCCGAGGGCACCATTGATTCAGAGCTTTTTGGCCACGAAAAAGGATCGTTCACGGGGGCGACCGGCGCCCGAAAGGGCTACTTTGAGGAGGCTGACGGCGGCACCATTTTTTTGGACGAGGTTGGCGAGCTTCCGTTGGGCACTCAGGTTCGCCTACTGCGGGTGTTGGAGACGGGTGAGTTCATCAAAGTTGGTTCGTCAAAGGCGCAAAAGGTGAACGTGCGCGTAGTGGGGGCCACTAACGTCGACATGCTCGAAAAGATTGACAAGGGCCAGTTCCGCGAAGACCTGTACTACCGACTTAATACCGTGGAGATTTCGCTGCCGCCGCTTCGCGAGCGAAAGGGCGACATCCACCTGCTTTTTCGCAAGTTTGCCCAAGATTTTTCGCAGAAGTACCGGGTTCCCGCCGTACGCCTGTCTGACGAGGCGGTTCGGGTGCTCGAGGCCTACCGTTGGCCGGGCAACATTCGCCAGCTTCGGAATTTGGTCGAGCAGCTTTGTGTGGTAGAAAGCGACCGAGAGATCAATGCCGACGTGCTTCGGCAGTACATTCCCGAGATTGACCGGCGTTCCGTGCCGGTTCGACGCGACGACGCTCTTTCGCAGTCTGAGTTCCAGACCGAGCGCGAAATTTTGTACAAGGTGCTGTTTGACATGCGCAACGACCTGAACAACCTCAAGCAGGTTGTGGCCGGCATGGCGGGTGGCACGTTTCAGCCGGCGCCAACAGCGCCGTCGGCTGCGCCCGAGACGGCGTTGCCGGTGCTGCGCAGCAACGAGTCGGCACCTCCACCGGAGGCTCCGCGCTACGTGGACTTTGCTCAAGACGACGAGGAAACACTCGACGTGGATTCGGCCGTGGAACCTGACGAGCGGCTGTCGCTGCAAGATTTGGAGCTCGACACCATTCGCCGCGTGCTGGAGCGCCACAAGGGGCGCCGCAAGAATGCGGCCGCCGAGTTGGGCATTAGCGAGCGCACGCTCTACCGTAAAATCAAGCAATTCGGCCTCGATTGATGCGGTTTTTTTCATTTGTACTGACGGCGGTGCTCGCGGTCGCCTGCAAAGGGGGATACTCCTTCACGGGCGGCGACGTGGGCAACGCCAAAACACTCAGCGTCGAGGCTTTTGGCAACCGGGCAGACTTAATCAACCCCATGCTGGCGCAGCGCTTCACGACGGAACTGCAGTCGGTGATGGTGCGCCAGACGCCCCTATCGCTGGTGGGCCGCGAAGGAGACCTTCAGTTCAGCGGAGCCATTGTGGAGTACAGCGTGCGTTCGGAGGCGCCCGCAGCAAACGACCAAGTGGCCCAAAGCCGCTTGAGTATTTCGGTCGAAGTGGTGTTTGTGAATATACTCGACGACAAAAAGTCGTTTACGCAGCGGTTTTCGGCCTTTCGAAACTTCCCGGCCTCCGCCGACCTTCGCAGCGTGGAAGACGGACTTGTCGAAGAGATGGTCAGCGAGCTGAGCGACAAAATTTTTAACCGAGCTTTAGTGCAATGGTAGCGGCAGACGTAGCGCGCGTTCGCGACCTCTGGGCTAACCCGGACTCGGTTTCGGCGAGTGACGTCGCCTTCCTCGAAGGGCTCGTGGCGGAGTACCCCGCGGCGGTATCGCTGTGGTGGCTGTACGTTCGGGCGGTTCAGCGCGCAGACGGCCCGCAGTTTGCCCACGTGCTTCAGCGCTGCGCGGCTGTTAGTCCCAACCGGGCCGCACTTATGGCGTGGGTGGAAGCGCCGTTGCTGCCGGTGGCGCGGGAGGTAGCGCCGGTCGTTGCGCCGGTGGCAGAGGTTGAGCCGGTACAAGTAGTTAAACCTGAAGAGGCTGCTACACCAGTTGAAGCGGTTAAGCCAGTGGAGGCGGTTAAGCCAATAGCAGCAGTTAAACCGGTTAAACCGGTTGAAGCGGTTACGCCTACGGCGCCCCCAACGGAGATCAATTTAGATGCCCTTCCTGAAAAAGTTCGGGAGCAAATTCTTAGGGCGCGTGCCCTGAAGGCAAAACTCTCGGGTGAAGTGTCGGTTCCGACGGCTGAAGTAAAGGCTCCGGCGGTGCCCAAGCCGGTCGTGGTGCCAGAACCTGACGCCCTGCTGCCCTCGTTGGCCGAGGCGAAGCCAGCCGAGCCTAAGGAAGCCAAAGTCCGCACTGTGCCCAAAGCACCGAAAGAAGCAGCGGCAGCCGTGCCGGCTCCATCCGAACGAGCAGCGGAGTTGAGTCCGTTCGCGCAGTTTGTTGCCCAGTTGGCCGACCGAAGCGGTGCACGACCGAAATCAGACGAACTTATTGATCAGTTTTTGACCGGTAATCCGCGTATTTCGCCGGTTTCAAAAGACGCGCCGCTACCTGAAGTGCGCACCCAGCCAGACGCACAGGTGACCAGTTTGGTGACCGAAACCTTAGCGCGGATGTACGCGGAACAGGGCCATGTCGCCAAGGCGATTCAGGCCTACGAAATATTAAAGCTGCGAGTTCCCGAGAAAAGTATGATATTTGCCGCCCGCATCGAAGCGCTGCGAAACTCTTAAACTAGAAGATTATGACCACGTTGTTTGTGATTTTGATTGCCCTTGTGAGCCTGCTGCTCATGCTGGTTGTATTGGTTCAGAGCCCTAAAAGTTCAGGTATGGGCGGAGCCTTCGGCGGAAGCAACGCCAACATGCTCGGTGGCGTGAAGCGCACGGCGGACTTTTTGGAGCGCGCCACGTGGGTGCTCGCCATTTCGCTTTTTGCGCTCGTGCTCTTGGTGAACACGCTCAATCCGGGAACGGCCGGTGCCGAAGTTCAGGAGTCGGCCATGGAAGAGCAGCTCAACGAAACCCCAGCTCAGGCTCCGGTGCAAACGCCCAGCCAGGCGCCTGCTCAGCCTGCGCAGCCCGCAGATTTGCCGCAGTCGGCCGAGTAAGCCAAAACTGACACTTTTTCAAGAGGCGCTGACAGATTGTCGCGCCTTTTTTCGTTTTAGGGGCCTTGGAGGGCTGTGGCACAACCTGTGCAGGGAAGGGGCGGGTTCCGCAGCGCGGACCCATTAAAACCTTAGATAACCAAACTAGATAGACACTATGGCTAATTTGACCATTCGTCCGCTGGCTGACCGGGTGATTGTCGAGCCCGCGGCAGCAGAGACCAAGACGGCATCGGGCATTATCATTCCCGACACCGCTCAAGAGAAGCCCCAGCGTGGCATCATCCGTGCGGTGGGTAACGGCAAGAAAGACGAGCCGATGACCGTCAAGGTAGGTGACACGGTGCTGTACGCGAAGTACGCCGGTACCGAGATCAAGTATGAGGGAACCGACTTCTTGATCATGCGTGAATCCGACATTTTAGCAATTATCTAATTCCGACTGAACCATGAGTGCAAAAGATATCAAGTTTGATGTAGCCGCCCGCGACGGAATGCGCGCTGGCGTCGATGCCCTAGCCAACGCCGTTAAGGTGACCCTAGGCCCCAAGGGACGCAACGTAATCATCGAGAAGTCGTTTGGCGCTCCGCACGTAACCAAAGACGGCGTGACGGTAGCCAAGGAGATTACCCTTGAAGACAAAATTCAAAACCTCGGCGCCCAGATGGTGAAGGAGGTGGCCAGTAAGACCGCCGACATCGCCGGCGACGGAACCACTACCGCCACGGTGCTTGCTCAAGCCATCGTGAGCCAAGGCCATAAGAACGTGGCCGCCGGAGCCAACCCCATGGACCTCAAGCGCGGCATCGACAAGGCCGTTGCCGCGGTGGTTGCGAACCTGCGCAGCCAGTCTCAGGAAGTGG
>JACCDX011722740.1_pt1 | contig 11709 bp, 15 predicted proteins | sample 7449681 | NCBI WGS metagenome assembly JACCDX01 (sample SAMN15323450, study PRJNA562643) | freshwater metagenome | isolation source: river surface water | place: USA:Blue River Watershed | collected 2017-08-18 | reverse complement strand
TTCTTGATGAATGTTGATGCTTTCATGGTATTACTCCTTCGTTGGTTAGTTAAATTTACGGCATGGACTTTTACTGCTGAACCGCAAGAACAACAGACGGCTATGGGATCTCTTGCGGGTTGGTGCTACTCTGAAACGCTTTAAGGTGTTTGCTTTCCACCTTGATTTGATGGGTATGAGCATGGTATTTCCTTTCGTGGTTGAGATACAGCAATAGGTTTGACAGAATTACGAATCGCAGAGAAGCCTCGCCCTCTCGCACAACTCTGTAATTTCTGTCAAATACGTTGGAGAGAACTCTCTCCCAATTACTTACGGGTAACACGCTTGAAGAACTTCTCTTGTTGAGCCTTGGTCATGCTCTCAACTAACTCAAGTGCCTTCTCCACAATGTCTTGCTGAGAACTAACTGCCTTGCCCTTCTTCTTGTTCTCAGGGCGAATGATGTGATACGAGAAGTCCGAGTAAGCCCTGTAATAAGCGGCTTGTTGTTCCTTACTCCGTTTGGTGCGAGGCGTGGAGAGAATTCTCTCCGCAACACGTTGTGGAACGTTCAACTGACCCATGAGATGTTGCACAAGCCATTCCTGCAATCGTGCCTGTCGTGTTGCACTATCGGCTTTCACATACTCCGTATGCCACACAAGCGAGGACTCTCGCATTAAACGATCTTGCTTACCCAAACCAAATGCAAACTGTGAATAACTAACTGTGATTGATTTCATTTTGAATCTCCAAATAAAAAAGCCTAGCAATCGGCTAGGCACGAATCAACGGGTTATCCCATCAACAACTACATTTTAACATTTGGGGTATTTGGCAACGGCTTCGTGAGAACTTTTTGACCCCACCCGATACCCACCAAGCCGTTTTGGCAGTGCAGTGGCGTGGCACGTAGATCAGTGTTCGTCAGCCACACTACAAAAAAATGTCAAATTTTGTAAAAAAACCACATGGAGATGTCAAAGATTAGACAAGGTGGGGTACTCACACCAAACCGTACACGCGGAGCTCTGCTTTACCAAAATACACGTACGACGTGTACCGCTTTCCCCCTGATTCACGTGACGAATCAAGGTCAGTATAGCAAAAGGTGGGGGGCTTAGATTTAGAGTTTGTTGCATGTAACGCGGAAGGCAGGAAAAAACGTTACTTAACTCATCCTCTAGCGCCTGCCTAACAGCCCCCCTGTCCACGTGAAGGACAAAATTAGTATACAGAAAAAAACCCCCGGCAAGGAGTCCGGGGGTTGTGAGGGGTGAGCAATGAAACTCACGAAAGGAGCCACAGTCCAAACGAAGGAAATTACTGCGGCAAAAGCAGTATACACAAAAAACTTTACACAACAAAGAAAAACCGGTTACACTCCGTGTAACCGTGTCAGCAGTACCCCGTGTTTTCCCACGCAACCAAAGGAGATTAGACACACGATGTTTTTGGAGCACCTGGTAACAGCGAAGGCAGCAGACTTCGTTCCCGACATACTGCCGGGCGACTCCGACTTTGCCCCTTTAGACAACGCCACCCCAGCGCAAACTCTCTCCGCCCAGCATAAAACCAGCCAGTGGTTAAAAAGTCTTACCGATGAAGACGACGAGATACTGACTGAAGCCCAAGAAGAAAAAACTACGAGCGCGTTCAACGCTCTAGTCACCCACGACCCCAAGGCAAAAGAAAAACTACTGACGCTAGACCTGCCAGAAGAGATAAAGTCAGCCGTTGGGATGGTCACTGCCTACCAGTGGAAGTTTATCGAGCAGGCGGAAGAGCTAAGAAGCATGGCGGTTAGCCATATTGTTAAAGAAATACAACACCCAGACGCCAGGATCCGGTTAAAAGCCTTGGAGATGTTGGGTAAAGTCACAGAAGTGGCGCTTTTCACAGACAGAGTTACTGTGAAAAACGAAGAAATTAGCGATGAAGAGCTTGACGCACGCATAAAAGAGAAACTGGGGCGCTACATGGGCGCCGTTGACATCGTTGATGTCGAGGAAAAAGAATGAAGTACGACTTCATGACCCCAGCAGAGGCGCTTGCAGCGCAAAAAGCGCTCAAGCATATGAACAAATACGAGAAACTTGTCTTTTTAGACGAGTTAACACAAAAAGAACACAGGCATCGGCTCAAAATGGCAAAAAAGAGCCCGATAGAGTTTGCAAAACGTGTATATCCGGGGTTCAAAGTGGGACCCCATCACAAAAAACTAGCCAAAATATTCCAAGACGTCGTAGACGGTAAAAAGAAACGGGTGATTATCAATATTGCACCCCGTATGGGTAAGTCGGAGTTCTCCAGCTACCTGTTCCCAGCGTACTTTTTGGGTAAATACCCAGAGAAGAAAATCATTATGGGCACCCACACCGCGTCTCTCTCGGAGGATTTTGGTCGACGAGTGAGGAACTTAATTGACTCAGAAGAATATAAAGAAATCTTCCCAAACACCGTGGTGGCAGACGACCAGAAAGCGGCGGGGAAGTGGTCTACTGGTGCTGGTGGTCAGTATTACGCTGCTGGTGTCGGCGGGGCTTTGGCAGGTCGCGGTGCTGACCTATTTGTTATTGACGACCCACATTCTGAACAAGACATGAAGGCGAATAGCCGCTTGGCGTTTGATACGGCGTGGTCTTGGTTTCAAACCGGACCCTTGCAACGTCTCATGCCAGGTGGTGCGATTATTGTGATTATGACTCGGTGGTCGATGTTGGATCTGACCGGGCGCTTACTGGACTATCAGATTAAAAACCCAGACACCATACCTTGGGAGTTGGTGGAGTTGCCAGCCATTCTGGACGAGGGCACAGAAAACGAGAAGTCACTATGGCCTGCGCAGTGGAGCTTAGAGGCGTTACAGAATACGAAAGCCAGTATCGACCCACGGTTTTGGAATGCGCAGTATATGCAAAACCCCACCTCGGATATGGCTGCGTTGGTGTCGAGAAAAGACTGGCGGATATGGGAGTCAGACGATCCACCCCCATGCGACTACGTGATTCAGTCTTGGGATACGGCACACGAGGTCAAAACATCTAGCGACTACAGCGCATGCACAACGTGGGGCGTTTGGTACAACAACGAGGACAAGAACAGTCCAAACCTAATACTCCTCGACGCATTCAAAGAGCGGCTGACCTTCCCAGAACTAAAGGCGACGGCACTCAAGCACTACAAAGACTGGAACCCAGACGCGTTTATCGTGGAAAAGAAAGCGGCGGGTAGCCCGTTGATTCAGGAGTTGCGACGCATTGGGATACCGGTGCAAGAATTTACCCCCAGCAGGGGTAACGACAAGATGGTTCGTTTGAACGCCGTTGCTGATTTATTCACGAGTGGCAAAGTGTGGGCGCCAGATACCCGTTGGGCGCGTGAAGTGATCGAGGAAGTTGCAGCCTTCCCAGTTGGCGAACATGACGACTTCGTGGATACTTGCACACAGGCGCTTTTGCGTTATAGACAAGGTGGGTTTATTAGCCTTGATACAGACGAGAAAGACGACGATCTTTTATATAAATACCGCAGAAAAGCTGCGTACTACTAGGAAAAATCATGAGCATAGAAAAGTCACTCTACGCAGCCCCAGAAGGCTTGGCTGCACTAGAAAATCAGGAGCCCGATATTGAGATTGAGATCGAGGACCCAGAGGCTGTAAAAATTGAAATGGATGGTCTTGAGATCGAGATGCGTCAAGATGAGGGCGCTGAAGACTTTGACGAGAACTTAGCGGACATCCTGCCAGAAGGTGTGATTCAGAGTATTGCTGGCGACTTGGCAGAAGATATTAGTAACGACCTAGCCTCCCGCAAAGACTGGGAGCAGATGTATAAAGACGGTATTACTTTGCTAGGCCTCAAATTTGAGGAGCGGACAGAGCCATGGGATGGCGCATGCGGTGTGTTTCACCCGATGATTACAGAAGCGGTGGTGCGGTTCCAGTCCGACACCATCATGGAGACCTTCCCAGCAAAAGGGCCTGTACGTACACAGATCGTTGGTAAAGAGACCCCGGAGAAAAAAGAAGCGGCTGGGCGTGTTGAAGAGGACATGAACTACCAACTCACGGAAAAAATGCCGGAGTACCGCCCTGAGCATGAGAAGATGCTGTGGAACCTCCCGTCAGCCGGCTCCGCCTTCAAAAAAGTTTATTACGACCCAAGCCTAGAGCGCCAAGTATCCATATTTATCCCAGCAGAAGATGTGATCCTGCCATACGGCGTCTCCGAAATTAACACCTGCCATCGCATTACTCACGTGATGCGTAAGAACAAGAATGACCTGTTAAAGCTCATGAATGCGGGCTTTTATCGGGACGTTGAGCTAGGGGAGCCTAGCCGGTTCACAAGCGATATTCAAGAACGCAAGGACAAAGAGACTGGGTTCTCGGCATCCTACGACGACCGCTTTGAGATTTACGAGTCGCACGTTGACTTAGATATTCCTGGCTATGAGGACAAAGATAAGGACGGCGAGCCCACGGGTATTGCTCTGCCGTATGTCGTAACGATGATCCGTGGCACGGACGAGGTCTTGGCAATTCGCCGTAATTGGAAAGAAGAAGACCCACTGAAGTTAAAGCGTCATCACTTCGTGCACTACCAGTACATCCCTGGATATGGGGCGTACGGCTTTGGTTTGTTCCACCTGATCGGTGGTTATGCGAAGAGTGCCACAAGTATCATGAGGCAGTTGGTTGATGCAGGTACGTAATCAAACCTGCCCGGTGGTCTAAAAGCCAGAGGCTTACGCATCAAGGGCGACGATACGCCGATTAGTCCGGGAGAGTTCCGTGACGTAGATTTGGGTAGCGGCAATATTCGAGACAACATCCTGCCCCTGCCGTACAAAGAGCCTTCGATGGTTCTGTCGGGGTTAATGGACAAGATCGTTGAGGAAGGCAGACGCTTTGCGGCTACTTCGGATATGAAGGTAGCGGATATGTCCAATCAGGCGCCGGTGGGAACCACACTGGCAATATTGGAAAGAACGCTAAAGGTAATGTCGGCTGTTCAAGCCCGTGTACACTATTCGATGAAGCAGGAGTTGCAGTTACTCGCTGCGATTATCAGAGATTACACCGATGATGAATACACCTACGAGCCAGAAGAGGGAACCCCTCGTGCTAAGAAAGCGGATTACAGCAATGTTGAAGTCCTACCAGTATCAGATCCAAATGCAGCTACCCTTTCCCAAAGAGTCGTTCAGTACCAAGCTGTCATTCAGTTGGCGCAGATGGCTCCACAGATTTACAATCTGCCAGTTTTACATCGTCAGATGCTGGAAGTGCTTGGTATTAAGCATGCGAGTAAGTTGGTGCCGCTGGAAGAAGACCAGAAACCAAAAGACCCAGTAACTGAGAATCAGAACGTTCTTAAGGGTAAACCCTTAAAGGCATTTGCCTACCAAGACCACGAAGCACACATCAAGGTGCACCAGATGGCGATGCAAGATCCCATCGTACAGCAACTTATTGGTCAGAACCCCATGGCGCAGGTTATACAGTCCGCCATGCAAGCACACATCGCCGAGCACGTGGGTTATGCCTACCGTAACAAGATCGAGCTTGCCCTTGGTGTTGCACTACCTAGCTCAGATGATGAGCTACCAGACGAGTTGGAGAAAGAGATCAGCCGCCTCATGGCAGAAGCCGCACCACAAGTGCTGGCAGAGTCCCAAGCCATGGCTGCTCAACAACAAGCTCAGCAAAACGCACAAGACCCAGTCTTACAGATGCAGATGCAAGAGCTCCAGCTCAAAGCCCAGGAATTACAGCTCAAAGCCCAGAAAATGCAGATTGACGGGGCTGCCAAGATGGACGAATTAGCCATGAAGAAGCAAGAACTTGAGGCTAATGCTCAGCTTGAGATGATCAAACTGGGTCAAAAACAACAACTTGACGGGGTAAAAATAGGCGTAGAAATCGCTAAAAGCCGTCGGGAAGCCGCTAAAAAGACGAAGGAGTAATACATGCAACTAGAAACGATGAGTTTTGCCCAAGCGCTAAGAGAGAAAATTCGCTCGGACATGAACAACTTTACGGACGATATGGCTAGTGGACAGTGCATTGACCATGCGTCGTATAAGGAACTTTGCGGGGTGATTCGAGGTCTAGCCTACGCAGAGCGGCATTTACTTGACCTCGCTGACAACATAGAGAAGGCTAACGATGAGTGAAGCTATAGCAGTTCCGGAGAAAGAGTTAATCCTGCCGCCGGGTGTAAAAGCCCCAGAAGTGGATGCAGAGTATGAAGCAGCGGAAGTTAAGGCAAAAGCGCTACCAGAGCCAAAAGGCTGGCGGATGCTGTGTGCTTTGATTGACCCTGACGATACTTTTGAAAGTGGTCTTGTTAAAGCCGATACGACCAAGCAAGTCGAGGAGTTAACCTCCCCCGTCCTGTTTGTAATCAAAATCGGACCCACTGCATATGATCCAGAGAAGTTCCCAGAAGGACCTTGGTGTAAGGAGGGTGACTTTGTTATTACCCGTCCGTATACCGGGACACGGATCAAGATCCACGGCAAGGAGTTTCGCTTGATTAATGACGATCAGGTAGAAGCAACAGTCGAAGACCCACGCGGTATTTCACGCGTTTAATAGGAGAAAAATATGCCAGATAATGACGAATTTAAGTTTCCTCACGAACTAGAGGAAGAGGCGCAAGCCAAAGACACCGAGATTGATATTGACCTGTCGGCTGAGTCTGACGTGGATATTGAGATCGAGGACGATACCCCTGAAATTGACCGCAAAGCCAAGCCCCTAGACCGTGAGGTTGAAGACCCAACGGACGAAGAAATTGAGACGTACACCAAGGGAGCACAGGCACGGATCAAAGAACTGACCCACGCACGGCACGACGAGCGCCGGGCTAAGGAAGAAGCTTTACGGGAGAAACAAGAGCTAGAGCGCATGACGCAACAGATCTTGGAAGAGAACCGCAGGCTTAAAGAGTATGTAAAGACTGGCGAAGCTACCTACGCTGAGACCTTGCAGGCTAAAGCCGAAGCTGAAATGGAAATGGCACGACGCAAGTTCAAAGAAGCGCAAGAGTCTTACGACTCTGATGCGATGCTTGAAGCTCAAGAAAATCTGACAGAAGCAAAGATGAAACTTGAGAGTGCAAAAAATTTCAAGCCAAGTGCTTTACAAAATGAAACAGATGATGTAAAAACGTATCAAACGTCACCGGATGTTCCAAAGCTCGATGAGAAAACCTTGCGCTGGCAAGCAAAAAACCAGTGGTTCGGGTCTCCGGGGTACGAAGAAATGACGGCCTTTGCTCTAGGGCTGCACCAAAAACTAGTGGCTACCGGGGTAGATCCCCGCTCAGACGAATACTTCGATCGTGTCGACGGTCGCTTAAAACAGGTGTTCCCAGAAGTCTTTAATGACGTAAAGAGCGCCGAACCGGTTAAGGCTGAGCCGACTAAAAAACCTGCGAATGTTGTGGCTCCTGCCACCCGTTCATCGGGTGCCAAGAAAGTAATTAAGTTAACTACAACGCAAGCTCGTCTTGCAGAGAAGTATGGCTTAACCCACAAACAGTATGCTCAGGAAATTTTAAAATTGGAGGCTCAAAATGGCTAATAACCGCCCAAATCGTGAACAAGAATCACGCGAAAAAAACCCAACTCGGTATGTTTACAAACCACCGAGCTCTTTGCCAGATCCAGCACCGGATCCAGATTATGAGTTTCACTGGATTGCAGTGTCGATCGCAGGACAGTCTAACCACACTAACGTGTCGCAGAAGTTCCGTGATCATTGGGTGCCGTGTAAGGCAGAGGACTATCCAGAGTTGCAAGTACAAGGCAACAAGGATGGAAATGTAGAAATTGGTGGCTTGCTTTTGTGCAAGAAACCAAAAGAAATGGCTGAAGCCCGCAGAGACTATTTTGAGAAAAAAGCTCAACAGCAAATGGAATCTGTAGACAACAGCTTTATGAAAAATAGCAACCCGAACATGCCTTTGTTTGCTGAGCGTAAAAGCACAACAACTAGAGGACGAGGGTTTGGTGATGGTAATTCTTAACTAGGAGATTTAAATGGCTTATCCAACCGTTTCAGCTCCCTACGGCTTACAGCCAATCAACAGCGTAGACGGCAAACCCTACGCTGGTGCAACCCGTCAATTGCCGATCGCAAGTACTTATAACACTGCGATTTATAACGGGGATATTGTTGCTGTAGTTGATGGTGGCACTATTGAAAAATCTGGCGTCACAAACGACTCTACAACGAGCGCAGCTAACTACACGTATGGCGTGTTTATGGGTGTTCAGTACACCAATACTCAAGGTCAAACCGTGCAAGCTCAGTATTACCCAGGTAATGCTGCTGCTTCAAACGCTATCGCTTATGTTGTGGACGATCCTATGGCTGCTTTTAAAGTAGCTGTTGTGTACGCAAACAGCGTTGTAACTACTGTTAATCAAAGCGTTGTGGGTATTAACATGGCTATCGACCAAGGTACTGGTAATGCAACTACTGGTGATTCTGGCGCTGGCGTTCTTGTTCCTACCGATAACCTTGGTAACGCAGCAACTTTGCCAGTACGTGTTGTTGCTGTTGTTCCAGAAACAGCTACCGGCGCAAACGCCTTCACTGAAGTTGTAGTGAAGTTAAACAACCCGCAAATCCTCCGTACAACCGGTTTGGATTACGCAGCTTAAGGAGTAATTAAATGGCTATTTCTCGTGCCCAACTACTTAAAGAGTTGCTCCCCGGTTTGAACGCTTTGTTCGGTTTAGAGTACAAGCGCTACGGCGAAGAGCATAAAGAGATCTACGAAACTGAGAAATCAGAGCGTAGCTTCGAAGAAGAAACCAAGTTGTCCGGCTTTAGTGCCGCTCCCGTCAAGAACGAGGGCAGCGCAATTGCTTATGACAATGCGCAAGAGGCTTTCACAGCTCGCTATAACCATGAAACCATCGCTTTGGGTTTCTCGATCACTGAAGAGGCGATCGAAGATAACTTGTATGACAGCCTATCTGGTCGTTATACCAAAGCATTGGCTCGTGCCATGGCTTATACCAAGCAAGTTAAAGCTGCTGCTGTATTGAACAACGGTTTCACCAATTCCAGCCAGTACTACGGCGGTGACGGTGTACCTCTGTTCTCTACTTCACACCCATTGGTTTCTGGTGGTGTTAACAGCAACCGTCCTTCCACTAATGCTGACTTGAATGAGACTTCGTTGGAAAACGCAGTTATTCAAATCGCAGCTTGGACAGACGAGCGCGGCTTGCTCATCGCAGCAATGCCACGTAAGTTAATCATCCCACCATCACTTCAGTTCGTTGCAACTCGTTTGTTAGAGACTAACCTCCGTGTTGGTACCACTGACAACGACATCAACGCAATCAAGAACAATGGTTCGATCCCAGAAGGTTACGCAATTAACCACTATCTGACCGACACCAACGCATGGTTCTTGACCACTGATGTACCTAACGGAATGAAGCACTTTGAGCGTATGCCTTTGGCTAACTCAATGGACGGAGACTTTGACACCGGTAACGTACGTTACAAGTCCCGTGAGCGTTATTCGTTTGGCTGGTCTGATCCACTCGGAATGTTTGGTTCACCAGGAGCGTAATGAAAAGGGGGCACAAAAAGCCCCCTTTTTTGTTTTGTTTGTAGTAAGATTTGTGAAACTGGGAGACCAGCTTATTGAACTGTCCCAGCAGACGCATACACGATCAATAAGTTAACTTTGTATGGAGAATTAATATGGCACGTTCCACATTCCAAGGCCCAATTCGTTCATTGGGTGGTATTTATCAACAAGGCCCCGCATCGGTTGTTGTACTTTCGTCGACAACTACCTTAAATCCTGCGGATCATGGCGGTCGCATTATTTCTGTTGGTGGCGCATTAGCAGCTACCACAACTTTGACATTACCCACTATTAACGTTTCTACTAACCCAACGACTTCTGGTCCTGGGCAAGATCCAAATACCGTTAATAATCAAGGTGTTATGTACACCATTTGGGTTCCAACAACCATTACCACATCGACTCTAAAGATCGGTACAACTGCAGCTTCTGGTGACTATTTCATCGGTTCTTTAATGGGCGTTGACACTGATTCTTCTGATGCGCTTGTAGCGTATAACGCTTTAGCTGCCGATACCTTTGATTTTATTAACCTAAACGGCGGCACCACTGGTGGCGTTGCTGGCACATGGATTGAAATCGTTGCTGTTGCAGCAAACGCATACATGGTTCGTGGTACTGTAAACGGCTCAGGAACTGTAGCTACTCCGTTTGCTACTTCTTAATTAGGGGGTCATCATGACCATGCAATATGACGTAAAAGCTACGGCAATTGCCGCTGCCCAAACGGATGCTGCTGTGTTTGCTGGACCTGCCCGTATTAAAGGAATGGTGGTTTCTGTTCCAACTGCGGGCGGTACACTGACTCTTAAAGACGGCGCGGCTGGTACTACTCGGTTTTCCTTTGTAGCCCCTGCCGTTGCTGGCGCAGTTAACGTTCTTATTCCCGGCGAAGGTATTCGTTGCGATAGCGGTATTTATGCAACTACTCCAGCCAATATGACGGTAACGGTGTTCTATGGCTAAGTCCCCTGCCTGGCAACGCAAAGAAGGCAAAAACCCCGAAGGCGGTCTAAACGCCAAGGGGCGTGCCTCCTATAACGCCGCTAACCCTGGGAAACCGGGGTTAAAAGCTCCTCAGCCAGAAGGCGGTCCAAGACGTGATTCGTTCTGTGCCCGCATGAAAGGCATGAAGAAAAAGCTAACCAGCGCTAAAACTGCCAACGACCCCAACAGCCGCATCAACAAGTCCTTACGGGCTTGGAACTGCAAAGAAGGCGGAACTGTACGTGGCGGCGGGTGTGAGGTTAAAGGCAAGACTAAAGGTAAGATGGTGTGATATGGCTACTTACGAAGAATATTTAGAGCACGCTAAAAGTAAAAAATTTCAGCCGGTAAAGGAAGATACATTTAATTCCTTAACCAAAGCTGGTTTTGATCCTATAAAAAATACTTTTGAAAAAGAACAGATTCGCAAAATGGGCGATGCTTTAGATAAAGCGGGTGTACCGCTTGGGCCGAGACCCGAAACGTTTCCAAAAACTACAGCAGCTCTTGAAGAAATTCGTAAATCTGATACAGAGCGCGCGGCTCGTAAAGCAGCAAAAACCGGTGGTGGCGGTGGTTCAGGTGGTGTAGGTAATATTAAGTCCATGAAGTACGAACCCGTTAAACACGCTAAAGGCGGCAAAGTATCCTCAGCCTCATCTCGTGCGGATGGCTGCGCTATCAAAGGCAAAACTAAAGGACGGATGGTCTGATGGAAATGATGCTATGGAACATGGTATTGACGGTACTTCTCGGAGTGCTTGCCTATATTGGGCATGAAAAGGCTTCTGAGATCCAACGCCTCAATATCTTATTAAACAAAACTCGTGAGGAGATCGCTCGTGATAACGTCACTCAAGCAGAGATTGATCGCATTATGCAACACATTGATGCAAGGTTTAACAAACTTGAAAGCAAAATTGACCAACTTATTCAAAAAGGGTTAGTAGCATGAAACATTCAGATATGAGCAAAGATATGCCGATGATGAAGAAAGTAGCTGCGCAAGCAGTTAAAGGCCATGAGAAGCGTATGCACAAAATGGCTGGCGGTGGTGTAACCCGTGCAGATGGTTGCGTTATGAAGGGCCACACCAAGGGCAAGATGGTTA
>JACCDX010805978.1_pt1 | contig 11709 bp, 11 predicted proteins | sample 7449681 | NCBI WGS metagenome assembly JACCDX01 (sample SAMN15323450, study PRJNA562643) | freshwater metagenome | isolation source: river surface water | place: USA:Blue River Watershed | collected 2017-08-18 | reverse complement strand
CGGAGATGGCAGGCACCAGCGTGTCACCACCCACCACCGCCTCGGCCAGCACCGGCAAGGCGGGCAGGCGGTTGCCATCGACCAGCACACGGGTCGGGCGCAACCGCAGGCCCTCGACCGCCCGCTGCATGGCCAGCAGGGTGGCCTGCAGGATGTTGAGGCGGTCGATCTCCTCCACGCTGGCCTCGCCGATGCTGCAGCACAGGGCCTTGGCGCGGATCTCGTCGTAGAGGCGCTCGCGGCGCAGGGCGGTGAGCGCCTTGGAATCGGCCAGGCCCGCGATCGGGCGGGTGTCGTCGAGGATGACGGCGGCGGCCACCACCGGGCCGGCCAGGGGGCCGCGGCCGGCCTCGTCCACGCCGGCGACCAGGCCCACCGGGTCCCAGTCGAGGCTGCCCTGCACCGGCGCCACGCCGCGGGCGCGGCGGCGGACGGTGCTAGGCGGAGAGGACGCTGTCGATGGCATCGGTGGCAAGGGCGGCGGTGTCGCGGCGAAGCTGCTCGTGCAGGCCGTGGAAGCGGGCCTGGAGGGACGCGATTCTCGCAGGTGAATCGAACCAGGCCATCACCGAGCGGGCCAGCAGCTGCGGCGTGCAGTCGTTCTGCAGCAGCTCGGGCACCGCCATCTCGCGCAGCAGGATGTTGGGCAGGCCCACCCAGGGCTGCAGGGCCTGGCGCTTCATCAGCTGCCAGCTCAGGGGGTTCATGCGGTAGCCGATCACCATGGGGCGCTTGTACAGGGCGGCCTCGAGGGTGGCGGTGCCGCTGGCGATCAGGGTCACGTCGCAGGCGGCCAGCACCTCATGGGAGCGGCCGGTCACCACCTTGACCGCATCCCACAGGCGGGCGCGGGCGACGGCATCGGTGATCGGCTTGACCAGCGCGGGCACCGCCGGCACCACGATGCGCAGGCCCGGGCGCTTGACCCGCACCCGGTGCGCGGCCTCGAGGAAGGTGTCGGCCAGGTACTGCACCTCGGACGCACGGCTGCCAGGCAGCACGGCCAGCACCTCGCCGCGCTCCGGCAGTCCCAGCGCGCGCCGGGCCGCGGCCTGGTCAGGGTCGCGGGGGATGACGCTGGCCAGCGGGTGGCCCACATAGGTGGCGGGGATGTCGTGCCGCGCCAGCAGCTCCGGCTCGAAGGGGAAGAGGCACAGCACATGGTTGGCGGCGCGGCGGATCTTGTCGACCCGGCCGGCGCGCCAGGCCCAGATCGAGGGGCAGACGAAATGCACCGTCTTCAGCCCTGCGCTTCGCAGGCCGGCCTCGAGGTCGAGGTTGAAGTCGGGGGCGTCGACGCCGATGAACAGGTCGGGCCGGTCGGCCAGGAGGCGGGCCTTGAGGTCCTGGCGGATCTTCACGATGCCGCGGTAGTGACGCAGCACCTCGAGGTAGCCGCGCACCGCCAGGCGCTCGGCGGGCCAGTCCGCACGGAAGCCGTTGACGGCCATGACCGGTCCGCCAATGCCCCAGGCGGCCATGACTGGCCAGCGCCTGCGCAGGCCCTCGAGCAGCAGGCCGGCGAGCAGGTCACCGGAGACCTCTCCTGCGACCATGCCGACCTTCAGCGTCACATCGCCTCCACGCTCAGCGGACGATCCCGCGTTGCGGCGAAACACACGCCAGGAAGGCGGACATCATCTCCACGTCGGGCCGGGCCTCGGGCGTCTCGTCGGCCAGGGCCGTGATGCGCGCCTGGGCCTGTTCCAGCGTCAGCCCATCGCGGTACAGCGCCTTGTGCATCGCCTTGACCGCTGCGACGCGTTCAGGCGAGAAGCCGCGACGGCGCAGGCCCTCGTAGTTCATCGAGCGGGCCGAGGCCGGCTGGCCCTGGCTCATGACGAAGGGCGGCTGGTCGGCAAAGAGCAGCGAGCACATCGCCGTCATGCCGTGCGCGCCGATCCGCACGAACTGGTGCACCACGGTGAAGCCGCCGAGGATGACCCAGTCGCCCACCTCGACGTGGCCGGCGATCTGGGAGTTGTTGGCGAAGATGGTGTTGCTGCCCACGACGCAGTCATGCGCGATGTGGGTATAGGCCATCAGCCAGTTGTCGTTGCCGATGCGGGTCACGCCGCCGCCACCGGGCGAGCCGATGTTGAAGGTGGTGAACTCGCGGATGGTGTTGCGGTCGCCGATGATCAGCTCGCAGGGCTCGCCAGCGTACTTCTTGTCCTGCGGGATCGCGCCAAGCGACGCGAACTGGAAGATGCGGTTGTCCCGGCCGATGGTGGTGTGGCCCTCGATCACGCAGTGCGGGCCGACGGTGGTGCCGGCGCCGATGGAGACATGCTCGCCGATGACGCTGTAGGGCCCGATGGTGACGCTGGGGTCGATGCGGGCACCAGGCGCGACGATGGCGGTGGGGTGGATGTTCTGGCTCACCGCCCGGTCCCTCAGCCGATGCGGCGCATGGTGCACATGAGCTCGGCCTCGCAGGCGATCTCGTCGCCGACGCGGGTCACGCCCTTGAACTTGTAGATGCCGGCCTTGGCCCGCTCCAGGCTCACCTCCATGGTGAGCTGGTCGCCCGGTTCCACCGGGCGCTTGAAGCGCGCGCCGTCGATGCCGGCGAAGTAGTAGACGGTCTTTTCATCGGGCGTCACGCCCTCGGTGGCGAAGGACAGGAGGGCCGCTGCCTGGGCCATGGCTTCCAGAATGAGCACGCCCGGCATCACAGGGCGGTGCGGAAAGTGGCCGGTGAAGAAGGGCTCGTTGATGGTGACGTTCTTGAGGGCGGTGATGCGCTCGCCCTTGGTGAGGCTGACCACCCGGTCCACCAGCAGGATGGGGTAGCGGTGCGGCAGTTGCTTGAGGATCTGATGGATGTCCATCACGGCTTGTTCAGGCATGGTTCTTCTCGAGTGCTTTGATGCGGTCACGCAGCGAATGCAGCTGGCGCAGCGTGGCGGCGTTCTTCTCCCAGGAGGCATTGTCATCGAGGGGGAAGACGCCGGTGTAGAGGCCGGGCTTGGCAATCGACCGGCTCACCAGCGACATGGCGGAGATGTGCACATGGTCGGCGATGGTCAGATGGCCCACGATACCCGTCTTGCCACCGATCGTGCAGTGGGCGCCGATGCGGGCGCTGCCGGCGATGGCCACGCAGCCAGCAATGGCGGTATGGCGGCCGATGCGCACGTTGTGGCCGACCTGGATCAGGTTGTCGAGCTTGACGCCGTCCTCGATGACGGTGTCCTCCAGGGCGCCGCGGTCGATGCAGGTGTTGGCGCCGATCTCGACATCGTCGCCGATGCGCACCGCGCCGAGCTGCTCGATCTTCTCCCAGACGCCCTCGTGCGGCGCGAAGCCGAAGCCGTCGGCGCCGATCACCACCCCGGGGTGCAGCACGCAGCGGGCGCCGATGACGCAGCCTTCGGACACCGTGACCCGGGACTTGAGCACGCTGCCCGCGCCGATGCGCGCGCCGCGTTCGACCACGCACAGGGCACCGATGCGGGCGGTGGGGTGGACCTCGGCCTGCGGGTCGACCACCGCGCTCGGATGGATGCGGGGGCCGGCATCAGCCGCCTCGGAGTGCCGGGCCTTCCATAGGCGAGTCAGGCGGGCGAAGTACAGGTAGGGGTCGTCGGCGACGATGGCCGGACCGCGGGCCAGGGCCGCCTCGCGCAGGGCGGGCCCCACGATGACACAGGCCGCCTTGGAGGCGGCCAGTTGCGGTTGGTAGCGGGGATTGCTCAGGAAGCTGAGCTGGTGGCCCCCCGCCGATTCGAGCGGGGCCAGGCCCTCGATGACCTGGGTGGGGTCGCCATGCAACTCCCCTCCCAGCGCCTGGACGATGTCACCCAGTCGCAGCGTCACCTCACCGGCTCGCGGCGTTGAGGGCCCTGATCACCTTGTCGGTGATGTCGTGCTTGGGGTTGATGTAGACCGCCTCCTGCAGGATCAGGTCGTACTTTTCCTGGTCGGCCACCTGGCGGACCACGCGGTTGGCGCGCTCGAGGACCTGCTGCAGTTCCTCGTTGCGGCGGGCGGCCAGATCTTCCTGGAACTCGCGGCGCTTGCGCTGCAGCTCGCGGTCCTGGTCGCCGAGCTGCTTCTGGCGCTGGGCGCGCTGGCTCTCGGACAGCGTGGGCGCGTCGCGCTCGAACTTCTCGGAAGCGGCCTTGAGCGAGTTGCCCAGGTCGTTCATTTCCTTCTCGCGCTTGGAGAACTCCTGCTCGAGGCGGGTCTGCGCCGTCTTGGAGGCGTTGGCCTCACGCAGGATGCGATCGGTGTTGACGAAGCCCACGCGGAATTCCTGCGCCAGGGCCGGAGCCGCGATCAGAAGGCCACACGAGAGGGCCAGTAGCCATTGGCGGATGGTTTGCAGCTTCATTAGAAGGCGGTTCCGATCTGGAATTGAAACTTCTCGATTCTATCGCCGGGGAACTTGCGCACCGGCTGGGTGTAGGCAAAGCGCAGGGGGCCGACCGGGGAGAGCCAGGAAATGCCGGCCCCCACCGAGGCACGCAGGGTGCCCAGCTCGATCGCCTGGTCGGCGCCGTAGATGTTGCCCACGTCCAGGAAGCCGAACATCCGCAGGGTGCGGTCGTTGCCGGCACCAGGGAACGGCGCCAGCAGCTCGTTGTTCAGGGCGATCTTGCGGGTACCACCAACGGTCGCGCCGGTGACGTCACGGGGGCCCAGCGTGCCGGCGCCGAAGCCGCGGACCGTGCCCAGGCCGCCGCCGAGGAAGTTCTTGAACACCGGGTACGGGGAGTCGCCGATGGCCTGGCCCCAGCCCAGATCGCCGTTGAAGGCGAAGGTGAACTGGCGGTTGATCGGGGTGTACTGCTGGAGCTGGTAGGACCCACGGAAGTAGTGCGCATCGCCCACCAGGCTGGCCTCACCGTTGACGCGCTGCAGCCGGCCGCGGCTGGGCGCGAGCGCGCTGTCGCGGTCGTCCCGCTGCCATCCCAGGGTCAGGGGCGCGATGGTGCTGCGGAAGCCGGCCTCCCGCGCAAAGGACAGGTAGGCGGCGGGGATGGCGGCACCCGGGACGATCCGGTTCTGCTCCACGGACGCGCCGAGGAAGACGCGGTCGAATTCAGTGACCGGCACGCCGAAGCGCAGGCCCAGGCCGCTGGTGGCGACCCGGTAGTTGCCGCCCTGGTTCAGGAAGGGGCGGACATCGCGGTGATAGACGTCCCAGGAGAAGGAGACCCCTTCCTTGGTGAAGTAGGGGTCGGTGGTCGACAGCGAGACGACCCGGTTGAACCGGCTGGTGTTGAGGTTCGCGCTGACGAAGCGGCCGGAGCCGAAGGCGTTGTCCTGCGAGATACCGGCGCCCAGAATGAAGCGCTCGGCCGAGGAGAATCCGGCCGACAGCTGCAGGTTGCCGGTGGGCTTTTCCTCGACGGTGATCAGGACGTCGACCTGGTCGGGGGCGCCGGGCACCTCCTGGGTCTCGACGGCCACCGACTTGAAGTAGCCCAGGCGGTCGACGCGGTCGCGCGAGCGGCGGATGCGGTCGCCGTCGAACCAGCTGGCCTCGAGCTGGCGGAACTCGCGGCGGATCACCTCGTCGCGGGTGCGGGTGTTGCCGGCGATGTTGATGCGGCGCACATAGGCGCGGCGGCTCGGCTCGGCCTGCAGCACGATCTGCACCCGGCCGGTGGCGCGGTCGGCGTCCGGGCGGGCCTGGACCTGGGCGAAGGCGTAGCCGAAATTGCCGAAGTAGTCGGTGAAGGCCTTGGTGGTGCGGGTGACGTCGTCGACGTTGTAGGGCTGGCCCGGCTTGATGGCGACCAGGGCCTTGAACTCGTCGTCCTTGCCCAGGAAGTTGCCCTCGAGCTTGACGCCGCTCACCACGTAGCGCTCGCCCTCGGTGATGTTGATCGCGATACTGATCTCGGTCTTGTCGGGCGAGATGGCGACCTGGGTGCTGTCGATGCGGAACTCCATGTACCCGCGCTGCAGGTAGTGGGATCGCAGGGTCTCGAGGTCGGCGTTGAGCTTGGTGCGCGAGTACTGGTTGGACTTGGTGTACCAGCTGAGGAAGCCACCGGTGTCCTGATTCAGGAGTCCGCGCAGCTCGCGCTCGCTGAAGGCCTTGTTGCCGATGATGCGGATCTCGCGGATGCGGGCGCGGGCGCCCTCGGTCACCGAGAACGTGAGGTTGACACGGTTGCGGTCGACCGGGGTGACGGTGGTCACCACCTCGGCGGCGTAGAGGCCGCGGCTGATGTACTGGCGCTTGAGCTCCTGCTCGGCGCGGTCGGCCAGGGCCTGGTCGAAGGGGCGGCCCTCGGACAGGCCGATCTCGCGCAGCGACCTGGTGAGCGCGTCCTTGTCGAACTCGCGGGCGCCGGAGAAGTCGACGTTGGCGACGGTAGGCCGCTCCTGGACGGCGACCACCAGCACGTCGCCAGCGACCTCGAGGCGCACGTCCTTGAACAGGCCCAGGGCAAAGAGCGCGCGGATGGAGGCGGCTCCCTTCTCGTCGTCGTAGCGGTCGCCGACGCGCACCGGCAGCGAGGCGAAGACGGTGCCGGGCTCGACCCGCTGCAGGCCCTCGACCCGGATGTCGCGAATGGTGAAGGGCTCGACGGCCCAGGCCTGGGCGGCGAAGGTCACGGCCAGCCCGAGGGCCACGGCCCGCGCCAGCCGGCGTGCCGCCAGGGCAACGAGCGCGTGGAAGGCACGGAGCGCCAGGAGCGCGCCCGAAGGGCCGCGCTGAAGGAGGCGCGGCACCGCGCGCAGCATGGTCTGATTCATTTGTCTTGGTTGTCCCACCTTGGCGGTGGCGGCCTGCATGGCCGGGAGCGCAACCGGGGCGCCGGTCAGCCCAGAAGGCGCGTGACGTCGTTGAACAAGGCGATGGACATCATGACCAGCAAGATCGCCACGCCTGCGCGCTGAAGCCGCTCCATCCAGGCGTCCGACACGCCCGTGCCCGTCACCGCCTCCCAAAGATAATACATCAGGTGCCCCCCATCGAGGACAGGCAGCGGCAGCAGGTTGAGCACGCCCAGGCTCACGCTGATCATGGCGACGAACACCAGGTACTGCGAAAGTCCCTGGCTGGCCGAACGGCCCGCGTAATCGGCGATGGTCAGCGGCCCGCTGAGGTTGGACAGCGAGGCCTCGCCAATCAGCATCCGTCCGATCATGCGCACCGACAGCACCGACACCTCCCAGGTGCGCTGCGCACCGGAGGCCAGGCCCTCCAGCAGGCCCTCGCGCACTTCGACCATCTCGGGCGCGCCGCCCACCAGGGCGCCGATGCGGCCGATGGTGCGGCCGCCGTCCTGGACCGGGTCGGGGGTGACTTCCATCGACAGCGTTCGGCCGTCACGCTCGATGCGCCACCCCGTGGCACGCGGCCCCTCCGGAGCGCCCCCCTGGGCGCGGATCCACTCGCGCAGCTGCTGCCCGTCGACGATGGTTCGGCCGTCCACGGACAGCACCCGGTCACCAGGCAGCAGGCCGGCGCGCTCGGCGGCACCGCCGGGCACCAGCTTGCCCAGCACCGGTGGCGTCAGCGGGGACAACAGGCCGATCCGGCGCATCAGGGCCGGGTCGGCGTCGCGGGCCTGCAGCTGCGACAGCGGCAGCACCAGCTCGCGGCCGCCGCCGGTCGAGCCTGCGGCGACCGCCAGCCGCAGGTCGCGGCCGTCGAGGGCGCCGCGCACCAGCATCCAGCGCAGGGCGTCGAAGGAGGCCACCGGCGTCAGGTCCTCGTCGTCGAAGGCCGCGGCCTCGACCTCCTCGCCACCGGCGAGCCCGGCGCGCTCGGCCAGCGAACCGGCCACCGGGGCCGACAGCAGCGCGCGGGGCTCCTGGACGCCGGTCCAGGCCACCACGGCATAGAGCAGGACGGCCAGCACCAGGTTGGCCATGGGGCCGGCGGCGACGATGGCAGCGCGGGCCTTGAGCGGCGCGCGGTTGAAGGCCCGGTGCGCCTCGGCCGGGTCGACCGGGCCCTCGCGCTCGTCGAGCATGCGCACATAGCCGCCCAGGGGCAGCGCGCAGAGCACGAACTCGGTGTCCTGGCCCGGCCGCGGGCGGCGTGCCTTCCAGCGAAACAGGACACGGCCAAAGCCGATGGAGAAGCGCAGCACCTTGACGTCGAAGGCCACGGCCACCCGGTAGTGGCCCCACTCGTGGATCGCGATCAGCACCCCGAGGGCGAGGACGAAGGCGGCGACGGTGAGCATGGCGGACGGAGACAGTCAGGTGAGGCGGCCGATGGCGGCCTCGGCCTGCGCGCGGGCGCGGGCGTCGAGGGCCAGCAGATCGGCCAGGGCGCGGGGCGCCTCGGGCAGGACGGCCTCGAGGGTGGCCAGGTTGAGGGCGTGGATCTGGTCGAAGCGGATGCGGCGGTCGAGGAAGGCCTGCACCGCCACCTCGTTGGCGGCGTTGAGGACCGCGGTGGTGCCGGGGGCCGATTCAAGGGCCTGCCAGGCCAGCGCGAGGCCAGGGAAGCGCTCGCGGTGGCCGCGGCTGTCCAGGGCCTCGAAGCGCATGTCGGCCATGGCGGTGAAGTCCAGCGGCTGCGCCCCCGAGGCGATGCGCTCGGGCCAGGCCAGGCCGTAGGCGATCGGCACCCGCATGTCGGGCGTGCCCAGCTGCGCCACGACCGAGGTGTCGCGGTACTGCACCATCGAGTGGATGACGCTTTGAGGGTGGATCACCACCTCGAGCCGCCTCGGCGGCAGGCCGAACAGGTAGCGGGCCTCGATGACTTCGAGCGCCTTGTTCATCATGGTGGCCGAATCGACCGAGATCTTGCGGCCCATCACCCAGTTGGGGTGCTTGCAGGCCTGCTCGGGGGTCACCTCGCGCAGGCGTGCGGGCTCCCATTCGCGGAAAGGGCCGCCGGAGGCGGTGAGGATGATCTTCTCGACGCGGGCGTCCCAGGTGCGCGGGTCCTCGGGCAGGGACTGGAAGATGGCCGAGTGCTCGCTGTCGATCGGCAGCAGGCGGGCACCGCCCTCCTCCACCGCGGCGAGGAACACATCGCCGCCCACCACCAGGGCCTCCTTGTTGGCGAGCAGCAGGCGCTTGCCGGCACGGGCGGCGGCGAGACATGGCTCGAGGCCGGCGGCGCCGACGATGGCGGCCATGACGGCGTCCACTTCGGGGTGGGCCGAGATCTCGGCCAGGGCGCCGGGGCCCTGCAATACGCGGGTGGACAGTCCTTCGGCCCGCAGGCGGTCGGCCAGCTGGCGGCTGGCCGCGTCGTCGGCCATGACGGCAAATAGAGGCCTGAACTGCGCGCACTGGGCCAGCATCGCGTCGACCTGGCGCGCGGCACTCAGCGCGAAGACCTCGAAGCGCTCCGGATGGCGGGCGATGACGTCCAAGGTATTGGTGCCGATCGAGCCGGTCGAGCCCAGGACGGTGATGCGTTGGCGTTTCATGGAGGTCACAGCGTGGCCAGCATCATCGCCAGCGGAAGCACGGGCAGCAAGGCATCGACCCTGTCCAGGACCCCACCATGGCCTGGCAGCAGGCCGCTGGAGTCCTTGGCGCCGGCGCTGCGCTTGACGAGGGACTCGACCAGGTCGCCGACGACGCTCATGGCCGAGAGGAAGACGAGCGCCAGCACCAGCAGCGCCGGGCCGCGCGCGGCCAGCAGGGAGTACAGACTGGGGCCCCAGGGGCCGGCGGCGTGGACGCCCGCCGGGGCAGGCCCGGCCAGCGAGGCCTCGACCTGCCACCAGGCCAGGCCGATCACGACCACGGCCAGCATGCCGCCCCAGGCGCCCTCCCAGCTCTTGCCGGGGCTGATGGCTGGCGCCAGGCGCATGGAGACGAGCTTCAGGCCGAAGGCGCGGCCGGCGAAGTAGGCCGCGACGTCCGCCGCCCAGACCAGGACGAAGACCGAGAGCAGGAAATTGATGCCGATGGCCCGCGCCTGGGCCACGGCCAGCCACGCCAGCCAGAGCGCCAGCACGCCGCCGACGATGCGCAGCGCCCGTGGGACATGGGGCCAGCCGGCCACGCCCCGCCGCAGCACCAGCGCGCCGCCCAGCACCCACAGGGCGCCGGCCGCGGTCCACAGGGCCGGCAGCGGCCGGCCGACGAGGCCGAGCTGCCAGGCGATCGCGCACAGGGCCAGGCAGGCCGCGCCGCAGGCCACCGCGCCCACGGGGCCGAGGCCGTTGAGGCGACCCCACTCCCAGGCCCCGGCAGCGAGCAGCACCAGGACCACCGCGGCGAAGGGCACCGGCGAGGGCCAGAACAGGGCGGGAAGCAGCAGCGCCAGCAGGACGATGGCGGTGATGACGCGCTTCAACAGCATGGAGGGGGCCGGCCGGTCAGGCCGCGCGGCGGTCCGTCTTGGGCCGCACCTGCGCCGAGGTGCGGCCGAAGCGGCGCTCGCGCTGCTGGAAGTCGGCGATGGCGGCGTCGAGGTCGGCCGGGCCGAACTCAGGCCAGAGCCGGTCGGTGAAATAGAGCTCGGCGTAGGCCGACTGCCAGAGCAGGAAGTTGCTGATGCGGTGCTCGCCGCCGGTGCGAATCAGCAGGTCGGGGTCGGGCACATGGGCCAGGGCCAGGGCGCGGCCGAGGTTCTCCTCGGTGGGCGCCTGGCCGGTGGCGGCCAGGTGGGCGGCGGCCTGGGCGATGTCCCAGCGGCCGCCGTAGTTGAAGCAGATGTTGAAGACCAGCTTCTCGTTGGCGGCGGTGGCCGCCTCGGCCTGGGCCAGGCCCGCCTGCACCTTGGGCGCGAGACGGGAGCGGTCGCCGACGAAGTGCAGGCGCACGCCCTGCTCCTTCAGCGGGGCGACCTCGCGCGCGAGAGCGGAACCGAGCAGGTCCATGAGGCCCGAGACCTCGTCGGCCGGGCGCTGCCAGTTCTCGGAGGAGAAGGCGAACACGGTGAGCACGCGCACGCCGAGGTCGCCGCAGTGGCGGACACAGGCCCGAAGGGCGTCGACGCCGCGCTTGTGGCCCGCCAGGCGCGGCATGAAGCGCGCGTTGGCCCAGCGGCCGTTGCCATCCATGATGATGGCGATGTGGTGGGGGACAGGAGCGTTCACTGCCGGGGGGCTGTCGGTGGACGCGTGCGGACCCGGCCGGTCAGACGGCCAGGATGTCCTGTTCCTTGGCGGCCACCAAGGCGTCGATGGTGGCGATGTGCTTGTCAGTGACCTTCTGGACGTCGGCCTCGGAGCGCTTCTGGTCGTCCTCGGACGCCAGCTTGTCCTTGACCAGCTTCTTCACGTGCTCGTTGGCGTCGCGGCGCAGGTTGCGGATGGCGATCTTGGCGTTCTCGCCCTCGCTGCGCACGAGCTTGGTCATCTCCTTGCGGCGCTCCTCGCTCATGGGGGGCATGGGCACGCGGATCAGGTCGCCCATGGACGCGGGGTTGAGGCCCAGGTCGCTCTCGCGGATGGCCTTCTCGATCTTGGCCCCCATGCCCTTTTCCCAGGGCTGGACGCCGATGGTGCGGGCGTCGATCAGGGAGACGTTGGCCACCTGGCTGATCGGCATCATGGAGCCGTAGTAGTCGACCTGCACGGTGTCGAGCAGCGCGGGGTTGGCGCGGCCGGTGCGGATCTTGGTGAGGTTGTTCTTGAAGGCCTCGATGCTCTGGTGCATCTTGGTCTCGGTGGTCTTCTTGATCTCGGCAATCGTGGTCATGTCGGTTCTCGCAAGTCGTCGTCGTCCCGGGGGTCACACGTGGACCAGGGTGCCCTCGTCCTCGCCCATCACCACACGCTTGAGTGCGCCGTGCTTGAAAATGGAAAATACCTT
>JACCDX010405562.1_pt1 | contig 11709 bp, 8 predicted proteins | sample 7449681 | NCBI WGS metagenome assembly JACCDX01 (sample SAMN15323450, study PRJNA562643) | freshwater metagenome | isolation source: river surface water | place: USA:Blue River Watershed | collected 2017-08-18 | reverse complement strand
CCATGGCCGGCCAGCGGATCAGGCCGCCGGCATTCGGCGAGGTTTCGCCGGAGACGAACATCTGCACCAGCACCGGCCAGGACAGCCAGACCATCAGCCCCATCACGGGCAGCAGGAACAGCAGGAAGCCGAACACGTCGAGCAGGCCCTGCGCCCTGGGGCTCCAGCGGCCATAGAACAGGTCCACGCGCACATGCTCATTGAGCTTGAGCACCTGGGCCGCACCCAGCATCACGCCGGCGCCGAACAGGTACCACTGGATCTCCAGCCAGCCGTTGGAGCTGACGCCCAGCAGGTATCGCACGATGGCGTTGCCGCCGCTGATCACGCAGGACAGCAGCAGCGCGTACTTGGCCAGGACGGCAAAGCCGTCGGAGGTGGCGTCGATCGCACGGATCCACAGGGGCAAGGCATTCGTGCCCGAAGGCGGTCCATGCAGGGAATTCATCGGAGAGTGAAGGTGCCAGCGGGGGCCGAAGCCCCCGCGCAGCACTTACTTGGTGACGTTGCTGAAGGTGAAGTTGTCGAGTTCGGCCTCGGCCACGCGGAACCAGCTGGCCTGGTCACGGCGGTAGCGCAGCCAACCCGGCAGCATGGCCTTGAACTCGGGGTTGGCCTCGGCCAGGCTGTCGTTGACTTCGTTGGCCGCCTTGTAGGCCGCTTCCATCACCGACTTGGGGAAGTACGACAGCTTGGCGCCGCCGCCGACCAGGCGCTTGAGCGCCTCGGGGTTGCGGTTGTCGTAGTCGGCGATCATCTTGAGGGTCTGCTCGTTGCAGGCGCACTCGAAGGCCGCCTTGTACAGCGCCGGCAGCGCGTCCCAGGCCTTGGCATTGACCATGGTGGTGATGGAGGCACTGCCCTCCCACCAGCCCGGCGAGTAGTAAAACGGCGCGACCTTGTTCAGGCCCAGCTTGGCATCGTCGTAGGGGCCGATCCACTCGGCCGCGTCGATGGTGCCTTTTTCCAGCGCGGGATAGATGTCGGCTGCGGCGATCTGCTGCGGCACGGCGCCCAGCTTGGAGACCACCATGCCGCCGATGCCGCCGATGCGGATCTTCAGGCCCTTGAGGTCGGCCACCGACTTGATCTGCTTGCGGTACCAGCCACCCATCTGCACGCCCACGTTGCCGCAGACGAAGTTGACGATGCCCATCTTGCGATAGACCTCGCGCAGCTGCGTCATGCCGCCGCCGAACTGCATCCAGGCGTTGTGCTGGCGCGCGTTCAGGCCGAACGGCAGGCCGGTGTCAAAGGCCACCGCCGAGTTCTTGCCGAAGAAGGCCGAGGCCAGCACGTGGTTGACCTCGACGGTGCCGTTGCTCACGGCTTCCATGTTCTGCGGCGGGGGCACGACCTCGCCACCGGCAAAGCACTGGATGGTGAACTTGCCGTCGGTGAGCTCACCCACGCGCTTGCACAGCTGCTCGGCCGAGCCGTACATGGTGTCCAGGCTCTTGGGCCAGCTGGTGGACATGCGCCACTTGACGGCCGGCGTGCCCTGCACCGCCGGTGCCTGGGCCTGTGCCGGCATCGCGGCTGCGGCAGCGGCTGCACCCAGGGCTGCACCCGATCCAATGAATTTGCGTCGTTCCATGGTCACTCCTTGGTTGGAAAGTCTTGCTGAGCTCTCAAATTGCGCCAGCGTACTGAGGGCTTTTTGAGGTGTCAACGAGGATTACCTCGAGGGAGCACCCCCGAGGATTTCTGCCTGCTTGCGCAAGAGTCAGAAGCATTGCGTCGGTGGGCTGACGGTTCATGTCGGGGGCGGCCAGGGGCACCATCTCAGTGCTCCGCCCGCCAGGGCGTGGCCCAGCGCTCGAGCAGGACCACCAGGCCATAGAGCAGCAGGCCCAGCACGGCCAGCAGCACCAGGGCGGCGAAGACCCGCACGGTGTCGAAGGTGCCCTGGGCGCTCATGATCACGTAGCCCAGGCCTTTCTGCGAAGAGACGAACTCGCCCACGATGGCGCCCACCAGCGCCAGCGAGACGGCCACCTTCATGCCCGCCAGGATGGAGGGCAGCGCACCGGGCAGGCGCACCTTGAAGAACACCGCCAGCGGCCGGCCCTTGAGCACGCGGGCCACGTCCAGCACGTCCTGCGGCACCGAGCGCAGCCCATGCAGGGTGTCGACGATGATGGCGAACACCGCGATCAGGAAGGCAATGGCCACCTTGGGCTGCCAGTCGGTGCCCATCCAGATCACGAACAGCGGCGCCACCGCCACCTTGGGCACGCTGTTGAGCGCCACCACCAGCGGGTAGACGAAGCGCTCCCAGCGGCGCGAACTGGCCACCGCCGTGCCCAGCAGCACGCCGCCGATCACCGACAGCACGAAACCGACCAGGGTGGTCAAGGTGGTGTAGCTGGCATGGCCCAGGTACCAGCGCCATTCGGCGGCCAGCTCGACCAGCACCTGGCTGGGCAGCGGCAGCACGATGGGCCGGATGCCGCTGAGCCGGCCCAGCACCTCCCAGGCCACCAGCAACACCAGGGCGGAGACGCAGCCGGCGGCAATGCTTGCCATGCGTGTCATGCGTGCGTCGCTCCTTTTTCGTCGAGCAGGCCCATGGCGCCGAAGAGCTCGCGGATCTCGCCGACATAGCGGCCGAATTCGGGGGTCTCGCGCACCGCCAGCGGGCGCGGGCGCGGCAGGTCGATCACCAGCCGGTGCGCCACGCGGCCGGGCCGCGGCGAGAACACCAGCACCTCGTCGCCCAGGAACACCGCCTCGGAGATGCCGTGCGTGACGAAGACCACGGTGTTGCCGGTGGCCAGCCAGATGCGCTGCAGCTCGGCGTTCATCTGGTCGCGCGTGAGCGCATCCAGGGCGCCGAAAGGCTCATCCATCAGCAGCAGGGATGGGTCGTCCACCAGCGCCCGGCAGATCGCCGCGCGCTGCTTCATGCCGCCGGAGAGCTCGCGCGGGTAGCTGTGGGCGAAGTCCTTCAGGCCGGTCATGGCCAGCAGCTGGTCCACCTTGGCTGCATGGTCGGCCGGCCGCTTGCCGGCGAACTCCAGCGGCAAGCCGATGTTGTCGCGGATGCTGCGCCACTCCAGCAGCGCATGCTGCTGGAAGACGATGCCCACGCCATCGGGCGGGCCGTCCACGTCGCGGCCGGAGATCTGCAGCGCACCGCCCGAGATCGGCTCCAGGCCGGCCAGGCAGCGCAGGAAGGTGCTCTTGCCGCAGCCGCTGGGCCCGAGGATGCTGATGAAGCGGCCGGCACCGATCTCGGCATCGACCGAGGCCAGGGCCTGCACCCCCCGGGGACCGGGGTAGTGCTTGGAGACCGCGCGGGCGTGGACGCTGACAGGGTTCATGCGTGTGCGATCAACGGCCGACCAGCTTGTCGAAGGCCTGCGAATTGACGCGGCCGCTCCCGCAGTAGTCGGCCGCGGGGCGGGTGGTGCCCACCAGCTGCACCGAGGACAGGGTCTTGACCGCCTGCTCCCAGTCGGCCGGCTGCGGCGCGCCGATGCGGCCACCGGCGGGCACGTCAAAGAAGCCCTTGAGCGCATCGAGCTGGGCGCGCAGCACGGCCCGGTCCAGGCGGGCCTGCGGGCGCTGGGCAATGATGGCGTCCACGCCTTCGTCCTCGTGGCCGGCGAAGATGTATTCCCAGGTCCGCGCCACCACGGAGGCAAAGCGGCCCAGCACCTCGCCACGCTCGGCCAGCTTGGCCTCGTTGGCCACCAGGCCGAAGCTGGGCATGTTCAGCCCGGCTTCGGCAAACAGCATGGCGCGCGAGGGGCGGGCCTTGTTGGTGGTGGGGAACACGAAGGGAATGGTGGAGAACACCGCGTCGGTGCGGCCGACCGCGTAGTTCGAGGCCTTGCTGGCCGCATCGAGGTTGACCAGCTCCACATCGCTGCGCTTGAGCTTGCCCGAGGCCAGGTAGGCGTCGATGAAGGGCGCCTCGAGCGAGCCGGCGGTGTAGCCGATCTTCTTGCCCTTGAGCTGTGCCACGCTGCTGATGCCCGAGTCGGTCGGCACCAGCACGCCGATGTCGTTCTTGCGCAGGAACACCGCGAAGGCCTTGACCGGCAGGCCCTTCTCACGCGCGATCATCATGGGCGCCAGCGCCGCATGGCCGAGGTCGAAGGTGTTGTTGGCACCGACCAGCTGCACCGTGGTCACCGAGCCGTTGCCGTCTTCCAGCGTGACGTCCAGGCCGGCCTGGCGGTACCAGCCCTTTTGCTGCGCCAGGTGCACGGCCGCATGGTTGGCCCAGGGCGTCCAGTCCAGGCGCACCTTGACCGGATCGAGCGCCTGCTGGGCCTGGCCGGCACCGGCAAAGCCCAGCGCCAGGGCGGCCAGTGCCGCACTGGTGGCCCGGCGAAGCATGGAGGGGGTGGATCGAGTCATGGCAATTCCCTTCTGGATGGACGGGTGGATGAAACTGGACACAGCCGGTCCGCCTAGGTGAACCAGCGCCGCAGGCGATCGAGGAGCAGGCCCAGCAGCGAACGCAGGGGCTGCACGGGCGTGCTGGCCGGGGCGGCGGCGCCACCCATGCGGGCTTCGACCTGGCGGCCGAAATCGGCCACCAGCCGGCGCACGAAATCCTTGACCAGGCCGGAACGCGAGAACTGCGCCAGCGGGCCTTGCAGGCTGTAGCGCATGTCCACCGCCACGCGGGTGCGCTGCGGGCCCAGCGCTTCGAGCGCATAGGCAATGTCGCCCTGCGCGCGCGAGCGGCTCAGGCTGTCCTGGCCCGCACCGCGCAGCACGGCACGCCGCCGGGCCTCGTCGCGTTCGAGCCGGGCTGCGCCCACGAAGGCGGCCGACATGGGGCCGAACTTGATGGCGATGCGGCCCTTGAGCTTGTCGCCGTCCTGCGCATCGATCGATGCCCCCGGCAGGCAGGCCGCCACCGCCGGCAGGTCGCCCATGAAGGCCCAGACCTGCTCGGCCGCATAGGGCAGCTCGAAGCTGGCGTCGATGGCCGTGCCGCCTTGCAGGGCGACGGGGTCGATCGCGTCGGACATCGCTTCGGAGGCGTTGTCGCGCGAAGACGCAGATGCTTGTGCAGGTGCAGCACCTGCCGCAGGCGCGGCTGCCGCCACACCGCCCCGGGCCGGGACGAGGATGGGCATGGGCTTGATGGCCGGCACCGCCGCGCCCTGCGGCACCTCGGTCCGGCCGGCCTGCAGCGCCTGGCGCATGCGGGTGATCTGCGGGTCGGGCTCGGCGCGCAGCTGGCCCAGCACGTCCAGGATGGCGGCGACGATGCCCATGTAGCCGGTGCAGCGGCACAGGTTGCCGGCCAGCTCCAGGCGCACGCGGGCCTCGTCGGCCTCGGGCAGGCGCAGCACGATGTCGCGGGCCGTGGCCAGCATGCCGGGCGTGCAGTAGCCGCACTGCAGCGCGTGGTGGCGCGTGAAGGCCTCGCGCAGGCGACGCATGGCTTCGTCGCCGTCGTAGCCTTCCACGGTGGTGACCTGGCGGCCCTCGCAGGCCACGGCGAAGGTGATGCACGAGCGCACCGGCTGGCCGTCGAGCAGCACCGTGCAGGCGCCGCAGACGCCGTGCTCGCAGCCCAGGTGGGTGCCGGTCAGGCGGGCGCTGTCGCGCAGGAAATCGCCCAGGTGCGTGCGCGGCTCGACCTCGGCCGAGAGCCGCGTGCCGTTGATGTCTAGAGTGATGGCCTTCATGGGTGGGGCGTTACCGGGCTCAGGGGGACACGGGCCAGCCGGCCTGGGCCAGCGCACGCGCCAGGCAGACCGCATGCAGCTGGTGGTCAATGGGATCGCGCTCGGGCAGGGCCTGGGCCACGGCCTCGCGCAGCTGGGCCTGGGTGGGCGCCTGCGCACCGGCCTGGCCCAGCTCGGCGGCCAGGGCCTGCAATGCCAGGGGCGGGCCGTCGAGCGCACCCAGCACCAGGGCCCAGGGCGCGCCGGGCGCCGCCTGGCAGACGGCGGCGCTGGCGTCGGCAAACTCGCCGGGCTTGCGGCAGAACTTGTAGTAGCCCCAGCGGCCCTGCGGCATGGCCGGCACGCTCACCGAGACGATCAGCTCGTCGTCCTGCAGCACCGTGGTGTAGGCCGCCTGCATGAAGCCTGCCAAGGGCAGCTCGCGCTCGCCGCGCGGCGAGAGCAGGCGCAGGCTCGCGCCCATGGCCACCAGGGTGACCACCCAATCGGCGGCCGGGTCGGCATGCGCCAGGCTGCCGCCCACCGTGCCCTTGTTGCGGATCGCGCGGTAGGCGATGCCGGCGGCCACCTGCTGCATAGGGTGGCCCCGCAGCTCGGGATGGCGGCCGTCCTCGATGGCGGCGTGGCTGACGCCCGCGCCGATGCGCACGCGCTCGCCCTCTGGCCGCACCTCGGCCAGGGCCGGCAGGCCGGCGATGTCCACCAGCAGGGCGGGCCGGCTCAGGCGCAGGTTGAGCATGGGCCCCAGGGACTGGCTGCCGGCGATCAGCTTGGCGCGGCCGCCGGCGGCGGCCAGCAGGCGTGCGGCGTCCATGGCGTCGCCGGCGCTCTGGTGATCGAAGACCGCGGCCTTCATGCGGCCTCCTTGCGGCCGGCCTGCGCCAGGGCCTGCAGCAGGCGGCGCGGCGTCAGCGGCGTCATCAGGAGCTCGGGCGCGCCCGTGCTGCGCAGGGCGTCGTTGACGGCATTGAAGATCACGGCCGGCGGCGCGATCGCCCCGCCCTCGCCCATGCCCTTGGCACCGAACTCGGTGTGCGGGGAAGGCGTCTCGAAGTGGTCGATGCGGATGTGCGGCACCTCGGTCGCGCCCGGCAGCATGTAGTCGGCCAGGGTCGAGGCCAGGGGCTGGGCGCGCTCGTCGTAGACCATCTCTTCGTACAGCGCGGTGCCGATGCCCTGGGCGATGCCACCGATGGTCTGGCCCTCGACGATCATGGGGTTGATCACCACGCCGCAGTCCTCGACCACCGCGTAGTCCAGGATCTCGACGGCGCCGGTGGCCGTATCCACCGCCACCACCGCCGCATGGCTGGCGTAGCTGAAGGCGCCGGTGGCGACCTTGGGCTTGTAGCCGGTGGAGACCTCCAGGCCGGCGCGGTCCACGTCGGCCGGCAGGCGCTGCGGGTTGATGTACCAGGCGTTGCCGATGTCGGCCAGGGTCACCGAGGCCTCGCCCGAATAGGCGCGGCCCTGGGCCAGCACCACGGTATCGGGCGCAACGCCCATCAGGTGGCCGGCGATGTGGCGCAGGCGCGGCGCCAGCTGCTTGCAGGCCACGCCCACCGCGCCGCCGGTCATCACCATGGCGCGCGAGGCGTAGGTGCCACTGGAATACGGGGTCTGGCCGGTGTCGCCGTGGATCATGCGCACGCGGTCGATCGGCACGCCCAGCACCTCGTGCGCGATCTGTGCAAAGCTGGTCTCCATGCCCTGGCCGTGCGAATGCACGCCGACGCGGATCTCCAGGCCGCCGTCGGCGGTCATGCGCACCATGGCCTGGTCGTAGCCCGGAATCACCGCCGTGCCCCAGGTGGCAAACACCGAGGTGCCGTGCGCCGACTGCTCGCAGTAGGTGGCAGTGCCGATGCCGATCAGGCGGCCGTCGCTCTCGCCGCGCTTTTGGCGTGCGAGCACGCCGGGCAGGTCGATCATCTCGAGCGCGCGGCGCAGGCTGGCCGGGTAGTCACCGCCATCGAAGTGCTTGTTGGCCACGTTCACATAGGGCATCTGCTGCGGCTTGACCAGGTTGTCCAGCCGCACCTCCCAGGGGTCGCGGCCGACCTCGCGGGCCATCGCGTCCATCAGCAGCTCCATGGCAAAGCACACGCCGGTGCGCGCCACGCCGCGGTAGGGCACGAAGCCGGGCTTGTTGGTGGCCACGCAGCGGGTCTCGCAGCGGTAGCCGCGGAAGTCATACGGCCCGGGCAGGTTGCCCACGGCCTGGCCGGGCTCCAGCCCGACCGTGAAGGGCCAGACCGAGTAGGCGCCGCCGTCGATGGTGATCACCGCATCGATCGCCAGCAGGCGCCCCTGGCGGTCGGCATAGGCCGTCACGTCGTAGTGGTGCTGGCGCGAGTTGGCGCCGGCGATCAGGTGCTCGCGCCGGTCTTCCAGGTAGCGGAAGGGCCGGCGGTAGGTCTTGGCCAGCCAGGCCACGCACAGCTCTTCCTGCTGCAGCACGCACTTGTAGCCGAAGGCGCCACCCACATCGGGCGAGATCACGCGCACGCGTTCTTCGGGCAGGTCCAGCAGCTGGGCCAGGCCGGTGCGGATCAGGTGCGGCACCTGCGTGGCGCTGCAGACCACCAGCTGGTCGGACTGGAAGTCCCAGTAGGCCAGCACGGCCTTGCCTTCCATGGGCACCATGCACTGGCGCGACAGCTCGATGCGCCGCTGCACCTTGACCTCGGCCTGGGCGGCCAGGGCCGCGAAGTCCTTGTCGGCACGCAGGGTCACGAAGCGGTTGTCCTGCCACTGCGTGTGCACCAACTCGCCCTGGGGCGACAGCGCCGACCAGACGTCGGCATAGACCGGCAGCTCCTCGTAGTCGACCTCGACGCGCTCGACCAGGTCCTCGGCCTCGGCGCGGGTGCCGGCAAAGGCCATGGCCACCGGCTCGCCGACGAAGCGCACCTTGCCCGAGGCCAGCGGCGGCTGGGCCGACACCTGGTAGGACGGGAGCGTGGACGGGGCGACGATGTCCAGCGCATCGACCATGGTCTGGCGCAGCACGACCTGGGCGGCGATGTCCTCGGGGATGCGGGTGGCGCTGATGCGCGCATGGGCCAGGGGGCTGCGCAGGAAGGCCACCTCGCACAGGCCGGGCATGGCCATGTCGGCGACGAAGTTGCCCTTGCCGGCCAGGTGGCGCGCGTCTTCCTTGCGCGGCACGCGGGCACCGATGCCCTGGGCCTTGACGCCACCGACCTGCCGTTCAGCGTGGTCCATGGGCCTTCTCCTGGACGTGTGCGCGCACCGGGTGCCGCGGTGCGGCCGACCTCATGCTGGCTGGAAGCTTGACTGCAAAGCGCCCCATCTCCCCTGACTCCTCAAAGACGGCGACAGCCCCGGCTGGGTGGCCGCCACTGGCCTGCGTTCGACGCGATTCGCTCAGTGTACGTACACTTTTTTCGGCACGTAAGCCACCGCGACCCGCGACAGCTCGGTGATTACCCGGATTCAAGGGCACACCAGCCTCCCAACAGCCGCTGCGGACCTTGCACGGACCCGCTTTGTAGTCTGCGGATGGGCTCATTTGTGATGGTGTACTGATCATGTGGCTGGCTCCCGGCCCGTGGACGACCGCTGACGCGAAATCGCCTGGGCCCGGTGACGGGATGGCCTCAGTCTTTGCCGGAGCGCCCACCGCGCAGCACGCGCCACAAGAGGGACAGACCGTTGAGTTCCTGGGACTTGCCGGAAGACTGGCGCACCATCCTGGAGAGCTGGCGCACCTCGGCGAGCGATTGCTGTGCGCTGGCCAGCACCGCCTGGCACTGCGCCAGCAGGGCCTGGCTCTGCTGGTACAGGGCCTGCGCGTCGGCGCTGGCCGCCCCACCGCCCGGCAGCGCGGGCACGGCCGCGGGCACGGGCAGGTCGGGCAGGCTGAAAGCGGGGGCATCACCCGGCTCATCAAGCAACATCTGAGCCAAGTTCTGCTCGAACTGGTCGAGCAGGTGCGCCGCCACCTCGGCCACCATGCCGCTGCCGCGGCCGTACTGCGCAATGGCGCCGGTCAGCTGCAGCTGGGTGTGCACGCGCACCTCGGTGCCGCCTTCGCTGGGCTGCAGCGTGAAGCTGAACTCGGACTGCGCCGCACCGCGGCCCTTGGCGTCCATGCCCGAGCCCTGCAGCCAGGCGGTGTGGCTGGCCGGATCGGTGCGCACCATCTCGGCCTGGCCTTCGAAGCTGAGCTTGATCGGCCCGAGCTTGACCGTGACCTCGCCGCGGTAGCGGGGGCCGTCCATCACCTCCAGCAAGCGCGCGCCGGGCAGGCAGGGCAGGATGCGCGGCACGTCGAGCATCAGCTTCCAGGCCTCGGGCAAGGGCAAGGGCACGTGAAACTTGTTCGTGAATTCCATGGATGGCTTTCGAGATGCGCCAGGGTTCAGGCCGGCGCGTGGCCCAGCAGCTCGGCCACACGGACCGGGCTCAGCGGAAATTCGGCAATGCGCACGCCGCGCGACCACAGCGCGTCCTCGACCGCGCCGATGACCGCGGCCGGCACCGCGATGGTGGAGCACTCGCCCACCCCCTTGATGCCCAGGGCATTGAGGGGCGAGGGCGAAGGCGCGAAGATGACCTCGATCGGCGGCACCTCGGGTGCGGTGGGCAGCAGGTAATCGCCGAAGGTGGTGCTCAGGGGCTGGGCGTGGTGGTCGTAGGCCATGTGCTCGAACAGGGCATTGCCCATGCCGTGCACCACACCGCCCACCACCTGGGCCTCGGCCAGCTGCGGGTTGATCAGGTGGCCGCTGTCCTGCACCGCGATGTAGCGCGCAATGGCCACATGGCCGGTGTCGGGGTCGACCTCGACCTCGCACACGTGGCAGGCACCGGCGTAGGTCTGGGCGTCGCTGTGGAAATGAAAGCTCGCCTCCAGGCCCGGGTCCTCGACCAGCGGCAGCGCGTAGCCGGGCACGCCCTTCATCAGCATGGCCAGGCGGGCCAGCGAAACGCGCTTGGCCATGTCGGCCGTGTGCACCTCGCCATGGCTGAGCTGCAGCTGGTCCTGGGGCACCGCGAGCACCGCAGAGGCCACGCGCAGCACCTTGGCGCGCAGCTGGTCCGCGGCCTCGTGCACGGCGTTGCCGGCCATGATGGCCTGGCGGCTGGCAAAGCCGCCGTGGCCGTAGGCCATCAGCGCGGTGTCGCCGGCATGGACCTCGATGGCCTGCGGCGCCACGCCGAAGTGCGGCGCGCACAGCTGCGCCAGCGCGGTCTTCAGGCCCTGGCCCATGGCCAGCGCACCGGTGTAGACCGCGATGGCGCCCGAGGGCTGGATGCGCACGCGCACCGACTCATAGGGCCCTCGCCCGGTGGGCTTGACCGAATGGGCCAGCGCGATGCCGCGCAAGAGCCCGCGCCGGGCCGAAGCCTCGCGGCGCGCCTCAAAGCCGGGGAAATCGGCGGCCTGCTCGGCGCGCGACTGCAGCGCCGGGAAATCGCCCGAGTCGATGGTCAGCGGCAGGCCGGCGCGCGACTTGAGCGGCTTGACATAGGGGATCTTCTCGGGCGGGATCAGGTTGCGGCGGCGGCACGCCTGGGGCGACAGGCCGACCTCGCGCGCGAGCCTGTCCATCAGGCGCTCCATCACGAAGGCCGCCTGCGGATAGCCCGCGCCGCGGATGGTGGCCACCGGCACCTTGTTGGTGTGCACCACCGCCACGTCCAATGAATACGAGGGCACCAGGTAGGGGCCGGTGATGGACGAGGCGGCGTTGTAGGGCACGTTGGTGCCCTGCGGCGTGTAGGCGCCGTGGTCGTGCACCATCGTGCCACGCATGCCGCGGATGCGGCCGTCGCGGTCGGCCGCCAGTTCCATGGTCCAGTGCTGGTCTCTCTCCTGCACGGCGCTGACGAAATGCTCGCGCCGGTCTTCCACCCACTTGACGGCCCGGCGCAGCTTGCGCGCCAGCGCGGGCACCACCACCTCCTCGGGGTAGATCATGAACTTGGCGCCAAAGCCGCCGCCGACCTCTGGCGTGATCACCCGCAGCCGCTCCTCCGGCTGGCCCAGCATCAGCGCCAAGGTGTAGTGCAGCTCGTG
>JACCDX010348567.1_pt1 | contig 11709 bp, 8 predicted proteins | sample 7449681 | NCBI WGS metagenome assembly JACCDX01 (sample SAMN15323450, study PRJNA562643) | freshwater metagenome | isolation source: river surface water | place: USA:Blue River Watershed | collected 2017-08-18 | reverse complement strand
TAGCCGAACAGGCCCATCATCAGCACCTCGGGTTGCACGTCCACCCCCAACATGTACACCGAGGCGTAGGCCATCACCTTGCCGCCCACGAACACGAAGGCCGTGCAGGCCAAGCCCGTCAAGCCGGTGGCCAGCGTGAGGCCGGCAAACAGCACGGCGGCCTGCAGCAGGCGTTCGCGCATCAGGCGCAACAGGCTGCGGATGCAGCCCCAGGTGCTGGCACCGGCCCAGACCGTGGGGCCGGTCAGTGGCGCCACCACCGCCGCCACAGCGATCAGGCACAGGCCGATGACGATGACGGTGGCCGGCGCCACCACCACGAACAACCAGGGCCCCACCTTGGGCAAGCTGCACGCCCAGTACAGGCCGGCCAAGGCCGCACCCACGCCGGCCACCAGGCTCAACATCGCCACCAGGGTGATCAGCACCCGGTGACCAATGCCCAGCGCGTCTTCAACGGCCGTCCACAGCTCGCGGGAGGCACGCCCCAGCGCGCGGTCCATGGCCAGCAGCCCCACGGCGTTGGCGCCGTAAAACGCGATGAACAGGGCGATGGCCCCCTGGCCGATCGCCCAATTGACCTCGCCGCGCCCCACCGAGGCCCGCGCCGACGCCAGCGCCAGGCCGGCCCCGCAGTACACCAGCAGCATCAGGTAGAGCGCACGGCCATGGCGGATCGCCTCGATGCTGGAGAGCACGCGCACCAGCGCCTGCCACCAGTCAAAACGGGTGATTTCGGGGGAATTCTCGTGGGCCTGCATCGCCTGTGTCGCTTTTTATTCCTGATCGACCCCACCATGATGGGTTAGGTCCATCCGAAGGGCAGACGCCATCCGGGGTGGCTTTCCTTCGGCATCACACGCCGGGCGATCATAGGGGCTAGCCCGGGGGCGTCCGTGAAGCCTGCAGGCAACACCCCAGCCTGACGGTTGACAGCACGACTCAATTAAGGGTTGAAAACTCTGGCCGATTGTGGATGCATCAACCATAATGTTTTGGTCTGTGTCTGGTAGCGGCACCGTCAATGGAATGGGTCCGGATGGGTTGAAGCTCCACATGGTTACTTTGTTACTTTGAAAGGGGCTCTCTCGTGGGCAACAAACTTTACGTGGGCAACCTGGCCTACTCGGTGCGCGATCAAGATCTGAACGACGCTTTCTCTCAATTCGGCGTCGTCAGCTCGGCCAAGGTCATGATGGACCGCGAAACCGGCCGCTCCAAGGGCTTCGGCTTCGTGGAAATGGGCTCGGACGCTGAAGCGCAAGCCGCCATCAACGGCCTGAACGGTCAGCCCGTGGCCGGCCGTGCCGTGGTCGTGAACGAAGCCCGCCCCCGTGAAGAGCGTCCCGCGGGCTTCCGCAGCCCCTACGGTGGTGGCAATGGCGGTGGTGGCGGCTTCGGCGGCGGCCGTCGTGAAGGCGGCGGTGGTGGCTACGGCGGCGGCCGCGAAGGCGGCGGTGGCGGCTACGGTGGTGGCCGTCGCGAAGGCGGCGGTGGTGGCTACGGTGGCGGCGGCCGCGGCGGCTACGGCGGTGGCCGTGGCGGCGACGGCGGCAACGGTGGCTACGGCTACTGATCTGCCCTGAGGCACAGGCCCGGTGACCCCGCCGGGCTGGATCACACGACAGGCGACGCCCCCACGGGCCTCGCCTGTTTTGCTTTGTGGCGCCGCCCTGTCGTCAGCAGGGTCGACACAACCAGACACCTGCGCCCTGCCCGCTCGCCCCACAATCGGGCGCAGCGTCATCCCAGGAGTTCCCATGACCGCAAGCATCCGCCGCAGCCTCACAGCGCTGACCTTGGCTGCAGCCGCCACACTGGCCCAGGCCGGCACCAACGTGGGCGTGTCCGTCAGCGTCAACCAGCCCGGCGTGTATGGCCGCATCGACATCGGCAACGCACCGCCGCCGGCCGTGATTTACACGCAGCCGGTGATCATCGATCGCCGCCACGCGCAGCAGGCCCCGGTCTACCTGCGGGTGCCGCCCGGCCACGAGCGCAAGTGGGCCAAGCACTGCCGCGCCTATGGCGCCTGCGGCCAGCCGGTGTACTTCGTGCGCGACGAGCCGCGCGGTGAGCGACATGACCATGACCATGAGCATGGCCACGACCACGATCACCACGATGGCAAGGGCAAGGGCAACGGCCGGGGCCACTGAGCGCCCACCTCAACCGGTGCGGCGGCGCTTCTTGCGGTGTTTCTGGGCCCCCACCAGGCGGTCGAACAGGCCCCTGGGCAGCGCCTTGAGCACCCGCGCCACCACGCCCATGGGCCAGGGGATCACCCGCCAGGCCTCGCCGCGCAAGATGCTGTCCCAGGCCTGACGGGCGAAATCGGCCGGGGCCATCAAAAACGGCATCGGGTAGTCGTTGCCCTGCGTGAGCGGGGTGTCCACGTAACCCGGTGCGATCGTCACCACCTGGACGCCATGCGGGCGCAGCTCGCCGCGCAAGGTCTCGCACAGGTTGACCACCGCCGCCTTGGCGCCACAGTAGGCCGCGTGCCCCGGCAGGCCGCGCATGGCCGCCACACTGGCCACGCCCACGAGGGTGCCGTGTCGGCGCTCGCGCATCGGGGCGATGAAGGGCTGGAAGGTGGCGGCCAGGCCCAGCACGTTGGTGTCGAACACGTCGCGCACCACGGCCAGGTCTTCGGCCAGGCTCAAATCCACCCCGACGCTGATGCCGGCATTGGCCACCACCACGTCGGGCAAGCCCTGGTCGGCCAGCACCTGCGCGCAGGCGGCACCCAGGGCGGCGAGGTCGCGCACATCGGCCGTGTAGACGGCCCAGCGCTCGCGCGCCCAGCCTTGCTGCGTGCACCACTGCGCCAAGGCCTCGCCACGGCGCGCCAGCAGCGCCAGGCGCCAGCCGCGCGCATGGGCCTCGGCCGCCAGGGCCTGGCCGATGCCGCTCGAGGCCCCGGTGATGAAGACCAGCGGGCGCGGGGCGGCGTTCATGGCGCTTCGGGCGTTTCAGCGGCTTCAGGCGCCGCAGGCCCGGTCGACGCGGGGCGCTTGGCCAGCACCGGGCCAGCCGTGAAGCTGCCGTGCACCCGGCCGTCAACCTCGGTGATGCCACTGGCGTGGTCGTAGCGCAGCGCGCGACCATCCAGGCGGCTGCCACTGCGCGTGAGCACCACGGGCTGGGTGGAGACCACCGTTTTGCGCCCGGTGTCGATTTGCAGGTTCTCGCCATCGAAGACGATGGGCGCGGGCAACTGGCTGGCCGTGCCGCCCAGCGCGGGCCACGCGGTGACGTGGGCCTGCCCTTGCAGCGTGACCTGCTTGGCGTTCGGGTCGGCCAGGCCATTGCGCGCGGTGGCCAGCAGGCCACGGCCTTGGGCGTCGCGCGCCGACAGCTGCATGCGGTCGATCTCCAGCACGTCGCGATCGGGACGGTGCAGCATCACATGGCCATCGACCACGGCGACGATGCGCCCCTGGGCGTCAAACCGCGCCACGCGGGCTTGCTCCAGCTGGTAATCGGGCTCGCTGCCGGGCGCACGCGGCGCCAGCGGCCCGCCGTCTTTGGGCGACGACTGCACCAGCCACCAGGTGAAGCCGGCCAGGCCGGCGGCCGCCGCCAGGGGCAGCGCCGCCTGCAGGCGATCGAGCAGCCAGATCAGCCGGGGGTTCATGCGCGGGGGCCGTCCGCGGTGGTGTCCAGCGTCTGCAGGTGGCCCTGCAGCAGGCGCTCGTAGTGGCCAGTGGCCCACAGGATGAGGTCGCAGGCCTCGCGGGCCGCACCGTGGCCGCCTTGCAGGCCGCTGAGGTGGTGGGCAATGGCGCGCACTTCGGGGTGGGCGTTGGCCGGGGCGATGGCCAGGCCAGCGCGGGTGAGCAGTGGCAGGTCAGGCCAGTCGTCGCCCATCACCGCCAGTTGCGACCAGTCCAGGCCCAGGCGGGCCAGCAGCGGCTGGGCCACGCCCAGCTTGTCGTGGGCGCCAAAGACGGCTTCCTTCACGCCCAGGTCGGCCAGGCGGCGGCGCACGGCGGGCGAGTCGCGCCCGGTGATCACGATGGGCGTGATGCCCGCTTGGGCCAGCAGCTTGAGGCCGTGGCCATCGAGCGCGTGGAAAGCCTTGAGCGTCTCGCCGGCCTCGGAGATGTAGAGCGTGCCGTCGGTCAGCACACCATCGACGTCGAAGATGGCGGCGCGGATGGGGCGGGCGCGGGCACGCAGGGCCTCGTCAAAGCGCAAGGTGGCTTGCAGGGTGACTGGTTCAGACATGGCTCAGATCACCTTGGCGCGCATCAGGTCGTTGGTGTTGACGGCACCCACCAGCGTGCCGGCGGCATCGGTCACCAGCAGGGTGTTGATGCGGTGGGCTTCCATCAGGGCCACGGCCTCGGCGGCGAGCACGTCGTCGCGGATGGTGCGGGGGCCGGCGGTCATCAGCTGTTGGGCATGGAGGGTGCGCAGGTCGACACCGGCTTCGATCTTGCGGCGCAAATCACCGTCAGTGAACACGCCCAGCAGGCGGCCGGCGGCATCGACCACGGCGGTGGCGCCCAGGCCCTTGGTGCTCATCTCGCGCATCACGTCGCCAAAGCTGGCATCCGGGCCCACGCGGGGCACGGCGTCGCCGCTGCGCATCACGTCGCGCAGGTGGGTCAGCAGCTTGCGGCCCAGCGCCCCACCGGGGTGCGAGCGGGCAAAGTCTTCGGCCTTGAAGCCGCGCAGTTCGAGCAGCACCACGGCCAGGGCATCGCCCAGGGCCATTTGCGCGGTGGTGCTGGCGGTGGGCGCCAGGTTGAGCGGGCAGGCTTCGAGCGACACGGCGCTGTCGAGCACGATGTCGGCATGGCGCGCCAGCGACGAGCCGGGGCGGCCGGTCATGGCCAGCAAGGTCACGTCCAGGCGCTTGATGACGGGCAGCAGCGCGGTGAGCTCTTCGCTCTCGCCGCTGTTGGAAATGGCGAGCACCACATCGCCCGGCTGCACCATGCCCAAATCGCCATGGTGCGCCTCAGCGGGGTGCACGAACATGGCCGGCGTGCCGGTCGAGGCCAAGGTGGCCGTGATCTTGCGGCCCACGTGGCCGCTCTTGCCCATGCCCATCACCACCACGCGGCCCCGGCAATCCATCATGGCCTGCACAGCGCGGCCGAACGCGGCGCCAGCCTCACCGCTCAAGCGGGCGCGCATCTCTTGCAGCGCACGGGCTTCGATGTCGAGGGCTTTTTCAGCCAGGGAAATCACAAGGTTGGCGTCGTTCATGCATGGGCCCAGTTACGATGCTGCGATTCTAGGTTGCCCATGGCCAGCACGCTCGACCTCACCCTCCTTTACCTCTTTGCCGCCGTCGCTGGCGTCGTCTTGTGCCGCCTGGCGAAACTGCCGGCCATGATCGGCTACCTGGCCGTGGGCGTGGTGATCGGCCCCAACGCACTGGCCCTGGCCAAGGATTCGGCCGGCGTGGCCCACCTGGCCGAGTTCGGCGTGGTCTTCCTGATGTTCGTCATCGGGCTCGAGTTCAACCTGCCCAAGCTCAAGAGCATGCGCTCGCTGGTGTTTGGCCTGGGCTTGAGCCAGGTCGGCCTGACCATGGTGGCCACGCTGGGCGGCCACCTCGCGCTCAGCGCCGCCTTGCACCACCTGGGCCACAGCGGCGGCCTGCTGGGCTGGGGCATCAACTGGCAAAGCGCCGTGGCCCTGGGCGGTGCGCTGGCCATGAGCAGCACCGCCATCGTGGTCAAGCTGATGGCCGACCGGCTGGAGATCGACAGCGAGCACGGCAGGCGCGTGATGGGCGTGCTGCTGTTCCAGGATCTGGCCGTGGTGCCGCTGCTGGTGCTGATCCCCGCCCTGGGCGACCCGGCGGCCGAGCTGGGCCAGACCCTGGTGATCGCCGGCCTCAAGGCCGCCGCCCTGCTGTTCGTGCTGCTGGCCGGTGGGCAGCGGGTGATGCACACCTGGCTCAACCTGGTGGCGCGCCGCCAAAGCGATGAGCTGTTCATGCTCAACGTGCTGCTGGTCACGCTCAGCCTGGCGTGGCTGACCGAGTTCTTCGGCCTGTCGCTGGCGCTCGGTGCCTTCGTGGCGGGCATGCTGATCGCCGAGACCGAGTACAAGCACCGCGTCGAGACCGAGATCCGCCCCTTCCACGACCTGCTGCTGGGCCTGTTCTTCATCACCATCGGCATGAAGCTCGACTGGCACTCGCTGGTCGACCGCTGGGGCCTGGTGCTGCTGCTGGCCTCGGGCCCGGTGGTGTTCAAGCTCAGCCTGGTCACCGGCTTGTCGAAGTGGTTTGGCGCCAGCACCGGCGTGGCGCTGCGCACCGGCCTGTACCTGGCGCAAGCGGGCGAATTTGGCTTCGTGCTGCTGTCGCTGGCGGTCGAGCACCGCCTGATCCCGCACGAGGTGGAGAGCCCGCTGCTGGCCGCCATGGTGCTGTCGATGCTGGCCACGCCCTTCATCATCCAGTACAGCAACCAGCTCGTGATGCGCCTGTCGTCGACCGACTGGATGATGCAGTCGCTGGCCATGACCCGCATCGCCACCAAGGCCATCAGCCATGAGGGCCACGTGGTGATCTGCGGCTACGGGCGCAGCGGCCAGAACCTGGCGCGGCTGCTGGAGCAAGAAGGCATCCGCTACCTCGCGCTCGACCTCGACCCCGACCGCGTGCGCCAGGCCACCGCCGCCGGCCACCACGTGGTCTATGGCGATGCCACCCGGCTGCAAAGCCTGACCGCCGCCGGCCTGTCGCGGGCCGCCGCGCTGGTGGTGACCTTCCCCCACCTGCCCTCGGCGCGCAAGATCCTGCACCTGGCCCACGAGCACGCGCCGGCCGTGCCGGTGGCGGTGCGCACGGTGGACGACGCCAGCCTCGACGAGCTGCAGCAGGCCGGCGCCACCGTGGTGGTGCCCGAGGCGCTGGAGGGCTCGCTGATGCTGGCCTCGCAGACGCTGGCGCTGGTGGGGCTGCCGATGCGCCGCGTGTTCCGCCTGGTGCAAGAGCAGCGCGCGGCCCGCTACGGCCTGATGCGCGGCTACTTCCACGGCGCCGACGACGACAGCGTCGACGAGCTGGAGCTGCAGCGCCTGCACACCATCACCCTCACCGCAGATGCCGCCTGCGCCGGCCAGACGCTGGACGCCGCGCTCGACCAGCGCGACGTGGGCGTCTCGGTGGTGTCGGTGCGCAAGGCGCATGGCCAGGTGGTGTCGGCCGCGCCCAGCCTGGTGCTGCAGGCCGGCGACACGCTGGTGCTGTCGGGCCGCCCACAAGACCTGGCGCGCGCAGAAAGCCTGTTGGTCAACGGTTGAATCTGCCCGTGACACTGTTGCGCAAAGGTGGGTGATCTCGGGGGCAACCCCTGGTGAGCGGCGGCAAATGGGGGCACACTGGCCCTCGACATGACCGTTGACCTGCATGCCGAGCAGCCTTCGGCACCCCCCGCCCGCCCACACAGCCTGCAGACCAGCCGCAAGCGCCTGGTGATGTGGGCCTTGCTGTGGACCGCCGTGCTGTGGAGCGGCGCCGTCTGGCAATTGCGTCAGGATGAGACCGCTGCCAAAGAGGTGATCCGCGCGGCCGCCGACCGCCGCCTGGTCTCGCTCAAGGCGGGCGTCAACACGGCGCTGCAGGCCGCAGCCCTGCTGCCGCGCTCGCTCACCTTGCTGCCCGGCCTGCCAGAGTTGCTGGCCAGCGCCCCGCACGGCGACGCGTTGCGCCAAGACGAACGCGTCAGCGAACAGAGCCGCACGCTGCAAAACCTCGCGCGCATGGCGCGCCTGGAGGGCCTGTGGCTGCTGAACGCCCAGGGGCGCGTGATCGCCGACAACCAGATCAGCAGCACCCGCAGCGTGCTGGGGCAGCGCCTGAGCGAGCGGGCCTTCTTCACCCAGACCATGGCCCAAGGCCAGGCCATCACCGTCGAAACCCTGGGACCCGCCCAGCTGCCCCACCTCGTGATCGGCGAACAGCTCATGCCCGAGGACGACGACATCACCCGCGCTGGCGTGGTGGCCTCGGTGATCCCGCTCACGATGATGCACTCGCTGGTGCAAGACCCCCTGCGCCGCGTGCTGATCACCGATGCCCAGGGCCGCGTGCTCGCCATCGGTCGCGGCCGTGCCGAGAACGGTCCGCAGGCCACCGCCGTGCCCACGGGCATCCACCTGCCGATGCGGCCGCAGCATCTGCCCGAAGGTGCCGCGCCAAACCAGGCCAACGGCGATGCCCCCACCCTGCCCTGGCCCAGCGAGCGGCAACTGCTGCTGGGCCGCGAGGTCTGGCAGGTCGATGTCGACCAGCGCAGCTACCTGGCCATCTACATGCCCCTGGCCGTGGCCGGGCTCAACGGCTGGGTGCTCACCCCGCTGGACAGCACCCTGAGCCTGACCACCTCGCGCATGCTGCAGGCCACGCTGGTGTGGGCGCTGGGGCTGTTCATCCTGGCGATGTTCTACCAGCGCTCGCTGCGCATCAGCAGCCTCACGCGGCTGCAGCAAGACCTGGCCGACATGGCCCACGCCCTGCCCTTGAGCGTCTTCCGCTTCGAGCGCGTGCCGCACGGCAGCGGACAGTTCACTTTCCTCAGCGACGGCGCCGGCCCCATGCTGGGCACCAACCGCGATGCCCTGCTCGACGAGCCCCAACTCGCCTGGCGCCTGTCGCAATCGCGCAAAGACAGCGAAGACCCCGAGCACACGCCGCTGCCCCCCACCCAGCAGCGCGAGTTCTCGGTGCAACGCGACGGCCGCACCGTCTGGGTAGCCTGCAACAGCCACCGCCACGAGCGTGCCGATGGCACCGAGGTCTACAACGGCTTCTGGATGGACATCACCGAGCGCAAGGAGGTCGAGGCGCGCACCCAGGCCGTCTTCCGCCACGCGCCGTTGGCCTTCGTGTTCTACACGCTGGAGCACGGCGTGGTGCGATGCAACCCGCGTGCGCGCGAGATGTTCGGCGCCGAGCACGAAGACCAGTTGCTGGGCCAGCACCTCATGCGCGGCCCGCTGTCGCTGCAAGGTGCGAACACCGAGGCCCAGGTTGCGCTCGACGATGTGCACCAGCACCGCAAAACGCGCACCTTCGAATGGCGCTTCCAGAACCTGCAGGGCGGGGCCTTCGATGCCGAGGTGGTGACCATCTGCTTCGACCACAACGGCCGCACGCAGTTTTGTGCGCTCATCACCGACATCACGGTGCGCAAGCAGGCCGAAAACGCCCTGCGCCTGGCCCAGCGCGCGGCCGAAGCCGCCACCGAGGCCAAGAGCCAGTTCCTGGCCAACATGAGCCATGAGATCCGCACCCCCATGAACGCCATCATGGGCATGACCCACCTGGCGCTGCTGGAGCCGCTGACCGACAAGGCGCGCAACTACATCGACAAGGCCCACCGCGCCGCTGCCAACCTGCTGCAGATCATCAACGACGTGCTCGATGTCTCCAAGATCGAATCGGGCAAGCTGGAGCTGGAAGTCACCGAGTTCCAGCTGGAGACCGTGATCGCCCAGATGGCCGATGTGCTGGGCATCCGCGCCGAAGAAAAAGGCCTGGAGCTGCTCTTCAGCGCCCCCACCGAACTGCCCCCCGTGCTGCTGGGTGACCCCGTGCGCCTGGGCCAGGTGCTCATCAACCTGGGCAACAACGCCATCAAGTTCACGCCGCGTGGCGAGGTCATCATCGGCGCCGAGGTGCAGGCCTGCTCGGCCGACAGTGTCACGCTGCACTTCTGGGTGCGCGACACTGGCATCGGCATGGACCCCAGCCAGCTCGAACGCCTGTTCCAGCCCTTCACCCAAGCCGACACCTCCACCACCCGCCAGTACGGCGGCACCGGCCTGGGCCTGACCATCAGCAAGCAACTGGTGGAGCTGATGGCGGGCCGCATCTGGGTCGAGAGCCAGCCCGGCTCGGGCAGCACCTTCCACTTCACCGTGACCATGGGCGTGCAGGCCAAGCCCACGTCGCACAAGCGCGCCCTGCTGGCCGAAGAGCTGGCGGGCAAGCGCGTGCTGCTGGTCGACGACAACGCCTCGGCGCGTGAGGTGCTCAGCGAGATGGCCCACCACCTGGGCCTGCAGGTCGAAACCTGCGCCAGCGGGCCTCAAGCCCTGCAGCGCATGAAGGAAGCGCTCTCGCGCGGCGAACCCCACGACGTGCTGCTCACCGACTGGAAGATGCCCGGCATGGACGGGCTGGACTTCGCCCGCCACGCCCTGGCCATGCCACCCGAACACCGCCCCTGCGTGCTGCTGGTCACCGCCTTTGCCCGCGACGAGGCCCTGCGGGCCGCCGAGGGGCTGGCGTTGTCGGGGGTGCTCAACAAGCCCGTCACGCCGTCCACGCTGCTGGACTCGCTGTCGGTCGCGCTGGGCCAGCACACCCCGGCGCCGGTCGCGCCGCTGCACACCGGCCGCCTGCTGGAGAACGCCCACCGCCAACTCGCCGGCGCCCGCGTGTTGCTGGTCGAAGACCAGCCGATGAACCAAGAGCTGGCTTGCGACCTGCTGGAGCGCGCGGGCCTGCGTGTGGTGCTGGCCAACCACGGCGCCGAAGCGCTGGACAAGCTGCGCACCGAAGGCCCCTTCGATGGCGTGCTGATGGACTGCCAGATGCCGGTGATGGACGGCTACACCGCCACCCGCGAGATCCGCGCCAACCCCGAGTGGGCCACGCTGCCCATCATCGCCATGACCGCGTCGGCGCTGGCCAGCGACCGCGACCGCGTGCTGAGCTGCGGCATGAACGACCACATCACCAAACCCCTGGAGCTGGGCCAGATGTTCACCATCATGGCCCGTTGGATCGTGCCCGGCCAGCGCCCGGGCCGCAACCCCGCTGACACCATGCCTCCCTCCGAAGTCCCCAGCGCCACCTCGCCTGCGGCCCCCGCCTCGCCCCTGGGCCCGCCCATGCCCAGCCTCGACACCGAAGACGGCCTGGCGCGGTGCATGGGCAACCTCAACCTCTACCAGCGCCTGCTCAAGGGCTTTGCCCGCACCCAATCGGATTTCGTGCAGCAGCTCGACACGGCCGAAGACCGCGACAGCGTGATCCGCGTGGCCCACACGCTCAAGGGTCTGGCCGGCAACATCGGCGCCACCCGGCTGCACGAGCAGGCCTCGGTGCTCGAAGCCGACCTCCACGACGCCCCCGTCGACGACCCGAGCACCCTGCGCCGCCAGGTGCAGGCCCAACTCGAGCTCACGATCGCGGCGCTCAACGACGTGCTGGCCGACATCCAGCAGCTCAGCACCCCCACGGCGGCGCCCACCGTCTCGCCCAAGTTGCCAGCCGACACCCCGGGCTGGCAAAACCAGCTCGCCGAATTGCTGATGCTGGTGCAAGACCACGACGCCCGCGCCCGCGACGCATGCCAGAGCCTGATGCAGCGCCTGGGCGATGAAGCCAACCACCCACTGCTGGTGCAGCTGCGCCGCTCGCTCGACCGCTACGACTTCGACAACGCCTCCAGCATCCTGCAGCAGCTGCGGCAGTGAACCCTCAGGGTGACATCAAGGTGCCATCTCGGGCACGGTGCCCCGGGCGTCGGCATACAGGTCCATGATGCGCAAGATCTCAAACTGCTGCTGGAAGAAGCCATCCAGCAGGTGCGGATCGAAATGCGTGCCCCGCCCCTGCGCCATCTCGGCCAGGGCCACGGGTGAGCTCATGGCCTTTTTGTAGGGCCGGTCGCTCATCAGCGTGTCAAACACATCGGCAATGGCCACGATGCGCGCAAACAG
>JACCDX011853677.1_pt1 | contig 11712 bp, 13 predicted proteins | sample 7449681 | NCBI WGS metagenome assembly JACCDX01 (sample SAMN15323450, study PRJNA562643) | freshwater metagenome | isolation source: river surface water | place: USA:Blue River Watershed | collected 2017-08-18 | reverse complement strand
GATAACGAAACAAATAATTTACTTAGTGTTTATAAGTTTAAAAGGTATATATCGAATGAACCTAAAAGCACAAATTATGGTGATTACTACGATGAAGATTATTTATGTTCTTTTATAGTTAAAATAAATTATACTGTTCATTTATATAAAAAATATCTTCTAATAGAAAAAGAAGACAAAACAGAAAAAGAAGACATAATAAATATTCATTCTGTAGGAAGCGATACTATTTATACTACAGAAAATGGTAATAAATTAAGTGTAGGAACTAAAAGAAATTCCAAATTTAATGGAATACCTATAGGTAAATTGCAATAAATTTTCTCAATAAATTTTAAAATTTATTGAGAAGATATTTTTAGTTAAGTAATTTTACATTAAAGTGGTGATATTTTTTTAGATCTTGTTTGATGTCATCAAGTTTTCCAAGAATATGTTGTTTTATATGATAATTTATATAATATTCAACAGCAGTAGATATATTACTTTCTAATTTTTTAGAATTTTTTGTTTGTAATGTTTTTAAAATCATAAATTTCTTTATAAGAAATGAAGATTTCTTGTGTTCATATTTTCTTATATTTTTAAGAGACATTTTTATACACAAAGAAGTATTTATTAATAATGTAATCAAAATAAAAATTCAATTTTTTAATTAAGTAATCCCACATCAAAATGATGATACTTTTCTAATTCATAAGATACTTCATTAAGCCTACGAACTATATGATTTTTTAAGAAATTATCAGAGTAGTAGTCAATAAATGTATATGTTTCAGGATTTTTATTTTCTATTTTTTTGTAAGTTTTAGTTTGTAATGTTTTTAAGAATAAAAATTTCTTAATAAGAAATGAAGATTTTTTATATTCGTAATTTCTTAATTCAAAAGGCATTTTTGAATATTACTTATTAAATATATGATTACTTGAATCAAAATCAATTTTTTCTGAATTTATTAAGACTAATATATCCGCTACAAATTTTATAATGTTTCATAGACTTTTATAACTTTTGCTAAATTTAGACTTACAAAGTTTTCAGAAAAAGAATGAAACACGATAAAACCTTAAATGCCTTGTAGCGAAGACATAGAAACATTTTTATTAAAAATGTTCCTTGAACCATTTATGTCTCTATCTATTTTAAGAGAACATCTATTACATTTGAAAATTTTAGAATTTTTTAAGTCATATTTTATATATCCACATTTACTACAAGTTTTACTTGTATATTCTTCTCCAACAAGTAAAACTTTTGTATTTTTTATTTCTTTTGATTTATCTAAAAGTCTCATTTTGAATTTGTAATGTTTGAATTCATTGAAATCTCTATTGACTTTTTTATTATTACCTAACATTTTTTGGCTTTCAAAAGTAGGTAAAAGAATGATTTTATAATTTTTAGTTAGATAAGAAATTGCTTTCCAATGTAAATCATCTACAAAATTTTTAATTTTATCTCGCCATTTTATAATATATTTCTTTCCTTTTCTAAGAGAAATTAATTTGTCTAATTTTTTACGATACTTTTCAAGAAGTTCTTTATCTCTTGAAATTTTAAAAGTTTCTTGAGGAGAATAACCAGTTATAAAAGTTCTTAGTCCTGGGTCTAAAGCGACTAAATCTTTTCTATCTTTGTATTCTTTTTTCTCGTATTTTTGTAAAATGCATATGTAATAATCTTTTCCATTATATAACATTCTTGTATCATTTTCAATGTTATAATCTTTTTTATTACTTCTTTTACCAACTTTTAATTTTCCCAAAGTTTTTGGATACACATCAAAATACCCATTAACATATTTTATACTTGATTTTTGTATAACTATAGAATTTACTTGATTTTTCTTTCTATAATTCATCTTAAATTTTTGAATATTACCATTTTTCTTATTTATAAATGCCACTTTATATGCTTTAATCAAGTCTTTTATGGAATGTGCTCTGATTTCTTTTGGAGTGTTATATTCCCATTCATTAATTTCTTTATTTTCCTTTTTATTAATCTGCATATCAAAATTTTCGCAACATTTAAAATTTTTCTTGTTTGTTTTATAAATTTTATTACAACCTAAACATTTTTTATAAGAAGTTTCTTTAGTAATAAATTTGTTTCTTAATTCTTGAAAATTTTTCTTATGGTTTTCATTCTCTATTTTATTTAGAATTTTATTATAAATATACCTTGAAGTTCCAAACCAATTTTTTAGAATATTTTTTTGTTCTGGAGTAGGATATACTTTAATTTTCAAGGTTCTTAGATTTGTATCTTCTCTTTCCCATTGCTTTACAGTTATAGACTTGTATGATGGATAAAATATCTTCTGCGAGTTCTTGTTCTCCTGATTTATGTTCTTCGTGATCCAAAACTTTGATTTTTCCTCCATTTTGGACAATAATCCATTCGATAAATTCAAACCCGAACCTACATAGTCTATCTTTGTGGGCAACCACAAGTTGTTCGATTTCTCCTCGCATACTGTGTTCCAGAATGGAACAAAGACCTTTTCTTTTCCAATTAATTCCAGAAGCGCAGTCTGTAATAAGTTCGTGGGTTGGGAATTGTTCTTCAAGGAATTTAATTTGTCTTTCAAGGTCGTCTTTTTGTTTTCCTGAACTAACTCTACAATAAATGATTTTCTTTTTCTTTTCAGTAGTAAGAATATTACTATTAAAATTCTTGAATTGTGATTTAGGATAGACAAGTTGTCCTGTTGGTGTCTTGATATATAGAATTTTATCTTTTTTAGCCCATTCACGAACTGTGTTAGGCTTAACTCCAACCAATTTACAGACTTCCCTGAGAGGTATGACTTCTTCATTTTCCTCCATCTTTGTTATTTTAATAAATGTTTTATCTCTTTAAACCAAATAAAAAGAAGTAAAACATTATAAAATGAGCCAACAGTTGCCAACCTTTCTTAACTAATTCCTCGACTTTTTTATCTCCAAAACCTTTAATATCAAGCAATTTTTTTGCTTGATATTCTTTATTTATATTAGTTATTGCTCTCATTTTTCCAGTATCTAAATATTCTAAAATTTTTTCATATAATTTTTTTCCTACAAGATTATTTTTTATTAGATATCTTACATTTTCTTTGTTTATTTCGAAATCTAAATTTTTTACGTTATCTATTGCTTTTTGATATGCTTTAGTCTTATAAAATTGTTTTAACTTTGAAGTATAATCTCTTAATATAACAAAATTTTTTATAATTTCTTTATTTCTAATGCTCATATTTTTATCAAATGAGTAGTCATACCTGTAATTATTGGAATAAATCATTACTTTTTATACTAATGGAATAAAAGTAATCATTTTTAATTAAATTTTATAGTAAATCGTCCTCTTCGTCTTCATCTACTGAAATCTTAATTTTGATATAAACTTTACGATTTTTAATATATTTAAACTCAAGAATTTTATCCAATTCTTTTTCTACTGTTTTCGCCATATATTTTATACTGTTTTCTTTACAATATTCTTTATATAATGCCAATAATTCTACCCTTTTAACATTATCTTCTTCATTACAAGTTCTTATAATATTTTTATCAATAAAATCAAGGTAAGAATTGATTTGTTTGTTGTATTGTTCTTTATCTTTTTTAACAAAGTCAGGTATAGGATTGTCTTGATTTTTATTGTAATAAATAGAAGCATCTATCAACCATTTCAAAACTCCTTCCCTGTTATTTTTAAATTTTTCAGCCAAAGTATTATCTCCTAATCTTTCAAAGGATTTTGACGGTTCATCTACAAAACTTAATGAAAATGTAATAAGAACAAATCTTTCATACATAGATTTATCACTCAAATTGATATTAATAGCGTGATTTGTATTAATAATTGGAACAAATGTTGGTGTAAATTCTTTTTGTTTGCCGTAAATTTCCCTTACACTTAGTTTGTCAGTAATGCCTGTAAGTTGTTTCATTTGACCATCATTAATTTCAGCATTTTCTTTTGTATCTGATAAAACTCCTTGCCTACAATTTTCTAATTGACAAATTTCTGTAGAATGACTACCTGAAGTTTTTTTACCATTTTCTAACACTACAGATTTATCCATAGTAATAGAATAATACTCTAAAACATCTCCTATAGTATTAATAAGTAAAGATTTGCCATTAAACCCATAAATACCATATAAAATTATGAAAATTTTTCTTTTGGGTTGTCCTTGTAAAGAATATCCTATACACCATTTCAGAAAATTATATTTTTCTTCGTCTTCTCCTTTTTCATTTGAAGTAATTTGCCTAACAAATTTATCAAAATCTGTTGTGTCAGCATTGATATTGTATTCTGTATCTATACATTTTGTAATATTATCTTCTGGAACACTATCTCTTATTTCTCCATTTATAAGATTAACCATACCATTTTTACAAGAAAGAAGATACGGGTGTATATCTTTTATCTTAGAAAATCCTTTATCTACAATCAAAGGAGTAGAAAATCTTAAAATATTATTAATTAACAATCCATTATTTAATTTTACAATAATTGCTTGTGTTTCTTCTATCAATTCTTCCATAAAATCACTTATCTCATTATTTTCATTGTAAATTTTTACAAAGTGTCTTAAAAGTCTTACAACTGTCGTGACCAAAAGTCTTTCAATGAAAGAATGGTCATCTTCCTGCCATATCTTTCCATCCCAAAAATAACTGGAACCTTTTCTTCCTCCTTCAGTAATCCATTTAATTCTTTTTGGTTTCAAATACATTCTTTCAAAAAGATTTGAAATTCCCAATGCTCCATTAATTATACAATCTTTTATAAAATCGTGGTTGATATTAGTAAATTCATTATTAAAATTAACACTTTCAAAATTATTATCTATATTTTCATCTATATTCCCAATAACTTTTATAATTTTTTTATTGTTATTATCTACACATCTTCCAGAATGACAACCAGCACATATAAGATTATTAAATATATAGACAAAAAATCCAATTTTATTATGGTAAATATTACTTCCACTGAAACAATTTTCAGAACGGTCTAAGTAATTAAACTGAATGAACCCAGAAGTGTCTGTATGTTGATACTCTGCTGTAGGATGAATTTTTTTAACTGTATTTATAACAGTATCTAAATTTTTATCTATACTGTTGATATCTATATTTTTTATAGATTTAAATAGTGAATCTTCTTGTTCCTCACTTGTTAATACAGTAAAATCTTTATCTATATTTGTTATAATATATTCTATATCATTAACTTCTATATCATCTTTTTTAAGAGGAATAAATTCATTATCTTTAGAATGACCTACTAATCTCATATTTTGAGTTTTTTTATAGGGATTTAAATCTACTAAACTTTCGTGAAATAAATTTGTTTGAATACATTTTTCTCTTAATTTTCTTGCCAAAAATGAAGCAGAATTTGTATCATTATATACTACAGTAGGATGAGTAGAAATAATAATATGATATGAGTATTTATAATCTGTATCTTTAGAACGATGACAACTACTAAAAAGTATATCGCAACTATCTAAATAAATCTCATACTCTTCTATAAAAATTTCTTTTAACAATTTAGATATAAAAAACTTTATATCATTTGCTTTATATTTAGGAAATTCACTCTTGAACCATTCTACATCCAAATAAGGTTTTACTTTAGTATTATCTAATATAAGTTCATTGAAAACATTTTCATTTTCTGGTAAATCATTAAGTATAGAAAGTGCTGTGCTCCAATCTTCTAAAAACCCATATTTTGTATATGCCTGAGAAAAACAAGCCTTTCCTTGATATTTTTGCTCTCTAAATTTACTTGGTTCTACTAAAACTTTTTTAAGAAGTTTTAAGTTTTTAGTTTTAGACGACATCTGTAAGTAAAACTTAAGTTTTTTTAATTATCTAATTATAAACCAATGTTCTGGGTATTTTTTACTTTGTTTGTTATAACTATATTTTATATATATACTTGTTATAATAAAACAGAAGTCTTTTTTCTAAATGAAACTCCTGTGGTAATAAAAGATACCGTTGAGGATAGATTTTTAAATTTCAATGGTAGAAATTTCTTATTAGGAAACAAGAAGCAAGTTTTTAAGTTAATACCAAATAATACAAATAAGATAAATAAAAATGAATTTCTATTAAAAATAGGTAATAAATTTATGAATATAATATATCCAAGTTATGCTACAAATACTCTTGATATAAGTTTAACTAAAAATTATAACAATACAAATATTATTAAAATATATACAACTAAATATGGAAATTGTATAAAATTTTATAACGAATATTATGCTTGTATAGACCCTGAAACTTTAGAGTTATTAGGTTCAAGAGAACACGATAACATATTCTATTTTACTATTCAAAATGTATAATTTTTATTCAATTTTTTTTATTTTTAATAGTTTAAGTATAAAATGGGAACTGCTTTATCTGTTCCAAAACCACCTACAACTGTTCAACAACAAGTTCCTGCTACATCACCTCAAGTAAATGAACCTAAACCACCTATAGTTGTTGATACCCAAACTAAACCATTCACAGAAGAAGAGATACTTGCTATGATACGAAAGGAAAAGATTTCTGAAAGTGATATGGAAAAAATTATACAAAAATATATTTCTTGTAATGATACTTCCTGTAGTTTTAATGGAAAATCTTTAGATATAGGTAAATTTAGATTATCAACTGTAAATGGAGATAAAGATGGTAATGAATTATGTATATTTGATGATAATAGTTCTGATCCTAATCAAAGATTAGCGTGTTTTACAAGTAAATCTTCTAAATGGAATGACAGATTTGTTGCTTATAAAGATGGAAATGGAGGAAATGATTACTTTTATTATAACAAACAAGGAAATGCCGGAGTTTGGCCTTCTGGAGGATTTAACACTGGTAAATTTATTTTGGCTCCTCTTGATACAGACGATAACCAATTTTGCGTATTTAATAGTCCAAATAGGACAGCAGATAATAGAATAGCTTGTTTCAATAACAAAAATAATAAATCGAATGATTTATTCTTCTCTTTTAAGAATTCTGATGGAAAACCTCCTTATTTCTATTATAGCAGAGGTAATACTTTTGGAACTTCTCAATAAATTATTTTATTCTAAAAATTTTAAAATTTTTAGAATAAAATGTATAGTAATTTACCAAGATACTGGCCTTTTATTACGCAAAGAATTTTTTTCATTTTCTCTTGTATAATAAGCCCATAATTCTTCCATTTGAGTAAAATTATACCATATATTATAACTTTTAGTAGTATTAATTCTATAACAAAAATTTTTAAAACAAGGTATAGTTAATTTTATAGACAAACCTTTCATAGAAGATGTTATATTATAATCCTTACCAATTTCATATTTAAATTCTTCAAACTTTACTAAAGTTTCAAATTTATTCTTGAACCCTATATAAGAATATATAGAATATAAATCGATTACAAACTTGCTATTATTGGTTAAATATTTGTTAAATAGTATAATAAAAGTTATCAAATTTTCATCTTTCGTATTGTCATTGACAAACTTAAGGAAATGAGAATGATTTTCCATTTTTGATAAAAGTATTTTAATCTTATTATTCACAATAATAATTCAATTTTTTTTGTTTATAGTATATTAAGTTATGGGAAATCTAATATCTACAACAGGAGAACCTCAAACTGTTATTCCTCAAATTCCTTCAGTTTCTAAGGAAGAAATCTTAAAACTTATACAAGAAAATGTAAATATGACAAAGACAGAACTATTAGAAATTATAGGTAAAAAATCTAATCTTACTCCAGATGACATAATTAATCTAATCAAACAAAATCCTACAGGAATTTCCCAGAAAGACGCTTTAGATTTAGTAAAGAAAAGTGCCGTGTGGTGCGATGAAAAAGGTTGCGATACAAATGGAAAACCTATTAAAGTTGGAAAATTTGTTATAAGCCCAGAAGGAGATGGTAATCAAATGTGTCTATTTGACGAAGTCATTGACCCTAAAAAAAAGATAGCCTGTTTTTCAAATAGTGCTTCTAAATTACCGGATAGAATGCTTATTTATCAAAATGCTAATGGAGAACAGCCCTATACTTATTATAATAAAAATGCTGGAATTTTTGGAATATGTAAAGATAATAATTGTGGTAATTTTCTTGCTGAACCAGCAGTTAGAAAATTAATAGAAAGTTATCCAAGACTTAGCCAAGATGATGTTAAAAATATTATATCTAACAATCTCGGGCTTCTAAATAATTATGTAATTGGGTTAATAAAATCAAACCCTACATTCACGATAGATGACGCTGTTAAAACTATCCAAAGTAGAGGTATAGATATCCTGAAGAGTAATATAATATCTATAATAAGGGAAAATCCTACCCCAACTCTTTCTCAATCTCAAATAATAGAAATAGTTAAATCAAGTTTCCCAAATTTAACAGAAGATAATGTCAAAAATATTATCAAGCAAAATGGTATAATATGCGACGATAAAAGCTGTCAAATAGGGAATAAATCTTTAAAATTCAATAACTTTAAAATTTCTCAGGCAAATGAAGGAGATATATGTATAACAGATGAAAATGATAAAAAATTAGGATGTTTTTATAATGATAAATCTTCAAGTAATGACCGTATTAAAGTTTTCCAGAATGGAGACGGAAAAGAACCATACTTCTATTTTAATAGACAAAATGGAAATGTCGGCGTTTATCCTACACAAGAACCTTTTTCTAAAGGAACACAGGGGCCTCAAGGCCAGCGTGGCCCTAAAGGAGATGTAGGAGGAATTTCAGAAGAAGACAAAAAACACCTTATTTGGTGCGCTGATGGTGTATGTCGTTCTATGGATGAAAACAATAAAGCAATTCAGATAGGTAAATTTATGATAAGTCCTTATGAAGATAATGGAAATCAAATGTGTATATTTGATGGGTCAGTAGAAGGTGGAAAAAGACTTGCTTGTTTCGCAAATAATCAATCTGGATGGAACGATAGAATGGTAGTATATAAAAACGGTGATGGAAAATTACCATTCTGGTATTGGAATAAAACTGCTCAAGATACTGACGCATCATATGGAATTGCTTATGGAGATAATAAGAACGGTCAATATGTTGATACAGCACAAGGTTATCAAATTTATGACCCTACAGATAGGAACAATTATCTTCGTAATATAAGAGCAAATTGGGGAGTTGGTCTTGGAAATGTAGCAGATACAATAGAAGAAAAAGGTAAAAGAGGAGCTTGGAGATTTGGTAAAATTAATCCTATTCCAAATTAAAATTTTATTACTTATCTTAATGGAACAAGAAAATAATTTGATGAGACATATTGTTTATCTTATAAAAAGATTTATCAATGAATTTTTAGAAGCATTTATTATAATAATTCTATACAAATTAATAACAAAAGATGACTTCTATACAAATATTTTTGATGTTATCAAAAAATCTTTAATAATTGCTCCTATTACTTTGTTTTTAGAAGAATACGATAGAGAATATAAAAAAGCAGTAAAAACTGGTATGCTTACTATAGCAGGTTCTGGAATTATTAAAAAATAAAATTACTTATTACACTTTCCAATTCTTTTAGATAACATAAACTATTTTTTCTATATCCTATATCAAAAATTTTATAAACTTTATTATTATATCCTTTTAACTGGGCGTAATTAGCCACTACAGAAATTAGTTTAACATTTTTACCAAAATCAGAATTTATATATTTATAACCTCTATTTAGTTGATGACCTCCACTCCATAAATCTAATTGGTTCATTCCTATAATAATTTTCTTGTTTTTGTTATTTAGTATATACCAATCAGGTATTTCGTCAGTTTCAAAATCTTTACATTTTTCTTCAAATTTTAGTTCTATTTCTTCAGGGAATTCTATACAACTCAAATAATTTCTAACTATATTGTTAAATTTATTTCCTTTTATAACTCCTTTTGTCCCAGGAGGTATCAAATTAAATATATATTCTTCTATAATATATTTTTTACAATTTACATCGTATTTATCTAATAACTTTTCTAATTCTGAAACTTTTTTTCTAACAGAATTACAATTAGTATAATCTTCTAATAAATTTTCATCTTTCAATGAAATTGATGTATCTTCACAAAAAGTGCTATTAATTTTTTCGTTGATATCTTGTATAGTTAAACTTGACATAATTAATTTTACAAGATAATAATTATATAAATTTTATACGAAAATTGTATTTAAAGAATACTACACTTAATAAATTCATAAAGAAGATAAATAAAAATGGTATCAATCCTTAATTCTGTAGTTTCTGAAAATGTTAAGGAATTCTATGAAAATCATAGTAGTGCTTTTGAAGGAGATGTAGGTATTGATTTATTCATTCCTCATAATGTAAATATTCCTGCTAAATCTACTTATCTTATTGACTTGGAAATTTCTTGCGAACTTATTAATTCTCAAGGACAAAATGTAGGATATTTTATTTATCCAAGGTCATCAATTTCTAAAACTCCTTTAAGACTTTCCAATAGCGTTGGAGTAATTGATGCTAAATATAGACATACTCTTAAAATTTCTTTAGATAATCATTCTAATAACCCTTATAATTTAGTTAAAGGTCAAAGACTTGTCCAAATTGTATCTGGAAATTTAGAACCTATGAAATTCTGTATTGTAGATAAATTAAGTGAAAGCAGTAGAGGAGAAGGGTTTGGTTCAAGTGGAATGAATGGAAAAGTTTCAGGGCATTCGGTTTAAAAATAAATAAACTATATTTTTATCAAGAAGAAAGGAATAATGAGTTCTACAAACTTTGATAAAAATAAAGAAGAAATTCTTAGAGATAATCCTTTAAGATTTACTCTTTTTCCAATTAAATATTATGATATCTATGAACTTTATAAAAAATCTTTAAGTTTATTTTGGACACCAGAAGAAGTAGATTTATCTAAAGATTATGATGATTTTAAGAAATTAAATAAGGATGAACAATATTTTATTGAAAATATCTTGGCATATTTTGCTTCAAGTGACGGATTAGTTAATGAAAATTTGGCAATTAATTTCTATAATGAAGTGCAAATTGCTGAAGCAAGACAACTATATTCAGTTCAAATTTTGATAGAAGCAGTTCATAATGAAAGTTATAGTTTAATGATTGAAACTCTTATTCAAGACCCTATTAAAAAAGATAATCTTTTCAAAGCCATTGAGACTAACCCTGTAGTAAAGAAAAAAGCAAGTTGGGCTTTAAAATGGTTTGACAATTCTAATAATTTTGCTGAAAGACTTGTCGCTTTCATTTGTGTAGAAGGTATCCATTTTAGTGGCTCATTTGCCGCCATTTATTGGTTAAAGGAAAGAGGTATTTTAAATGGTATTACCAAATTTAACGGTTTTATTTCAAGAGATGAAAATTTACATTGTCTAACAGGGATTATGATTTACGATAAACTACAACAAAAATTATCAGAAAAACAAATCCACAAAATTTTTATGGAAGCTTATGAAATAGAAAAGGAATTTATGACAAAATCTTTGCCTGTTAGATTAATTGGTATGAATTCTGATTTAATGGTTCAATATATTCAATACATAGTAGATTTTTGGTTAGTAAAATTGAACTGTTCTAAAATTTTTAATGTAGAAAATCCTTTCTTATTTATGGAATATATTAGTTTAGAGAACAAGACAAACTTTTTTGAGCATCGTGTGAGCGAGT
>JACCDX011158258.1_pt1 | contig 11712 bp, 12 predicted proteins | sample 7449681 | NCBI WGS metagenome assembly JACCDX01 (sample SAMN15323450, study PRJNA562643) | freshwater metagenome | isolation source: river surface water | place: USA:Blue River Watershed | collected 2017-08-18 | reverse complement strand
CCGGCCGCTCCCAGGCCGCGGTGAACGCCGCGATCGCGCCGCTGCTCGACCCGCCGATCGCGCGGTCGTTGCCCGACTTCGACAGCTTGAGCGCGCGGCCGTCGGCCGTCGTCTTGGTTTCCACCGCCGGCAGCAATTCCTCCAGCAGGAAGCGGGCGTAGGCGTCGCCGAGTCCGTCGTATTCGTAGCTGCGGTTGTAGCGGTCGAGCGCGGCGGCGGGCTGCGCCGCTTTCACGACGCCGGGACGGACGAAGACGCCGATCGTCACGGGCATGTCGCCCCGCGCGATGAGGTTGTCGAACACCGTGGGCGCGCCCCATTGCAGGCCGTCCTGGTTGACGTAGACGCAGGCCGGCTTGGTGCCGTCGTATTGGCGCGGCACATAGACGATCACTTCGCGCGTGGTGCCGGGAAAGATCTTCGAACCCGCGAATTCGAATTTGATCTGCTCGCCCTTCGGCACCTCGGGGCGGGCGATCGAGTCGGGGTGCGGCGGATACGTGTCGGCGGCCGCGGCCGGAGACAGCGTCGCGAGCGGGGCGAGGACGGCGAGGGCGAGCGCGAGCGCCCGGCGGGGATGGCGTGGGGACATGGGGAGGGGAAAAGAGACGGAGCTCAGCGGCTGCCGAAAACGGTTTCGTCGACGAGCATTTTTTCGGGGTAGCCGACCACGCCGCGCATCAGCACGTCGCCGTCGAACGCTTCGTGCCGCACGTCGCGCAGGCGCACCGCCTGGTCGAGCTTCTCGGGCCGCATGCCGCTGAGAATCGACTTGGCCTTGTCGTCGGCGAGCAGCAGCGGCGCGTGATAGACGAAGAGGTAGTCGAGCTGCCGCGCGCGGATCAGCTCGCTGATGAGCTGGGCGCCGCCCTCGATGTAGACGCCCGCGATGCGCTCTTCGAAACACTTGCGGCGGAAATCCGCGATCGGCACGCGCTGCGTCGCCGACTCGAAGGTCCAGACCTTGATGCCCATGTCGCGCAGCTTGCGCACGTAGCCGAGTCCGCCGTGCGGCGTCGTCACGACGATCGTGCGTTCGCGAAACTCGTCCGTGAACAGCGCGGGCAGGTTTTTGTCCACGACGGTGCGCAGCAAGCCGTCGAACACGAAGCGCCACGGGCTCCACTCGGCCTGGTCCGGCTGGCGCGCGGTCAGGCGGGGATTGTCCTTCAGGACGGTCATCGCCCCGACGCCGATGCCGGGAAACAGCCGGCGCCAGCGGTGCACGTCGTGCCGCGAGGCCTCGTTGGTGATCCAGCGCGATTCGCCCGTGCGGCACGCGAGCTTGCCGTCGAGGGTCGAGGCGACTTTCGCGGCGATCAGCGGGGATTTCTGCGTGATCCAGTGGTTGAAGATGAGGTTGAGATCGGTGCACTCGCGCTCGAGCACGCCGGCGACGACCTCGATGCCCGCGGCGCGCAGCACCTCGAACCCGTGGCCGGCATGCACGGGATTGGGGTCGGTGGCGCCGACCACCACGCGCTTGATGCCCGAGGCGATGATCGCATCCGTGCAGGCGCCGGTGCGTCCGTGGGTGCAGCACGGCTCCATGGTCACATAAAGCATCGCGCCCGGGCGCGGCGTTTTTCCGCGGTTCAGGAGCGCGAGCCGCTCCGCGTGCGGCCCGCCGTCGGGCGCCGTGGCGCCCTCGGCCACGACCTGGCCGTCTTCCACGATGAGCGCGCCCACCATCGGATTGGGGTGGGTCGTGCCCCACACGCTGTGCGCGAGGCGGAGCGCCCGGCGCATGAACACTTCATCCTGCTCGCGAGTAACCATGGGAGGGGGTTGCGCAGTCCTGCCCGAGCCGCGGCGGGCTCGCAACGAATCTCTGGGCAGCGTCTGTCATCGGCCGAGCCGCGCCATCACCTCGCCCAGCAGATAGATCGAACCCGTGACGACCACGACGTCGTCGGCGCCGCCCGCCGCACAACGGTCCGCCTCCGGAAACAGCGCCGCGACCGTCGTGCGCCGCACGGCCCCGCGAAAGTCGGCCGGCACCAGCGCCGCCAGCTCCGCATGCGAGCAAGCCCGCGGCTGGGCCGGCACGACGAGATGGATCTCGGCGGCATGACGCGCGATCACAGCCAAGAGCGGCTGGGCCCGAGCCGCGCCCAGCGCCCCGGTGATCACGATCGGCGCCCGGCCGGTCTCCGCCCGGAGCAGGCGGAGGTTGGCATCGAGCACCTGCGCGCCCTCCGGGTTGTGCGAGGCATCGAGGATCGCGAGGCGGCCGCCGAGTTGGATGCGTTGCCAGCGCCCCGGCCAGTCCACGTGGGCGAGCCCCTGGGCGATCGCGGCCTCCGTGATGCGCCAGCGGGGTGCGAGCGCGCGCGCGGCCAGCGTGGCGGTCGCGGCGTTCCAGCGTTGGTAATCGCCCTCGAGGTTCGTGTGCGGATACGCGCCGATGTCGTCGCCGAACTCCTCGGCGACGGCGCGCACCGGTGCATCCCGTTCGGCGGCGATCCGGCGGATGACGTCCGCCGCTTCCGCCGGCATGCGGCCGAGCACGACCGGCCGGCCCGGCTTGATCACGCCCGCCTTCTCGGCGGCGATGGCCGCGAGCGTGTCGCCGAGGATTTCGCAGTGATCCATCGCGATCGAGGTGATGACGCTCACCTCGGGCGCGACGATGTTGGTGGCGTCGAGCCGGCCGCCGAGTCCGACCTCGATCACGGCGACTTCGCAGGCGTCGCGGCGAAAGCGGAGCAGCGCCATCGCGGTCATGAACTCGAAGAAACTCGGCGCCAGGTCCGGATCCTGCGCCGCCAGCCGGGGCGCGTGGGGCCGCAGTTCGTCGACGAAGGCGCAAACGTCGGCGTCGGTCAGCGGCCGGCGGTCGACCTGCACCCGCTCGCCCACGTGCACGAGGTGGGGCGAGGTGAACAACCCCGTCTTCCACCCGGCGGCGTGCAGAATCGCGTCGAGCATCGCGGAGACGGAGCCCTTGCCGTTGGTGCCGGCGACGTGGAGGCACTGCAGCCCGGCCTGGGGATCGCCGAGCGCTGCCGCCAGCGCGCGCATCCGGTCGATGCCGAACTTTTTCCCCTGGGCCTTCTGGGCGAACAAATAGTCCGCCGCCGCGCGGAACGCGGCCGGATCCGGCGTTCCCATGGAAAACCGGGCCGGCTCAGTTCGCTCCCGCGGCGACCGGCGTGCGGCTCTTTTTGCGCAGGTGCAGGGCCGAGAGGAGTTCGTGCAGGCGTTCGCGCAACTCGAGGCGGTTGACGATCTGGTCGACCAGCCCGTGCTTGAGCAGGAACTCGGCTGTCTGGAAGCCCGCGGGGAGCGTCTGTTTCGTCGTGTCCTTGATGACGCGCGCCCCGGCAAACCCGATCAGCGCGCCCGGCTCCGCGATGATCACGTCGCCCAGCGTCGCGAAGCTCGCCGTCACGCCGCCCATCGTCGGGTGCGTGAGCACGGAGATAAACGGCAGCCGCGCCTCCGCCAGCCGCCCGAGCGCGGCGCTGGTCTTGGCCATCTGCATGAGGGAATAAATGCCTTCCTGCATCCGGGCGCCGCCGGAGGCGCTGAAAATGATGCACGGCAGCTTGCGCTTGATGGCCGTCTCGATGGCGCGGGTGATTTTTTCGCCCACCGCCGCGCCCATGGCGCCGCCGCAGAAGCGGAAATCCATCACGGCCACCGAGACCTCGATCCCGAGGATCTTGCCGGTGCCGCACACGACGGCTTCGGTGAGGCCGCTGTCCTTTTCGTAGCGCTTGAGGCGCTCCGGGTAGGGCTGCGAGTCGACGAACTTGAGCGGATCGCTGGAGCGCAGGGCGGCGTCGCTCTCGACGAAGGTGCCCTCGTCGAAGAGTTTCGCGATGCGGGCGCGGGCCCCGATCGGGAAATGGTGGCCGCTTTTCGGCACGACCATCTGGTTGTCCTCGACCTCCTTGTTGAAGACGATGTCCCCCGTGGCGGGGTCCTTGGTGTAGAGGCCCTTCGGAATATCTTTCTTCCGGGACTTGCGGACCGTGTAGGTCGGTTTGTCGAAATGCATGGACGATTCAGCCGTGGCCGAGCGTGACGACGTCGAGGTTCAGCGCGCCCGCCCGCCGGAGCGTGCGTGCACAACTGTTGAGGGTTGAGCCGGTCGTGAAGACGTCATCGACGAGGATGTAATGAAGCGCGGGAGTAAGGGTGGCGCCGCGGGCGAGTGCAAAGGCATTTTTGAGGTTGGCCATGCGCGTCCGGCGGTCGAACGCCGTCTGGGTGTGCGTGTCCACCGCCCGGGTCAGCAGCAACTCGACGCGCGTTTCCCCGCCGGCGGCGGTCGCGAGCGCGCGCGCGAGCAGCTCCGACTGGTTGTAGCCGCGCTCCCGCGCCCGGCGGGGGTGCAACGGCACCGGCACCAGCACACCGCCGCGCACCGCCGCCGTCACGTGCGTCGCACGGCGGAAGATCTCCGTCATGTCCTCGAGGACGTGCAGGCCGCGGTGATACTTGAGTTCGATCACGAGGGCGCGCGCCGGTCCCTTGAACAACACCGCGGTCCGGCCCTCGCGGTAGGCGGGTTCTAGGCCTTCGCATTTCAGGCACTGCCGGTTCTCCTCCACCGCGCCGTAGAACGGATGCCCGCAGGTCGAGCAGTGCGGCGGCTGCACGAAGTCCAGCTGCGCCGCGCAGCGGCCGCACAGGTGCCGGAGCCCCGCGACCGGCGCGCCGGTATCGGCGTCCGTCTCGACGATCGCCCGGCAGTGCACGCACGCCGCGGGGAAAACGAGCCCCGCCATCCCCCGCGCGATCGTCCCGAGGCTCGGCGGCATGATGACCTCAATAATAGACCCGCGTCAGGAAGAGTCCCTTCGCCGGCGCCGTCTGGATGGCGGCGGTGCGCTCGCGTTTCGCCAGCGCGCGCCGGATCTGTTCGGGCGTGAGCTTCCCCTCCCCGACCGACACGAGCGCCCCCGCCAGGCTACGCACCATCTTGTAGAGAAACCCGGGCGCCTCGGCCGTGATCCGCAGCATGCGCCCGCGCTGCGCGATCTCCAACCGCCGCAGGTCGCGGGTCGTGTCCTCGCGCTCGGGCCCGTTGAGCGCCGTGAACGCGCGGAAATCATGGTGCCCGACGAGCACGTCCGCGGCCGCGCGCATCGCCGCCACATCGAGCGGCCGGAACACCGGCCAGCAATACGGCCGTTTGAACGGATCCGCGTCGCCGAGGTGGACGAAATAGTCGTAGCGCTTGCCCGTGGCGTTGAACCGCGCGTGGAAATCCGGCGCCGCCACCTGCGCCGACTTGATCTGGATGGCCGGCGTCAGGTTCGCCCGCAGTGCGGCCAGGAGCTTCTCCGGGCCGTGACGCCACGCCGCGTCGAAATGGAACACCTGCCGGTGCGCGTGCACGCCGGCATCGGTGCGGCCGCTCGCATGGGTGCGGATGCGGGTCTTGAAAATCTCCGTCATCCGCGCCTCGACCACGTCCTGGATCGCCGGCAGTTCCGCGTCGCCGGGGCCGTTTTCCCCGGTCTGGCTCTGCCAGCCGGAGAACGGCGTGCCGTCGTAGGCGCACACGCATCGCCAGCGCGTCGTGCCGGGCTCCGGTGCGCTCATGGCAGCTCCTCGCCGGGCGGCGGCGGCAGCGGGATCTTCTGGTTGAGGAAATCCTGCAGGATCAGCGTCGCCGCGCGCGAATCGATGATCCCGCTGGCCCGCACGTCGCGGCGCTTGGACTTGGCGATCGTCGACTCCGCCTCGTAGCTCGTGAGCCGCTCGTCCACGAGGTGCACCGGCAGCGCGAACGCCGCGCGCAGCTTGGCCGCGAACGCGTCCACTTCCTTCGCCTTGAAGCCGGGCGTGTCGTCCATGTTGAGCGGATACCCGAGCACGAGGTCCGTGGCGCGCCGCTGGCGCACCGCCGCCGCGAGGGCCGCCCAGCGCCGCTCCTCGTCCGCCTCCGTGAGGGCGGGCAGCGGCGTCGCGACGCCGAGGTCGTCGCCGAAACTGAGCCCGATGCGGCGGGAACCGTAGTCAATGCCGAGGCAGCGCATCGCGCGATTCCGGCACGAGGCCGGCATCCGGCGCAATTTCATTTGCGACCCGCGCCGGCTCGGCTCTCTTTCGCGCCCGATGGCGTCCGCCTCCCCGCTCAGTCCGGCCGAACTCACCCGCTACAGCCGGCATATCCTGCTCGATCAGATCGGCCTCGCCGGGCAGCAACGGCTGGCGGCCGCGCGCGTGCTCGTGATCGGGGCCGGCGGCCTGGGCAGCCCCGCCGCCCTGTATCTCGCCGCCGCCGGCGTCGGCACGCTCGGCATCGCCGATTTCGACCGCGTCGAGCTGCACAATCTGCAACGCCAATTGCTCCACACGGACGCGTCGGTCGGCGCCCCGAAGGTCGAGTCCGCCGCCGCGCGTCTGGCCGCCGTCAATCCCCATATCCGCGTCGTCACGCACCCCGACGGGATCACCGTCGCCAACGCGCTCGGGATCTTCGCCGCCTACGATGCCGTCGTGGACGGCACGGACAATTTCGCCTCGCGCTACCTGCACAACGACGCCGCGTGCCTCACGCAGCGGCCGCTGGTCTACGGCAGCGTCTACAAATTCGAGGGACAGGTGAGCCTCTTCGATCCGGCCCGCGGCGGGCCGTGTTACCGCTGCCTGTTTCCCGAACCGCCGCCGGCCGGCTCCGTGCCCGGCTGCGGGGAGGTCGGCGTCGTCGGAGCGCTCTGCGGCGTGATCGGCAGTCTCCAGGCCCTCGAGACCATCAAGCTTCTCGTCGGCTTCGGCGAATCCCTGCGCGGTCGGCTGCTCACCTACGACGCGCTGGCGCAGCGGATGACGACGCTCGCCCTGCCGGCCCGGCCTGCCTGCGCGGCCTGCGGCGAGCGTCCGACGATCACCGCGCTTGATCCCGCGCGCTATGCCGCCGCCTGCCCGGCGACCGCCTCTATGACTGAAAGCGACTACCCGATCGAATTCTCGGTGCACGACGCGCACCGCGCCGTCACCGCCGCGCCGGACGCGACCCTGATCATCGACGTGCGCGAGCCGTTCGAGGTGGAGATTTGCCGCGTGGACGGCGCCCAGCACATCCCGATGCGCCGGATCCCCGAGACGGCGGCATCCCTGCCCCGCGACAAACACCTGCTGATTTTGTGTCACGCCGGCGGCCGCAGCCGGCGCGTGACCGAGTATCTGCGGAGCCAAGGTTTCACCGCCGTGACCAATATCGCCGGCGGCATCGACAGCTGGGCTGTCGAAATAGAGCCCGGAATGCCCCGATATTGATCCCGCTCAACGCGTTTCGTCCGAACGACGCGTTCACTATTTCGTTCCCGGTTGGCCGCCAACGGCGTCGTATCGACCTCAATATAGGCCCGTTCAGGCTCAGGAATTCCCCTGCGTCCCTATCCGGGATCTCCCGCCCGCGGTCGTGCCGGCAGCAAAAAGCCCCGGCGGGCTGCCGGGGCTCGACTTGCGGAGGACAACCGCGTGGGGGCTCAGCGCTTCTTCACGAGGCCGAGGGCCTTCTTCACATTCTGCACGCTGGGAAGCGAGATCCCGACCGACTTGGCGATCTCGGCCCCGGACTTGCCGGCGTCAACCAGCTTCTTCACCTGAGCGCGGATCTCGTCGGTGATCGGCACACGCGCCTTGCGCCCGGACTTGCCGCCGGCCGCGCCCTTGGCTTTGGCGGCCTTGCGACCGCGTTTCGCTCCGGCGGAGCCGGTGGCGGCCTTGAAGGCGGCGAGAAACTCGGCGGCGGACGCGAAGCCGAATTTGCCCGGCAAGGCGGCCAACTCGGCGTTGCGCTCGGCTGCGACCGATTCTTCGAGCGAGGCGAGCTTCGCCCGCGCCGCTTCCAATTCTTTCAATTTATCAGTGACCATACCCGGAGAAAGCAACGGACGAGCCGCTATAGCAAGGCTGAATATTGAAACGAAATATATTTCGCTCGGAAATAATCAGATCGTCATGGCGTGATATCCGCCGTCCACCACGATCTCCGAGCCCGTGATGAAGCCACCCGCGGCGTCGCTCGCCAGCAGCAAGGTCGCGCCAATCAGCTCCTTGGCCTCGCCGAAACGCTTCATCGGCGTGTGGCCGAGAATCGACGCGACGCGCTCCGGCGAGAGGATCTTGCGGTTCTGCTCCGCGGGGAAAAAACCCGGGACCAGCGTGTTGACCCGCACGCGCTTCGGCGCCCACTCGCGGGCCAGGTTCTTCGACAGGTTGTGCACCGCCGCCTTGGTCGCGGAATAGGTGAAGACGCGCGACAGCGGCACGATGCCCGACATGGAGCCGAGATTGATGATCGACCCGCCTTCCCCGCGTTCCACGAGATATTTGCCGAAGATCTGGCAGCCGAGGAAGACACCCTTGAGGTTGATCTTAACGATGCGGTCGAATTCGTCCTCGCCGATATCCGCAAAGGGGGTCGCCGAGTTCACGCCGGCGCCGTTGACCACGATATCCACCCGCCCGGAGCGCTTCAGCACCGTGTCGAGCAGCTGTTGGAGCGCCGCCTTGTCGCTGGCCTCGGTCGAAACGAAATACCCTTTGCCGCCGGCCGCCGCGATCCGGTCGAGCCGGGGCTTGGCCTTTTCCTCGTTGCGTCCGACCAAAACGACTTCGGCGCCGGCACCGGCGAGGCCTTCGGCCATGGCACCGCAAAGCTCACCGGTGCCGCCGATTACGACGGCAACCTTGCCCTGCAGCGAATAAAGCGACGCGAGATAGTCGGAGGATGTGCTCATGGAAAGACGCGAACAAAGCGGCGCCGCGCGCCGGGAGGCAACGCGATTTATCGTCGGTCCGTGTCACCCGGATACGAGCACCATATTGGCATATTGCACCGTGTCGCCCGTTCGCACGAGGCCGACGGCCCCGGGCACGCGCCGCTTGAAATCGACGTGCGGCTCGTGCGCCACCCTCACGCCGGCGAGCGCCCGGGCGAAGCGCGCGCGCGTCGCCCGGTTGTTTTCCCGCAGAAATTCCGCCGCCATATACGCTTCGGTCACCTTGAAATTCGGCCGGATGGCCGCGAGCACCTGCAACACGGTCGGCACGCCGTCGACCAGGGCCAGATCGACCGTTTCGACCCCGGGCCAAAACGGAAACCCGCGGTCCGCGATCACGAGCGCATTGGTGTGCCGCACCCGGGCCAGCAACGCCAGCAGGTGCGGGTTCAGGATGCCGGAGACAAGCATGGCCCGGGACCGTAGCCCGCCGTGCGTCGAGCACCAGCCGGAAGCCGCACCCGCCGCTTCACCGCGCGCGCGGGACCGCCATCCGGCTTGCGGCACGTCGAGGCAGGTCTTTAGTCGCCCCATGGCCCGCATCCCGCTCGAGGACAATTTCAACGACGTCATCAACAAGGCCCAGCGCGGCCTCGCGATCTCCGATGCCGACCTGGCCAAGCGGGCGGAAGTCACCGAAGCCGATCTCGCCGCCATCAAGGAAGGCAAGCCCCTCGACGCCGTGATTCGCCGCGTCGCCCGTCACCTCCGCCTCTCCCCCGACGCGCTCGAGGCGCTCGCCCACAAGCGCTGGTATCCGCAGCTGCCCGATTTCCCCAAGGGCTTCGCCGCCTTCAACACCGCCTGGAAGGACATGACGGTGAACAGTTACCTCGCCTGGGATCCCCGCGATCGCCTCGCCGCGGTCTTCGACGCCGGAGCCGATTGCGAAGAGATGCTCGACCTGATCGCCGCCGAGAAACTCACCGTCCGCTACATTTTCATCACCCACACCCACCCCGATCACATCGCCGCCCTCGATCGCCTCGTCGCCGCAACCAAGGGGGAGGTCTGGGCCAGCGAGCTCGAGCCGGTCGCCCGTCCGGATGCGCGGACGTTCAAGGAAAACGCCCACTTCCATGTCGGCTCCCTCGCGGTAAAGACCCTCTTCACCTTCGGCCACTCGCCGGGCATGACGACGTTCTTCGTCACCGGGCTGAGCTGGCCGGTCGCCTTTGTCGGCGACTCGCTGTTCGCCAGCTCGATGGGCGGCAGCCCGACCAATTTCGCCGACCAGATGCGCAACAACCGAGAGAAGATCCTCACGCTGCCGCGCGACACCGTGATCGCCAGCGGCCACGGCCCGCTGACCACGCTCGCCCAAGAGAAGCTGCACAATCCGTTTCTCGCCCGTTGATCCGCCGCCCAGCCCGTCGCCCTGGCATCGCTGCGAACTTTTTGAATTCACCCTCCCCTCGTCTCGTCCGAACCCCCGTCCTCCCTATGTCCGAAAAAATTGCCTTCGTTGGTGTTGGTCGCATGGGCGCGAATATGGCGCGCCGCCTCAAAGACTGCGGCTACACCGTCGCCGCCGTCCACGACGTCCACGCCCCGACCGCCCAGGCCCTCGCCGCCGAACTCGGCGCCGTCGCCGCGACTTCGCTCGCGCAGGTGACCGCTGCGGCGGAGGTCATATTCACCGTCGTCACGGACGATGCGGCGCAGCTCGCGGTCTTCGCCCCGGCCGGCGACTCCCTCCTCGTCGGCGCCGCCGGCAAGGTCTTCGTCAACTGCGCGACGATCTCGCCCGCCACGCACATCGAGGTCGAGCGCCGCGCCCGCGCCGCCGGTGCCGTCACTCTCGAAGGCTGCATGGCGTCGTCCATCCCGCAGGCCCGCAACGGCACGCTCTACCTCATGTGCGGCGGCGACCGCGCGACCTTCGACCGGGTCCAGCCGATCCTCGCGAAACTCAGCTCCGCGCTGCGCTACATCGGCACCACGGGCCAGGCCGCGCAGGTCAAGGCCCTCGTCAACATGGTCATGAACATCAACACCGCCGCCCTTGCCGAGGGGCTTGGCCTCGGCGCCGCGCTCGGGCTCGACCTCGACATGCTGCGCGAGGTGTTTCTCCAGACCGGCGCCAACTCCCAGGTCCTCAAGACCGACGGCGAGGACATGCAGAACCGCGCCCACGACTGCTTCTTCTCGGCCGCCCACGCCGCCAAGGACTCCACCATCGCGTGGACACTCGGCGTGCAGGCCGGCCTCCGCCTGCCGCTCGCCGGCGCCACCAAGCAGCAATACGATACTCTCGTCGCGCTCGGACTCGGCCACCTCGACAAGAGCGCCGTCGCCGAGCTCACGTTCAAAGGTCGTCACGCCTGATCGCCCGCCGCGCGGCCACTCGCCGCCGTCTCTCCATGCCCTCGCCGTCCCGCACCGCCATCTCCTGCCTCGTCCGCTTCCTCGGTTTCCTGTGCTGCGCCGCCTCCGTGGCCGCGCAGGACTCGGCCCCGCTGAGCCCGGATCGGGTGACCTTCTACACGGAGCCCAACTTCAAAGGCGAAGCGCTCACGATCGAAGCCGGTGCCTCGGTGGAAAACCTCGACCGCCTCGCGCAGTCCGGCGGCAAATCCTGGGCCGGCGCCATCTCCTCCGTCCGCGTCGACGGCCAGGCCAAGGCCCTCGTCTACAGCGCCGCAGGGTTTCGCGGCGACCAACTCGAGCTCACCCGCACCATCGCGGATCTGTATTCCGTCGGCCGGAGCAGCCAGGCGGGCGCCACGTGGGACCGTGCGATTCTTTCGGTCAACGTCACCGCCCCGGCGCCCGTCGCCCCGCCCGCACCGTCGCCCCGGCCGCCGCCGCGGGAAACGATTCCGGTCACCCCGCCGAGTCCCCCGCCGACCGTGGTCGTCGTGCCCCGGCCGCAGCCTCCTCCACCCGCCATGGTGGTGGTGCCGCGGCCGCCCCCGCCGCCGCCTCGCCAGATCGTCGACCTGCGGGCCGTCGACGCGAT
>JACCDX010074333.1_pt1 | contig 11712 bp, 12 predicted proteins | sample 7449681 | NCBI WGS metagenome assembly JACCDX01 (sample SAMN15323450, study PRJNA562643) | freshwater metagenome | isolation source: river surface water | place: USA:Blue River Watershed | collected 2017-08-18 | reverse complement strand
TCGCGGTCGATGCGGATCGGGAAGTCCATGATCGGCACCACGAGGTCGTCAGCCACGTCCTGGATCTTCCAGACGTCGATACCGGTCGCAATGCCCATGCGGTCGCACACCGCCACCAGCACTTCCAGCGGCGTGTTGCCCGCGCCGGCGCCCAGGCCTGCGGCGGCCGCGTCAATGCGGTTCGCGCCGCATTCGACCGCGGCGATCGAGTTCGCCACGCCCATCGCGAGGTTGTGGTGGCCGTGGAAGCCCAGCTCGGTCTCCGGCTTCAGCGCCTGTCGCACCGCGTCGACGCGCACGCGCACGTCATCCGGCAGCATGTAGCCGGCCGAGTCGGTCACGTAGATGCAGTTCGCGCCATAGCCTTCCATCAGCTTGGCCTGCTTGACCAGGCCTTCCGGCGTGTTCATGTGCGCCATCATCAGGAAGCCGACGGTGTCCATTTCCATCTTGCGCGCCATCGTGATGTGCTGCTCCGACACGTCGCCCTCGGTGCAGTGCGTCGCGACGCGGATCGTGTGCACGCCCAGATCGCGCGCCATCTTCAGGTGGTCGACCGTGCCGATGCCCGGGATCAGCAGCGCCGACACCTTCGCGTTCTTCATCAGCGGCACCACCGCGCCGAGGTATTCCTCGTCGGTGTGCGCCGGGAATCCGTAGTTGACCGACGAGCCGCCGAGGCCGTCGCCGTGCGTGACTTCGATCAGCGGCACGCCTGCGTTGTCGAGGCCCTGCGCGATCGTCTTCATCTGATCGATCGTCATCAGGTGGCGCTTCGGATGCATGCCGTCGCGCAGCGTCATGTCATGCAGCGTGATCTTCTTGCCTTTGAGGTCCATGGTGTTCTCCTATGCGTTCAGGCGTGTTCAGGCGGCGACGGTCGGTTCGAGCGTCAGGCGGCCGGCGATCATTTCTTCGGCAAACATCTCGGCGGTGCGCGCGCCGGCAGCGGTCATGATGTCGAGGTTGCCCGCGTACTTCGGCAGGTAGTCGCCCAGACCCTCGACCTCGAGGTAGACCGACACACGGTTGCCGTCGAACACCGGGCCATTCACCAGCCGGTAGCCGGGAACGTACTTCTGCACTTCCTTGATCATCTCGTGAATCGACGCAGTGATCTTCGCCTGGTCCGGTGTGTCCTCGGTCAGGCAGTGCACGGTGTCGCGCATGATCAGCGGCGGCTCGGCCGGGTTGATGATGATGATCGCCTTGCCCTTCTTCGCGCCGCCGACCTTCTCGATCGCGCCGGCAGTGGTGCGGGTGAATTCATCGATGTTCTTGCGGGTGCCCGGGCCGGCGCTGCGCGAGGACACGGTGGCGACGATCTCGCCGTACTTCACCGGCTGCACGCGCGACACCGCGGCCACCATCGGGATGGTCGCCTGGCCGCCGCAGGTGACCATGTTGACGTTCATTTCGCGCTTGCCGACGTGTTCCTTCAGGTTCACCGGCGGCACGCAGAACGGGCCGACCGCGGCCGGCGTCAGGTCAATCATCAGCACGCCCAGCTCGTTCAGCTTGCGCGAGTTCTCCGCATGCACATACGCCGAGGTCGCGTCGAACGCGATCTGCACGCCGTCCGCCAGCACGTGCGGCAGCAGGCCGTCGACGCCTTCGGCGGTGGTCTTGATGCCCATTTCGCGCGCGCGCTTGAGGCCATCCGATTCCGGATCGATGCCGACCATCCACACCGGCTCCAGCACCGGCGAGCGCTTCAGCTTCGCCAGCAGGTCGGTGCCGATGTTGCCCGGACCGATCAGGGCGCACTTGATTTTCTTGCTCATCGCTTCACTCCTGAAAAATTGAATCGTTCTGCATCAGATAAGGCTGCGCACCACGCCGCCGTCGACGCGCAGCGCGGCGCCGTTGGTGGCCGCGGCGAGCGGGCTGCACACATAGGCGACCATGGCCGCCACTTCCTTCGGATCGATGAAACGGCGCAGCAGCGAGGTCGGCCGCGCATTCGCGAAGAAGGATTTCGCGGCGTCGTCAAAGCCCACGCCCTGGGCGGCGGCGAGCTTGTCGAAGAAATCCTTTGCGCCCTCGGTCAGCGTCGGGCCGGGGAGCACGCTGTTGACCGTCACGGCGGTGCCGGCGCAGGTCTCGGCCAGCCCGCGGGCCACCGACAGCTGCGCCGATTTCGTCATCCCGTAGTGCACCATCTCGGCCGGCGGACAGATGCCCGACTCGCTCGAGATGAACACGATGCGGCCGCGGTCGCGCTGCTTCATGCCCGGAAGCAGGGCGCGCGACAGGCGCACGCCGCTCATCACATTGGTCTCGAAAAAGCGCTGCCAGTCGGCGTCGGGAATGTCCTCGAAGGGCTTCGGATCGAAGATGCCGAGGTTGTTGACCAGGATGTCGACCGCCGGCCCGCCGGCGACCAGCTTCGCGCAGCCCTCGGCGGTCGCCACATCAGCGGCGACCCCGCGCAGGCTCGCGCCCGGCAGTTCCGCGCGCAGCCGAGCCAGCGCCTTTTCGACGCTCGCTTCGCTGCGGCCATTGACAGTCACGGCCGCGCCTTCGGCCGCGAGCGCCCGCGCGATCGCATAGCCGATGCCGGCGGTCGAGCCGGTCACCAGCGCGTGTTGTCCTTGCAATTGCAAATCCACGTTGTCTCCCTTGTTTTTCTTACTGCCGTCCTGCGTGCAGCCACGGCTTCAGCAGCCGCGTCAGCTGCGGCGCCACCACCCAGGTCATGAGCAGCACGACCAGGATCGTGATCAGCATCGTGCGCAGCGGCAGCGGCCACGGCGCGATCGTCTCGCCCAGCAGAATGAACAGCAGCAGCACGGTCGGGTAGATGCCCAGCCAGCTGACGGCCGCCACTTTCCAGCGCGGCGGCGGCGTCTGCTGCGAGCCGGTCATGAACCAGTGCGCCATGCCGATCATTTGCATCTGCGCCGGCCCCTCGACCAGCGGCTCCATCGCCGCCAGCCCGAGCGAACGGGCGGGCGAGTCCTGCCAGGCCTGCAGGTGCTGCTGCGTGTCGAACGCGAACACCACATGGTACAGCCCCGGCTCCGAGCCCGGCTGATCGCCGGGCCGCACCAGCTGCGCGCCGAGATGGCCGGCGAATTCCTGCGCGGCGCGGATCATGTCGGCCATCAGCTTCTCGAAAGTCGCCTCCTGGCCCGGCTTGATGCGCCGGGTCACCAGCACCGTGACGGCGCCGGGATGGTTGGAAATCGCTGTGCTCACCGGCAGCTCCTCGTCAGACGAAGCGCATCGACACCGAACCGAGGTCCTGGAAGCGCACGTTCACGCTGTCGCCCGCAGCCACCGGGATCGCTTCGGTCACGCCGCCGGTCATGATGAAGGTGCCGGCCGGGATTTCCTGTCCGCGCGCGCCGAGATGGTTGGCCATCATCGCGATCGCGGCGGCCGGATGGCCGAGCACCGCGGCGCCGGCCGCCATCGCGACCACCTGGCCGTTCTTCTCCAGCACCACGCCGAGCGTGCGCAGGTCGAGTTCCTCGACATTGCGCGAACGGCCGCCGATCACGAAGCGCGACGCCGACGTGTTGTCCGCCACCACGCTCTTCAGGTCGAACTTGAAATCGCGGTAGCGGCTGTCGATGATCTCGACCGCCGGGATCACGAAGTCGATCGCCGCCATCACCGCGCCGACGTGGCAGCCCGGGCCCTTCAGCGGCGCCTTGGTCACCACGCAGATCTCGGCTTCCACCTTCGGGTGGATCAGCTCGGACGTCCTGATCTCGCCGCCGTCCGGGCAGGCCATGTAGTCGGACACGAAGCCGAACACGGGCACTTCGACGCCCATCTGCTTCATCTTCGCGAACGAAGTCAGGCCGGCCTTCAGGCCCACCGTCTTGTTGCCGCGAGCTTCCTTGCGCGCGCGGATCACGTCCTGGATCGCATACGCGTCTTCAAAGTCCATCTGCGGATAGTCGTCGGTGATCTTCAGCACGTCGCGTGCTTCGAGTTCCGCGGTTTCCAGATGGACCGCCAGTTTTTCAATGGTTGTCTTGTCGAGTTGCATGTTCTTGTCCCCGCGATCAGATGAAGCGCACCGAAGTGCTGCCGAGCCCGCCCACCGAGCAGTGCAGGCTGTCGCCGGCCTTCACCGGCACCAGCGGCGACTGCGAGCCGGACAGGATCACGTCGCCTGCCTTGAGCGAGATGCCGAGGCGGCCCAGCGTATTGGCCAGCCACGCGACCGCGTTCACCGGCGAGCCCTGCACGGACGCGCCGCACGAGGTGCTGATGATCTCGCCGTTCTTCTCCAGCACCATGCCGGCCAGCGCGAGGTCGAGGTCGCGCGGGCTCCGGCGCGTGCCGCCGAGCGTGAACACGCCGCAGGACGCGTTGTCGGCCACGGTGTCCTGGATCTTGATCTTCCAGTCGCGGATGCGCGAGTCGACGATCTCGAAGCAGGGCATCACGCAGTCGGTTGCGCGCAGCACGTCGGCCGCGGTCACGCCCGGGCCGGTCAGGTCGCGTGCGAGGATGAACGCGACTTCCGCCTCGGCCTTCGGCGCGATCATCTTGCTGGTGTCGACCGCTTCGCCTTCATTGAACACCATGCCGGACAGCAGGTGGCCGAAGTCGGGCTGGTTCACGCCCAGCATGTCCATCACGATCTTGCTGGTCACGCCGATCTTCTTGCCGACCACGGTCTGGCCGGTCTGCAGCTGGCGCTCGATCATGCGCAGCTGGATCTGGTAGGCGTCGTCGATGCTGATATCGGCTTCGCGATTGGTCAGCGGCTCGACCGGCACGCGCGATACCAGCGATTCATACAGCTCGTCGCCGTACTGCTGGATTTTCTGGGCATTCATGGCCATTTTTTTGGTCTCCGGGTAATCAGATCTTGATCATTACATTACGCAGGTCGGTGTAGAACTCGAGCGAGTGCACGCCGCCTTCACGGCCGATGCCGGACGCCTTCGAACCGCCGAACGGCGTGCGCAGGTCGCGCAGGAACCAGCTGTTGATCCAGCACAGGCCGACGTTGACGGCATTGGCCATCCGCGTCGCGGTCGACAGGTCACTGGTCCAGATCGAGGTTGCCAGGCCGTACGGCGTGTCGTTGGCCAGCCGGACCGCTTCCTCTTCGGTATCGAACGGCGCGATATGGCAGCACGGGCCGAAGATCTCTTCACGGATGATCGGCGACGATTCCGGCAGGCCGGTCCAGATGGTCGGCTGCACGAAGTGGCCGTTGGCGTACGGGCCTTCCATGGCCGGCGTGCCGCCGCCGGTGACGACGTTCGCGCCTTCGGCCTTGGCCTTCTCGTAGTACGACAGCACCTTGGCCTTGTGTTCGGCCGAGATCAGCGGGCCCATGCCGACGCCGGGCATGTCCGACGGACCGACCTTCAGGCCTTCGGCCTTGGCCTTGAGCGCATTGACGAATTTCTCGAAGATCGGGCGCTGCACATACACGCGCTCGGTGCCGAGGCAGACCTGGCCGCAGTTCTCGAAGGCCGAGCGGGTCACGCCGGCAACGGCCTTGTCGAAGTCGGCGTCGGCGAACACCACCGCGGCATTCTTGCCGCCGAGCTCGAACGACACCGGACGCACGCCTTTCGCAGCGGCGGCCATGATCGCCTCGCCGGTGCGGGTCTCGCCGGTGAAGGTGATGCCGTCGACGCCCGGATGGCGGGTCAGGAATTCACCGGCCGAATTCGGGCCGAAGCCGTGCACCACGTTGTAGACGCCCTTCGGGATGCCGACCTTGTTCATCACTTCGCCCAGCAGCGTGGCGGTGGCCGGGGTCTCTTCGGACGGCTTGACGATGACGGCGTTGCCGCAGGCGAGCGCCGGGCCGACCTTCCAGGTCATCAGCAGCAGCGGCAGGTTCCACGGGCAGATCACGCCGACCACGCCAAGCGGCACGCGCACGCCGTAGCTGATCGCGGTGCCGCCGTCCGGCGTCGTCATCTGGAAGCTTTCGGTCGGCGCGTTCTTGATGATGTCGGCGAAGATCTTGAAGTTCGCTGCGCCGCGCGGGATGTCGATGTGCGACGCCAGCGAGTGCGGCTTGCCGGTGTCGGCCAGTTCGGCCGCGAGGAAGTCGTCGAAGCGGTTGTTGATCTCGTCGGCGACCGCGTTCAGCAGCTCGACACGCCTGACCACGCTCATCTTGCCCCACTCGCCGTTCAGCGCGTCGCGCGCGGCCTTCACCGCGGCGTCCACTTCAGCCTGGCCGGCTTCATGCACGAGGCCGATCACGCTGTTGTCTGCCGGCGCACGGTCTTCGAAAGTCTTGTTGGTGGCGACGAATTCGCCGTTGATGAAGTTCAGGAATTGTTTCATTTTCTCTTCCGTGATGGAGGGTAGGGTGGGTCTTGTCGTTTCCGCTCAGGCCAGGCCAATGGCCTTCAGGCCGGCACGCGCGCATTCTTCGTCCTGCTCGGCCGAGCCGCCGGACACGCCGATGCCACCGATGCGCACGCCGTCGGCGACGATCGGCAAGCCACCACCGAAGATCACGAGGCGCGGGCGCTCGGCGAGACCGATCCTGAGCATCTCGTCGTTCGCGAGGATCTCTTTCCACATCGCGGTCGGGAAGCCGAAGCTGGCCGACGTGTAGGCCTTGTCGATCGCAATGTCGATCGAATGCAGGAAGGCGCCCGGCATGCGCAGGAAGCCGGCGAGCACGCCGGCGCTGTCGGTGATGGCGACATTGATGGCAATGCCGAGCTCGCGCGCCTGCGCGACGGCGGCGGCCAGCGCCTGGCTGGCGGCGTCGGCGGAGATCACCGACTGGCTGACACTGACTGCGGGAGAGGAGTTGTTGGTCATGGCGTCTTTCGTCAGGAAACGGACAGCATGCCAGCGAGGATAGGTGCGACTCGCGATACTGTCCAATACTGAATTTTTAGATCACAATACCTTTTCGGTATTCCGTAAAAAGGCGGTGCACGATGGACCTGAAGCAGATGCGGTACTTCCTCGCGGTGGCCGAGGAGCGCAACTTCACCCGTGCGGCCGAGCGGCTGCACATGGCCCAGCCGCCGCTGACCCGGCAGATCCAGGCGCTCGAGGAAGACATCGGCGCGGCGCTGTTCGTGCGCACGACCAAGGGCGTCGGCCTGACCGAGGCCGGGCAGGCCTTGCTGGCCGAGGTGCCGAACCTGCTGGCGCTGGCGCAGCGTGCGAAGGAGCGGGCGGTGCTGGCCAGCGAAGGGCAGAGTGGCCGGCTCGACATCGGCATTTTCGGCTCCGGCGTGCTGGACGTGATACCGCGCATCCTCGCGCGCTTCCATGCGGAGCGGCCGGAAGTCAGGATCGTGCTGCACAACCTGACCAAGCATGAACAGGTGCAGGCGCTGCGCGAGCGACGCATCGGCGTTGGCTTCAACCGGCTGGTGCCGCGCGAGGACGACCTCGTGGTCGAGGAAGTGCTGCGCGAGAGCATGACGGTGGCGCTGCCGGCGCAACACCGGCTGGCGCGGCAGGCGTCGGTCAGCATTCCGGATTTGTCCGAGCAGCCGATGATCCTGTATCCGCGGCTGCCGGTCGCCGGACTGGCGCAGCAGGTGGTGCAGGCGTTCAATCGCGAGAAATCGGTGTTGCGGGTCGAGCAGGAGGTCGAGGATGTGCTGACGGCCGTCGCGCTGGTCGCGGGCGGCTTCGGCGCCTGCGTGACCACCGCATCGACGGCTAGCCTGCAGTTGCCCGGGGTGGTCTACCGTCCGCTGGTCAGTAAGCATCTTCGTGAGATCGAATTAAGCTGCCTTTACCGGCAGTCGGATGATTCGCCGGTGCTGGCGGCGTTTGTTGCTGTGGTGCGTGAGTTTTCTGCGAGTGTCATGGCGAAGCGGAAGTCCTGAGTTCGCGGGGATGGGTCCCGGCTTGCGCTGGGACGACGTTTAAAAAGCTGGCTGGCCTCAGCACCGTCATTCCAGCGCAAGCTGGAATCCATCGTCGCTCAACCTCGGACGTCATTCAAAAGTCACTGGATCCCGGCCCTGCTGGCCGCGCATCGGCGAATACGCCGATGCCGTTCAGCGGGCAGCGCGCATGCGCACTGAAACCCCCGCTTCACCCTGCGCCGGGATGACGTTTGAGAAGCTGTCAGTCCTTAAAATCGTCACCCCGGCGCAGGCCGGGGTCCAGCGTCTTGGAGCACCCCTCAGATCAGGTATACACATCCGTGAACGACGGCACCGCATCGCCGGTGTGATAGAAGATGCCGGTCCACAGCTTGTCCTCGGTCCAGGTCGTGACCGGGCGATCCGGCTGTGCGAGGTAGCCGAGGCCTGCGAAGGTCTCGTTGCGGTTGCCGCTCGGGTCGAAGAAGTAGATCGTCTCGCCGCGCGTGATGCCGTGGCGGGTCGGTGCGACGTCGATCTTCACCTTCTTCTTGGCCATCACGTCGGCGGCCTTCAGCACGTCATGCCAGGAATCGAGGAAGAACGACACGTGGTGGATGCCGGCCTTCGCGCCGCCGACGAAAGCGATGTCATGCGGCGTGTTGGTGCGGGTCAGCCAGGTTGCGGCCTGGATCGCGCCGCCCGGGCCCACGCAGACCTGTTCGACCAGGTAGAAGTCGAGCACGTTCTTCATGAACTCGGTGTTCTCGGCGACCTTGTTCACGCCGGTCTCCGGGTTCAGTTCGCACATCAGCAGGCAGTGATCGACCCAGTGCGCGCCGGCGCCGGTGATGTTGTCCGGCCACGGATCCGGGTTGGTGGTGCCGACTTCGGTGCCGACATATTCCTTCTGCGCGTACAGGCGCATTTCATGGCCGCTCGGCAGCTTGAACTGCAGCATGCGGCCGGTCGCCGGCAGGTCGCCCTCGGGCAGCTCGGTGACCTTGATGCCATGCTGTTCGATGCGCGTCTTGAACGAATCGAGGTCGCTGTCCTTCTCGCACTTGTAGGCGACATGGTTCATGCCGGCCTGGTTCGACGGCGTCAGGATGATCGAATAGCGATCCCACTCGTCCCAGCACTTCAGGTACACGTTGCCCGACTTGTCTTCCATCGTCACTTTCATGCCGAGGACTTCCGTGTAGTGCTTCACTGCGGCCGCCATGTCCATCACCTTCAGGCTGACGTGCCCGATGCGCATAACACCCATCGCTATCTCCTTATTTTACGGTTGCAGGTGGGGTGGCCTGCGCTTGGAACCCCTTCGTAAACGGTTTGACAAACTTGCCGGCCACTTCGAGCACCACCTCGGACGTAGGGCCCACCCGGCAGGCCAGCGTATAGCCCTGGCATTCCTCTTCTTCCGTCACATGCGCCCGGCTGACCGGCCCCAGCGACTCGACCGTGCCCTCGACGATCTTCACCTTGCACACGCCGCAGCCGCCGTTCACACAGCCGACCGGAATGCCCTTGCGGCCCAGCAGCGTCATTCCCTTCAGCAGGTTCTCGCCGATCGCGCACGCATAGGTCTCGCCGGTCTGCATGATCGTCACCTGCTTCTTCGGACGGAAGTCGAACATGTGTGCTCCTCAGACCCGCTTGAACAGCGCGCTGCGCGGCTTCGATGCATCGGCGGCGGTGATGAACTTCTCCGCGTAGATGTCGCGCTCGTACAGCCGGCCCTGCATCAGCGCACCAAGGCAGGCCTCGATCATCGGCGGCGGGCCGCACAGATAGGCCTTTTGGCCGGAGAAGTCGCCGTTGAAGTGCTTGACGGCGGCCTCGTGCACGAAGCCCTTGAGGCCATCGAAACCGGCGGCGTCTTCCGACAGCGCCGGAATGTAGGTGAAGTTCGGATGCTTCTGCGCGAGCGCCTTGAACTCGTCGTCGTAATACAGCTCGGCGAGGTTGCGCTGGCCGTAGACCAGCGTGATCGGCTGCGTGCAGCCCTGCGCGAGCAGGTCGAGGATCATCGAGCGCGGGCTCGACAGGCCGGAGCCGCCGGCCATGAACAGCATCGGCGCATTCGCCGACGTGCGCACGAAGAAGCGGCCGTACGGACCGGTCACATGCAGCTTGTCGCCGACCTTCAGCTTCTCGTGCAGGTAGGTGGTGCCGGCGCCGCCGGCGATGATGCGCACGTTGATCTCCAGCTCGCCGGTGCGCGCGATCTCTTCCGGCGAATTGGCGATCGAGAACGGACGGTCGCCTTCGATGCCCGGCAGCGCGACCTGCACATACTGGCCGGCCTGGAAGTCGATCGGCTTGTCGAGCTTCAGCCAGATCGCCTTGATGGTCGGCGTCAGCGTCTCGATGCGGCTGACCGTCGTGTTGAAGTCAGTCACCGGGATGATGCGCGCGTCCGGATCCTCGTCGATGTCGGCTTCGATCGCGACGTCGCCCTGCAGCGTCGCGCAGCAAGCCAGGGTCTTGCCCTCGTCGCGTTCGAAGTCCATCAGCGCAAACGGATTGGCCGCGCCGTGGTCGACCTCGCCGTCGGTCACCTGCACTTTGCAGGTGCCGCACAGGCCGTGGCCGCAGGCGTGCGGAATGTAGATGCCCTGGCGCAGCGCCGCGTCGAGGATGGTCTGTCCTTCCTCGACGTCGATGGTCGCGCCGAGCGGTTCGATGGTCAGTTGCTGTGACATGGTGGTTCTATCGTTTCAATGACGTTCTGACGTTGGTCTTGGCCGGTCCCGGTCAGAAACCGGTGCCGCCTGCGGTCGCCGGCTCGCGGATGCCCTCGAGCGCCGGCGTGCGGAAGCGGATCAGGCTCTTGTGGCCGAGCCCGTGATGCTCGAGCGACTTGCCCACGTCAGGGATGAAGCGCTTGTCCGAGTTGAACCACTGCGTGCGCTTCCAGTCGATGTCCTCGAACTCAGGATGCTCGCCGTACAGTTCCGGCAGCACGTCACGGATCAGCGCGCCGAAAGGCAGCGTGCGTGGCACCGGGATGCAGAACGGCGCCGCGAACATCAGGTGGTTGTCCCAGCTGAGGTAGAGCAGCTGCTTGCCGTGGAACTGGTCCACGGTGTCGCGCTGGATCATCGGGTAGTCGCCGATGTGCGGCATGATTTCCTGAATTGCCATCGCCATCACTCCTCAAGGCCTTGCGGCTTCATGCGACCGCTCCACTGGCGGAAATGCTGGCGGTCTTCGCTGGTCGCGAATTCGCCGTTGTCCTCGCCGCCATTGATGCCGTAGTAGCGCATCACTTCGCGCACCGGGCTGTCCCCGGGTGATGCCGGGTTGATGTCCTCCGGATAGCAGGCGCCCTGATAAATCTGGTGCACCGGCAACCAGGCCTGCGAATATTTCTTCGGCTCCTGCTCGAAGATCTCGCAGCAGTGGTCGCTGCAGAAGTGGTACTTCATGCCGTGGTAGGTGGTCTCGCGGAAGCAGATCTGCGTCGGGTCCTTGTGCTCGGTGAACAGCATCGGCACCTGGCAGACCTGGCAGAGCATCGGCAGCACCTGGTTGTACCAGCGGCCTTCCTTGCCCTCGGACTGCTTGGCCCAGTGCTCAAGGCGCGGGCGGTAGTAGCGTTCGAAGGTGTCCGGATACTTCGACGACAGCCAGTCCATCTCGTCCTTGCTCGGGATCCATGTATGGAAGGCCGCTGCATGGCCGTACTGGTAGAAGGTCGCCCAGGCCTGATGGCTGATGTGGTCCTTGCCTTCGCAGGCCTGGTCCCAGCCCTTGGGCTTGCGGATGCCGTAGCGCGCGAGGTCGGCGAACAGCGCGCCGCCGTTCGACTCGGCATACATCTCCCACGCTTCCTTCCAGCTCATCACGCGCTTGGGCAGCATGTAGTCCTGCATCATCGCCACCAGCGTCAGCAGGCGGTAGCCGCGCCAGAACCACTTGT
>JACCDX011561541.1_pt1 | contig 11715 bp, 10 predicted proteins | sample 7449681 | NCBI WGS metagenome assembly JACCDX01 (sample SAMN15323450, study PRJNA562643) | freshwater metagenome | isolation source: river surface water | place: USA:Blue River Watershed | collected 2017-08-18 | reverse complement strand
TACCAGGCCGGCCGCACACCCAATCCAGATGTGCTCTGCAATGCAGAGATCAAGTTCAAGGCTTTTTTGGACCACGCCTATGCTCAAGGAGCCGATTTGATCGCCACCGGCCACTACGCTCGGGTGCGGCGGCGCGATGATGGCCTGGTGGAGTTGCTGCGGGGGATGGATGAGTCCAAGGACCAGAGTTACTTCCTGCATCGCCTGAGCCAGGCCCAGCTAGATAGGGTGCTGTTTCCAGTTGGCGAGATCAAAAAGACCCAGGTGCGCAAAATAGCTGCGGACATTGGCTTGCCCAACGCCAAAAAGAAAGACTCCACTGGCATCTGCTTTATCGGGGAGAGACCGTTTCGAGAGTTTCTCAATCGCTACCTGGCCAGCACGCCGGGGCGGATTCTGACCCCAGATGGGCCTGGCGGCTCGGATCAACCGCTTCAGATCGGCACTCACCAAGGCTTGTCGTTTTACACCCTTGGTCAGAGCAAGGGGTTGGGCATTGGTGGGGTCCGGGAAGCCGGCTTTGTCAGCCAAGAGGGTAAAAGCTGGTTTGTCTGTCGAAAAGATGTGCCCACCAACACCCTGTATGTCAGCCAAGACCATGACCATCCATGGCTCATGAGGGATCACTTGACCACAGTGGATGCCCGCTGGGTCTGCGGACAAGCGCCCGAGCCGCATCTCTCGTTAGGATTTAAAACCCGCTACCGCCAGCCAGATGCAAGGGGGCATTTGGTCCGCCCGGGTTGCGGGCTTGCAGGCACAGCAGAGGGCTTTTCAGTGGTTTTTGATGAATCCCAGTGGGCAGTGACGCCCGGGCAGTCCGTGGTGGTTTATGACCAAGAGGTCTGCCTGGGTGGCGGCATCATCGCCTAGGCTGCTGGGTCCACCAAGGGGCCCGGGCACCCCCCCGGGGGCGCCTCAAGCAAATCAGGCAGCAGGTGGCTTGGTGGCCTCAAACGACGGTCTTGCCATCATGCGGGAGTAAAACTCATTCAGATTTGGATAAGTCTGCTTCCAGGTGTTCTCTGGAAACCGCAGTTCCAGGTAGCCCAGAGCAGTACCGCAGGCAATATCGGCCAGGGTCAATGATTCGCCCACCATGAATTGGTTCTTACCCAGGGTCTGACTCATGAAGGACAAGGCCCGATCGACCTTGACGGCATGCCGATCGATCCATACCTGGCTGGCGCCCTCTGGGTGAAAACGCTTCTCCAGCATCATGGCAATCGCTGCATCGCAGGTTCCATCCCCCAGGGCCTCAAGGGTTCGAACCGTAGCCCGCTCGCGATTGGCCTCCGGGATCAGTTTCTGGGTGGGTGCTCTGGAGTCCAAGTACTGGACGATCACTCGGGAATCAAAAACACAACCATCATCCAGCACTAGCACGGGTATCTTACCCAATGGGTTTTGATTAGCGATGGTTGTCGTGGTGGCCCACACATCCTCCAGGACAAACTCGCACTCCAGCTTTTTTTCAATCGCAACAATGCGGACTTTGCGAACGTAGGGGGAGGTCAACGAGCCAACGATTTTCATGAGATTGGTTCCTAAGATGAGGGCCACAGTATAGCGCTGCGTACCCCAATGCCACCGACCGTCGACGCCAAGCCCTGTAACATATTAGGTATGAAAAACGCCCTTGCTTTGTCAGCCGAATCCAGCCTGTTTGCCCTATCACCTCTGGATGGGCGCTATGCGCCCAAACTCAATGTCTTGAGAGGTTTGTTGAGCGAAGCTGGTTTTATGGCCCACCGGGTTCAGGTCGAAGTGGCCTGGTGGATGGCCCTCTCTGACTTGGGGTTTCCAGAGCTAGCTGCTTTTTCAAAAGATGCTCGTCGAATAGCCCAGTCTTGGGTGGAAAACTTCAACGCCGAGGATGCTACCCGAATCAAAGCCATCGAGGCCACCACCAATCACGACGTGAAGGCGGTTGAGTATTTCTTGAAAGAGAAGGCTCAGGCCAGCGGCTCGAAAGAGTTGATTCAGGCTGCGGAGTTCATTCACTTTGCGTGCACAAGCGAGGACATCAACAACACGTCTCATGGGCTCATGCTAAAGGCCACTCGAGACCATGTATTGGTTCCAACCATGCAGGCGCTGGTAGACGCCTTGGCCGGATTGATCGAGAAAACCGCTGACCTACCCATGCTGTCACGCACCCATGGTCAAACCGCTTCGCCGACGACTCTGGGCAAAGAAATGGCAAACGTTCGCGCCCGACTTCGAGGGGCCCGAGATCAGCTGAAGCACGTCAAGATTCTGGCCAAGATGAATGGTGCCGTTGGCAACTACAACGCTCATATGTCTGCTGCGCCAAATGTTGATTGGCCCGCGTTTTCCAGGAAAGTCTTGGAGGAGTCCTTGGAATTGACCTTCAACCCCATGACCATTCAGATTGAGCCGCACGACTACATGGCGCAGTATTTCGACGCGGTCGCTCGGTTTAATACCATTGTGCTGGACCTCTGTAGGGACATCTGGGGTTACGTTTCGCTTGGGTATTTCAAGCAGCGCTTGAAAGAGGGTGAAGTGGGGTCATCCACCATGCCACACAAAGTTAACCCTATTGATTTTGAGAATGCTGAGGGTAACCTAGGTCTAGCCAACGCTTTATTGCGGCACTTGTCGGACAAGCTGCCTGTGAGTCGCTGGCAGCGAGATCTCACAGACTCTACTGTTCTACGGAATTTGGGCGTAGCCCTGGGCCATAGTCTGTTGGCCTACGATTCCTGCCTGAAAGGTCTCGGCAAGTTAGAAATCAACGCTCAGCGATTGGCAGATGATCTGGATGCGGCCTGGGAGGTTCTGGCGGAGCCCATTCAGACGGTCATGCGTCGGTATGGATTGCCTCAACCATACGAACAACTCAAGGCGCTGACCCGAGGCAAGGGAATGACAGAAGAGACCATAAGGGCATTCATCACGACTTTAGATCTTAGCGAAATGGTCAAGCAGGGATTGCTCGAACTAGAGCCACGCACCTATTGTGGATTGGCGAACACTCTTGCCCGCCAGGAGTTGTTGCAAAAGTGATTTCAGTCGCGCTAGTCATCACGACTTACAACAGACCCGACGCTTTGGATTTGGTACTGGACTCTGTCAGCAAGCAAACCGTCGTTCCTGACGAGGTTGTCGTTGGTGATGACGGCAGCAAAGAACCGACACAACGAGTTGTGGAAAAGTGGATTGCTGAACAAAAATTCTCGTTAACCCATGCCTGGCAGGAGGACCGGGGGTTCCGAGCGGCGGCATGTCGAAATTTGGCCATCAAGAAAACAAAGAGCGAATACATTGTCTTGATCGACGGGGACATGCTCTTAGATAGCCATTTCATCGAAGACCATGTGAATTTTGCGCGGAGGCGATTTTTCACACAGGGGTCACGGGCCAAAATTTCGGAGACTGGGACAGCCGAAATTTTAAAAACCTGCGAAGGAAGCCCAACTTTTAGCGTGTTTGACAGTAGGTTGAAAAGCAAACGTTATGGGTTTCGTAACAGTTTGTTATCAAAAATATTTTCGGGGAAACGATCGTTCAATAGGTTGGGCATGTTGCAAACATGTAACTTGGCTTTTTTCAGAGGGGACTTTGAGAAAGTAAACGGGTTTGATGAGGACTATGTAGGCTGGGGACGAGAGGACTCGGACTTTTGTGCCCGCCTTATGCATAGCGGAGTTGGGCGACAGGATTTGAAGTTCAAAGCAGTCGCCTACCACTTGCATCATGAGGGAGAATCCAGAAATCGTCTCTCGGTTAATGATGAACTCTTAAAAAAAACTCTGATCTCAAAATCTGTGCAATGTGTGAATGGCATAAAAAAGATTGAAAAATGAAAATTCTTCTAGTCACGTCAACGAATTCGAAACTACTGTCAGCTTATTCACATCTTTTTTTCCGAACTTTTAATGAAAATCTAGACCCCTCTATCGATGTAATTGTAGTCACCGAGGACAACACTGCCTTGTTTGACCCCACAAGAGGTCGATTTAAAATAATCGAAGACAGTACGCGAGCACGAGAATTTAGAAACAAATTTTCGGCACTAACAGAACCACGGGGATACAAATTAAATTTGCTGGGTGATCCGCCCAGGGGCGATGCCCCTCAGTTAAGGGTCGACTTTTCGTACGAATACGATGCCTACCGTTTTCATCATAAGCCCTTCGCGGTGGAACAGGTTTATAACCAAATCGCGGGGTTGGACTATGACAGATTGGTATGGATCGACTCCGATACCATTGCCCTGAAACCTATTTCCCCGTTCGACCTGTCAGAGTTCTGCGTTAAAGACTTGAAAGATGACCGAACGGTCATGACTTACTTGGGTCGGGTTAACAAATATTCCGAGTGTGGATTTCTCGGCTTTAATCTACGTGCAGCTGACACAGGGCGTTACATAACAGCCGTTGCTGAGATGTATCACTCAGGTTGGATTTTTTCATTACCGGAGTGGCATGATTCCTACGTTTGGGATCATTGTCGAAAACTATTCGAAGAGACCGGAGTTTGCTTCGAAAATATTTCCGGTCCGGGGTTTAAAACGGGCCACCCGTTCGTCAATTCGGGGCTAGGGAAAATGATTGATCATCTGAAGGGCCCCGCACGAAAAAGGGCTGGGCGAAGCTTCGAAAAAGACTTCATCTGACGCGCAGTCTAATTGAAAAACGCAAAGCAACTATTTGATGCGGCAGTCATTGAAGCCGACAGTGGCGACCTTGAAACTGCATTGGGCTTATTCAAGGAGTCCCTACACCACAGCCCAGGTAGGGATTCGATTATTCAGAACATTGCTGCCTGCTATCTCGGTCTGCATAGAGCCGAAGAATTGCTGACGGAAATTCAACGGTGGCGAGACTTTGGGTGGAGCTCGCCAACGATTGACCTTCTTGAACTCCGAACGAGAGTAAGTCTGGATCCTGATGACACTTACAGCAGTTCCTATTATAAATACTGTGCGGAAAGGTATTCCACCCATCCGACTTTCGTCTCCATAGACGCGCTACTGCTGAAAAGAGTCGGCAATTATGAGGCAGCTCGAAAGCAATATCGCATTTTGAAGGCCAATTCCGGTCTTACGAACGAAGACCTTTTTAACTATTCGGTGTTCAACCTTCTTGCGGGGGACATCGAAGAGGGTATTAAGTATTACGAGTGTAGGCCATCTATAAAGGCCAATTCATTTCAGCGGTTTGACCAAACTTTCGTCGAAAATTCGACCAGAACAATAAGTTTTTACTCGGAGCAGGGCATTGGGGATCAGTTGCTATTTTTTTCATTGATGCCAATTATTTTAAGGAATTCAGATTGGCATTTCCGATTTTACTTGGACGGTCGACTGCTAGATTTGGCCATGACTTTTATAGCAAATGAATACGAGAAAAGAGTAAGATTTTTTCCCGCTGATCAGGGTGTTCAAGCCCAGTCGCGAGAAGTTGTCCGGTATGGGCTGTGCTCGTTGGGGTCTGTTTTAGAGTTAGTTGCCCCAGGGGCACTCTCACGCGAATTAACTAGGCGCAAAGATTCTCGGATTTTTGATCTCTCTAGAACTCCAAAAACCAAAAGATCCGGGTCATTAAGAATCGGCGTGACATGGAGAAGTTCGAGTGTATCGACGGGAGCACTCAAATCAGCGCCGATCGAAGATTTCTTTGAGGGTTTTATGGGAAGGGATCTCGATATTGTTAACCTCCAGCACGATGCGAGTGAAGTAGAGCTCGAGTTCTTGAGGGACAGGTTTCACAGTAGGTTTGACCCATGTGACGCCTATGACAAGGCAAATGATTTCGTCAAATTAACCAAATCAATAGAGAAGTTAGATGCCGTCTTTGGTGTTAGCAATTCAACCATACATCTTGCTGGCTACACGAATACACCAACCTTTGTTTTTGTGCCCAAGGTTGGCCAAGGACGTCATTGGTATTGGCACCCCCCGGAGACCGGGCTCCGTTGGTATCGAAATGTTCATCCAATTGAGAGGGCGGCTGATGGAAAATGGGATGATTTAATATCTAAATCTCTGAAACTGTTGAACATGGAGACCTAGTTTTGAAAATTTTTGTAGGCTACGATGAACGTGAATCCATTGCTTATCATGTATTTGTTCAGAGCCTGATCGAGCACTCGACTCAGAGGTTGGACATTACGCCGTTAGTGTTAAAGACCTTGGCTGGGTATAGGGAGACCCATACCGATGGAAGTAATGCATTTATATATTCACGATTTCTCATCCCCGAACTAATGGGTTACAGCGGTTGGGCTGCTTTCTTCGATGGGGATATGATTGCTCGTGTTGACATCAATGAATTATTTGAGCTACGGAACCCAAAGTTTGCGGTCCAGGTGGTGAAGCATGAATACAAAACAAAGTACCCAAAAAAATATCTTGGAAGCAAAAACGAGGACTATCCTAGAAAGAATTGGTCAAGTGTCGTACTTTGGAACTGTGGGCATCCCTCAAACAAGGCCCTGACTAAGGACTTTGTTATGACTGCATCAGGTTCCCAGTTACATAGGTTTAATTGGTTAGATGACGACTTGATTGGGGACCTACCAAAAGTGTGGAATTGGCTTGATCTGGAGTACCCAGAAAACGACGAAGCCAAGCTAGTTCATTTCACAGTCGGAACGCCATGTTTTAGAGACTATAGATCCTCGCGTGCTGCGGAGGAATGGTTTGCTTTATACTCGGTCGCTAATAACGGTTTTGATGACAGCAGGCAACGACTAATTGGAGATGGGGAAGACCCTATTTAGCAGGGATTTCGAAGGTCCGTTGCCGTGAACGACAAAGGGTAAAGTCTGCGTCGCCTTGTATCTGAGGACTCCATCGCCCCCCACTGGGTCTGTTCTCTCAATACTGTCCATGTCCAGACCGTACAGACTTAGAAAAATTTGGCTACGGTAGTCGATCCCGCATTTGTCAGGATGATTGATTACGTATTTACAAACCATCAGTTGATCATCCTCATCCGGTCGTGGTGCCATTTCATCAATCATCTCCAGTATGGCCTTAGCGTAGCCGACAAAGCCCCCAGCGTTTGGAAACCGGTGGGACGTCTGCGAGACTGGAAACTTTGGTGCCAGAGATGGGTCGGGGTGGCAGCCCAATTCAGCGCTAAATACGATATCTTTTTTAAAGACTTTAAATATTGAAACGAGCTGTTTCAAGGTGCGGCAGCAGACCACATCATATGCGTCGACAAAAAGGACGACGTCGGACTCCTTTAGTCGCATAGCCCTGATTTTTTCAGCAAGCCACAGTGGTTTGTTCCCAAATCCTTGCCACTTGCAACCGAGACCTATGACCTCGACGCTGTGATTGCCGACCCCTAAAATCGATGTAATTAATCGGTCTAACTCAGGATTTTCCGATGTTGCTACCGTCAGCACTATGAGTCGTTCTGGGGCATCAGGACTGAAGGTGACGCAATTCAGCGTGTTTAGATGTTCTTGTTTATATTTTTTTCTGTAGATACGTTTAGCCAAAACGAATCCTCCAACAAACATAAACAAACAGAATATCGGCAACAACACCGCCTCTGAGACTGACCATTGCACCATTTAAGACGCCTCCTTCGCGTCATCTTTCCTCGGTGTAGATACCAAATCTTCCCTCTTGATTCCTAACCACACGGTTATCGGAGCCATGACGAAGATTGACGAATAGATGCCAAAAACGATACCGATGGTCAGGGCCAAGGCGAAGTGAAACAAGACGGGCCCCCCAAAGATCAGCATGGCCAACACCATGGTTTCGGTGGTACCGTGGGTAATGACGGTTCTGCTCATAGTTCGGGTGATGGCGTTGTCAATTACCTCCGTCACACTGGCCTTGCGCATACGCCGGAAGTTCTCTCGAATTCGGTCGGCCACAACCACTGATTCGTTGACTGAGTAACCCAAAACTGCGAGGATTGCGGCCAAGACCGATAGGGAAAATTCCAACTGAAATGCAGCAAAAAAGCCCAGAATGATCACCACGTCATGGAGGTTGGCGACGATCGCCGCAACGGCAAACTTCCATTCAAACCGAAATGCCAAGTAAATCATGATGCCCACGATGACAAAGGTCAGAGCAATCGCGCCATCCATCGCCAACTCTCCACCGATCTGGGGACCAACAAACTCAACGCGCCTCAATTGAGCTGTATTGTCCGTTTCAGCAGCGGAAATGATCGAGAAAACGGCTTGGGCCTGAGCGTTACTGTCCTCGCCTTTAAGGGGCAGGCGGATGAGGATGTCTCTGGAAGAGCCGAAATTCTGAACTTGGGCGTCTCCGTAACCCATCCGGGTCAATTCCTTCCGGACTGACTCTACCGGCGCTGTCTTGGCATAGTTGACTTCCATGACGGTGCCGCCAGTAAATTCGATACTGAAAGCCAAGCCGCGAACCGCTATAAAGACGATCGCTGCAAGAAATGTCAAAAGCGAGATGACATTGAGCAGTTTGGCATGCCGCATGAACGGAATGTCATTCTTGATCTTGAAGAATTCCACAGCTTGCTCCTAACCCAGTGACAAGGACTTGGCTCGACGTTTGCCGCCATACCAAAGGTTGATCAAGCCACGGCTGAAGAACACCGCAGAGAACATGCTGGTCAAGATTCCCAGCACGTGGACAACGGCAAAACCACGAACGGGACCTGATCCGAATGCGAGTAGCGCAATGCCAGCAATTAGGGTGGTTATATTCGAGTCTAGGATAGTGGCCCACGCCCGGTCATAACCAGTCGTAATGGCGGCCTGCGCAGTTGCCCCCTCCCGCAACTCCTCTCGAACTCGCTCATTGATCAGCACGTTGGCATCGATCGCCATGCCCAGCGTCAATGCCATCGCGGCGATTCCTGGAAGTGTCAGTGTGGCCTGTAGAAGCGACAACATTGCAAATAGCAACAGTAAGTTTAGGCTGAGCGCCAGAACAGAGACCACCCCAAACAGGCTGTAATAAACCGCCATAAACACGGCGATCACCAAAAAGCCATAGAGAGTGGAGTTGAACCCCTTGGCGATGTTTTCTGCGCCAAGGCTGGGCCCAATCAGGCGCTCCTCAACAATTTCCATGGGAGCGGCCAAGGAACCGGCTCGCAACAGAAGCGCCGTGTCGGCAGCCTCGACGGAGGTCATCGCGCCCGAGATCTGGACGCGTCCCCCCGGAATTTCTGATCGGATGACCGGCGCAGTGACCACCTCACCGCGACCCTTCTCAATCAATAGGATGGCCAAGCGTTTACCAATGTTGTCACGGGTGACATCTCTGAAAACCCGAGCACCTTTGCCGTCTAGGGTAAGGTGCACTGCTGGCTCACCGGGGTTCTGCGAATCAAAACCAGCCTGGGCATCGTTAAGGTTTTCGCCCGTCAACAAAACCTCTTTGCTAAGCAAAATCGGTCGCCCAGATCGGTCGGTGAAAAGGTCCAGTCCGGCCGGGGTACGCTTAGTGCGTTCATGTTCAGCAACAGAGGCGTCAGAGTCATCCACCATCCGAATTTCGAGGGTGGCGGTGCGGCCCAAAATATCTTTTGCCTTGGCGGTGTCCTGTACCCCCGGCAGCTGGACAATGATTCTTGACGCACCTTGTTGCTGAACGATTGGTTCGGCGACACCGAGCTCGTTAATACGGTTGGACAGTGTAGACAGGTTCTGCTTAACCGCGCGTTCCTTGGCCGCCTTCAGCCCAACCTCTGAGAGCGTCGCCGTGAGACCGTAGCGTCCAGACCCTTGCACCTCATGCCAATCAAATCCGAAGAACGGCCCATGGGTTAGGGCGCCTGATGGTGGCGCTGAGGATGAACCGCCCTTGCTGTTTCGGTTGATGACCACGCCGGGGCTCCGATCTGCCAAGACCACAGTTGCCTTATCAAGCTCGGCTGAGTCCGTAAACCATACGGTCAGTGCCGATCTGGACTTGTCGACCCCAGTGTAACGGACGCGCTTTTCTCTAAGGGCGTTTCGGAGGTCAGTGGCGAGAAGGTCAAGCTTTTGATTCTCCAAGGTGCTGAGATCCACTTCGAGCAGAAAATGCACGCCGCCCCGCAAATCCAGGCCCAGGTACATGGGCAGCGCCCTAATTGCGCCTAGCCACGCAGGCGACGCCGAAACCAAATTAGGCGCAATCACGTATTTGGCATCTTCGGGCCTAGCTCCGCCGTTGAGGGACCTCTCAATGAGGTCTTTGGCCTTGAGCTGCAGATCGGTGCTGGCAAAGCGAGCACGGACCGTGTTACCCGCATTATTAGCCTCCCAGCTGACGCCCGTGTGAGGGATTTGGTTGGTGGCGAGCAGGCCTTCCACCTGGGTAGCAACATCAGATCCAACTTTGAGTGTTGCCTTGGAAGTGGAAATTTGAACTGCCGGGGATTCACCGAATAGGTTAGGAAGGCTGTACAGCACCCCAAACGCCAAGGCCAGGGCCATCAGCACCAGTCGCCACCAGGCCACTTTATTCATTGCATGCCCCCTTAGGCTCTGATTCACGGGCAGCCCAGGGCTCCGACGAGCCTGAGCCTGCGTTCTCGCTGCTTAGAGCAGATCCTTAAAGGTGCCCTTGGGCAACAGGGTCTGAATGGCCTGACGCTGCATCACGATCTCCACGGGTTTGTCACCACCCGATATCTCTACCGTGATGTAAACCGCATCGACCTTGGTTACACGACCAACGATCCCGCTGGCTGTCACGATCTCATCACCCTTTTGCAGGCCTTCCACGAGGGCTTTATGCTCTTTAGCCCGTTTCATCTGAGGACGAATCATCAGGAAGTAGAGAACCACAAACATCAGGATCAGGGGCAGGAACTGCATGATGGGGTCACCGCCGCCAGCGGCAGCAGTTTGGGCGTACGCGTTTGAAATCAGCACGAGCAGGGCTCCAGACGTTGAATGAATAGGGGGCCGGCGTTTTTTCCGACCGCAAGGCTATAAGTATAAAGTAGCCCCCATGAAATCATTCTCGGTACAAGCCACGGATGGCGAAGCCCGCGCTGGGCTTCTGGAGCTGAACCATGGTCCCGTTCAGACCCCTATTTTTATGCCGGTTGGCACATATGGGGCGGTGAAGGGGGTAACGCCGCAGGTTCTGAGCGAGAGAATCGGAGCCCAGATCATTTTGGGCAATACCTTTCACCTGTGGCTTCGACCAGGGCTGGATATCATTCAGAGGCACCAGGGGCTGCACCGCTTTGTGAACTGGCAAAAACCCATGCTGACTGATTCAGGTGGCTTTCAGGTGTGGTCGCTGGGCGATTTGCGAAAGATCTCGGAGGAAGGGGTGGCCTTTCAGTCGCCCGTCAATGGCGACAAGCTGTTCATGGCGCCTGAAGACTCCATGCGCATTCAGCATGTCTTGAACTCCGACATCGCCATGGCTTTCGATGAATGCACGCCATACCCCGCCACGCGCGAGCAGGCGGCTATCAGCATGCAACTCTCCATGCGTTGGGCCAAACGCTCCAGGACAGCCTTTGACGACCTGTCCGCCAGTTCAATCTATGGCGGCGAAGACACCCGCGCAAATGCCCTATTTGGGATTGTTCAGGGTGGCATGTTTGAGGACCTTCGTACCGAGTCGCTGCAGGCCCTCACACAAATTGGGTTTGAGGGCTATGCCATTGGGGGCTTGTCCGTGGGCGAGCCCAAGGAGGACATGCGCCGCATCATGGCGCACACGCCGCACCGGCTGCCGGCCCACAAGCCGCGCTACCTGATGGGCGTGGGCACGCC
>JACCDX010518865.1_pt1 | contig 11718 bp, 5 predicted proteins | sample 7449681 | NCBI WGS metagenome assembly JACCDX01 (sample SAMN15323450, study PRJNA562643) | freshwater metagenome | isolation source: river surface water | place: USA:Blue River Watershed | collected 2017-08-18 | reverse complement strand
TATTAGAAGAAAAGATTATTAAATTACATAATGCTGGTATTATGCATAATGATTTACATTCGGATAATGTAATGGTAATTTTAGATAATAATGACCAATTAAAAGATATTAAAATGATTGATTTTGGTTTTGCACAATATATTAAAGATTATGTTTATTTACGTAATCATCAACGATTAAATTATGATTTATTCCATTTTAGTCGCGAATATATTTATAATGAATTAGCTAATTTAATTTATAGCAAACTTAAATAAATAACTTTATTTTTTATCTTTTTTCTTTTTTTATTTACGTTAAATCTTTTTTTATTTACGTTAAATCTTTTTATATTTATATAAAAAAATTTACTATATTTTTATAAAACATATGAGTTTAAAAGAAATAAGTATATATAACTATATATAACTTTTAACTGCGCTCTTACTTATATTTTATTTACGATGTCTGAATTTGTTACTGAACAAACTAATATTGGTCATAATGACCAAACTGACGTAAACCCTGAAACATTGGGTATACTCCACATTAGTGGTGAATCGAATGAATGGAAAATTCTTGAAGAACTACCTGTTGATTCATTTGCTTCAATCATTACTGATTTGAAGCGTAATGATATCTCAAGTATGAATTTAGAAACAGAACCTTATAGGATACCATATGATGAAGATGATTGGAAGATTTTTATTGAATTTCTTGGAAAAAAGATGTCAAAATATGTTCCAATTAAATTTCCAGAAAATGTACAAACAAATGTACGTTTAAATGGTGCTGATAGAATAAGAATGGAAAATACACGCGAAAAGAAAATTAAAGCTTTTACAACTATTGATTCTGGTTTTACTGAACTTTACGGTTCAAATATTGGAATTAATAAATCTAGAGTATATAACAATCCAATGAGTAGTGTATTTTTCATTATTCGATGGGCTATTAATATGTATAAACATATTGATGAAAACTATAACCCTAAACTCAATAATTTAATTATTGATTGTATTTGCTCAATTTCGCGTATGCGTCAAGATATTTCTCATTTTCCACCATACATTTTGCATGGTGTTAATGAGTTATACACATCTTTGATGACACGATTTTACAAGCGTATTTCGTCAAATGATAGTGAACGCTTTAATAAAATTATGAAAGTATTACTATCTGATGAAAACGAAGAGTTGTTGCTTGAATCAACATGGGACCGTATTAAGTACAATGCTAAAGAACTTTATTCTGAACAGAAAGAAGTACTTAACCATTTACGTAATGCTCTTAATGATGACCAAAATACTCCTCTTTTTGCTACATATAAAGTTAGTCCTGGTTCAGGTAAAACATTTTTGTCAGCTGTATTAGCTGCATTAATTCAACAAGAACATTTTAAGAATAATAACGACGAAATTTTGAATCGTGCTATTCGCGAAAATTCTAATGTACCTGAATCACACGTTATGAAAGGAAATCAAAAGATGATTTTGTATTCCTGTTACAACGTCCAAGTACGTAATATGGTTGCTAAACTTTGTATTGATGCTGACATACCTTTTATGTTTGCATCTTCTTATACAACTCCAGAAGGAGTTTTTAAAACAACTTTAAGACCACATAAATCAATGTTTGAAAATTACAAAGAACATCGTAGATCTCAAAACTCTATGAAATATGGTAATTTAGATGAACAATGGTTATATTACTTGGAAAATACTAATCGCGCTCCCGCGATTATCATTGCTGATTTAAAATCTTGTTCCGTATTACTGGACTCTTGTCCAGAACGGTTTGTAGGATATTTTGATGAAGTTACTGCTGGTGCCGAAGAAGGTACTACTAGTGAATTCGCACAATTTATGTGCGACTTGCTTAAAAAAGCTCCTCGTCAAACTATATTACTTTCCGCTACGGTTCAAGATATTAGTCAACTTGATTGGTGTATTACACCTTTTGTTACACGTCACAGTGCTCCTATACCAACGTATAGTAAGCGCACTTATGATTTACCTTCATTAACTCAGCATCCTAATTTGGCTATTTATTTAGCTCAAAATTATGCAAAGTCAATGAAGATTATTGATCGTATGGACATTACTAACAAACGTACAAAGTGTAATGTACCAGTTATTACTAGCGTTGTTTCGTCAAGACTCAACATTAGTTGTACTGCTTACGTGAAAAATGATGAAGCAAATGAATATATTTCATATATGCCTCATATGAGACTAACATCTATTACTGAGTTACCTGCTTTTGTAGAACGACTCAAACATGATAATGCGCTAGTCCGTTTTTACTCACCTGAAGCAGTTTATCACTTAGTTACAAATGGTGCTGCTTTTGTTCCAACTGAATACAAATTCGATAATTATTTCGAAGATATTGGTTTAATTAGACATAGTAGCATTCGTAACTATATTATTGCACTTTTCGAAAATATGATTGAAACAAATAACATTGAGCTTTTTAACTCAATGCGTAACTATAAACGTACTTTATTATCTGAAAATGATAGTAGAGCAAATATAGTTGTTGACCAAACAAATATTTTGACAAGTAATGCTTATTTGTATGATCGTGGAAAGATGATTCAAGTGTATACTTCAACTGGTTTAGATACGTATGTAAATACTATTTCTGCTCCACTACTCGAAGGTTCACCATCTATTCACGAAGTACTTACTGATTACGCTGAACAAGTCCGTATTCGCGATGAAAAAGTTGCTGCTGTTAAAGCTAGCAGCGGTAAAGGAAAAGGTGACGAAAATTCATCTGGTTCCTTCAAACGTGATACCAAAGATAGTTTAGAACAACGTCGTCAACAAGTATATGAAGATTATACACCTAAGATTAAATATCCATACCGTTATTTAGTTAACTCAAGTAAACATTGTGAACATTTTGCTCCACACACACGTGTACGCGGAATGGTTGATAATTGTTTAAGTTATGATGATATTAAAAATTATGTTGCTGAAAATATTAGTGACACCTATATTAAACTTGCTATGAGTGGCATTGCAGTTCGTGATGTTGCTAATATGGGTTCTTTTGAACGTCTTATGTATGAACGAAATATTCGTTCTTCAAAAATGTTCATTTCCGACCCAAGTATAGTATATGGTACTAACATTAAAAGTGTTAACACTATTTCAATTAGTGCTGAATATGCTGCATCAGGAAACTCAACTCGTAACTCCATCTATCAATTGATGGGTCGTGCTGGTCGTTCTGGTCAATCAAGTAGTGCTCGTATTCTTTTCCATTCTATGGAAGGTATTGATAAACTATTTGGTGATGAAAATTATGAAGCACACATTATGCGTACTATTGCAAGTGAAACAACAAACTAGATTTTTATTGTAAAAATATATATTATTGTAAATATTAATTATTAAAAATAAATAAACAAATAAAAATTATTTTTGTATTATTGTAAATATTGTAAATATTAATTATTAAAAATAAATAAACAAATAAAAATTATTAAATATATAAAAAAAAATAAAAATCATTATTATAAATTTCTTATTCGCTAAAAATATTTAAAAAAATTCTATTTTTTAAATATAAATTATATAAATTATAAATGTGCTCTTATTTAATTCAACGTTTGCCTGTACATCATTATGAAACAATGCTTTATATAACATCTATATCATTAGATTCTAGTAAAAATTTTGTACCAATGTTTGTTTCACCAACAAATGCAATTAATGATGATTTTATAAAAGTTGAAAATGATAGCAAATTTTCATTAGGAATTAAGAAAAAATATACTTCTTTCGATTTTAAAATTGTTTTTGATGAATCGTCTAATAAATATCAATTATTTTATAATAATATGCACGTTTATATATTAAAAGACCAAAATATTACAACATATTCTCAAGATGATGAATTTCATTTTATTTCTACCGAAAATAATACTTTTTTTCAACATCCAATTACTTTAGAAAAACAAAGTAATGAAGAAGTAGAAGCTGTACAAGTAGAAGCTACACAAGAAGTAGAAGCTGTACAAGTAGAAGCTGTACAAGTAGAAGCTACACAAGAAGTAGAAGCTGTACAAGTAGAAGCTGTACAAGTAGAAGCTGTACAAGTAGAAGCTACACAAGTAGAAGCTACACAAGTAGAAAAAAAAAAGAAAGGAAGAAAAAGTAAAAATAATACTGATTCATCACCCATAAGTAATACTGATTCATCACCACTTATTCAAGAAACTATTGTTCAAAAAGAAGCTATTCAAGAAACTGTTGTTCAAGAAACTGTTATTCAAGAAGAAGCTGTTCAAGAAACTGTTATTCAAGAAGAAGCTGTTCAAGAAACAGTTGTTCAAGAAGAAGCTGTTCAAGAAACAGTTGTTCAAGAAGAAGCTGTTCAAGAAGAAGCTGTTCAAGAAGAAATTGTAGAAAAAGAAGTTATAAAAACTGTTGGTCAAGTTTTACGAAATTCAAATTTAGTTTTACATGAAAAAGAAGAAATTGTAGTAGAAGAAACTGTTCAAGAAGAAGCTATTCAAGAAGTTGTTCAAGAAGAAGTTGTTCAAGAAGAAATTATAGAAAAAGAAGTTATAAAAACTGTTGGTCAAGTTTTACGAAATGCAAATTTACTTTTTCGTGAAAAAGAAGAAATTGCAGTAGAAGAATTAGTAAATAACACACAAGACGAGAAAAAAATAGAAAATAAAATTATTCAAATGCCATTTATATATCAAAATAAAGCCTATAAAACAAATGTATATATGTTAAATGGAATAATGGAAAAGAATTTACAAAAAATTATTAATGAAAATGTACCAACTGAAAATTTTATATTTAAAGAAAATAATAGAAATACTTATGGTTTATTAATTGAAGATAAAAAAGCATATTTAGTAAATGTTCAACACGAAAAATATTTATTATTACGTGTAAATCAAAATACATTATTAATACAAAATTTAAATACAAAAAAGTTTCAAAATGTATTAATTAATCAAAATATTACATTAGGAAAACAAACTTATATTTTAACAAATATGATTAATGGAACACCATTATTATTAATTCCAATGAATAGTACTAAAGTATATGATAATAAGTATGGATTAAATAGAACAGTTTTTACACCACTTTTAGCTTAAAAATATAAATTTATCTTTATTTTTCGAGAAAAATAATTATAATATAAAATAAATTATATATTTTATAATAATAGAATATATAATATAAATGGGATTTCCACGTTGGGCGCCATTAACTTGGTATGTATTTCATAAATTAGCACATGACTTTGATTCTTTAGAAAGTGATGAATATAAAAAACATTATTTAGAATTTTTTAATAGTATGAAAACAATAATTCCGTGCAAAACTTGTAGAAATCATTTTATTGAAAATACAAATATAGAAGAAAATAAAATTGAAAATAATATAAATGGAGAAAAAATATTTGCTTGGACTGTAAGATTACACAACTTAGTAAATAATATGAATAAAAAGAAAACTTTTAGTGTTGAAGAAGCTAAAAAGTTATATAAAAATCCTATTATAAATCAACAATTATATGCTTTTATAAATGATTATATGGTATATAATTTAAATAAAGGTATTGAAAAAGATAATCAATTAATTAATATGTTAACTCATATTTGTTATATTTATCCAAATAAGACAAAACGCGAAAAATTAATAAAATTTGTTGAAAAAATACCACTTAAAAAAGATAAAATACGCAATTGGTTAAATATGTTTTATTTACTTACGCGTTAAGAAAATAATGATTTACGCTAATCATTTATTATTTTTTTTTAAATAATATATTTACGTTAATATTTCATAAAAATTTATTATTATATTTTTAAATAATTATAAATCATTATATTAAATATAAAATATTATATTTAATATAAAATATTATATTTAAAATGAATTCTTTTGAAACTTTAAATGAAGACGAAGTACATTTTTTTTCATATTTTGAATATGATATTGAATATCTAGAAAAGTTATTTAATAGACATATTGAATATGAAATTGGTACAATAATTCATAGTGTAATTGAATTTTTTAACGAAAAAGTTGTAAATATTGGAACATATAATGATAAGTATATATTTGGTATTATTTTTAAATTAAAAAAACATGAATTAAATAATTTAGTTGAAATTAATAATAAAGAATACCAATCAAATTATGCTTTAAAAAGAAATGAAAATCATATTTTATATAATCTATGTGATTTAAAAAAAATTACATCATATTATTTCAAAATTAATATGTTAAATAATAGTGAAATAAATATTTCATTTGATGAACTTTCTAAAAATATAAAAAGCAATTTTTATATAAAAATACATAATATTTTAAAAAAAATTTTAAAAATATTATATGATTGTAAAAAAATATATGATAAACGATTAAACAATAATATTATTGTTACAGAAGTTTTATTATATGAACAAATTTTATATAGTTATACAATTCAAATATATTATTATGATATGAATAATTGTATACATAAAAAAATTATTTGTTAGATTACCAATTAGGTATAATATAAACATTTTATTATAAAAATTACTTTTTACTTTTTACTTTTTACTTTTTACTTTTACTTTTAACTTTACTTTTACTTTTAACTTTACTTTTACTTTTAACTTTACTTTTACTTTTAACTTTGCTTTTACTTTTACTTTTAACTTTACTTTTTTTACTACCTCCTAAAGTTGCTAAAGTCATATAATCTATAATATGAAAAGGTGGATTAATTGGGTTAATATCAACATCATTATAAAAACTAGGTATTAGAGGAGTTATTGCATTTATTTTAACTTGTAAATCGGGTATTAAATTATTATAATAATTTGAATAAGTATTATTATGAACTGATGCTGTACTTTTAGACGACAAAATATATGAATAAACTGTATTTTTATACATATCGTTTGGTGGATTTGGGTTTGCTAATAATTTTAATATATCATCTGGTATAATATCTAAATAATGTATTAATTTTTCATTTAATTGAATATTATTTTGTTTAATAATATGATTGCTATTTAATATATTTCTAACAATAGCAGTATTACGAGCAAATAATTTATTGACTGTTCTGTTTGATGTATATTTTTTATAAAAATTATTTAAATTTAAGTCCTGATCTAAAATATAATCAATTGAATTTAAATAATAAATATCATTACCTGCATTAGTTTTTTTATAAATATTTACACCATTTGTTTTTATTAAATTATTTGGTTTTATATATTTCATTTCTGTATTTATAGGTGGAGGATTTGGAAGATCAGTATTTGGTCTTATATTATTATTATTATAAGTATTTAATAATCGGTTTTTTTTAACTTCATTTAATAAATTATTATTTGTATCAATTGAAAGATGATTACCATTAGGAGCTTCGTTAAATATTACTTCAAATATTTTCCCGCTGTAATATATATCATATACACTTTTAATAAATTTATATTTAAAAGTATCATCTAAATCTTGTTTTACCATATTTCCTCCATTTAGTCTATATGGAATATATCTTTCTTCATATTCTGCACTAAAATCACCAAAATGCGTTGGTGCAGCATTACTATTTATTGGATTCCCAAAATTATCACAATGTACATATGGACCATTATTAAATCGTCTGTAGTTTTCGCCATTACTATTCGTTATATTATTTAATTTAGATATGTCTAATATATAACCGTTATAAACATGTTGTTGAAGTGGTATTATCATAATATTATTATTTGGTAATGTACATTTTCTAACAAATGACTGGTTTGTTATTATTATAACATTTCCATTATGTATCACATAATTTATTGGGTTTGGACATGGAATATATCTTTGATCTCTAACCTGAAGTTGTAGATTATTAATATAAGTGCTAGTGCGGTCAAGTGGATTCAGTAGGTGAACTTGGACCATAGGATTTATTCGCATATTATCCAATTGTCTATAATACATTCCATCTCTTCCTAGATATACTGGTATTTGTTCTTGGACTATTTGAGTTATTTGCGTATTATCCAACATTGAATAATAATGTCCATCGTTTCCTCGATATGCTGGTATTATATTTAAACCATTAACATCATAATAATAATAATAACACTGTGCTGTATATAATTGGTATACATCAGAATCATAATTATTACCATTAATATCTGAATATCGAGTAATATCTTGAGCATTCTTAATGGATATTTTTTTAAATGATACAGATTTAAATTGAAGTTGATTGTAACTTGTATCAATATATTTAATACTTAATATATTTGTATCAATATTTTTAGTTTTACAATAATTTATTATTTTATAAAGTTTAATTAATGAATATATTACACCATAATGACTTACAGAACTTACTAAATTATCGTCTCCTAAAACATAATTATTTGTAGAATTAATATAAGTATTTATATTTGTTAACATATCACCAAAAGATTTATATTTAATAACATCACTATATCTTGAAATAATACATCGTTTTAAATTATATAAAATTTTATCATATTTGTTTTGATTCTGCATATTTACATCACTTAAAATAGTATTTAATTTTGTTATTAAATCTGTAAAATTTTCATCACATATATGTTTACCATGAACTTGTAATAAATTATGTTTTTGAAAAGTATTACCATTATTATTAACAACATTTTTATATAAATTATGAGGAAAATCTTTATATGGATATGTATATTTACAATTTTTTCCATCTTTAAAAACTTTAACAACTAAATCATTTGTGTGTCCCATATTACTTCTAATTAAGTTTTTAATTTTTATTAATCCCTTTCCTATATTATTTCTTAGATTTTGTACAGTACTTTTAATCCCATTATCATTATTCATATTTACTTTTTTACCCGATTCTTGAGGATTATCTGCTCTTGGACATGGAAGTTCTTGTCTTTTTAATGGTTGTTGATTAGCTCCCGCTACATTATTATTAGCTCCCGCTACATTATTATTGCGTTTCCTTTTTGTACCTTGTTGTGGATTATTCATAATATATGTATTATTTCTTATATATATATATATATAAGAAATTAAATATATAAAAATTATTTTTTTTAATTTTTTATAATTTTAATCAATATCATTAATATCTCTTCTTAAATCTTCAATTTCTTCAAACATTTCTAATGCTAAATTTATATCTTCTACTTCTCCACTTACTACTTCATCATCTTCTACATCAGGAACTCCATCTGCAATAGTAAGTGCTTCTTTCTTTTTCATTGTTATTTCAATATTTTTCATAATCTCTTTTTTAAGTTCATCATTTACTTTAATATCATTTACATCAAATGCTGATATTGGTGAGCTTTCTTTAGATTCATCTTTTTTCTTTTGTTCTTTCTTTTTTACTGGTAATCTTTCAATTTCAGTATCACTATCACTATCTTGATTATTATTTTTTTGTATTGGTTTCTTTAGAAAGAAATTTGCAATTGATTGACTTCCATTTTTCTTATTATTATATGCTACAATCAAATCTTGTACAATTGATTCTGGATGTGCCATATCTAATTCAAAGATTTGATATACTGGTTTCATAATTTGATGTTCAAAGTAATACATAAAATCTATTTTCATCTTTTCCTCTTGAATATATTGTGGATGTTCAATCAAATCTCCTTGTAACAATTTCGGAACAATGGCTTTCTTACATTTATCATTATGTATTACTCCATATTTATCTTTTCGTAATTTATGTTTAGGTAAACATTTTGGACAATAATACGCAGTACAAGTATAACATTTTTCTAATTTATACTCTTTTTCTTCAGGCCAATTTTCCGGTTTCGCATCATTATCTTCTTCTAACATTTTATCAGTCACTTTACAAAAACGACATACTGGAGTACACTTTGATTTATGATTTCCCATATGTTGAAAGCAAAAGATCTTCATACACGTGTTACATTTACAATTTTTATCATTAATCTTTCCTTTACACATACTACACTTCCAATTGTGTGGGTCAATATAACAATACGGAATTCGGTCATTTGATTGAGGTTTGTTTCCTTCATCTCGTTCTCCCATTCGGTCTGCCAACACTTTATGAGCAATTTGTGTTGGATTTGCATAATCTGCTTTAATTGTTTTACTAATTACCAATTGTGATATATCCACATTTCCTTCAAGCAAGTTTTTAACCGATTCTCTAAAGAATAATTTGGAACCTGCTAAGTCACGTTTGTTCAAAATAATATCAATAATACCTTTATAAATCGATTTGAGAATTGGAGCATTATCTCGTCGCTTTAGTACAATACCCATTGATGTTTCTTTATATTTCTTAATACTCTTTTCATATTTATTTCCAAAATAACGTTTCTTGGAAAAAATTACAAAAGGCCAAAAAGTCTTTTCATATTCAATGTTTTGAGGAGCTTTTACATCTTTATTGACGTTTTTCGCCGCTTCTTGTCCTATTTTAATAGATTCTTCTAATAACTCTTCTTCTGTAAATTCACGTCCAGGATACTTTTGCTTAATATGGTCAGTGAAATTGACGAAGATAGAATCAGTATTTTTAACAATCATTTGACCAATGCCTGCTTGGAAAGTTCCATCGGTTGTTTCAATATCATATACATATTCATTTTCGTCACTATTTCTTAAATATTGAATATCAATAATTTCATTTGGATTAAATGGTTCATTTACCATTATACCACCATAACTATGTTTTGATGATGAAACTGTAATCGTATTTTGTGATATTTTTTCAAACCAAACATATTCACCATTTTTCCGTAAATTAATAAATAACTCTTGTATTCTATTTATTGAATCTTTTGTTAAATCAAAATCCATTGATGCTACATAATTATAATTTTCATCTGCTTCTAATTCATATGGAAATCCGTGTCTTAATTCTTTTCCAACTGCTACATCTTTTGGTTTTATTTGTTCTAACTCAGGTGATAGTAATGAATGGTCTTCAGTTACATCTACAATACCAGTACGTGTTAATACACGATAAATCTTTTTTACTGTTTTATGACGAATTACACGATTAATTTTTGCCCATCCACTTGCTGTCCAAATTTTTGCATTTTTATAACTTCCTTGCTCTTTTTCTCTAAGAGTATTGTCATATGGTTTAAATGCTTCATAACTTTCCCATTCATTACATAATTCCGAAATAGATTTATGATACACTTTTTGATTCTTTGTATCTTTAAGTAATACTGGCATATTTCCTGTTACACTATCACCATATGTCAGTTTTGCCCCAACAAAGTGTTTCATTGTTGTATCTCGTGCGTGGATAACCATATTTCGCCCTGTTGCCGTTGTACACGCCGCAAGTTCCTTATAACAAATAGGACTTGTTGAAGCACCTACTTGACCATAAAGTGAGTTACACACAACTTTATAAGCAAGTTGGAGACCATCTAATACGTCAATTTCGCCTTGATTATATGTATCTTCAACACTTACTATATCACATTTTTTAACTTTATAATTTCCATCAATTGTATGAAAAATATTATACTCTTCAGTACTGTTTTTATCTTGCTCAAAAAGATAGAAATCATTTGGGTCAGCTTTAGGGTCAATTTCACTAACAACTGCTCTTTTATCAGCTGTTGTTGCAATACCAACTTTAATACTTCCATCTCTCATTTTCATATTTTGATATTCCATCTTTTTACGAGTATCTTTACGAGCTTTAAGTAATACACGAAGAATTCGCGGTAATAGT
>JACCDX010074211.1_pt1 | contig 11718 bp, 5 predicted proteins | sample 7449681 | NCBI WGS metagenome assembly JACCDX01 (sample SAMN15323450, study PRJNA562643) | freshwater metagenome | isolation source: river surface water | place: USA:Blue River Watershed | collected 2017-08-18 | reverse complement strand
CTCAATGGCGATCTGTTTGATGGTGAAACAGGTTTTGATGTTTTGCGATACACCTCTGTTACCAATGACTTGACCTTGACCGGTTTTATTGCATCCTCTGCAACTCAGAATTCAGTCACATACGTCGTCAGTGGTACAACTTACAACGACAATTACACCAATCTTGAAGGCTTGAGTGGCGGGAGTGGTAACGACATCATTCAAACAGTCAATGCAGCCGCTGTCTATTTTGACGGCTCTGCTGGTCATGACAGTTTAAAAGGTGCTGCAGGCAATGACACCTTGCTCGGCGGTATGGGTAATGACATGTTGAGCGGGGGTGCTGGCAACGATGTCCTAGATGGTGGTGACGGCATTGATGTCCTGGATTTAAGTGGTACCAGCGACGTCATCAATTTAAATCTTGCAAATAACTGGCAAGGCACACTGACCAAAACCAATTTAGGGACAGACACTGTTTCAAATTTTGAAGGTGTGATTGGTGGTACTGGCAATGATTCAATCGTTGGTTCAGCAGGCAACGACATCATTGGCGGTGGTGCAGGCAATGACACCTTGGCAGGTGGTGACGGTATTGACACATTGAGCTTTGACGCAAGCAGTGTGGCGGTAATTGTCAACCTGCAACTTAACACCTCAACAGGCGAAGGTACAGACCTCATCAGCGAATTTGAAAATATCAGTGGTGGTTCTGGTGCTGACAGCCTGACCGGATCGACTGGCAATAACCTCATCCGTGGCAATGTTGGCAACGACACCTTCGTTGCCAGTGCTGGCAACGACACGCTAGAGGGTGGTGCAGGCGCAGATGTGTTGACATATTTAGGTTACAAAGACGTATTGGTCATGAGCCTAGCCTCCGGTACAGTTTCTGCAACAGGTAAGTTGGACACCATTTACGGAATTGAGCAACTGATTGGCGGCGAAAACAACGATTCCTTGATTGGCGGTATCGCCAACGACATTCTGAGGGGTGGCAATGGCAACGACAGCATATTGGGCGCCTTGGGTGCCGATAATTTGTATGGCGATGCTGGCAATGACACCCTAGATTCTGGCTTGGGACAAGATGCTGTTTTTGGCGGAGATGGCAATGATTTAATCTTGGCGTCTATCGACGGTTCACAAGACCAGTACGATGGCAATGCAGGTTTTAATTTACTAAGCTATGCCAGCGAATTACGCGATATCAACTTCGGTAATTTTTATGCAGGTAATGACGCAAATTTGTATCTCTTCAATTTGTTTGGAGAAAATGAGTCTTACAGCAACATCAATGGTTTGATTGGGGGGCAGGGCAATGACTCAATCACAAGCGCTTACAACTTGGACGCGTACATCGATGGTCATTTGGGCAATGACACGATCATTGGCACTGGCGGAAAAGACACCTTCTTGGGAAGTGCTGGCAACGACTCTATCGATGGTGGTGCTGGTGACGACGTCATCAACGGTGGTGCTGACAATGACACCCTGATTGGAAACACTGGCAACGATACCTTGGACATGAGTGGCGCAGTCAATCACTTCATCATTAATTTGACTGAAATGAGTACTGGCAATACGGTTTTAGTGGACGCCGCATTGGGCACTGATCTGGTCAATGGATTCGAAGGAATTTTGTTGGGTAGCGGTCATGACAAAGTGATCGGCTCGAATGGCAATAACATCATCGGCGGAGGTGCCGGAAATGACACGCTAGATGGCGGTGCAGGCATTGATACGCTGAGTTTTGTAGGCGCAACAACTGGCATTAGCTTTGATATTGCAGCCAACTTGACTGGCACCATTACAGTATCAGATGGGCTGGGTGGTTCTGACACAGTCAGCAACTTTGAGTATGCGGTAGGTGGTTCAGGTCATGACACCATCACAGGATCTGCTGGTGCAAATTCAATCGCTGGCGGAGCGGGTGATGATTCTTTGATGGGCGGCTTGGGCGCCGATACCTTATTGGGTGGCGATGGCAATGACTTGTTTGTGGGAATTGCCGACAACGCTAGAGACATTTACTATGGCGATGCAGGGTTTGACACCATCAGTTATCGCGATGTTGCTGTGGCCATCAATACCAATACAGGGACTGGCTTCTATTCACAAAATAGCACAAGCATCTACTTCCTAGTCAATGGTCAAAGTCAATATTTCAATTCCATTGAAGGTTTGATTGGTGGGCAGGCCAATGATGTGCTGCAAAATAAGTCCACCAGTGCTGTCTACTTTGATGGCTACTTAGGCAACGACACACTCATTGGCAACAATGGTGCTGACACACTCATAGGTGGAGCAGGTAACGATTCAATCAGTGGTGGCTCTGGTTCAGATACCTTGTTGGGCGGAATAGGCGACGACTCACTCTCTGGAGGCACCGGCAACGACAGCGTTGATGGTGGTGATGGCAATGATCGCATTAGTTTCCAAACCACTGCAGTGATCAACGGCGGAGAAGGTGTCGATACGCTTTGGTTTGCAACATCAACCACAGTCAATATAAGTACCTTGTCGACCTTTGCGGGAAGCAATCTTGAGGCGTTTGATTTCTTGACTTCAGGGGTTAATGTCAGCATGACCTTGAGTAACTCTGACGTCATTGCTTTGGCAAGTGCAAGCAATGCAGGTATTGACAATGCGGCCTATGCAAACAAGAAAGTATTGGTGGTGAACGGAAACTCTGGCGATTCACTCAACCTGACAGGTGGACAGTGGGTTGACACGGGTGCTGTTACCACTTTCAACTTGGGTGGTTCTTTTTCAATCTATCAATTTGGTAATTCAGACATCTATGTGGTGACCAATTTGCCACCAGTCACGCCGCCATGAGGCTGACTAATCAATGACTGACTCTTCTTTAGGTATGGACTCGCGTCCATCGGGCTTTTTGCGTTTTAAAGGCGGGATTGCGCGAGTGCGTGAAAGTCTAGCAACCTCTTGGTTGCAAGAAATTTTGCAAACTCTTGAAGGTGCTTACAAGCAGGTGATGTGGCTCGCTTTAGCGATTAATTTCATTGCCTTGTTTGTTTCTCTGTTTTCACTCCAAGTGTATGACCGAGTCATTCAGAAAGGTGGTTTGGTCACCCTGGTCGCTTTGATCATTGGCATGGTCTTCGCGTTGGCTTTAGATCAAATTTTGCGAGAAGGCCGAGGCGTATTACTAAGGCGCGTGGGAGTCCGAATTGAAGTTGCCATTGCCAAATTGGTATATCAACGATTAACGCAGTTGCCGGCCTTGGCCCTGGAGGCTCGTCCGCCAGCATTCTGGCAAACCATGTTTCGTGACATTGAATTGATTCGCGCAACCACGGCAGGTGGTATAGCGTTGCTCTTGGTTGACATTCCTTTCATGATCGTCACCTTCATGCTGCTCGCATTCATTGCGTGGCCCTTAGTGCCTGTCATGCTGTTTATCTTGCTGGCATTTTTTGCGTTATCACTTCGATCAGAAGCAACACTCAGTGGGGGGAGCGAACAGGAAAAGCGCAAGCTGATGGCCAGAGATACCGCGCTGGCTGACATATCTGCTGGGCGTATGCATTTGAAATACATGGGGCCAACGGCTGCAGCCAATACGCAGTGGCAGTCTCACTATGGCAATTGGCTAGAAGAGTCCCTTGAGCGCAGCGCAGAAAACGACAAGTACCGTGACTATGGCCAGGGATTGAGCGCCATGACAACAGTCATTGTGACGTCGGTGGGCGCAATAGCCATTTTGAATCAAAGCATGTCAATGGGCGCACTCATTGCTGCCAGTATTTTGGTGGGTAAGCTGGTTTCTCCGCTGACACAATTGGTTTCTCAATGGCGCTCTATTGGACAGTTTGTCTCATCAGTCAAGCGAATTGACCAATTGATTGAGCTCTCAATGGACAAAATAGACAGCCCCATTGTGTTCAGTGCTCCGAAGGGAATGCTGCAAATGGAAGGGCTTCACTTCAAATATCCTAGTTCAGAAGCAGATCAACTCAATGACATTTCTGGTTTCATGGGACCCAATGGCATCTATGCCGTTGTTGGTCATAACGGCAGTGGCAAATCGACCTTGTTGAAAATTCTCAGAGGTCTTTATCCGCCCTCAAAGGGAAGGATCTTGGTAGATGGCGTAGACATGGCTCAGTTAGGCCAAAAAACACTGAGCGATTGGACAGGGTACTTGCCGCAGCAACCAAGGTTGCTGGGCGGCACCATCAAGCAAAATATTGCGATGGGTGTCAGTAATCCCAGCGATGCTCAAATTTTGCAAGCTGCAAAATTGGCAGGAGCTTACGACTTCATTGTCGATTTGCCCGATGGCTTTGATACCGATGTGGGCGAGGGCGGAAGTAGATTCTCGGGCGGGCAACGAAAGCGCATTGCCATTGCACAAACCTTGATAAACGACGCCCCCATTTTGCTCCTTGATGAACCGACATCTGATTTGGACACGCACGCAGAGAAATCGTTGGTCGAATCGCTGAAGTCGATGAGTGCTCATAAAACGATTGTGGTTGTCACGCACAGCCCTGCAGTTTTGAATGCTGCCAAGGGCATCGTGGTGATGGACCGTGGGCGAGTCGTCACGGCTGGGCCGACACATGACATCTTGCCAAAACTCGGCATCTCGCCACAGGGTGTGCCGGCGTCAACTCATCAAGGACCTCCGCATGGCTGATCACATTAAGTCAGAAACATTCGAGGCCGTGGTTGAACGGGTAGGCAAACCCGAGTGGCGATTGTGGGACAAACGTGCCTTGATCGTCTTGGGACTCATTATTCTATGGACCCTTGTAGCTCGAATTGACCGTGTGGTAACGGCACCTGCCAAAGTCATTCCTATCGACAAAGTGAAGGTTGTTCAGCACTTAGAGGGTGGCATTGTTAAAGAATTGGTTGTCAAAGAAGGGCAAAGGGTAAAAGCAGGCGAACCTTTGCTTGTTCTTGACCTTGCCACGGTGGGAGTTAATGGCATGGAGCTCTCAACTCGCATGGCTGCAATGAATCTAAGTAAAGCGCGTTTAAAGGCTGAATCAAGTGGCACCGAATTTATCTTGCCTAGCAAAATTGATCAAAAACTCACGGGATCAGCCAACGCTGAACTGAATACTTTTTTGGCAAGAAGATCTGAGAACAAAAGTGCACTTGCAGCGATTGAAGGGCAACTTGTTCAAGCCAAACAACGCGTGGGTGAGTTGCGTGCACGTCTAACTTCCTCGCAACAGTCACTCAAATTGGCACAGCAGGAATTGGCCATTTCAGAAAGGTTAATTGCTGACAAATTAGTTTCTGAAATTGAACACAGCCAACGCAAAGGCAATGTGGAAAAAATCAAGGGCGATGTGGCTGCAGCAGAGCAATCAATTCCTGGCGCACTGGCCCAAGTAGAAGAGATGTCTGCGCGTAAAGCAGAAGAAGCAGGCAAGTACAGAAGACGTGCTTCTGATGAGCTGGCCGAGTTAGAAAGAAACGTTGCAACTTTGGGTGAACAAGTGACCCGAGCCGACGATCAAGAGGGTCGTGCCATTATTCGTGCGCCTATTGATGGCTTTGTGAAAAACTTGAAATACGTCGCCATGGGCAATGTGGTGAAGGCTGGTGAACCCATCATGGAAATCGTACCTGCCAAAGATCAGCTGGTCTTAGAGCTTAAGTTGATGCCATCCGACCGCGGCTATGTGAAGTTGGGGCAAGAAGCCGTGGTCAAAATTTCTGCATATGACTTTTATCGATACGGCTCTTTGGAAGGCAAGGTTCAAGCCATTGCACCTGATACAGACGAAGGTAGAAACCAAGAACAGTATTTCAGGGTCATTGTTGAGACCAAACAGGCATTTTTTGGTGAGCAGTCACAGGGTATGTCCATCACGCCTGGCATGAACGGGGAGGTGGACATCAAAGTTGAGACGCAGTCTTTGCTGTGGGCCTTGCTTAGACCCATTTTTAGATTGAAAGCAGAAGCTTTCAAAGAAGTTTGATTAATTTATTCAGGAGCTATTATGAAATCGAAAATTTTTGCTATCTCGGCACTTGGTCTTGCATCCCTGTCATGGTTACCAGCAAATGCAAATCCATTTCTTTCAGAGATTACGTATGCTTTAGAAAATAACCCGCTGCTTGTATCCAGTCGCCATGCGCTGAGTTCTGCGCAAACACGTGCGCAAGCAGCTCAAGCCAGTCGTTTGCCTACTGTCAATTTTGGTTTTGACAATGGCAGAGAACGCATCAATTCATTACCTCTTGCAACCACCCAAACAATTGCAGGAACGCCAGGTACGCAGGTGATGGCAGGTCAAGGTTCTAATTGGATGTCTAGCAATGAAAACCGCTACGGTATGTCCATCAGTAGCCAAATACCTGTGTACACCGGGGGCAGGTTGTCAGCGCAAATTGAAATGGCCAATTTGGACTTTTTGATAGCCAAACACAATGCAGAGGGAACGATTCAAGACACCATGCTCGAAGCGATTACGGCTTATTTGAGCGTGGCCAGAGCCAATACTTTGATTGAATTGTCAAAACAAAACGAAGAAACAACGACCCAACAACTGTCGCTAGAAATGAAACGTTTGGAGGCAGGTGGGGGCGTTAAGGTTGATGCGATGCAAGCGCAAACCCGTTTGCAAATTGTGCGTGAACGGTCTGTGTACTACAAGCAAATGTTGCGAGATGCCGTTGCAAGATATGAGCAAATCTTCGGACATGCCCCTGAGTTGGATACTGTTCAAGATTTAGATGTTCACGATGCCGCAATTCCTGCAACAGTCGCGGCAGCCATTGGCTTGGCTTCTGATAGCAACCCACGTTTATCTGCAGCCATGCTGCAAGTAGAAAAATCGCAGCACCAAATTACGGTAGCTCAGTCTGCTCGCCTTCCTTCTGTGGATGTCATTGGTTCTTTCAACCGCAATAACAACACATCTCAAACTTACCAAAAAGAAGAGGCTGCTTTGTTCTTAAGAGCATCATGGTCCATCAACATGGGGGGAGAATATCAGAAGCGTGAATTGGCCGCTGTCACTGACAGCCAAGAAGCCAGTGCCAAAGCCGATGCTGTTCTAAGTAAAGTGAAAGAGTCAGTTCGCATTACATGGAATCAAGTGGTGAATGGCAAAGAGCGATTGCAGTTGTTGGCCAATGCCTCCAATATTTCGCGCAATGTGATGATGGATCGCAAGGTTTTGCGTGATGCTGGCAAAGAAACTGCATTGGCTGCGTTGGATGCAGAAGTTGAATACTTTGGTGTGTTGTCAAACAAAGTCAACTCAATGTATGACACGCGCATTGGCGCTTACAGACTTATGGCTGCCATGGGTAAATTGTCGGTTCAAGACATTGGTTTAGGCGCTGACTTTAAGCTACCAGTGAAGCCTTTAATCATCAATGTTGAAAACTTGGCACAGGTGGGCAATAGCGTTAAATAAGAGGCTGATATTGGTTTCCTGTAGCTGTATGAACATTCTTTTCATTCACCAAAATTTTCCAGGTCAATACAAATTTTTAGCGCCTGCATTGGCTGCTAGAGGTCATCGTGTGGAGGCTTTGGGTATATCGGAGAGAAGCAATACAGGTGCTGTGAAGTTCCATCGATATCAAACTGCCAAAAAGAATACGCTCAACATTCATCCCTGGGTACTAGACTTTGAAACCAAAGTCATTCGAGGTGAATATTGCATTCGGGCTGCAAGTCAATTGGCAGAGAGTGGCTTTACGCCCGATGTCATTTGTGTGCATCCAGGTTGGGGCGAGAGCCTTTTCCTTAAAGAACTTTGGCCACACGCCAAACAGTTGCATTACGTAGAGTATTTTTACAACTCTGAGGGCCAAGACATGGGCTTTGATCCTCAGTTTCCCACACCTGGCTTGGGACAAAAATGCAGGCTCTGGACAAAAAACGCCAACAACTTGTTGAACTTGGTTCAAATGGACCAAGGCGTAAGCCCAACCACATGGCAACACTCATCGGTCCCAGAAGTTTTCAAAAACAAAATATCGGTCATTCACGACGGTATTGACACCAGAATTTTGAACGCCTCAGATCAAGCAGTGCTTGAGGCTGTCGATGATCAAGGTAGGCATGTTCATTTGACCCGAGATGATGAAGTAGTCACCTTCGTCAATCGCAACCTTGAACCCTTCAGGGGTTATCACATCTTCATGAAGGCCTTGCCTCAATTGATGCGAGAGCGGCCTCATGCCAAATTCGTCATCATTGGCGGCGATGGTGTGTCCTACGGAGCTGCACCCAAAGAGGGTACATGGAAGCAAATTTATTTGGATGAAGTGAAAGATCAATTAGATATGAGCCGCTTGCACTTCTTAGGGCGTGTGCCATATGGCACTTATGTCAGTGCCATGCAAGTGTCCAAAGCGCATATTTATTTAACTTATCCCTTTGTGTTGTCGTGGTCGCTTTTAGAAAGCATGGCCATGCAAGTACCGGTCATTGCCTCATCTACACCACCCGTCTTAGAAGTCATCGAAGATGGAGTAAATGGTCATCTGGTTGATTTTTTTGACGTCAATGCATTGGCCCAAAAGGTGGTTGAAGTTTTAGAGCACCCTGAGCGTCAAGTTCACATAAGGGAGAATGCACGTAAAACCATTGAAGAGAAATACGACTTGCATACTCGCTGTTTGCCGGTTCATATCCAGCTGGTTGAGTCTTTGGGACCCAAAGCCTCTTAATGGCGTACTGGATTAGTCATACCTTAGTTCGGTAGTGGGGTTTACCGCGTTTGATTCAATAAGGTGAAATTTTTAAGAGTCGCCTAAATATTCTGCTGCACCGGTATGATGCTGTGCGTGAATGGAGACGTCTTACATGAAATTCAATCAGCTCAAATTCAATTTTCGGCTTACTCTTGGTGCATTGACCTTGTTATGCCCTATTTTTATGAACGCACAGACACTGAATCAAGCCCCTAATGACCCACACTTGTGGCTTGAAGACGTTCAGGGCGAAAAAGCCTTGGCTTGGGTGCGTGAACGCAACGCTGCATCTACTTCTCAACTTCAAGCGCTGCCAGTTTTTTCTGACAATCGCGCCAAAGCACTGGCGGTTTTAGACAATCGCGACCAAATTCCAAGTGTCTCTCGCAGGGGAGATTTTTTCTACAACTTCTGGCGTGATGCAAAGAATCCGCGCGGCATATTACGCCGAACGACATTGAATGAATACCGAAAAGCACAGCCACAATGGGATGTGCTGTTGGACTTAGACGCCTTGGCCAAAGCCGAGGGTGAAAACTGGGTGTGGGGCGGTTCCAATTGCTTGGCTCCCGATTACAACCGCTGTCTAATTTCTGTCTCACGCGGCGGCGCAGATGCAAAGGTAATCCGCGAGTTTGATATTGCAAAACGTGAGTTTGTAAAGGATGGGTTTTTCTTACCCGAGGCCAAATCGCAGACCGCTTGGATCGACCTCAATACCTTGTATGTGGGAACTGATTTTGGTCCCGGAAGTATGACGAAAAGCGGGTACACCCGAATCATCAAAATTTGGAAACGGGGTACGCCCCTCAGCGAAGCTGTCCAAGTATTTGAGGGCATGGACAGTGATGTTTCTACATTCATTAACGTCGACAAAACGCCAGGTTTTGAACGGACCACTGCTGGGCGATCTGTCGATTTTTACAACAATGAAATTAAACTTTTGGTCAATGGCCAATGGGTCAAAATTGACAAGCCAAGTGATGCCACTCTCTCTTGGCAACGTGAGTGGGCATTTTTGTTGCTTAAAAGTGATTTGAAGAGCTCATCAACCACTTATAAAAGCGGTAGTTTGTTGGCCATCAAATTTGACGACCTGCTGAATGGTAAAACAAACTTCGATTTGTTGTTTGAACCCACAGCGACAAGGTCTTTGGCACGCAGTGGACCCACTACAACCAGAGATTATTTGCTACTCAATATTTTGGACAATGTTGCAGGTCGAATTGAAGAGTTGCGATATGTTGGGGGCAAGTGGACTCGACGCGAAGTTAAAGCGCCATCGCCTGGCACCCTCAGTGCAAGCGGCATGCACGATCCATTCATGAAGGATGATCCACTGGCCAATCACTACAGCATGTCGTATGTTGATTTCCTAACGCCCGCCAGCGTTTTTTTGGGCAAAGCGGGCACAGATGAGCGTGAATTGCTGAAGAGCAATCCTAGCTTTTTTGACAAGGCTGGCATGCGGACAGTGCAGCGTTTTGCAACATCCAAAGATGGCACCAAGGTTCCCTATTTTGTGGTGTTTCCAAAGAACGCAAAAACCGATGGCACCAATCCAACCGTGCTCTATGGGTACGGTGGTTTTCAAATTTCAATGGCACCTTTTTACAGTGGTGGTTGGGGCACCACTTGGTATGAGCGAGGTGGTGTGTTTGTCGTAGCCAACATCCGCGGCGGTGGTGAGTTTGGTCCTGCATGGCATCAAAGTGCCATCAAGCAAAACAAACAAAAGAGTTATGACGACTTTGCGGCTGTGGCTGAAGACTTAATCAAAGCGGGCATTACCAAGCCACAGCATTTGGGCATCATGGGGGGCAGCAATGGTGGTTTGCTGGTTGGTGCCGTAATGCTTCAAAGACCTGAGCTGTTTGGCGCAGTGGTGTGCAGCGTTCCTTTGTTAGACATGCAGCGCTACCACAAACTCTTAGCCGGCAACAGTTGGATGGCCGAATACGGCAACCCTGATAAGCCTGAAGAATGGGCATACATCAGCCAATACAGCCCCTATCAAAATGTCAAAAAAGGTGTGAAGTACCCTAAGGTACTGTTTGCAACGTCAACACGCGACGACCGCGTTCACCCAGGGCATGCTCGAAAAATGGCAGCAAAGATGATAGAGCAGGGTCACGATGTTCTGTACTACGAGAACATTGAAGGAGGGCATGGCGGTGCAGCCGATAACGCGCAGCGAGCCAACTTGGTCGCTTTGCAGAATACTTTTTTATGGCAAAGCCTGGGTGGAAATTAAGCTATCAACTTAAAAATAAGCAGAGCATGCCGCGCAAGGACGCTCTGCAATGTTGTCTTAAAGCCTAATGTCCATGGTCACATTCAATTGTGGCTTGGCATAACGCTCTGCGCGCACATAGTCACCATTTGAAAGCTGGGTAAGTGTCGTGCCATTGGGTGGGCCAAATTGCTGCACACCTGCACTTGCAGCCGCTCTCAGAGACACAGTAGGGCTCAAGAACATCATGGCAAAGAGGTCGATACTGCGTGTCGAAGTTCGCTTGAACAACTGCTCTGCAGTTTGTCGCGTGTCATAGCCAGGGGTGTAGCTTAAGTTGCCTCCTACGTTTAGAGGCAAGCCTGCAATGCGTTGATCAAAACCAAAATTAGCCGACCAAGGTTGTTGTCCATCCAAGCGGTTGTTAGGTCCTACCAAAGCCTCAATGCTCGAGCGATAAATGCTAAGCGAGGAGCGAATGTTCAGAGTCTTGGCGTTGCCGAGCAGGCTAGGCAGTAAATCGGAAGCGCGGCCTCTCACTTCAAGTTCGATGCCACTGGTCACTGCATCCGAAAAGTTTTGCGGCTCGGATACCCAGCGCGGTGCAGCAGCCCAACTGACATTGCGCAAGGTGGTTAAGTTGCGAACGACATTGCTAAGTTGGCGGTGAAAAACACCAATGCTGAATACACCATCATTGGTCAAATAGTTTTCGTAGGCAATGTCCAAACCAGTCGCCAATTCAGGGGTCAGGTTAGGGTTGCCAATGCGGTCTGGTGAAAGAATGGTGTTGGTGAGATTGGTGT
>JACCDX010228930.1_pt1 | contig 11722 bp, 12 predicted proteins | sample 7449681 | NCBI WGS metagenome assembly JACCDX01 (sample SAMN15323450, study PRJNA562643) | freshwater metagenome | isolation source: river surface water | place: USA:Blue River Watershed | collected 2017-08-18 | reverse complement strand
TTTAGTATGCTTACTTTTTTAGTATTTTTGGCGATTATTCAAGAAAACACGAACTCATTATGCTTTTAAAAATAGGCGATACTTACAGCCAGACTTTTAGTTTTACGCAAGAAGATGTTATTAAATTCGCGGAAGTAACAGGCGATAAAAACCCTTTGCATCTTGATGCTGAGTTTGCTGCTACTACTCGTTTCAAGCGTCCGATTATTCATGGGCATCTAAGCAGTAGTGTGTTTACTCGTATTTTGGGCATGGAATTTCCAGGTGAAGGCTCAGTATATATGAAACAAGAAACTGAGTATCTTTTCCCAATGTTTGTCGATACCGAATATGAAGTAATATTCACGGTAATGAGCGTTGACCGAGAAAAACACGTAGCCGAAATAGCGGGCGAAGTATTTATTAAAGGTACTTCACGCCGCACTATCAGGGGCTTGGCTACGCTCATGAACTTGACAAAAATTTGATTTTTTCAACAGAATCGGGCCAGTAATTAACCCGATTCTGTTGATTGTTTTCGGAGCAAATATAATAAAGCCCCCTATTGGGGCGTTTTATCTTTAAATACCTTAAAAAACATTACTCATAAAAACCCCTTTCGATACGATGATTGTACCTTGACTTGTCCTTTCCCATAATTATTTTAAAAGACAATGAACAAGTACTTTAAAACCATGAATCGTATGCTTCTTGTGGGGTTGTTTTTCCCACTTGTTAGCTTCTCACAAACACACCGTGCTTACGCCGACGAACTTTTCCAAAAAGGCGATTATTATAAGGCATTCTTTTTATACCGTAATCTTTATGGCACCAATCTGAGCGAAAACCAATTTGCTCAACGCTGTAATACGGCTATTTCGCTCACCAAGCAATTTCTCGATTTACGTGCCGCCAAGCAATATTATGATGCTAAAACCAAGCTACGTGAATTACTCGAAATAAACCCTGATGATTTTCATGCACCAATGCTCCCGCAGATGTCAATCGAAGAAGCAACCTATTGGCATAAATTGGCTTTGAAACAAAACTCGGCAAAAGAAGTAAACCTAATGCTCGAAAAAGCGATTTCGCTCTACGAACAGGGTAAAGCCGATGGCTGGAACCATAAAGAGATTGATGATGCCATCAAACAATGTGAAGCCTTCAGAGCCGAAAGTGGTGTTAGCGAACGAGTGGCAAAAGTGAGTACAGTTACTCCGAAGGTTGAAATTTCGGCTGCTCCCACAACGCCCGAACCAACAACGAGCGTGGAACAGCCCACTTCAGCATCAATCACAACCGAAGTGAAACCCGAAACTCCGCCAATTCCAACACCGATAGTACAGGCCGAAGTTTCAGAAAAGAAGCCAGCTCCGCAGATAAAAATAGTAAAGACTCGCAGCAAGAAAATGCTTCCAAAAAGAGAAGTAGCGAGCCGACAATAAATTTTGGTTTACAATGGTTTGGTAAAAACGAGTGGGGTGCCGTAAAAGGTATCTCACTTTTTTGTTGGTAGATACTAAATCTCCTATTCCAAATTTCAATAAACAATCATTTTATGTAACTTGCAATTCTATATTCAACCAAAACTACAATGAAAAAACTTTCAGCTCTTTTGCTGTGTGTGTGGGTCTTACAGGTAAATGCTCAAAATGTAGAAACATGGCTTACTAAAACCGATAAATCTGCCTTATTTCAGAAACAATCAAGTACGCTCATCTTTGATAAAATCAGCAATACTTCACCCAGTATTTATGTAGATGATAGCAAGGTTTTTCAGCAAATGGATGGCTTCGGCTATACACTTACGGGCGGAAGTACGATGCTTTTAAGCCAAATGAATGCTGCCGAAAGAGCGAAAATACTAAAAGAACTCTTTGCCACCGATGGTAATAATATTGGCGTAAGTTATTTACGTATAAGCGTGGGAGCATCTGACCTTGACGACCACGTTTTTTCTTATGATGAACTACCTACGGGCGAAACCGACCCAAAACTCAGTAAATTTAGTTTAGCCGAAGACAAAAAACATTTAATTCCTATACTAAAAGAGATTTTAGCCATCAATCCCCAAATTAAAATTCTGGGGTCGCCGTGGTCGCCACCTACTTGGATGAAGACCAACAATAACTCAAAGGGAGGAAGCCTAAAACCCGAATTCTACGATATTTATGCTCGTTATTTAACAAAATATATACAAGAAATGAAAAAAGAGGGAATTTCGATTCATGCCCTCACGATTCAGAATGAACCACTTCACCCAGGAAATAATCCAAGTTTGTTGATGCCGCAAGATGCCCAAGCCACTTTTATCAAGAAAAGTTTGGGGCCTATTTTTCAACAAGCTAAAATCAAAACAAAAATCATTATTTACGACCATAACGCCGACCGCCCCGATTATCCAATTAGTGTCTTGAATGATGCAGAAGCCCGCAAATACATTGATGGTTCGGCCTTTCATTTATACGGTGGAAGTGTAGAAAACATCAGAAGCGTACACGAGGCTCACCCCGATAAGAACCTCTATTTTACCGAACAATGGATTGGAGCACCAGGCAATTTTGCGGGAGATTTTTCGTGGCACATCAAAAATTTAGTTATCGGTGCTTCACGCAATTGGTGCAAAACCGTTTTAGAGTGGAATTTGGCCGCCGACCCACAACAAAAGCCTTTCACTGATGGTGGTTGTACGGCATGCCTCGGAGCCATTACGATTGGACAAAACATTACACGAAATCCTGCCTATTACATCATTGCTCACGCTTCAAAGTTTGTTCGTCCCAATTCGGTGCGTATTGCCTCAAATATCACGATGTCATTGCCGAATGTAGCCTTCAAAACACCATCGGGCAAAACTGTGCTGATTGTGCAAAACGAAGGCGGAAAAGCTCAAGAATTCAATATCCGTTATCATAACAAACAGGTAACTACCACACTCGATGCGGGTTCGGTGGCTACGTATGTTTGGTAAATTTATCTATTTTATGCTCCATATTTTATACTTTATTTTATTTGCTATGACAGCTACCCCAACTATCCATTTACAAAAAAACACTTGGACAAAACTTGAAGAAACACACTTTAAAAATGCCACCGACGGCAAAGTTTCGAGCCAAACAACCGAAGTAAAACTAAAAGCTGACGACCAATATTTGAGTATCGAATTCAGCTGCCTACAAAACCCTTTTGTGGCACAAAATTCCTACACAAAACACAATAGCGAAATGTATAATCAAGAAGTTTTTGAGCTTTTCATTGCCGAAGGCTCAGCTACTCCTACTCGTTATTTAGAATTAGAAATTAACCCCAACAATGCTCTTTTTGCGGGCTGGATAGAAAACCCAACCAAAGAGGCCCCCAAAAGTTGTGATTTTGTAAGCCACGAAGATGCAAAAATCATTCATTCAGTGAGCAAAACGGCCGATAGCTGGTCAGGAAAAATGCAAATTCCGTGGGCATTATTGGGTGGTAAGAAAAACACTTATCGAGTAAATTTTTATAGAATAGTCTCGCTAAAATCACATACGAAACCTGATTGGTCTGGCACGCCCGCTACGTGTGCGTATTTGTGTTGGAGCCCGACCATGAGTGGAGCCGTTCCTCGTTTTCATCGCCCCGAAGCTTTTGGGGTTTTGAAGGTGGAAATATAAACTAAAAGTGGCACGGACGTAAATTCGTGCCACTTTTTTAATCGTTACGATTTACCATTTGCTAAACGGCAAAGTAGATAAATTAGAATTATAATATTTCTTTTCACCCGTTACTTCTTCGGCGGCCCATTCTGGTAGCTCAAATGATTCGTCTTCGCTCGAAAGCTCTATTTCGGCCACAATCAATCCTTCGTTTTCATCTAAAAAAACATCAACTTCCCAAAGTTTTTCGGCAAAAATCACTCTATATCGGTACTTGGTCAAGTCCGAAACTGCAAACATATCCAATAGTTGAATAGCCTCTTCTTTCGGTATTTCATACTCAAATTCGGCACGAGTTGCTCCTTCCGATTTCCCCTTAATTGTCATAAAACCCTTCGTGTCCGTTGCTCGTACTCTGATAGTTTTACTGGGGTCTGTCAGTAAGTAACCTTGTCGGTAAAATTCCGCTTTTGGTTTTTCAGCTACTGCCCATTTCTCGTGATTTACCAAAAACTTTCTTTCAATTTCTAATCCCATTTTTTCATTCTATTATTTCGGTACAAAGATATACATTCGATTTTATTTCCACCGAAACTCTTGTTTTATTGCCTAAAAGTGCTTAATTTTTATTCAGAATTGCCTATTTCGATAAGATTTAACATTGGCTTAATATACCTAACGTTTTTTTAACCTTACCTTTGCAAGAGTAAATTACACCAACAAATAAAATTACTACTTATGAGTCTTGCTCACCGTGTTTTAGTAGTTGACGACGAAGCCGATATTGTAGAATTATTGGTCTATAATCTCGAAAAAGAAGGCTATAAGGTAGCGTCTGCTCCCGATGGAAAAAAAGCAATCGAAATTGCGAAAGAATTCCTCCCCGATTTAGTGATTCTTGATATTATGATGCCTTTTTTTGATGGTATTGAAGTCGGCCGTATAATTCGCACGATGCCCGAGCTAAAAAATACATTTATTCTTTACCTTACGGCTCGTTCGGAAGAGTATTCGGAAGTAGCCGCATTTGAGCTCGGAGCCGATGATTACATCAATAAACCCATCAAGCCACGTGCACTAATGAGCCGCATCAATGCGTTTTCCAGACGTGAAGCTCAGAAAACCGATGCAGGCGACACGCTCGAAATTGCGGGATTATCAATTAATCGTTTAAATTACACCGTCACGAAAGCCGACGGAAATGTTATTGTTTTGCCTAAAAAGGAATTTGAATTATTGTCTTTCCTTGCCCAATACCCCAATAAAGTATTTAGTCGTGACGAAATTTTGCAGAAAATTTGGGGTGCCGACGTATATGTAGTTGAGCGTACAATTGATGTACACATACGTAAAGTACGTGAAAAAGTAGGCGAAAACTTCATAAAAACCCTTAAAGGAGTGGGCTACATGTTTACTGACGAAGCGTAATTTCGATGATAAATCATTAATTATCAGTTACCTTTACAGTAAATTATCCGAATTTAGCATGTCTTTTAGTCCTCGAATCATTGCTTTTTTCTTAGCAGTATTTATTACGCTCATATCAGTAGCATTTCTAAGCTTTGTACCTGATGTTACGGTGGCTATGCTTTTTGTGGTAGGTGTAGCATGTTTTTTTGCTACCTTCTTTTTAGTTTTTTACACGATTGATATTTTGGTTTTTCGGGAAGTAGAACAAATTTCAAAAACCATTCAACAACTCAAAATTCGTGATTTCGATATTTCGAGAAAAAGTCTCCTAAAAAGTGTAAATCCCATCAAAAAACTCAATACTGAGATTTCGACGTATGTGGCCAAGAAACAAACCGAAATCGAAGAATTGAAAAAAATGGAGCAATTCAGAAGAGAGTTTTTGGCCGATGTATCGCACGAACTTAAAACGCCCATTTTTGCCGCACAGGGTTTTATTCATACCCTCATTGATGGTGCAAAAGACGACCCCAAAACGCTCGACCGTTTCTTGAATCGTGCCGCCAAGAGCATTGATGGACTCGATGCACTGGTGCGAGATTTAGTGACACTCTCGCAAGTAGAAAAAGGCGATTTGAAAATGCACTTCGAGCAAATCGACCTCAAGATTATCACGCAGGAAATATTCGAGCAGCTCGAACACAAAGCCGAAAGCCGTGGTGTAGTACTCAAAATTAAGCCTAAAACTATCGAAAAGGCACTCGTAAAGGCTGATAAACAGCGAATTACGCAAGTTTTAACCAACCTCATTGATAATGCTATTAAATATGGCAAAGACAATGGAAGAGTAGTGGTTGAAATAGAAGAAGATAAAAAGCATTTTCATGTGTCAGTCGAAGACGACGGGCCAGGTATTCAACCCGAACATATTTCTCGCATTTTCGAGCGTTTTTACAGAGTCGATAAAAGTCGCTCACGTGATACAGGCGGAACAGGCCTCGGGTTGGCCATTGTGAAGCATATTCTAAACGCCCATAATTCAAAAATTACGGTCACGAGCAAAATCGACAAAGGCACTACTTTTAAATTCAAGCTCACCAAAATTATCGAAACTACGGCCGAAACTTTAGCCGAAAACGAATAATATTCCACAAAAACCTGCTTCGCCGACAAAACCTTATGAGTTTAAAGCGTAACTTTGCACAAAAAAGCAGTAAATAAATGGAATACGACTTCGATTTTAGTGTTTTCGATGAAAAAGAAGCACCAAAAATAAAGAATACATTAAAGAAAATCGACTTCAAGGAAATCATCATCTTTGAAAACGAAGACTATATTTTGATAAATAAACCCCCTTATTTATCAAGCCTCGACGAGCGAACGCAAGACAAACACCAAAGTATTTTACGTTTAGCAAAAGAATATTCACACGACGCTCAGCTTTGTCACCGTCTCGATAAAGAAACTTCGGGCGTATTGGCTATTGCCAAAAATCCAGCCGCTTACCGTAATCTGGCTATGCAATTTGAAGCCCGTGAAGTAGCCAAACGTTACCACGCAATCTCTAATGGTGTCCATGATTTTGAAGGTGTCTCGGTCTATTTACCGATTGCCCAACTTCGTGATGGTACAGGCGTGAGAATCGACCGAGAAAAAGGAAAAATAGCCGAAACAATTTTTAATACGCTCAAGGCCTATAGAGGTTATACTTTGGTAGAATGTATGCCAATTACGGGGCGTATGCACCAAATCAGGGTGCATTTACAATGCCTAAAAGCCTCAATTGTCTCTGACCCCATGTATGGCGGAGATGATATTTATCTTTCGCAAATCAAAAGTAAGAAGTTTAATCTAAAAAACGGCACAGAAGAAATTCCACTTATCAGAAGGGTTGCCCTACACGCACATTCGCTTACATTTCGTTTGTTGAATGGCGATGTAATAACGGTAGAAGCTCCATATCCAAAAGATTTCAGTGTAGTTGTGAAACAATTAGATAAATTTGGATGAAATAAAAACGTCGGCAAGGTTTGGAACCTTGCCGACGTTAGCACAATATATTTAATGTAATTATTATCTCGTAATCTCCAAAATCTCTACTTCAACCACCCCAGCTGGTGCTTGAATTTCAGCAGTTTCACCAAGTTTTTTCCCGAACAAACCTTTACCAAATGGCGAGTTGATTGAAATTTTACCCAATTTCAAATCTGCTTCTTCTTCGGCTACCAATGTATAGGCCATTGTAGCACCATTTTTCTTATTTTTGATTTTCACTTTTGATAACAACGAAACCTTCGATGTATCAATCGTTGATTCATCTAAGATACGTGCACTCGCCACAATCTCTTCTAATTTCGAGATTTCCATTTCCATCAATCCTTGTGCATCTTTGGCAGCATCGTATTCGGCATTTTCCGATAAATCACCTTTATCACGTGCTTCCGCAATCTGACGAGCGATGTCAGCACGACCTTTTGTTTTTAATTCGTGAAGTTTATTTTTTAGGTTGTTGAAACCTTCTTCTGTGTAATATTGAATTTTTGACATAGTTTTTTAAATTTAAAAACCCCTAAACTTTAGGGGTGAGACAAAAAAAAACGGCGAAAATTTCGACCGTCTCTGAGTAAAATTGACTTTTTAGTCCAGAAACTACCTTATTTTCGGGCGAAATAGCACTTTATTTGTTCGTTTTCTTTTCATTTGCTTATTTTGAATAACAAAGGTACAAAGTTTTTTTAAAAATCAAGTGATTTTTAAAGCCACATTATTTATAACGAAAATCTGATGAAAATAGTTTTTATGGGTACGCCCGATTTTGCGGTAGCGAGTTTAAAAGCATTGGTAGAAAGCGGAAAAGAAGTGGTGGCCGTGATTACAGCCCCCGATAAACCCTCGGGGAGAGGATTGGTCATGAACGAAACTCCCGTAAAGAAATATGCTATTTCGCAAGGGATTCCAGTCTTGCAGCCCGAGAAACTGAAAAACCCAGAATTTCTCGAACAATTACGTAGCTATCAAGCTGATTTACAGATAGTTGTGGCATTCCGAATGTTACCCGAGGTGGTATGGAATATGCCTCGTCTTGGCACTTTCAATTTGCATGGTTCGCTCTTGCCACAATACCGTGGGGCTGCTCCTATCAACTGGGCGGTAATTAACGGCGAAACCGAAACGGGCGTAACGACATTTTTCCTTCAACACGAAATTGACACGGGAAATGTAATTTTTGCCGAAAAAACCCCGATTCTTCCCGAAGATAACGCAGGAACAATACACGATAAACTGATGGGAATCGGAGCGGATTTAGTAGTAAAAACCGTAGAAGCAATTGAGGCGGGAAATTATCCGCAGATTCCGCAAGATATGAGTGCGGAGCTAAAATCTGCACCGAAAATTTTCAAAGAAACTTGTCAAATTGAGTGGAATTTATCGGCTGAAAAAATACACAATTTCGTACGTGGGCTTTCGCCCTACCCTGCCGCTTGGACAACCTTAAATGATAAAACCTGCAAAATCTATAAAACCGAAATCGGAGAAGTTGCTGATGATTCAGCCACAACAGGAAGTTTCAAAACCGATGGAAAAACTTTTCTTGACTTTAAGAGTGTAGATAAATGGGTGAAAATCAAGGAACTACAACTCGAAGGCAAAAAACGCATGGGAATTGAAGAATTTTTGAGAGGTTTTAGGGCGTAAATGGAGATTAGCTATAAGTTTATTTTATGGATATTCCTTATAATTTTTATAGTTAATCGTTAAATCCCAACGTTTTCTTACCGAACTTTGCACGCAGAAATTAAGTATATAATGTAGGACAAGGTTGGACGCAAATCCGATTCCAACTTGTCTTTTTGAATCAACTTGGACAAACAATAAAAGACATGCTAATCAGTCGCCCACGTAGAAATAGAAAAAGTGCCGCCATCAGAGATTTGGTGCAAGAAACCACCCTTTCGGTCAATGATTTTATCTTTCCGATGTTTGTCATGGAAGGTTCGGGTATCAAGAGCGAGATAAAATCGATGCCCAATATTTATCGCTTTTCGATTGATACTTTATTGGAAGAAATCAAAGAAGTTTCTGATTTAGGAATAAAATCTATCTGCCTTTTCCCGAATTATCCCGAAGCTAAAAAAGATAAATACGCCACCGAAAGCCATAATCCCGACACGCTCTACTTGAAAGCATTGAGCGAAATAAAAGCTAAGTTTCCGCACATTGCCCTCATGACCGACGTGGCCATGGACCCATACAGCAGCGATGGTCACGATGGACTTGTTGAAAACGGCGAAATTTTGAACGACGAAACGCTCGATATTTTGGGTAAAATGGCTCTCGCACAAGCACGTGCAGGAGCAGATATTATCGGGCCGTCGGATATGATGGATGGACGCATTGGTTATATCCGTGAAATGCTTGATGATGAAGGCTTTACGAATGTAAGTATCATGTCGTATTCGGTCAAATATGCGAGTGCATTTTACGGACCATTCCGTGATGCCCTTGATTCTGCCCCAAAATTTGGCGATAAGAAAACCTATCAGATGAACCCTGCCAATGTACGTGAAGCACTAATCGAAGGGCAACTTGACGTAGCCGAAGGAGCAGACTTCTTGATGGTAAAACCTGCTTTTTCGTACCTCGACGTTATCAAAACAATGGCTGATAATTTCGATTTACCGATTGCCGCCTACAATGTTTCGGGCGAATATGCGATGATAAAAGCTGCTGCTCAGAATGGCTGGCTCGACGGTGACAAAGCCATGCTCGAAATGCTATTGAGCATCAAACGTGCAGGAGCAAAAATCATTTTAAGCTATTTTGCGAAGGAGTTTGCTACCTTGAAAAACCACTAAATATTAGCTATTCCGACAATATTTTGTTAAGTTTGAATATAAAATGATTTGAAATATGGTCTTATCAAACGAAATACAATCAGTTCCAAAAACCTTAGCCGAATTCATGATTTGGGAGCCAAATGATGGTTTTAAATATGAATGGAATGATGGTGAATTGATAAAATTCGACGGTATGAATAAAAAACAGGTTTACATTTATGATGTTCTTCTTGACTTACTTTATGAGAAAGGTTACAAAAAAGTAGGCACATTAGTTTCGGAATATGACACTATGCTTTCTGGCATTCAAATGCGAAGACCAGATATTGCTTATTTGACCAAAGAACAGATTCAATTAGGCAGAAAAGGAAAAGACGTTATTCCTGAATTTGTGATTGAAATTATCTCAGAAACCGACCAGTTATATAAAATTGAAGATAAACTTACTGAATATTTTAAGGCTGGAGTGAAGGTTATTTGGAATATTGTACCAGAGCATAAATTGGTTTATATCTATACTTCTCGCAAAACTGTAAGAATTTGTAGTGACAATGATATTTGCTCTGCAGAACCTGTTTTACCCGATTTTACGATTGCAGTAAATGATATTTTTGCGGAAGAATAAACCTTCATTAATTTTCAAACAGATTACATTATTAGCTCAAAATTTTCGGTAAAAACCCGAAGGCTTTGAGCTAAATTTTATACTAAAACTCTTCTAATGTCACAAACCCTATTAATACTCAATGCCCTCGTAGTCAACGAAGGGAAAATTACGCCCGCTGATGTTTTCATTAAAGATGGCTTTATTGAGCAAATCGGCAATAATCTTTCGCACCTCAAAACCAAAAAGGTAATTGATGCCACAGGCAAATACCTTTTACCTGGTGTTATAGACGACCAAGTACATTTTCGTGAGCCTGGCCTTACGCACAAAGCAACCATCGCTACCGAAGCTCGTGCGGCCGTGGCGGGTGGAACAACCAGCTTCATGGAAATGCCCAACACCGTGCCGAATGCACTTACCCAAAACTTATTGGCTGATAAATATGCGATAGCCGCACAAACTTCCATAGCTAATTACTCATTTTTCATGGGAACCTCAAATGATAATTACGATGAGGTAATGAAAACTGACATTAAAAATATTTGTGGGTTGAAAATTTTCATGGGAAGTTCGACGGGCAATATGTTGGTTGATGATGAATGTACATTATCGAAAATTTTTGCCAATTTCCCCTCATTAATTGCCACGCACTGCGAAGATGAAGCTACCGTGAAAGCCAATTTGGCCAAATACAAAGAGCAATACGGTGAAAACCTACCGCATGACATTCATTCAATCATCCGTAATGAAGAAGCATGTTACAAATCTTCTTCAATGGCAGTAGAATTAGCAAAAAAACACGGCACGAGATTACACATTCTACATATTTCAACGGCTGACGAGATTTCTCTTTTCAGCAATGCCTTATACACGAAAGAAAAACCTAAAAATATTACGTCGGAGGTTTGTGTCCATCATCTTTGGTTTGATGCCGATGATTATAAAACGTTGGGGAATCAGATAAAGTGTAACCCAGCCATCAAACACGGACACCGTGAAAAACTACTTCAAGCCCTCCTCGACGACCATTTTGATGTAGTGGCCACCGACCACGCACCGCATACATGGGAAGAGAAACAACAGCCTTATTGGCAAGCTCCCGCTGGACTTCCTTTAGTGCAGCATTCGCTCAATGTGATGTTGGAGTTTCATAAACAAGGAAAGATTTCGCTCGAAAAGGTTGTTCAGAAAATGGCTCATTCGGTAGCTGATTGTTTTGAAATCGACCGCCGAGGTTACATCCGTGAAGGATACTG
>JACCDX010958523.1_pt1 | contig 11723 bp, 15 predicted proteins | sample 7449681 | NCBI WGS metagenome assembly JACCDX01 (sample SAMN15323450, study PRJNA562643) | freshwater metagenome | isolation source: river surface water | place: USA:Blue River Watershed | collected 2017-08-18 | reverse complement strand
TGGGGCTGCGACATGCGGGCTCGGAAGGCGTCGGTCAGCGTGCGGGGACGGGGGCGGGGCGGGTACTTAAGTGCCTGATGGGTGCTCTGGACGCGGACGTCCACGGGCATGGGCTGGGGTCGCCCGGCAGTCGGGACCTCCAGCGTGGGCACGGCGGCGTTGGGGTGTTCGATCGTGACGTTCATTGGTGTCGCCTACCCCCCAGCCCAGACTTTTCTGAGCGATCTCGAACGCGCCATGTCGAATGCGTCCAGAGCGATGGAGAAAAACCGGGGCCCAAGGCATGGCGGAAGAACAGGAAACCCTCTCATATGCCGGGCGTTTCAAGAAGGCCCAAGCCAACCCCAACAACAACTACTACACGCCCGACGACGCGATCGACTTTGTGTACGACCACATCAAGCCCTTTTCCAGGGTGTGGGAATGCTGCTGCGGGGCCAACCACATCACGCGCTACCTCCAGGCCAAGGGACACACGGTCATCGCCACCGACCTCGCCACCGGGCACGATCTCTTCGAGTATGCGCCGCCCGCCGAGGACTACGACATCATCGTGACCAACCCCCCGTTCCAGGGCAAGCGGCGGGTCCTCGAGCGGCTCTATGCGCTCAACAAACCCTTCATCGTCCTCATGCCCACCATGGCCCTCGACTCCAACCCCGTGCGCATGCTCCTCAAGGCCGACCCCACCTGGGGCATCCTCATGCCGCCCAAATCCATCAACTTCATCCCCGCCGACCACCCCGACTCGGCCACCCTCACCAAAAAACCCAAAGGCTCCCGCTCCTTCTTCCACTCCTCCTGGTTCTGTCACCGCATCCCGACGGTCACCGGCCTCACGATCATTTGACCACGCGCTGAATTTTTCCGTAGGACCCAAACTTCAGGGCGTCCAGCGGCACGATGCAGTCGATGCGCCGGTCCGCGGGCGCAATCCCCAGGCGTTGCAGCGCCCAGGCCGCGTAGTTCCCGCAGTGCATTGTGTCCATGGAAATGCGCGGAATCCGGCCCAGCGCGTGGCACCGCAGCTCGTCCTTGATGTAGGCGTAGTTGTACGGCACGTATGCCGGGGGGAAGGCCCAGGCGGTGTCGGCGGTGACCTCGGGGCCAAGGTACGGCGCGTGGAACAGGCGCCACCGGCCCCCGTTGAGCGACTCGGCAATGCGCGCCTCCAGCGGGTACACGTGGGGACCATCTGCTTTGGCATCGTACCCCGGCGGCGCGTCCCCGACCTGGTGCATCTCCAGCACCCACGGCTGCCCGCCCCGGCGAATGACCACGCCAATATGCGTGATCGGCAGGGCGGCCAAATAGTACCACGGCCGCCGCTCGTTCCGGAACAGCACCAGGTCGCCGGTGCGCGCGGTGCGGAGGAGTTCCGCCGAAGACACCCCCGCGAACCGACGACACCGCAGCACGTACAGGATGACCACGATGATCGCCAGGGCCGTGATCATCTTGGTGACTCGCATTCTCCTTCTACCTCTGACATTTGTTTTTTTCTCAGGACGATGCCGCCGCCGTCTCAGGACGATGCTGCCGCCGTCTCAGTCAGGACGATGCTGCCGCCGTCTCAGGGCGATGCTACCGCCGTCTCAGGACGATGCTACCGCCGTCTCAGGACGATGCTACCGCCGTCTCAGGACGATGCTACCGCCGTCTCAGGACGATGCCGCCGCCGCCGCCCGCCAGGTCGACGGGGTGCTCGCGGCGATCGCGGCCAGCGTCTCGGCGTGGAGGGCCATGGTCGCGGCAAACACCGGGCGCTTGGGCATCGACTGCAGCATCTCCCAGGTCACCCACTGCACGTCCGTTTTTTCCACGTAGACCCGCTGCACCGCCGTGGTCTGCAGGAATCGAAGCACCTTGCGAAAGGTGGTGCGCAGGTGCGGCGTGTACGGCACCTCGGTCAAAAACATGTAGTAGGCGTACCCGTTTTGGGTCGACGACCGCAACAGCACCGAATTGTCGGGCGACGACATGTGCTGCAGCAGCGCCTTGGCACTGGTCACCGTCCCGTAGGTCTCCTCGTAAAACTCGCGCGCGGCCGTGTGCATCGCCGACCCGCGATCCACGCGCTCGCATTTGCCCCCAAAGTCCGACCAGCCATCTCGAACATCGCGCCCCACCAAAAACAGTAGGTGCCCGTCGTGCCAGGTGATGGGCAGGATCCCGGCGGCGTAGTGGACCATGCTCTCGGGATCCATATTTTTTGAGGTGTTTGGACACGCGGTGGCTCTTAGGCCGTATCGCCAGTCCATTCGCCGTGGATCACGGGTGGATTCGTCTCGGTCACAGGCACAATTTTCAGACTGGTGATTTCGTTCCCGAATGGCGACCCAACGTACGCGATATTGTTCTTAAACACGCCCGTGTCGCCCTTGTAGTCCGCGTTGTTGTACGCGATCACCTTGATGTTGCTTGGAATTTTCATCGATGAAATTTTATCATTCATGCCGTATTGACTCAAATTGATGTGCTCACCGCATTTGAGTTTTACAGACCGTCCTTTGTAGTCCCTGTCATCAAACAATTCGACGGCACTCTCGCCGCAGCCGCCGGTGGTGCCGCCGCTCGCCGTGCACGCCGCTTTGGAGGTGCGCAGGCAGGTCTCGCGGTCCTTGCCGCGTTTGCTCGCGCACTCCGTCTGGGCCTTGGCCGTACAGTCTGTCGTCGATGTGGAGCCCGCCGGGGTCCCTGTCGAGGTTCCCGGCGTGCTCGTCGATGTGCTCAGGCTGATGTCCCCAAGCAACTCCTTCAAGAAGTTGGGGTTCTTGTACAGCGTGAGTCCCACCGCGCCCGCCGCCATACAACAGCTGCTCATCACGGCCACGATGAGCACGACGACCATCATCATGCCGCCACCGCCCCCGCCGTTGTTGCTCATGCTCTACTACTCCCCGACAACAAATTTTTCTTTCCAGGAGTCATTCATTCATCGCGCGGATTCATATTCGTCATCGGCGGATGCATCGCGTAGATGCCGGCAGCCAGCACGCTCGAGGCCAGCATGCTCAGGATGGGGGCCATAAAAGGCATCCACGGCGACACCACGCCCGCCGCCGCTAGGATCGCCAGCGAACACACAATCACCAGGAGCGTCTTCGAATCCATCATCGGCGTTTCTGTGCGCGCGCATTATTTTTTGACGGGCCGTTGGGGCTGCGGTTCCTCTTGGTCTGGCGGGCCTTCGTCTGGCGGGCGTGGCGGGCCGCTCGATTCGCCTCAAGGTTGAACGCCCGGACCGCGGCCTGCACCGCCCGGATGACCCTCGGCTGCGCGTTCGCCAGGGGGGTCTGGGTCAGGGTTCGGGAGTTCTTCCACGTGATCGAATATGTATCCGGTTTGCCGGCGCTCACGACTCTGTTGACTCGGAAGATGTCCTCGAACACCGTCCTTGCCACCACCGGGAAACTGATCGCGCGCAGGGCCCCGTCCATGTTCGAGTTGACGGCAATCCCTTGCGACGCCGCGTACTCGTAGACTCGCGCCGGGGTCTCTCTCCACAAGTAGCCAAACTCGTACATCGCCGCGCGCACCAGCTGGTCGATGCGCGCGTAGAGCATGGCGTAGGTGAACGCCCCGGCGACCGCGCGGTGCCTCGTGGCCTGGTGCATTTTCAACGCGTACTTCCGCAGGCGGTTGCGGAGCGCGTACGCATCCCCCTTGGTGCTCAGCTTCCACGCGGCGGCCTGGGCGCGCAGATTCGCGAGGGGCATGCCGTGCAGTTTTTCGTTGTTGGTGGCCAACGCGTGCGGCTTCACGGTGGTCACCTTGTTGGCCACGTTGTTGACAGGGTTTCGTGCCTTCGAATTCAAAAACGCGCGGTTGTTGGGCTCGCGGGTGTAGTGGGCCAGTGCCAGCTGCGTCAATGCGCGGGCCGCAGCCCTGCGATAGGCCTCGTTGGTCATCGCCGGGCCAGGGCTGTGGGTGGGCCTGTTGAGATTCATTAAAAAACGCGCACATTTTTTTGCCGCCACCCTATATGGATCCCCTCGGGTTCGGAGCTGCCCCGCAAGCGCCGCCCCCACCGCCGCCGCCGCCCGCTGGAGGCATGTCGCCCACCATGATGCTCGGTCTCGTCGTCCTCTGCGTCCTCGTCCTCGGCTTCGCGTGGTGGATGTTCAAGAAGCCCTCGTTCGCGGCTGACGCTCCACTCGCCGGGGCCCTGTTCACAGCCTCCGCCCCCGCCCCCGCGATGGTGCTCCCCACCCAAGCGCCCGTCGTGGTGGGCACCGGGGACGACGGCCGCATCGAAACGCGCCCCCCCGACGAAAAGCGTTTGTCGTTTGCCTTTGAGCCCCTCCTGCGGTCTGGGTACGTGCCCTCCCTGAACGCCGCCCTGGTCCGCAAGCCCGCCGGCAACCCCGTCTACGCGCTCGTCGCCTGCGGGCTCTCCAACACGCGCTACGCCATCCGCTGGCAAAACCGGTACCTCACCGTGGTGAATGATGAGACCGTCGAGTGGACCGACCTCAAGCAGGAGCCGCACTCATGCTTCGTCCTCGTCCCCGGCCACTGCCAGGTCCCCGGGGACGCCTACGTCATGCTCCGCTCGGCGCAGAATGGCAAGTTCCTGCGCTTCCACGAAACCACCCTCAAACTCATGTGCTCCGACGCCCCCACCGCCAACACCGCCCAGAAGTTCTGCTGGAAGCTCGCCGCCGCCGCGCCGCCCCAAAACGCCTGTGGGTGCCAGTACGACTACAACGTGCGCTCCGTGGTCTGCAAACCCTGCTCGGTGACCAACAGCGCCGCGCCCGCCACGCCCGCCCCCCTGCCGGGGCCCTGGCCGGAGCTCGTGGGCTGGGACGTCGACCAAGCCGCTCTGTACTTAACTCGACAAGTCCAGGGCCTCACGGTCCTGCGCCTCGCCTGCGCGTCCTCCCAATCGTGCGACGTCGCCGGCGTGCCCCCCGGCGTCGACCTCTTTGTCGCCCTGCGCTACGACCCGCTGACCAACCGCGTCCTCTTCACGCCCGCCGTCGAACGCGCCGGCCCGCCCAAAGCCCCCGCGCCCATCCAGTTCCGGATTTAGGCGGCGCGGTCCATTTTTTTGAGTGTGCGTGTGGTTCGACCCCGGACCACGGAACGCACCACCTGGGAAGATTTCGCTCCGTGGTCCCCATAGTTTTCCATATTTTTCACCATGGCGGAGCCTCCCGAAGGCACGCAGTGGTGCAAGCAGTGCGAGAAGTGGCGCGACCCGAGTGCGTTCCTGAAGCCCAACTCGACCCGGCAGTGCAAAACGTGCGAAACCTGCCGCGGCTACCATAGAAAATACGCGCAGGACAAGAAGGCCGCCGCTCCGGAAGGCACCAAATATTGCGGCGGCGGCTGCGGAAAACACGTTCCCATCGCCGGCTTCACGGATGACACGGGACGTGTGCGATCGCGGTGCAACGTGTGTCGCGCCCGTGTGGAGGAGAAAAAGACCGAGGTTCGCGACGACGGGACCAAATACTGCGGTATCTGCAACGCGTACCGCCCCATCGCCGACTTTTCTGGCCTGGATGCTGACCGGACGTACGAGTCGTGTGCAAAGTGCCGTGGCTACCAGAAGACGTACAAGGAGGCCAACAAGGACAAGATCAAGAAGCGACAGGTCAAAAAGCCAAAGACTGAGGAGGCAGTCCAGACTGAAGAGGCTGGGAAGGAGGCCCCTGAGGAAGAGACCTCTGGTGTTGACACCAAGAAGTGCACGTACTGCAAGAAACGGAAGCCTCTTGAGGCGTTTGCCGGTTCCAAGGAGGGCGAGATTATGGCGCGCTGCCAGTCGTGTCGCGAGTACCTGAAGGATTGGAAGAAGGCGCAGAAGAACACGAAGGAGGAGGGTACCAAGTGCTGTGCTGGATGCTATCGCCACCTGCCCGTGGCCACCTTCCCGGCCAAGCGCAATGGCATCCCCTACTCCAGGTGCCAGGACTGTCGTCAGGGGTGAAAACTGTTAGAGTCCGCCGTTCGCCGCAGGGCCGCCGGGCGCGTTGAATTTCGCGTTACACCATCCTTTTGCTTGATCTGTATGCATGCTCAGGTAGTGATAACAATTATTGTATAAAGTAGGAGAATTCTTCGTCATCGAGCCGTCCGCGAGTGGTTGTCCCCTCTCGGTCTTCAGATTCTTGATTTCTCGGCGACACACCTCCTCTGAAAGATTCGTTTTGTTCATGCACGCCTGGACCACATTATTACACTGGCCCGAGCCAATCGCTTTGCCGCCGTACGATTCAATCGCCTGGCCGCTCGGAGGCGGACCTGCATACACCTCGGTCAACTGCAACCCGTTCCCGGCGGGCCCCTGTGCCGTGGAATCGCCATTGCACTTTTGGCCGCTCGATTTCCACTCGCCAATGTACAAGTCCACAGACCCGTACGCGTTCGTCGTCGGACTTGACTGTCCGTCGACTGTCTTGATACAATAGCTATCGATATTAGAGTCCCCGCAGAAAGTGGTGATCTTAACCCAGCCGGTGTGTTTCTTCTTGTTGGGCATGACACGCCCTTCGAGGAACTTGAGCTTGATCCAGTCCCCAATTTCGAATGGACCGCCACCCTTGCTTTTTAAGAATCGAAATGGAACGGCGCACGACACATACGGGATCAAGGAGGCACCAGACGACGATGAATTGGCATTGGCGGGAGTGTTGGTGTCGAAATCGAAAAAGGTCATGATCATCTTGCCCTGGAGCTTTCCGCTCGCAACCAGCTTTTCCGAGGGGCCGGGTTTGACGGCGTCGCCCATGTAGGACACGTTGGCATTCTGCGGGGCTGGGGCCGTGTTGTTCGCCGGGGGGGAGTTGCTGCTGCCTCCGCCTCCGCCACTGCCGGTCTTGCACAGGATGGGGAATTTGGGGACCTTGGCGCAAATCTTCTTGCGGAAGATTATCATGCCAAAACAGATGGCAAATATCGAGCACATGCACATCAACGACACCAGGACAATTGTCGTTGACATGCTTGTGAATAGACAGTAAAAAAATTCCGCTGCCCCTGCTTTCAGCTGATAGTAGTATTCTTACATTCAGAGATGCGACAATGTAATTGCGATGAAATCAACAAGCGTATTCCTTCGCACCGCAGTCAGGGCACACCGCGACACAGTTTTTCATATCATACGGGCTCGGACCAATGATTCTGTCAAGGCCTCCATTGGCAGTCGGGGCGGACATTTTCTCATCGCAGTCAACAAGGTCTGGCAGATCGTGAAACTCGTCACACTCAAAGGCTTGCTCGTGAGAGTCGCTCATTTTTAACGCATCACACGAATTCAAAAAAGATGCATGTTCCGCCGCACGCAGACCCTTAAGTGTTACTACTCCTTCCAACGAGCCGAACAGTTCAGGCAGAGCGCAAAGGTGGTCAGCGGTTCGTCGGCGCTGCGGGTTTGGAGTTGCGTGAACGTCGTCTTTCGGGACTTGCACTTGCGGCACTGGAGGAGGCCGTCCGGCGCCGACGCGACGTCCACGGTGAGCTGCTTGCGGAGCTGCTTGTGCGCCACGCGGTCAAACACGGGCTCCCACATCTCCGGAAACTGCTCGTACGGGCTCATACGCACCAGCCTGCCCGGCGTGATCTCGTTTTTGAGAAGGTTTTCGCGCAGGCCCGGATTTTTGGGGTTACGCAAATTGAACGCCAAGCTCAGGATTTTGGTCGTGTACCGGAACCGCAGGCGCGCGTTGGCCCAGTACCGGTCGCGCGGCGGGAAGCCACGCAGCGTCCAGTTCCATGTGGCCTTTTCCACGCGCGCGGCCATATCGGTGTTGTCGGTTTCATCATCGGAAGCGTCCAACGCCGCGCGAATTCGGGCCACCCCCTTGCCGCGCGCGCTTCTGGCTCGGTCCTCTTCCTCCGTCGTACTCATGCGGGTCGCTTCCTAGTTCTGGGGACTGTACGACGCGCCTTTAAGTTCTTCTTTTTTGCAGGCGTGTCCACCTTGCGGCAAAAGGTCGAGCAGCCCACCTTGTAATCGTACCCCGCCCCGTAGTCGCGGCACGCTTTCAGCGGGTTGACGATGCGTTTCCCGCAGGCGTCCACCTTGGAGGGCGGGGTCAGGCCGCGCTTGTGCTCCCAGAACCCGTCGGGCCCTTGCCGGTAAAAATGGAAGTCGGCCCCCGGCGCCAGGACGGCCATGACTTTCGAATATCCACGGCGGCAGGGGCGAGCCGGCGTGCCCTTGTAGACCTTGCCCTTGTAGTCGCTCATCACGCGGCGCACCAGCTCGTCGCAGGTGGCCAGCGAGAAGTCCGTGCCCCGCAGCGATGGGGTCTTGTTGCCGGGCTGCTGTTTTTGGTAGTTGGTGCGGCCCTTCTCGCCGAACGCAAAGGCCATGCAGTTGCTGCGGATGATGGACCGCGGCTTTTGGTAGTACGCATAGTTGGCCGGCTCGCTCCCGCTCCGGGGCAACAGCTTTCCGGAATTCTTCCGGGGCATAAGTTTCGCATTTCTCCTCGTCATAATACCATCAACGCGCATTATTTTCTTGACGCACCTCATGAACTGGAAGCTTGTCGGTCTGGTCCTGCTGGTCCTCGTGTGTTCCTCGCTGGCATTCTTCGTGGTCACCCGCATGAAGAAGGCGCCCACGACCCCAGCACCCACGCTCGCCGCCGTCATCCCCGTGACCGCCCCGCCCGTGACCGAGACGCCCACGCCCTCTCCAACCCCCTCCGCGCGCCCCGATGTCTTGTTGTATGCCCCCGGGTATCCTTCTCCCGGGTACTACTGGCCAGGGTACCTCCCTGGAACCTACGCGGGGCCCGTGAACAGCTACCCCCGGGCCTACTGGCCGCCCAAGCCCCGCCCCATCCAGCCCGGCGGCTCCTGGTCCGAGCTCATGGGCCGCGATTACCAGGACGCCGCGGCCTACGTCATGTCGACCTACCCCAACATGCACGTCGCCATGGTCCGGTACGGCGCCCCCATGCCCACCGACACCCGCTCCGACCGCTTCATTATCGTGTATGACTCCTACACCCGCAAGGTCGTCGGCGCCCAAATTGGTTGAGCCCCGGCTGACACGTTTTGACAATAGCGCCGGCTGACCCCGGTTGGTGCCGGCTCAAACTACAACGTTCGCCGTGTGGAAAAACCTTCAAATTTGTTGCTTTTTTCAGCGCCCGGTCAAGGCCCTGGAAAAAGAAAATGACGTGTCATAGCATGGATGACATTCAAAAGTACTGGGTGTGGTGCGAGTATTACGCGAGGCAAACGATGGCAGGCGCTCGCGTCACCGTGCCCGAGAGTCTGCGCCCGTGCGTCAACCTAGCAATCGAGAGACTGCGGGAAGAAGCACGCGTCGCAGGGGAGGAGGCTCGTGCCGCCGAAAACAAGGCTCGTGCCGCCGAAATCAAGGCCAAGGCGAAAGCCAAGGCGACCGTGGTGGCCAGGCCCGCGAAAAAGGCGCAGACCAAGCAGAAGAACAACGGGGGTCCCAACAGAGTCACGCGGGCCTGGATCGCTGCCAACACCGCCGCGAGACTCGCCCGGGCGGATCGTACGGCCGCTCGCCGGGCCGAAAAAGCCGCGCGGGAGGCAGAATGTCGTCGTCGGGCCCTGGCGGTGATGTACGACCCGCACCCGAACTGGGCTCGCTCCCGCGTCCCCAAGAAGCTCAAAGACTGCGTGACCAACCACCTGGCGGATCTCCACAAGGCATGCGCCGACCTCGCCAAGGCCATCGCCAACGGTGCGACGAATGCCACGGTTCCCGCGAATCTCCGGCCCTGCGTGAATCTGGCGGTCCAAAAGCGGCGCGCTGGGGTGAACGCACGCGGCAAGCCCCGGTGGATCGGGCCGCTCAATTTCCGCGCCTAACGTTTTTTGACCACTTTGACTTTCTTGGCGGCCGCGGCCTCGTCGGTGGCGGGGCGCTCGTCGTGTTTGGGGTCGTACCGCGCGTTGTGGTACCGCCAGAAGGCCGCGCTGCCCATCTTGAAGTTGCGGTTCGCGTTGGCCTTGTACCAAAAGGCCACGTCCTCGATCTTGTTGCTCTTCGAGGTGTTGTCGATGACCAGGCAGCCGTACTCGTTGGTCACCGCGTCCATCACCGCGTTAAACTGTTCGAACGTCGGGAAGATGCCGCCAAAGGCCTTCCACAGACGCTCGCGGTTGGCGCGGATCGGCTCGCGCAAAATGAAGACGAAATCCACGTTGGTGCGCAGATCCGGGCCCAGGTCCAACATGTACTGCGACGTCATCAGCGTGAAGATGGCCCAGTGGCGCCCGTTGTAGAACAAATTCCGAATGACTTTCTCGCGAAAGATGCGCCGGTCGTACATGCAGTCATCCAAGATCAGAAACACTGGGTCAAACACCCCCTTTTTGCGGAGGGACCGCTGGCGGGTGACCAGGCGCTCGATGGCCCCCTTGTCGAACTCGCTGTACACGAACGAGTCTGGAATGAACTTTTGGTACCACTGGTTGCCATCCTCGGTGCCACTGCAGCAGATGCCGGCGGCGATCGTGCGGTGGTGCCACAGGAGGTCGCGCGCCAGGATGGTTTTACCGGTGCCGCGCTTGCCGATGATCAGACAAATGCGCGTGTCGTCGATGGATGCGGGATCGAACTTCCGAAGCGCGATTTGCATCTGTCTCATCATCGAGATAATTTTGCGTCGAATTGAGCGAGTTCATATGGGCCTGAGCAGCTCAAAATGGTTGCCCTCTTGTTTCAGGAAAATGGGGTCCTTGTCTGCATGCACGTTCACGGGACCACCCCACGCCGGGAACGCGCTGTCCTTGTACAACACCAGGTGCCCTGCCACGATGCCCGTGTTTGTGGTGACCACGTGGCGGCGGTACACCACGATGCGCCGTTTCAAGATCTTGGCGGCCGCCGTCACCGCGGCCAGGTTGGCGTACGTGCCGCACCGCAACGGGTTGGCGCAAAATTCTTCCTTGTCGATCGCCCAAGAAATGTACTGTTCCTCGCTGAATCGCATGATCCTGCGCTCGACGTTGTCCATTCCGCCTCCTTGACGACACAGCGCGTTGGCGACGTCTTTGCGAAGGTTGGCGCGGAATGCGTTCAGGTTGCGCGCGCCCGTCCCCTTGGCCACCGCGTCGAAGAAACAGTCGCCGTTGGTTTTGGTACGGACGATGTTGAAAAAAGGGTCATACATGAACTCGGGGAAGGGAACGTTGGGCGACCGCGTGACCGTGGCACCCGGGGTCGTTTTGGGCACTGGCGCAATTGGCCACATCGGCAGCACGACGGGTCCAGTGCGGGGTGCATTCTGCCAGATGTATCGCTGCAATCCGACCGGGGACGCGCTGACGGGCCGGTACGCCTGTTTCAGGACGTCGACCGCAGTTTTGACAATGGTCTCGGGGATGCCATTTTGAAACACAATCCACTCCCCTGGCGTTCCCCGGCGGTCTGGCACGCGCTTTTGCAGGGACGCGCCTTCCGTGTTGCGCACGCTCCCGTTGTCGAACCGCACGCTATAGAATGGCGGGTTGAGGGTTTTGTTGACCGCATTGACTACGGCCGCCCGTCTCGCCCCCTTGTGCACGTACCACACCGGCTCATTGCGCTCGAAGACCTGTGAGGCAGACGATGATGAGGCGGTGTTGTTCTTCGTTGACGGGGCTTTCGGCGGGGCTTTCGGCGGGGCTTTCGGCGGCGACGGGGCCTTGGGCGGCGACGGGGCGTTCGGCGGCGACGGGGCGAGGTGCGGCGCCGGCGGCTTCGGCGGCGGCCGGTGCACCGGCAGGGACGGGGC
>JACCDX011016541.1_pt1 | contig 11724 bp, 9 predicted proteins | sample 7449681 | NCBI WGS metagenome assembly JACCDX01 (sample SAMN15323450, study PRJNA562643) | freshwater metagenome | isolation source: river surface water | place: USA:Blue River Watershed | collected 2017-08-18 | reverse complement strand
TCATGACGAAATTGGTGTGTGTGTTGTAACTTGCCGAGGACAATGGAATCGAATCACAGTTCTCTGCGCGAAGTGCTGAACAGTATAGCAAGTATACAGCACGAATTGGTAAATGACCAAACCCAAATGATGGATTCTGCATTATTGGGGAAAATCAAATTGTTGGCTGCCCAATTGTATATGGAGGTGGATATTGAGTTGTTGTCGATGGAGTTTCCGGAGTTAGAGTTTCCAGAGTTGGAGGTGAATGAGTCTGAATCGCATGGCGAAGAAGTGCTGGAGGATTTAGCGGAAGTGGTTGTTGAAATCGCCCCGAAGGTGGAAGCGGTTTTTGAGCCTGTGGTAGAAGTGGTTTCGATTGTAGATGTAGTTCCTGTGGTAGAAGTCGCTCCGGTGGTTGAGGTTGCCCCAGTTGTTGAGGTGGCTCCGATGGCAGAAGTCGTTCCATCTGTTGAAGTTCCTGTTGTGGAGGAAGTCCCTGTGGAAGAAGTGGTCCAGGTGGTTGAAGTGCCAGTTGTAGAGGTAGCTCCGGTCGTAGAAGCTGCTCCTGTTGTTGAAGCTCCCGTGGTAGAGGTAGTTCCGGTAGTTGAAATGCCAACGCCAGCAGAGCCCAAATTGGAGGCTGTAGTTGAAAATACTGCATCGTTTACAGTGAATGGCGTAATTGGGCAAATGCCTTTGAGTAGACGGTTTGAGTTCGCAAACATTTTGTTTGGGGGTGATATGGAGAAAATGGGTTTGTTCATCCAACAAATGATAGATGCCCCAAATGCATCGGCTCGGGTAGACGTTTACGATCATTGGTACGAAGAAAAACAATGGCGCAGGCGTGAAGAATCGGCAAGTGACATGCTCAGAATGTTGAAACGCATTTTTGCATCCTAGTTGCTTTGGGGCGATGCCCTGATATGCAACAGTTTATTCGCTCCAATCCGTTTTCAGTTCCCCTTTTGGGGTTGTTATTCCCTTATATTTTTATTCGTTTCAATTGGGATTTGGCCTTGTGGGGTGAAAATCCGCACGCGCTGTTCTGGGTTGGGTTGATTTTTTTGGTGGTGGGTCTTTGTGTGCTGCTCGCCGGATATGTATTTAATTTTAGGGTATGGCATGGTGGCAGGCGTTTGTGGGGCTTGTTTGTTTTTCATGTAGGACTGGGCTTGTTTTTATTTGCCGATGTGTCTCAAGAGGAAGCATTTCCATGGAAAGAATGTCGGCGAGGATATGCTTTGATAGAGGTGCGCGATTCAATGGTTGTGTTGAACAAGGGCAGTGCGGGGGTGGTTCATTGTGTGGGATGGGTGGATTCGGTTGGACATCGCAATTCGGCAGAATTGTTGTTTAAGGTGTCTGGGCATCGCTTGGGAGATAAAATGCCAGCGGCGGGCAGGTATTGGGTGCCATTAAAGGCGATTAAAGCGTATCAACCTTCGGAAGTGCCCATGCAGCCCAATTGGTTTCGAATCATGCGTGCGTTGGGAGTGAATGGACACTTGAAGTGGGCCGTGGGGTTTGAATACGTGGGTGGTATTGATGGATTTAAGGGCGAATTGTATGGTTTTCGAAGGGTTGTTTTGTTGCGATTGCGGGGGCTACTCTACCATCATTTGGAGGGGGTTCAACCGGGTTTGATGTTTGCGATGTTGGTGGGCGACAAGTCTGGGCTGGATGCGGATTTGGAGCGGCAATTTGGTTTGGGTGGTTTGTTGCATGTTTTGGCGGTTTCAGGGATGCATGTGGCATTGATTATGGGGGCATTGCTTTGGATTTTTACGGGTTTTGGGGCCCGCGGCAAGCCCAAGATTTCTACTTTGTTGGTTTTGATTGCCGCGGGCTGGGGGTATACCTTTTTAACTGGCGCATCGGCGTCTGTGGTTAGGGCGATGATTGGCGCCACTTGGATGTGGGTGGGCAAATTCGCCTTTCATCGCAAGCAAAAACTCACGCATGTGCTAGCTGGGTCGGGTTATATTCAATGGATTTTCGATCCGTTTTGCGTAGAGCAATTGGGTTTTCAATTGAGTTATTTGGCTGTTTTGGGAATCGCTACGCTGCATTTGAGATGGGTGCATTTGTATGAATCAAAGAGTGTTGTGAAAAATTGGCTTTTGGAAAGTTTGAGTTTGACCATGTCGGCAACTCTATTTACCATGCCATTGATTTTGTGGCAGTTTCAATCGTTTCCAACGTGGTTTTTGGTGGGTAATTTGCTGTTGCTTCCGTTTTTTACGATGTCGGTTTATGGCATTTTACTCTGTTTAATATTGTGTTGGGTTCCGATTTTGGGTAAATTGGTATTTGCTTGTTTTGGTTCTGGCATTGCTTGTTTGTTGTGGTTGATGGAACGGTTGGAGTTGTTGCCCACGCCTCAATTGTTTTCATTGCCGTTGGGTGGGTGGGGCTTGTTGTTTTTGGGTTTGTTGGTTTGGGCGGTGGATGGGTATTTTAAAACCATGGAGAAGTTTGGGGTTTCTGATCCTGTTCAGTTGTATAGGGGGAAGATTCAGTATCAATGGCTTGTTTTGATATGCATATTGGGCGTTTGGGGAAGTGCTGAGGCGAATCAATATTGGTGTAAACGGCAAGCGGAGACCTTTGTGATCGCTTCGTTTCGGGGCGATTTCGTGGTTTCTCGGCAGGGCGATTTGTTGCGGGTTGAAGGGGATTTGCGAAATTCTCAAACCAAAAAATGGCTTTGGCAAAAATTGCAAAACTATTCAGTTCAGTGTGGCGTGAAGAAAATCGATTGGGTATTACGATTACCTTTGTTGCATGAGTGATTTGTTGCTTACTGAGGTCCGAAATCGGGTGGCGTATGTTGTTTTGAATCGCCCCGAAAAACGCAATGCTTTGAGTGCTGCTTTGGTGCGGGAATTATACACAGCCATTGAAGGTTTTAACAACAATGATCAAGTGAGAGTGATTGTGTTGAAGTCTGCAGACAAGCCCTTTTGTGCTGGGGCCGACCTTGGATATTTGGCTCAACTTCGCGATTTCACCCTGGAAGAAAATGAAGCCGACTCACAAGAATTGAGGCGGTTGTTTGATTTGATCTATCATTCGCCCAAATATGTGATTTCTCAAGTTGAAGGACCGGCATTGGCTGGGGGCTGCGGTTTGGCAACTTTGGCCGACTTGTGCGTGGCTACTCCTGAAGCTTTGTTCGGATATACAGAAGTAAAGATCGGATTCATTCCAGCGCTTGTGATGGTGTATTTAAGGGAAAAGGTGAGTGGGTCTGTGATGAGTGATATTCTATTGTCGGGCAGAACGTTTTCTGCAGAAGAGGCTTTGCGGATGCAGTTGATTCATAGAGTTGTAAGTGCCGAGGAAATAGCCAGTGTGGTGGATCAGATGGCAGAGCAAATTTCAAATACAACATCGGCGCAAGCGGTTTCGAAAGTGAAGGAGATGTTGAGGGCAATTCCGAGTATGCGCCGCGATGATGCCTTGGATTATGCAGCAAAGGAGAATGCGAAAGCCAGGGGCAGTGAGGATTGTAGGAAGGGGATTGATGCATTTTTGAACAAAGAGGCATTGAAGTGGTAGGGTTATTAAATGGGGTTTTTGAGTTAAAACAGGAATAACAAGAAACGATGAAATTGATAGATACACATTGTCATTTATACAGCGAAGTGTTTAATGAGGATCGTGAACAGGCCATTGCGAATGCCAAACGGATGGGCGTGGATCGTATTTTATTGCCCAATGTGGATTTGCAAACGGTGGAGGGGTTGAATGATTTGGTGGCAAAACACCCAGGTGTATGCTATGGAATGATGGGGCTGCATCCTTGTGATGTGAAATTGGATTATGAAACCGAAATCGCACAGCTGTTCTCGTTTTTCGATACCCATACATACTGCGCGGTAGGTGAAATTGGGATTGATTTATACTGGGATAAAACCACGAAGGACATACAAGAAAAGGCCTTTTTAATGCAAGTGGAATTTGCGCTGAGTAAAAGTTTGCCCATTGCCATACATTCGAGAAATGCCACACAATTAATCATTGAAATGTTGAAGCCATACAAATCCAAAGGATTAAAGGGTGTGTTTCATTGTTTTTCGGAGAGTTTGGAGTTAGCCGAGGAGATTTTGAAATTGGGTGGATTTAAATTGGGCATTGGCGGGGTGCTAACTTATAAAAATGCAGGTCTGCCGGATGTGTTGAAGCATATCGATATGGAGCACATCATCTTGGAGACCGATAGTCCTTATTTGCCGCCCGTTCCTCACAGAGGAAAGCGCAACGAGCCATCATACACCAGACTGGTGGCCGAAAAATTGGCAGATGTGAAGGGGTTGTCGTTGTTGCAGGTATCGGAAATCACTACCCAAAACGCAGAGCAGTTGTTCAATTTGTGACGCGGTGGGTTTCTGGCGGTGACATTTGTCACCAAAGATGGGGGCGGCAACGTTGATTTTTGCAGTTATGTATTTGAATCACTCTGTTGAGCAGACGTTGGGTAAAGGTCGTTTTACAAGGGATTTGTTGTCCGGATTCTTCGCGGTTTTGATGTCAAGTTTGTTGAGGTTGTTATTGACGATTTTGATTTTGTTCGTTACAGTTTTTGAATTGGATGCACAGGATCAACCCTATGTTCATCACACCGAAAGGCTACAAGATTCGGGTAAAGCTGAATCGGTGAAAAGTATGCAAGATTTCCTCAGGAATGGGCAGTTTTTTGGGCATTCGAGGTATTTTTTTATGGCTACCGACAATGCGGATGGACTCACTGATTATTTTGCCAATGCTGTGGGTTTTGGCATTGGTTATGAGACTGGCAAATTCAAAGGTTTTCAATTGGGTATCAGCGGATATGCCATTTATCATTTGGGATCCAGTGATTTGTCAAATGTGGATGCGTTGTCGAATCAACCCAATCGGTATGAATTGGGTTTGTTTGACGTGGAAGATCCCAAAAATCTCAGAGAATTGGATCGTTTGGAGGATTTATATGTGAAATATTCCGGTTCGAAATATCAAATGAAGATTGGAAAGCAGCATATAAAAACTCCTTTTATCAATCCGCAGGATGGGAGAATGCGACCCACATTGGTTCGGGGGGTGTTGGCGAATTATCGCATTTCACCCAAATGGATGGTTCAGGTGGGTGGGATTGATCAGATTTCTCCCAGAAGCACGGTTCATTGGCATCGAGTTTCGGAATCGCTTGGTTTATACGGTGTGGGTGTAAATCCGGATGGAACGAAATCTTTGTACAAGGGGAATGTGGTGGATTCATATGTGGGTTTTTGGGGATTGGAAGGTGGCTCGGAATCTGTGAAATGGAAATTTTGGGATCAGGTTGTGCCAGGAGTTTTCAATACTACTTTGGTTCAGTTCGATGGAACTAGGGCTTTGAATGGAAGAAAACATGTGAATGTGCAATCCAATTCGTCTGAATTGAAGGGGTTAAAGCAAGTAGAAGCCAATCAAACGGGCAATAGCAGCCGGCCTGGAATGCTTTTGGATTATGGCGTTCAGTGGATCACGCAGCAATCGATGGGTTATGGTGGGAATGAGGATCAGTCGAAAAGCTATTTTGGTGAGAAAAATCGATCATTTGTTTTTGGCATGAGGGCGGGGGTTTCACAACCTAAGCGATGGAAATTGGGCGTCAATTACACGAGAATAACGGCCCACGGACGGTATTTGATGCCGAGAGAATGGGGGAGAGATCCTTTCTTTACGTTTATGCCTAGGGAGCGAAATGAAGGGTATGGTGATGTGCATGCATTTACTTTGGTATACAGTAAGCAAATTCAACGGCTGCCAGGGCTGTCAGTGGATTTTAGCTACGGAAGGTTTTACTTGCCGGATGTGAAGAATTATGCCATGAATAAATATGGTTTTCCGGCTTATCAGCAGGGGAATGTGGATGTTAGATACCGTTTTTCGGGGTTCTTGAACGGATTGGATTTGCAATTTTTGTTGGTTGTGAAAAATGCTTTGGGATCAACTTATGATTTGCCGAAATACGAAATTAACAAGGTGAATCTCACCCATTTCAACTTAATATTGAATTATCATTTTTGATGTCTGAAAATACATGCCTGAAGGCAGGGTGTTTTTAAATGAAAAGCCTATGAAAAAAATTTACCATTTGAGTGATTGTGGATGCGGGTGTAAGGAAACAGAATCTGTGGGAGACCGCCGGTCTTTCATCAAGCAGGCCTCGGCCCTTGGCCTCGGCTTGGCCTTCGGCACCAAGGTGGCCTCAGGGGTTACGCAAGACCCACATGCCATACAGGATATAAAAAAGTCCGGTGTTGTAAAATCCGGGAAAGCACAGCATTTTACGTTGTTGCATACATCCGATATACATGCACAATTGGAAATTCATGATGAGTTTTTTCTGGAAAATGGCAAGCCCGTATACAAAAAACGGGGAGGCATGGCGTCTCTGAAAACCATGATACAAACCCTAAAAGCCGAAAATCCTACCAATACATTGGTGATTGATGGGGGCGATTGCTTTCAAGGGGGTGGTGTGGCTGCGCTATCGCAAGGAAAAGCCATTGTGCCGTTGATGAACAACATTGGGTATGATCTTATGCTACCCGGAAACTGGGAAGTGGTCTACGGCAAAGAAATGATGATGCGTGATTTGGGTGCCTATGATGGAGCCAAAATTTGCGCCAATATGTTTCATGATACATCAGATCAAAACAAGGGTGATTTGATTTTTCCGCCCTATTGGACAACCCACGTGGCAGGTATTAAAATTGGGTTTATCGGTTACAATGATCCATTAACACCCAAGCGCCAAAGTCCGGCCTACAGCCATGGCATTCAATTCACAGATCCATCAGTGAATGCGGCCAAATACGTGAGAATTTTGAGGGATTATGAGCAATGCGCCATGGTGTTCATGGTTACTCATATGGGGTTGGCGCAGCAAGTGGACTTGGCGAACAAGCCTTACGTGGAAGGCGTTGATTATATTCTGGGTGCGGATACTCACGAAAGGGTGAGGAAACCCATCGAAGGGAAATATTCCAAGGTTACAGAGCCTGGCGCCTTTGGTTCTTTTGTGGCCAAATTGGATATCGTGGTAGAAAATGGCATCGTAAAGGAACATCATTACAATTTGTTGGATGTGGATCCGGAAATGTATCGCCCAGATCCAGAAATGGAGCAGTTGGTGAATCAAGCCAAAGAGCCCTATCGAAAAGAGTTAGACGCGGTGATTGGGAGCAGTAAAACCACTTTGGTGAGATATTATGTGATGGAAACGCCCATGGACAACCTCATAACGGATGCCTTGATGTGGAAGTTGCAGCCCGATATCGCCTTGTCTAATGGCTTCAGATTTTGTCCGCCCTTGGTGCCTGATCCCAAAACCGGATTGGCAACCATTACCAACGATTATTTGTGGAGCATGCTACCCGTAAACTCGGAGGCCAAATGGGCGCAGGTGAGTGGTAATCAATTGAAGCAGTGGTTGGAAAAGGAGTTGGAAAATGTATTCGCGAAAGATCCCACCAAGCGATTTGGGGGATGGGTGGTTCGATACAAGGGCATGGAAGTGAATTTCACATCGGCGAAACCCAAAGGGGAACGCGTGAATTGGATCAAGGTGAAGGGTAAAAAGTTGCAAGCAGATAAATTGTATTCCATTGTGGCCTGCGACCGAGAGGGCGACCCGGTAGATACGTTGTGCCGGATTGAAAAGGTGCTGAATCCCAAGTTATTGGGGCTGAATCTTCACGATATCATGAGAGACTATTTGAAGAAGTTTTCACCCGTTGCACCCAAAGTGGAAGGGCGGATTTCTTGTACCGATAAGCCCATCGATTTGTTGTCGCAATTGGAAGGATATGATTATGATTTTGTATAATCTAGCGATGGTTCATCATTCTGTGGGTCATTGTGATTTTTGTCACTGTGTGTCATTCGCATTTTCAACATCTTTGTAAAATCATTCAAGAGAAAACATGGAAATCATAGGTTATATCGGTGCGATTTTAATGGGGCTTTCGTTGGGATTGATTGGGGGCGGAGGTTCTATTTTAACGGTGCCAATATTGGTGTATTTGTTTCATGTGGATGCCGTTTTGGCGACTGCTTATTCATTGTTTATTGTGGGTTTGACGTCGCTGGTGGGTTCGGTCAGTCACATGCGGTTGGGCAACATCCATTGGAGAACGGCCATCGTGTTTGGGATTCCCAGTATTATTAGTGTGTTTTTAACGCGCAGTTATGTTGTACCGATGATTCCGGATCCCATTTTTACTTTCGGTGAGAGTGTGAATGGTGGTGCTGCGTTTGTGCTAACTAAGTCTGTTGGGTTGTTGCTTCTCTTTGCGATGATCATGGTGATGGCTGCATACAGTATGATTAAACCGGCGAAAAAAGAGGTGGTTTCAGCGGTAAATCCATCTGTTGCGGAATTGGATGCCCCCACTTTCAATTATCCATTGATTTTGGCGGAGGGCGCTATAGTGGGTTTGGTGACGGGTTTGGTGGGTGCTGGAGGCGGGTTTTTGATCATTCCAGCGCTGGTGTTGTTGGCGAAATTGCCCATGAAAAAGGCGGTGGGTACATCGTTGATGATTATCGCGGCGAAGTCGTTGATTGGTTTTGTTGGAGATATGAGTGGCGATGAAGTCATTGATTGGAACTTTTTGGCGGTGTTTAGTGCGATCGCTGTAGTAGGCATATTATTGGGCAGTTGGTTATCAAAGCGCATCCCAGGCGAAAAATTGAAGCCTGCTTTTGGGTGGTTCGTTTTGGTGATGGGTACGTATATTATTATCAAAGAATTGTTTTAATTTCACCTTTGCGATGGAACAGAAAAATCAACAAGAAATCAATCAGCTCATTAAACAGGTGAATTCCTTGTTGTTGAGTGTGGGTGGCATTTTGGTGGTGGTATTGGCGATGATCGTGATGATATATTGGGGCAGCGATATAACGGAGGAAGATTTTGAGAGCAGCAATTCGGATCGGGCCTTGATAGACAGTGCTGCGCCGGTAGATTATCCTTCCTTGGATGAGTCGATTGATTTGTGGGTGGCTGCGGACTTGTCCCAAGCGCCCGAGGCCATGCAATCGCAATTGGAATATGGCAAGGATTTGATCGTGAACACAGCCAAATATTTGGGTCCGAAAGGCAGTGTAGCCCATCTCACCAATGGCATGAATTGTCAGAATTGTCATTTGAATGCGGGAACCCAGCCGTACGGGAATAATTACGGTTCGGTGGCGAGTACCTATCCAAAATATCGAGGTAGAAGTGGGGCCATTGAGGATATTTATAAAAGGGTGGCCGATTGCTTTGAGCGTTCATTGAATGGTGTTGCGCCGAAGGTGGGTAGCAAGGAGATGGAAGCCATCGTCGCCTATATCAATTACGTGGGTAGCAATGTGAAAAAAGGGGATAAGGCCAAAGGCTCTGGCATCTACGAATTGGCCTTGCTTGATCGCGCTGCGGATCCTGCCAAAGGAAAAGAATTGTATGCCGCGAAATGCGTCAGCTGTCACCAAGCCGATGGCTCGGGAATGATGAACGCCGATAAAATTGCCTATCAGTATCCACCCATGTGGGGCGATCATTCATACAATCATGGGGCAGGTCTCTATCGATTATCTAGGTTTGCTGGGTATGTCAAAGCGAATATGCCTTTGGGTGCGAGTTACAAGGCGCCGATGCTGAGTGATGAAGAAGCTTGGGACTTGGCGGCTTATGTGAATTCGATGCCAAGGCCGAGCAAGGATTTGAGCAAAGATTGGCCGAAATTGGAGGAAAAGAACTTTGACCATCCATTTGGTCCTTTCGCAGATGTGTTCTCCGAAGAGCAACACAAATTTGGTCCATTCAAACCCATCAAAGAAGCCCAGAAAAAAGCAAAGAAGGGTTGATAGAATCGCGCTGAAAACACAATAATATACGAAAAAAATGTCAGAAAATCAAGTAAATACGGTTGAAACAAGCAACGCAGGCATGGAAGCATGTTGTGTGGTGCAGTGTGATTTGGTGTTGGGAGAGAATTACTGGAACAACCAATATGAGTCTGGCAAAACGGGCTGGGATTTGGGTATGGCGTCTCCTGCATTGGTGAAATACATCGATACGTTGGAGAATAAGCAAGCTCGCGTGTTAATTCCTGGTTGTGGTAACGCTTATGAAGCGCAGTATCTGCTTGATCAAGGATTTACGGATGTTACTTTGATTGACATCGCGCCGGCATTGGTTGAAAAATTGCAATCGAAATATGCCAATAATCCCCACATTCAGGTGGTGTTGGGTGATTTTTTTGAGTTTGAAGGACAGTTTGATGTCATCATTGAACAAACCTTCTTTTGTGCCATTCAGCCCTATATGCGCAGTGAATATGTGAAGCGTATGCGCAAGTTGCTTTCGGCGGAAGGGGAATTGGCGGGTTTGTTGTTTGATACGCGGTTTGAGTTCGACGGTCCGCCGTTTGGGGGCTGTAAGTGTGAGTATTTGCCCATTTTTGATGAGGGGGGATTGCGTGTAGACGAAATGGAGATTACAGCGAATTCGGCATCGCCCAGGGCGGGAAAAGAACTGTTCTTCCGCGCGGGTGTCAAGAAATCAACCGATGCCTGTGTGGTGGATGCTGCATGTGGGATCAAACAATATGCGAGCATCGCAGAGAAATTACAGTGGAATAATACCAATCAAGATAAAAAATAAGCATATGAATATAGAGCAAATCTACACCGGATGTTTGGCGCAAGGTGCCTATTACATCCACAGTAACGGAGAGGCAGTGATCATCGATCCATTGCGTGAAGTACAGCCCTATTTGGATCGTTTGTCCAAGGACGGGGTGAAGTTGAAGTACATATTTGAGACCCATTTTCACGCTGATTTTGTGAGCGGACATTTGGATTTGAGCCATAAGACTGGTGCAACGATCGTTTACGGTCCAACCGCCAACCCGGAATTCGACTGTTTGGTTGCTGAAGACCAACAGGTGTTCCAGGTGGGTGATATTACATTAGAGGTGTTGCATACGCCTGGCCATACCATGGAAAGTACTTGCTATTTGTTGAAGGACGCTGCTGGCAATCCACACAGTTTGTTCAGTGGTGATACCTTGTTTTTGGGCGATGTAGGCAGACCTGATTTGGCACAGAAAGCGGCGGATATGACGCAAGAGCAATTGGCGGGGATGTTGTATGAATCGTTGATGAACAAGATCATGCCTTTGCCGAATGAGGTGATGGTGTATCCTGCGCACGGTGCGGGTAGTGCTTGTGGTAAGAACATGATGAAGGAAACGATGGACAGTTTGGGACATCAGAAGGAGATGAATTATGCGTTGAACCAGCCAAGCAAGGAAGCGTTCATTGAAGCGGTTTTGGATGGTTTGTTGCCTCCGCCTGCGTATTTCCCCATGAATGTGGCCATGAACAAAAAGGGCTATGAGTCGGTGGATGTGGTGATGAACAACGGTATGCGTGCCTTGAGTGTGGCTGAGTTTGAAGCGGCTGTAGAAACCATGGATGCGGTGATGTTGGATACCCGTGGTGCGGGCGATTTTGCGATGGGTTTTGTGCCACGAAGCATCAATATTGGTATTGACGGACAGTTTGCGCCTTGGGTGGGTTCTGTAATTGGGGATGTGAAAACACCGTTGTTGTTGATTACCGACGAAGGTCGTGAAATGGAGACTGTAACGCGTTTGACCCGTGTGGGATTCGATAATTTGTTGGGTCATTTGAGTGGCGGATTTGCTGCTTGGAAAT
>JACCDX010618296.1_pt1 | contig 11724 bp, 14 predicted proteins | sample 7449681 | NCBI WGS metagenome assembly JACCDX01 (sample SAMN15323450, study PRJNA562643) | freshwater metagenome | isolation source: river surface water | place: USA:Blue River Watershed | collected 2017-08-18 | reverse complement strand
TGTTGACAACAACAAAAAAAGAAAAAGTACAAGAAAGTGTTAATATTCCACTTTCGTCTATGTTGAAGATTGTTACTAACACGTTCAATAAAGAGTATTCTACTATCTCTGAAGACGAGAAAAAAGAATTAAAATCTTTGTTGTCCTTGAATAAAAAACAAATTTCAGAAGAAATCAAATCACTAAGAGAAAGTGTAATATCTAAATTAGAAGGTAGAATTGAAGAGTCAGAAGACGTTGAGTTGAAAGATAAAATCAACAATACGATTCAAAGAATAAAAGAGAGTGATTCAGATTTGATTTCACTATATAAACTCAAACAATTAGAACAAGGATTATAAAGAAAAAGTCCGACTTTGTCGGACTTTTTTATTTTGTTTCCATGTGTTGGAGATATTGTTTGTACTTGGCTTTTTGTTTTTTCATTCTTTTTGTTACAGACTTTTTGACAAATTCTTGTCTTTCACGTAACTTATCAATCTGCTTAGTCTTAATGACTTTATACTTGTATCGTTTCAATGCTTTTTCGATACTTTCTCCTTTTTGAATTTCGATTACTATCATAATACTATTTTAATAAATATTATTGAAACTGTGAAGTTTTTGACAAATGATTTTTTTTTGTTTATAATTCATTTAACAATAAATTTTTTTAGATGGAAACTAAATGAAAAAAGGAAAAACTTCGAAATTATCAATATTTGATAATGCGAAATGTGTGTATGGCACAGTAGACTCAATAAATTTTAAATCATTATATATAAACATACAATCTTGGGTAGAACCAAAAAAAGAAGTAGAAAATTGGGATAGAGTTACGGGTAATTTGAATAGACAAATTAAACATAATTTATTGGAGGTAATTGACCAAGACATCTTCGAAAAGAACTCGATAGTTGATTTAGACCTTCGTTCAAGTGGGATTCAATTAAACAAAAAAAGTTTTATGAGTTTAGAAATTACATTATTTCTAAAAGATTCTTTAGAATTTAAATCACAAATTTTAAAAGAAAGAATTAAAAAAATTGCTAAGTCAGTCTATCAAGATGAGTTACTTAGGTCAGAATATTTTCAATTATCAAAATCAAAATCTAAGAACATTTGACAATCCATAGTATTTATTAAAAAAAAATACAATGAAAGTATTAGGTCCAAGTGAATTGGGAAAAGGAATATTGGTTGAATGGGACGCAGGTTTAGTGTCACCAAGTGAATTTAGAAATGCTGAAGTTATAAGAGAATCTTATGGTCAATTGGAGCATTCAAAACCATTTGAGTTTTATGCTACACTTCAAAAGTATGGGGTACCAAATAGAAATGGTAGAGTATACCCTGAAAGAATTCTAAAAAGAGAAGTTGAAAAATACAAAAAAGCGATTGGTAAGGGATTGTCTATTTCAGAATTAAATCACCCTGAATCGTCTTTGATTGACTTGGAAAGAGTTTCTCACCTAATTACAGATGTGTGGTGGGAAGGTAATGTCCTAATGGGTAAGATTAAATTATTAACAACACCAGGATTTCATGAAAGAGGTATTGTTTCATCACCAGGGGACGTGGCGGCTAATTTGATGAGGCAAGGTGTTACTATGGGTGTTTCATCAAGAGGTATTGGCTCATTGGCCAAGAAAGGTGAACAAAACGAAGTACAAGATGATTTTGAATTAATATGTTTTGACTTGGTATCATCACCATCAACTCCTGGTGCATATTTGTTCTTGAACAAAGATGACAGAGCAAAATATGAAGAAAACTTAGAAGAAGAAAAAAAATCACCGGAAAACATCACTAAGTCCGATAAGTCTGTTGACTTAATGAGAAGACTTTCCGATTATTTAGGTTATTAAAAAAAACTTAAAATTATGGACGAAAAATATTTTGTAGCTAAAGTTCAGTACGATTTAATTGATTCTGATACTGGTAAAGTAAAAAAAATTAGAGAAGAAAAGTTAGTTAAAGGTTTTAGTGTCACTGATGTTGAAGCTAAGGTTACTAAAAAATTCGAAGGTTTTACTTATGATTGGAGAATTACTTCAGTAAGTGAAAGTAAAATTGACGAAGTTTACGAATAATTTTTAATTAAAAACATTTAAAACTAAATCGGGTGAAAACCCGATTTTTTTTTGCCCTTTTGTAAAAAAATAAACTTTTTTTAAAAGTGAGATATTTATTTAGAAAAAATAAACAAACTCTTGCTTAAAACTAAAATGCAAAACGAAAAAAAATCTTTAGTTGAAGAGGCACTTTTACAAATGAAAAATTTGGAAGAAGCCGTAACTCAAAATGCAAAAGGAATACTTGCTTCAACAATGAAGGAAGAAATCAGTGAACTAGTAAAGGAATCTCTTGAAGAGGTTGAAGAAGCGGAGTCTATGAAAGTATCAGAAATGGAAGAAGGTGAGATGACTCACGAAATGGAAGAACAAGCTGAACTTGAAATGGGCGATGAAGAATCTTTAGATGATGAATCTGAAGAGGAATTTTCTGACGAAGACGAAACATTGGGAGGAGAAGAAGACTTATTGGCTTTGGACCTACCTGGTGATGAGTTGGAAGTGGATGACGAAGAAGAAGTTCTATTACCGTTAGACCTTAGAACTGCGTCTGATGAAGAAATCTTAAAAGTTTTCAAAGCTATGGGCGAAGAAGACGGAATTATTGTTTCTAAAGATGAAGACTCAATTCATCTTAAGGATACAAATTCTGATGTTGAATATGAAATTCACACAGAAGGCGAGGACGAAGAAATGACAATTGATGAGATGGAAGATGATGAGGTAGTTTATGAAATCGAAATTTCAGAAGACGAAGATGAGGAAGATTATGAAGATGAATCTTCTGATGAAGAGTACGATGACGTACAGGAGTCTTGGAATGAGGAGGAAATGACTGAGGGTGACTACGCAATGAACAAGGGTGATAAATCTAAAACCCATAAAGGTGATGAAGATTACACAACAAAAAAAGGTATGAACTTAAAAAGAAAAGCATTCGAAGGTGAGGTTGAAGAGTCAATGACTATTAAACCAAAAGGTATGGGAATGAATCTTGGTAAAAAATCATTTGACCTTTCTGAAACAGAAGACGGTGAAATGAAAGAAGGTTCAATGACTATCAAACCTAAGGGTGTTGGTATGAACTTGAAAAAGAAGTCATTCGAAATGTCGGAAGAAGAAGGTGAAACAACTGAAGCGGCTCGCACATTGGGTAATGGTTCTAAGAACGACCCAAAGAGACATGGTTTACCAAAACAAAAGGTTAAAACAGTTTCTGAAAGTGAGTTGAGTAAGGAAGTTGAATCTTTGAGAGCTAAAAATGAAGAGTACAGAAAAGCATTAAATATTTTCAGAGAAAAATTAAATGAAGTGGCTGTATTCAACTCAAACTTAGCTTACGCAACAAGATTGTTCACTGAGCACACGACAACGAAACAAGAAAAAATCAACATTTTGAGAAGATTCGACACTGTCGAAACTTTAAAAGAATCAAAGACTCTTTATAAGACTTTGAAAGAAGAATATGAAAGCAAAGAAACTTCAACAATTTCCGAATCTGTTGAGGCTAAAGTTGCTAAAACTCCATCGAGAGGAGCTTCTACAAACCTTATTGAGTCAAAAACTTATGAAAATCCACAGTTCTTAAGAATGAAAGATTTAATGAGTAAATTACAAAAATAAAAATAAACTAAAACAAAACTAAATAAAAACTAAAATGGGAGCATTATTAGAATCAGGTCTTGTAGGTAACATCGGTCTTAAGCACTTGAAAGTTATCAAAGAAGACACAATCAACAAATGGGATAAGTTAGGTTTCTTGGAAGGTTTGAAAGGTCACATGAGAGAAAATGTGGCTCAACTTTACGAAAACCAAGCTTCATACCTAATCAACGAAGCATCGTCTACATCTGACACAGGTTCATTTGAGACAGTTGTTTTCCCTATCGTTAGAAGAGTATTCTCTAAATTATTGGCTAACGATATCGTATCAGTACAAGCAATGAACTTACCTATCGGTAAATTGTTCTACTTCGTACCTAAAATTCAACAGTATGTTGGTGGTGCTAACGGTACACAACACTACGCACCAATCGGTTCACCTGAGGCAGTAAATTCAGGTGAAAACAATCCTAACCAAGGTTACGGAGCTGACAACGGTAAAGACCTTTACGATAGATTCTACGAAGGTAACGAACCAGCGTTAGACCCACCAGGATTATTCGACTACTCTAAAGGTCAGTTCTCTTCTGTAACTGCACCAAACGTAACTGTAGTATGGGTAGGTGATTCATTAGTAGCGTCTGGTTACACTGCAGGTGAATACAGAAAAGTATTACTTGTTATGTCAGGTTTCTCTAACGCAGGTTCATACGGTAAGTTAATGGGTCCTGATGGTAACACAGTCGACACAGAAACATTCCTTTCTGATTTGACTATTACATCAACTTCAGGTACATCTCCATGGTCAGCAGTTACAGGTAACTTGTTGTTCAGAGTTGTAACACAGAAATACGGTAAAGGTATCGTTGAGTACGGTGGAACATCTACACCTGCGTTTGGTTCTTCAAACACAGCTAACGGTGGTTCTTATGATAACATTTGTGACTCTGACGGTAAAATTTACCTTGAGGTTGACTTCCAAGTTCCTTGTTCTATCGGAGCAGGTTCGTTTGACGGTTACTCAGGTTACACAACTGTAGCTAATGGTTCAGTAGCACCAAGTTCACAGTTCATTACTACTTACAGAATTTACAAAGAAATGGAATTCGAAGATAGAATTGGTGAAGTATCATTTGACCTTGAAGCTGTAACTGTTTCTGTTACAGAAAGAAAGTTAAGAGCTCAATGGTCACCTGAAATGGCACAAGACGTTTCAGCATTCCACAACATCGACGCTGAAGCTGAATTAACAGCTTTATTGTCAGAGCAGGTGGCTGCTGAAATCGATAGAGAAATCTTGAGAGACCTTAGAAAAGGTGCGGCTTGGACGTTAAGATGGGATTATAACGGTTGGAAGAGAGGAACTACAGCTACTCCATTAACTCAGTACACTCAGAAAGACTGGAACCAAACGTTGATTACTGCAATCAACCAAATTTCAGCTCAAATTCACAAGTCTACTTTGAGAGGTGGTGCTAACTGGATTGTTGTATCTTCTGAAATCAGTGCAATCTTTGATGACTTGGAGTACTTCCACGTTTCAAACGCAGCTCCTGAGCAAGACCAGTACAACATGGGTATCGAAAGAATCGGTACATTAGCAGGTAGATATCAAGTATATCGTGACCCATACTTCCCACCTAACACAGTATTGTTAGGACACAAAGGTAACTCTTTGTTGGATACAGGTTACGTTTACGCACCATATGTACCTCTTCAGTTGACTCCAACTATGTACAACCCATTCAACTTTACACCTATCAAGGGTATCATGACAAGATACGCTAAGAAGATGGTTAACAACAGATTCTACGGTAAGGTTACAGTTGACGGTGTTAGAACATTCGACTTAAGAGAATTGAGATAATACTCAAAACACTAAATAGAAAAGGGGACTTCGGTCCCCTTTTTTTTTGTTTAAGTAATTTAAAAAAATTTAAGCCTTGTGAACTTCAGGGTCACCAATACTACTTGGACTTGCATCGGTATCTCTTGTTATAAGACGTATTGCTTTTGATAATACCTCAGTTTCTTCAATAGAAAAAACTCCACGTGTAAAACCACACTTAGCTGCTTGAATTAAACAATATAACCCTTGGTCAGGTGTCATTTTCTCTAAAAAACGACCTAAATCATCATTGTTCTGATATTTGATTGCATCGAACAGAACTCCTTCATCAAAATTTTGTGACATAATTACTTTATTTGATATTTATATGTATAAGTATTTTTTAAAATTTATCAATATGAATGAATATGAACTTTCAGAAGATTTAGCGGTTTGGTTCGGTAAAAAGAAAAAACCAAAAGGTAGCTCACAACCAAAAGGTCCGTGGGTGAATATATGTTCAAGAGACAAAGATGGTAAACATCCACCATGTGGTAGACCTGAAGCCAATTCCAAATCATATCCAAAATGTAGAGCCGCAGGTGTTGCTGGTAAAATGAGTGATTCAGAAAAAAAGGCAGCTTGTAGACAAAAAAGAGCCGCAGAGAAAAAAGATACACAAACAGGTAAAGGTCAAAAACCCGTGATGACATCATATAAACCAAAAAATGAATCTATGAAAGAATCTATTATAAAAGCGTTAAAACAATTCAAAGATACTCCAACCATGTCAGAAGACATGAAATATCATATAGAAAAGAATATACCTGTATCTGAAAATCTTTTCAGACCTGGTAGTGAGAAATACTTTAACCTAATTAATGAAGCTAGAAGTTTAAAAAACCAAGGTTTATATGAAAATGAAACTGACAATGAGGTTTTAGACGGTGATTTGGGAAAGTTTTTTATTTATGAGGGTGAAAGACTTCCATTAGACTATCCTATGATTAATGAATCTGAGTATCAAGGTAAAAAAGTTCAATTAGGTAAACCTAAATCTGGTGGTTCAAAAAAATGGTATGTTTATGTTAAAAATCCACAAACCGGCAAAGTAATCAAAGTTTCATATGGTTCTCCTGTAATGACTGCGAAATGGAATGACCCAGGGGCTAGAGCATCTTTTGCTGCTAGACATCAGTGTGAAAAGAAAAAAGACAGAACTAAACCTGGTTATTGGGCATGTAGAGCACACAAGGATTTTGGTAATAACGTTCCTGGAAGATATTGGTAATGGTTTATTCACAAACAAATATTAAAAAGAATATTTTTGAAAGAGTTTTTTCTAAAGATGTTGACTCTGAGGAGTTAGTATGGCATCGTGATAAGAAAAATAGAATCGTTGAAATTTTGGAGGGAGATGATTGGTATCTACAAATTGAAAACGAACTACCAAAGAAACTCTCTGTTGGACAAAAAATAGAAATACATAAGGAAGTATACCACAGGATATTTAAGGGTTCTAATGACCTTAAAATACGTATTACTGAAGAGGATGATAGTGTACGTGTACCACAACCTGTTATTGATGTTGTTAATAAAGGTTTGAAGTATCTTAAAAAAAGAGGTGGTACTAATAGATTATCTGAAAGAATTATATCTGGAAAAGTTACTTTTGAAGACGTAATTGAGATTAAAGAATTTTTTGATAAAACAAATAAACAGATTCATTTGTCAGAATCTTATAAAGGAAAACCACACGAGGATACTCTGTATTTAAACAGTTTATTACGGGGAGGGGACGTAGGATATAAATGGTCTGTTAGAGAATATTATAAAAAAAGAAAAGGGACTTAATTGTCCCTTTTTTCTTTTTCAATGAATTTGAACTTTTCTTTTTGTTTTAAACCTACATAGTACCCACTATCTTTTGAAAAAATTTGAGGATAATCAATTGCAAAGTAGTCTATTGCACGGTCAATAGTTGCCGCCTCTGTTTCGAGAACTAATTCATCGTTTTTGGTTAGAGTGTAAGTTTGGTAAGACATGTAAATAAATATTCAGGTTGCAAATATATTGCAATTTATTTACCTGAACAATATTTACCTGAACATTTTTTTACTCCATTCACATCGGGCATATCACCTTTACAAACTTGAACGGCATAACCATTGGCATAAGCCGATGGGTATACATCATATTTTGCTTTAGCAGCTGCAATACCTCTAGCACAAAGAGTAGTGTCTTTTTCTTTGTTTTTTTCTCTGATGACACGTCTAATAATTGTTTCTAACATATCTTCAGTGATTTTTACTACTTTTTTGTTTTCCATAACATCATCAGTCATTGTTTGATTATTATTTGTATTATCCATTTCATTCATAATGAAATCAAATACTTGGTCCATATTATTTTTGGCTTCTGAAATATGGTCGTCGGCCCAATCGTGACCGTTATTCAGTAAAGACTCGATTGATGATTCATCCATTTCAAGGAGAATCTCACATTGTCTTTTCATTTGTTCTAAGTTCTGAAAGAACATATATCTTGTGTTGTTCATTTTACTTTCTATTTACGATTTGGAATTGTAATGTCTGTTTATAAATATCAACATTTAAATCACTTACTACTTTCATGTCAATAAAATATTCATTAGGAATTTTGTCTCTTGTATCGAACACAAAATAAAAACTATCAGGTGTTCTATTGATTGGTGTCCAATCTTGTACTTCAACCTCAGTTTGACCCTCTCTTACATAAACTCTATAGTATGCGTCTACTGTGTTTAATACAACATTAGATGAGTAGGCTTGTCTAATAATACAAGTTACTTTTCTTATATCAGTATTGATAATTTTTTCATTTTGTCTTATTCCAAAAAAGTCAAATGAATAAATTTTTGGTGTTTGTGTACTTGTTCCGATTTGGAAATAGTTTGAATTACTCTTTAATACAAACTCATTTTCAACATTTGCGATGGAGATACCATTATAAGATAGTCCAGACCAAACATCGTAGAACATACAAGGAATAGTTGTTGCGGTAATACCACTAACGCTAATTTCATAAACACCCTTTGTAATCATACATGAAGTAATACCTGATTGTACAATATCATCATCTTGGTCGTAGATTGTCACAACAGGTGGAGTATCTAACTTAATAGGGTTACCATTAACGTATGTGTATAGATATAGTTTGTTTGTTTGACCTTCGATAAAGTTATTTCTATCGTCAGTAATCAAATCATCATATGTTGTTTCCAAATACGGTTCATAGAATGTTTGGGTATGTCTTGAAAAGAACCCAACGGCATAGTTTTCAGTAAGACCTGTAAGATTTTCAACTTGAGGTACAAACGCTACCCCCCAACCTGTGTGTCCTGTAGTTGCACCTGTCAAAATGTTGTTAATCTCATTTGTCATATCGAATTCGATATCTTCGTTTCCGAATTCAAAATGTTGTACGTCAACGATAGTAAGTGCTGAATAGTTAAGACCTGTTAATCCTGTCAACGAGTTTGTGTTATTATATAACCCCGGTGTTGACCAATCTTGAATTGTTGTTCTTTGATACCAGTTTACGGGTCTTGTTGAGAATGTCTTATCTGTCAGTAATTGTTCAGTTACACTTTGAGCATTTGAAGAATTCAGAGGTGTTGCTGAGTTATAATAATCGTAACCAACACCTTCATCCCAAGTTTGTGAACTACCTGTTGAACCTGATACGTTTGGAATTCTAAAAAGAATCAAATCAAATGATGTTGCTCTTCTTCTTCCATCAGACCAATATCCATTTAACAATGCTTCATCAAATTGTGATGTATTCGTCATTTTAAGGACGTGTGTCATCGAACGTGAACATCCTGTTGATATGGTACCATCTGCAACCTTTTCTTCTAATAGGTCCAAATTGATATCAAAAATTAAACGGCTGAAACCCGGAGGTGGAAGAATATTATCTACTCTACCATAGAATAATTCAATAACAGGATTTCTACCTGTATTGGTAAATGAATTATAAATTAATGTATCGTTTTTACTAAAATACGATTTAACTGTAGACATCTGAGTATTTTACTATAAATACTTAGTTCAGTCGAATATTTTTATTTAATATTTTTTGACCGGCTTCGTTCAGTTCTTTTAGTAAGGTTTCTAACTGACTACCACTTACAGTTACAGGGTTAGGTGGTAAACCAGGGTATGGGTGAACGTGTGTAACTAATACCTCGACAATTTTTGATAACAACTGAATCAATTCTTCACCCCTCACAAAAGAAGATGTTTTTGGTTGTATTTCATCTACCAATCTATTTTGGTCTATACCGTAAACGGTACCGTCTAATTGTATCTTACCACGTGTGGGGTTGATTGTGTCGTGTGATAAGAAATACAATTGTTTTGCACCCATAATTGCTACGGTGTTATTTTTATTGATAATCTTTTTTGGTGTGTAACTTTCTCTCTTTGTTGCCTTTGGTACCGTAGTCGAACCTTTTTTATCATAAATTAATCCGTTACCTGAATTTGATATGATATAGTTTGTCGGTTTGATTAACGGGAATAACGTTAATAAGTTCATCAAAACTTCAGGTGCGGTTGTCATATTACTATCCATCACCTGTTCGAATAAGTTCGTTGATGACCTGTAGTAGAACGGATACTGATTTATAATAGGTGTACCGTCACTTAACCTACCCTCCATAACCTCTCTCAATACATTATTGATGAAAGTTGCGACCTGACCCAATGAAAGATTACTAAATGGTATAATTTTTTGAATTGATTTGTAACTATCTAAATTTGATGTTGGTGTAATGTTACCTGCTAATGTATTACCTGAACTTGACTTATCAGGTGTTATTGTATAGATAATCACGTTACCTGTTAATGCACTATACATGTTTTCAGGATTGATAATTGTGTATTCAATCAATCTTGAAAGGTCCTTGTCTTGTGGGACTAATTTTATCTGAGACTCCTTAGGTGCTGTTTGAATAGTTTCGTCAAATATACTTAACTGTAAGAATGCTCTTTCAGTATTTGCTGTTGGAATCTGTCCATTTACAAATGGTTTGTGTTGTCCTGCTCTGAATAGTATTTCACCATCTTTTGTGATGATATCACTATTATATCTACCCAATATCGCATTGTCTCCAGGTTCAGGATAAACACCCGCCGTGTTTGGGTTTTCTATTTCTCCGTCTTGGTTTTTTAATGCCTTGTATCTTTTATTTCTGATACCTGAATTTAAAAATGTTTTGGCTGAGTTTACGTTTTCTTTGTAAATTGTCGTAGGAGAAGAGAAAGGTCCCTGAACATAATATCTCGATGTATTTGAGGGGTCTGTTGGGTCAGAATATAGTAATTGAACATATTCATCAGGCTTTGGTACTTGATAGATAAAATAAGGTAAAAATGGAAGATATACAAAAGGGTCTTTTTCAGTCCATTTATCTTTCTTCGGGTTAAAATTATAAACTGAATTTTGTAAATCTTGTTCGTTGATTTGTTCAGGAACACAACGTATTCTACCCAACATTTGTGGGTCTTGATTATCAACCACCTTGGCAGGTCTAAATGTTTTAAGAAGAGGTTTAACCTTTCTTAAAAGTTCAGTCATTAATTTATTTTCATCCGGTGTAAGACTCATTGTTTAGTTCTTTTTTTGTACTCGTTATGAATTTCGTTATATATTTTTTCTGTATTATCTAAATGATGAGATAATCTTATAAGTAAACTTTTTGTATCTTCAAAATCATTAGACAAATAATCCATAACGTATTTCAAATCTGTATTGGACTTATTTTTATAGTCTGAAATTATATTTTGTATTTTTTCCGTATTATCCATATTAATAAGATTTACCATAACCTTTAGAAGGTAAAGTCAAACCGGCTGGTGTGATAGTCAATGGAGGTATAAAAATTTCTGTTTTACCATTTTCATACATTTCATTAAAGAATCCTTCAATAAATGATTTTTTATCTTGATTCATCATGTTTGGTGCACCATCAGGTAATGCACCCGTTGGCATACCTTTTTGTTGTAAGTCCTCAACGATATTTGTAAACACTCGGGTTTTGTTCATACCGTCTAATCTTTTAGCTGCTGCCAATGCTATTTGTGGTAAATCAGGATTACCTAAGTTTGCCTGAATAACTCTAAATAATCCTAACAACTCATCGATAACAGATTTACATCTTCTAAAATCTCTTACACCTCTCTGAACTAATATTGC
>JACCDX010110894.1_pt1 | contig 11725 bp, 10 predicted proteins | sample 7449681 | NCBI WGS metagenome assembly JACCDX01 (sample SAMN15323450, study PRJNA562643) | freshwater metagenome | isolation source: river surface water | place: USA:Blue River Watershed | collected 2017-08-18 | reverse complement strand
GCCGAAATGACCAAAGGCGCGGACAAGCTGCGCGCCGATGGTTTCCGGGGCGAGGTAAAAATCCTGACCTCCTGCCCGTCCTGCTTGCAGGGCTTGTCGCGCTTCAATGACGATTCCGGTACCGATGCCGATTACATCGTCGTTGAAATGGCAAGGCATCTACTGGGACCGAACTGGATGCCCGATTACGTCGATCGCGCCAACAACGGCGGTATTGAGCGGGTGCTGGTATAGCCATGAGCACGCTGGTACAAGGCTGCGAGCTGTGCGAGTCCCCGGGCGGCGAGGTGCTGCATCAGGGCGCGCAGTTTCGCGTCGTGCTGGTCAATGACAATAACTATCCGGGATTTTGCCGCGTCATCTGGCGCGATCATGTGAAAGAGGTCACTGATCTCAGCGAACTCGACCGCATGCTGCTGATGGATGTGCTCTGGCAGGTCGAGCATGTGGTGCGCGAGGTCATGCAGCCCGAGAAAATCAATCTCGCGAGTTTGGGTAACATGGTGCCGCATCTGCACTGGCACGTGATACCACGCTACACCGATGATGCACATTTTCCCGCGCCGGTATGGGCCGAGTTACAACGTCAACCGTCGCCAGCCGCGCTTCAAATACGTCACGAGCGTCTGCCCGCACTGCGCATGAAAATGCAGCAGCGGCTGTCCACGTATCTCTAATATCCAGCTCGGCCTCACTTATTTTCTTATTGGACTACCGCATGTCAGATACCGCCGTACCCACCGAAATTGCCCTGCGCAAAGCCTCACGCCTTCTGGAGTTGAGCTACGGCGACATCCGTTATCAGCTGTCTTTCGAATTCTTGCGTGTACATTCACCCTCAGCCGAGGTGCGCGGTCACGGCCCCGGGCAGGAAGTGCTGCAGACAGGCAAGCGCGATGTCGAAATCACCGCGATCGAGCCCGTGGGGCACTATGCGATTCGCATCGTGTTCTCGGACGGGCATGACAGCGGTATTTATTCGTGGGATGTGCTGCGGTCGTTTTGTCAGCGCCAGCAACCGATGTGGGACGACTATCTGCGGAAGCTACAGGCGGCCGGGCATGCCGGCGACAGCGGACGTGATGTGCCGATGGTGAAATCAGGCGGTCGTGGTTGTGCTGGATGAACGAGCGGTGATTGCCCCAACCGGTTGCTAATCGTGAAGCTTGAAACACTATGGGTCTTCGTTTGCTTGGTGCTTCAGGTTTTTTTACGATCCCGATAGCTCGCTTGAATAGAGTGTTCGCTGGTCTCTGTTGCTAGCTCGACCTTTATTCTTAGATTGGGGTACTTACTCACCCATGCTTCTGTGGCTTTGGTAAAGCTCGATTGAATCAATTTTTTTCAGCAGGTTTCAAATTTTGTCCATAAAAAGGATTCATCACAGGTAAATGAATAGTATAAATGCCACCAGCACTATTATTTTCTGTGGTTAATTTTGAGGAGGATGCGAGTTTCTGGGTCATTTTCTCGCTGATCGTTTTTTCTATCTCGTCGTACACGGCATCCATAAATGGCTCATCAAATTTCACGTCGATACCATAAAAAATTGCGAATCCGGCGGTCAGGTCTCTCGCTTCACTCACCCTTTTTTCTTGGAATGTATTTGTCTTGAATATGAAATTATCCGGATCGGATTTTAACGATACCGGTTTCTCCACAATGAGATGGTCGTTGGTATCTTCTGCGGGATTCAAAAAAGGTGTGAATCCCCTATTATTATCAAAAATTATTAAATCAGCGTCAGAGTTTTCAAGCTTTCCGCCATTGAGATCGATTCCGAGCGGCACACCGTTGCGCTCGATATGCTCTGCAATTCTTGACAGCTTATTCCTTATTTCATTTGATAATGTAGCATCCCCACGATTTTCTCGGTCGGTATTTTGATTTCTTGTTTCTCTCAGCCAAACCCTGAAAAAATCTATTGCACACTTGTAGTCCATGATATCCGGCCCTAGGCTGCCGCTGGCGGTAGATGGCCGTGCCGTAATTGATTTCAGAGCTTTATGGTTTCTTAAAAATTCATTTTTATCGCCGACATTTTCAATCCGGTCACAAACTTCTTGTATTTCGGCCTCCACTTCATCAATCAGTAAAAAAAGTCCAATTTTTGTCATGGCTGGGCTGGAGTCAATGTCGCGAATGCCTTCGATATTTTCACTTAAGTTGACCTGAGCTTGGCCTGAGGTCAGCAGGTCAGTTATTGCACTTATTTCGTCTTGCGGATACAAAGCTGCCTTGAGGCTGCCGGCAAAGGAATCAGTGAGAAAATCATGTTTATTACTCGCCAGGCTTTTCTTTATTGACATGAGGGCACATGAATTTTCTCCGTCGGGATCAGCTTTTTTAATCATATCCAATACACGATTACGTGCCGCGTTGTAGTCTTGCTTCACGTGAGAGCGCAGTCTCAGCTTGTCGGTAAAAAATTGTTTGAATGAGTTGTCGCGAACGTAAAGTTCGATGCGGCCATCTTGAAGGTCTCTGGCCCTGATTCTGCTTTTTGAGTTGGTGAAGTTTAAAAATTGAATAACGTCCGTTATTGACTTATTTTGATCAAGGATAAAAGGTGTCGGTTTCATAAAATTTGCATGTAAGTGATTTACCGGCGCGTAGTTTTGCGGTGCAAAACTAGGAACCTATATCGTCAGGCCGCTCGCGATGGCATCCCTTACAGCGCGCACACCAGCTTGCAGGCTGAAGTTGTTTCGCAGGCGTGCAGGAAGCTGCATAAGTACCCGGTTATACCGTCGCCATCGATCCAACGAGCTGAGTTTTTAGTAACCCATGTTCGATCGATGTTCGGGTTAGCGCGTTTTTAGTGCAGTGCCACTACAAACCGGCTCTTATCCGATAAAGTCAAATCGGCAAGGCCAAAATGCCAAGCCGTCTTTAGCCGCACGTCCGCGCTTGTATAATGCGTGCTCTACCCAGCAGCCACCGCCATGACCCAAACCCATTTCGGCTACCAGCAAGTCCCTGAGGAACAAAAGGCACACAAAGTCGCCGAGGTCTTCCATTCGGTGGCGGCCAAATACGACGTCATGAACGACCTGATGTCAGCCGGTCTGCACCGCGTCTGGAAAACCTTTACCGTTGCCCAGGCGGGTATACGCCCCGGTTTTCGGGTGCTGGATATTGCCGGCGGCACCGGCGATCTGGCGCGCGCTTTCGCAAAAAAAGCGGGCCCCACCGGCGAGGTCTGGCATACCGACATCAATGAATCCATGCTGCGCGTGGGCCGGGACCGCATGATCAATGACGGTCTGCTGCTGCCCACCCTGATTTGCGACGCCGAGAAGCTGCCTTTCCCGGATAACTACTTCGACCGCGTGTCCGTGGCTTTCGGTTTGCGCAACATGACGCACAAAGAGGCGGCGCTGGCAGAAATGCGCCGCGTGCTCAAGCCGGGCGGGAAGCTGCTGGTGCTGGAGTTCTCGAAAGTGGCCGCGCCACTGCAAAAGCCCTATGACCTGTACTCGTTCAAAGTGCTGCCCTGGCTAGGGCAAAAGATCGCCAGTGACGCAGACAGCTACCGCTATCTCGCCGAGTCGATCCGCATGCACCCGGATCAGGAAACCCTCAAAGGCATGATGCAGGACGCCGGGCTGGACCGCGTCGAGTACTTCAATCTGACCGCCGGCGTCGCTGCCTTGCATGTGGGCGTGAAGTTGTAGAGCGAAGAACTCCGCCAACTTAAAACAACATGATCACCCCCGAACGCCCGCTCGCCGCCGCACTCAATCACCTGCTCTCACGCCAGCCGCCATTGCGGGAGGTTTTGGTGCCGCACGCAGGCAAGTCAGCACGTATCGCCGTCGGTAGTTTTCAGCTTGAGTTTGCAGTCGCTAAGGACGGTCTGCTGCAAATCGCTTCGGGTGCCGAGCCGGATGTGACCATCCGCATCAAGCCAGCCGATCTGCCGCATATTCTCTCGAACATGGACAGGGCGTTTTCTTACGTCAGCCTGAGTGGTGATGCTGAATTCGCCAAGGCGATCTCGGAGGTTGCGCAGGGTCTGCAGTGGGAAGCCGAAGAAGATCTTGCGCCGTTCGTTGGTGACATCGCAGCGGTTCGTATTGCGCAGGCCGCACGGGCAACGGTGCAGGGTGTGCGCTCCGGCGGTCGCAAGCTGATGGAGCAAATCGCAGAATATCTGCTGGAGGAAAACCCGACGCTGCTGTATCGAAAAACCGGCGAAGATTTCGCTGCGCAAGTCGCCGCATTGCGTGACGATGTAGAGCGGCTTGGCAAGCGCATCGGTCTGCTTGAGGCACGCTCAGGCACAAGCGCAAGCACAGGGCGTGTTCGATGATTTCGCGGCTGTTGCGAGTACTGAAAATCACCCGCGTGTCACTGCGCTACGGGCTGGATGAAATCATCTTGTCCAGCGCCCGCATACCACCGCATCTGCGGCTCTTGTCGGCGCTCTTGTTCTGGCGTGATCTGAGCGCACCCCGCGGCGAACGTTTACGTCGAGCGCTCGAAGAGCTGGGTCCGATCTTTGTGAAATTCGGTCAGGTCCTGTCTACCCGGCGCGACTTACTGCCTGCCGATGTGGCTGACGAGCTGGCCCTGTTGCAGGATCGCGTGCCGCCGTTTGCGCCGGATCTGGCCATTGCCGAAATTACCCGCTCGCTGGGTCAGCATCCGGATCAGTTGTTTGCCAGCTTCTCGCGCGAGCCAGTCGCGTCCGCGTCGGTCGCGCAGGTGCATTTTGCAGTGCTGAAAAATGGCACCGAGGTCGCGGTCAAAGTCCTGCGCCCTGGCGTGCATCAGGCGATGGACAAGGACATCGCCCTCATGCGTGTGGTCGCCGGCTGGGTTGAGCAGTGGTGGTCCGACGGGCCGCGTCTGAAACCGCGCGAAGTCGTTGCCGAGTTTGACAAATACCTGCATGACGAGCTCGATCTCATGCGTGAGGCAGCGAACGCCAGCCAGTTGCGTCGCAACTTCGCCGGCTCGCCACTGTTGATGGTGCCTGAGATGTTCTGGGATTACTGTGCCGAATCCGTGATTGTCATGGAGCGTATGCAGGGCATACCCATTTCACAAACGACGCGCCTGATCGAGGCTGGGGTCGATCTGAAAAAACTCTCGCGCGACGGCGTAGAGATATTTTTTACTCAGGTATTTCGGGATGGGTTCTTTCATGCGGATATGCATCCCGGGAACATCATGGTGTCCACCGCGCCCGAAACGTTTGGTCGTTATATCGCGCTCGATTTTGGTATTGTCGGCACGCTGACGGATTTCGACAAAGATTATTTGTCACAAAACTTTCTCGCTTTTTTTCAGCGAGATTACAAGCGTGTTGCCCAGGCCCATATCGAATCCGGCTGGGCCCCGAAAGAGACGCGGGTCGATGAACTGGAGGCGGCTGTGCGCGCCTGTTGCGAGCCGATTTTCGATCGCCCCTTGTCGCAGATCTCGTTCGGGCAAGTGTTGCTGCGCTTGTTCCAGACCTCGCGTCGCTTCAACGTTGAAGTGCAGCCGCAGCTCGTGCTGCTGCAAAAGACCTTGCTCAATATCGAAGGCCTCGGCCGCCAGCTCGATCCGGAGCTTGACCTTTGGGCAACTGCCAAGCCCTCGCTGGAGCGATGGATGAAAGAGCAAGTCGGCTGGCGCGGTTTCATTGAACGTCTGAAAATCGAGGCCCCGCATTACGCACAAATCCTGCCCCAGCTGCCACGTCTGGTGCAGCAGGTGCTGACTGTGCAGGCTCAGCAGCCACCGCCAGACAACAGCGCCTTGCTCCGACGCCTGCTTGCCGAACAGCGGCGCACCAATATGCTGCTGGGTATCGCGGTGTATTTTGGTGGCGGGCTCGTGTTGGGCGTGTTGGTGGTGCAGCTTCTGCTGCGCTGGCATGCCGCCCTGTAAGAACTTTTCCTCACCAGCTTCGCGCCCGACGCATCTCGCGCAGAACGGCCCTCCATTGATATCGTTCCGATATCACCCTGAGATCAGCGCTTCGCCGCTATAATCCCGCCTGTTTTTTTGCGGAAACGTCCGCGCCGACCGGAGATCGCATGACTACCTTGATGGCTTTTGTCGGGCTTTACCTTCTGATCTCAGTCGCCCTGGGCCTGTATGCGGCACGGCGCGTGAAGACCTCAGGGGATTACGCCAACGCCGGGCGCTCATTGCCCCTGCCCGTGGTCATTGCCACGGTCTTTGCCACCTGGTTTGGTTCGGAGACGGTGCTTGGGATTCCCGCACGTTTTGCCGAGCATGGTTTGGGCGGTGTCGTTGAAGATCCCTTTGGCGCATCGCTGTGCCTGATCTTTGTCGGTCTCTTTTTCGCGCGACGCTTGTATCGCATGAATCTGCTGACGATCGGTGACTACTACAAGCAGCGTTACAACCGCACGGTCGAGATCATGGTGTCGATTTGTATCGTGATCTCATACCTCGGCTGGGTATCGGCACAAATTACCGCGATGGGGCTGGTGTTCAACATACTCACTCAAGGTAGTATTTCCCTGTCCGGCGGCATGATCCTCGGCGCCGCCATTGTGCTGACCTATACACTCTTTGGTGGCATGTGGGCGGTCGCGCTGACCGACTCTTTTCAGATGACGCTTATTATTTCCGGCATGTTGTACATCGCCTGGCTGATCGCCGGTGATGCTGGCGGTGCGCAGGTCGTCATCGCGCATGCTGCAGCAAACGGTAAGCTTGATTTTTTCCCTGAACTGACGCTGCCCGCTGTGCTGGCCTTCGTCGGCGCGGCGGTCACCATCATGTTTGGTTCGATACCGCAGCAGGACGTCTTTCAGCGAGTCATGTCGGCGCGCTCCGAAGGATCGGCTGCCACCGGCGCTGTGGTCGGGGGATCGATGTATTTCCTGATTGCCTTCATACCCATGTTTCTGGTGTATGCAGCGCAGCTGATCGATCCGGCAATGTTTTCTTCGCTGATCAGCGACGATCCTCAAAAGATCCTGCCCACACTCATCCTGAACCACACGCCGATTCTTGCCCAGATTCTCTTCTTCGGCGCGCTGCTCTCGGCCATCATGTCCACCGCCAGCGGTACGCTGCTGGCGCCCAGTATTACGATCACCGAAAACATCATTCGTGAAATCCGACCCATGTCCGATCGCGAGCTGCTGCTGACCACGCGTATCGTCGTCGTTTGTTTCACCCTCATTGTCACTACCTTTGCGCTGGTGTCGCAGGGGATGTCGATTTATGAAATGGTGGGCAATTCCTACAAAGTGCCGCTGGTCGGCGCTTTCATCCCGCTGGTCATGGGGCTGTACTGGAAACGAGCGACCACGCAGGGGGCGTTGTGTTCCGTGATTGGCGGGCTGGTCAGCTGGCTGCTGATGGAAGTTTACGGCGGCGAATCGATCTGGCCACCGCAACTGGTGGGTCTGCTGGTTGCTTTTCTTGCCATGATTGCCGGCTCTCTGCTGCCGCAGCGCCAACAGGCCGGACAATCGGCTTGATACCTTTGTGTCGGGCGACGAGACTCCCCGGAAACCCCTTATAATTCAAGGTTTTCGAAATTTTGCAGGGAGGGAGCAACTATGCCGATTTATGCCTATCGCTGCGAAGCATGCGGCTTCGCCAAAGACGTACTGCAAAGCATTTCTGCTGCGCCGCTGACAGACTGCGAATCCTGCGGCAAACCCGAATTTCGCAAGCAGGTCACTGCGGCCGGTTTTCAGCTCAAGGGCAGTGGCTGGTATGTAACCGATTTTCGTAACGGAGCTGCGCCCGCTGCAAAAGCAAGCGACGGTGCCGCAGAAACGCCGGCTCCGGCAGGCACCACAGCCACGGCGACAGCCGCTGTGGCTCCTGCAGCGCCCGCCGCAAGCACCACCACCACGACAACCACAACCACAACGCCTGCAGCCAGCTAGGCAGGGCCTTCATGCGCAAATACTTCATCACCGGTTTACTGGTCCTCGTGCCACTGGCGATCACCCTCTGGGTGCTCAACCTCATTATCGGCACGCTCGATCAGTCCTTGCTGCTGTTGCCGCCGCAATGGCGTCCCGAGCTGCTGCTGGGGTTTAATCTGCCCGGTGTGGGAACAATACTCACGCTCGTCATTATTTTTATCACCGGCCTCATCACCCGCAATTTCATCGGCAACCGTCTCGTGATGTTGTGGGAATTGCTGCTGCAGCGAATTCCCGTCGTTAGCTCGATTTACTCCAGCGTCAAGCAGGTGTCTGACACGCTGTTTTCTTCATCGGGCAATGCGTTCCGCAAAGCCCTGCTGGTGCAATATCCGCGCGAGGGTGTCTGGACGATTGCGTTTCAGACCGGCGTGCCCGGTGGTGATGTTAAAAATCACCTGAGCGGCGACTATGTCAGCGTCTACGTGCCGACCACGCCGAACCCCACGTCCGGATTTTTTCTCATGCTCAAGCGAGAAGACACTGTTGAGCTCGACATGAGTGTTGATGATGCACTCAAATACATCGTATCCATGGGTGTGGTGGCGCCACCCCCGCCCGGCAGCAAGTCTCAGGTACCTGCACGCAAGGGCGATGCAGCAGAAATCGTCCATCACTGATCAATCACCGAAACATACAAAAGCGAGACCGAACAAGATGTCAATGCGAACACACTACTGCGGCCTGACGAACGAGGCACTGATGGGCCAGACTGTGAGCCTGTGCGGCTGGGTACACCGCCGCCGCGACCACGGTGGGGTCATCTTTATCGACCTGCGCGACCGCGAAGGTCTGGTGCAAGTTGTCTGCGATCCGGATCGCGCCGATATGTTCAAGGCGGCCGAGTCCGTGCGTAACGAATTCTGCCTGCGCATCACCGGTCTGGTACGTGCACGTCCCGAAGGCACCGACAACGCCAACCTCACCTCAGGCAAGATCGAGGTGCTGTGTCATGAGCTGGAAGTGCTTAATCCCTCAGTCACGCCACCGTTCCAGCTGGACGACGACAACTTGTCCGAGACCACACGTCTGACACATCGGGTGCTGGACTTGCGTCGTCCGCAGATGCAGCACAACCTGCGCCTGCGTTACAAGGTTACGATGGAAGTGCGCAAATTTCTCGATGAGCATGGCTTCATCGATATCGAAACACCGATGCTCACCAAGTCCACGCCCGAAGGTGCGCGCGATTATCTGGTGCCCTCACGTGTCAATGCCGGTCATTTCTTTGCGCTGCCCCAGTCACCGCAGCTCTTCAAGCAATTGCTGATGGTCTCGAACTTTGATCGCTACTACCAGATCACCAAATGCTTCCGCGACGAAGATCTGCGCGCCGACCGTCAGCCTGAATTTACCCAGATCGACTGCGAAACCTCGTTCATGAGCGAACAGGAAATCCGTGATCTGTTCGAAGGCATGATTCGCAAGACATTCAAAAATACCCTGAACGTCGATTTGCCCGATCCTTTCCCGGTCATGGATTTTGCCACCGCGATGGCGAAATATGGTTCCGACAAACCCGATATGCGCGTTCAGCTCGAATTCACCGAGCTGACCGATGTCATGAAAGACGTCGATTTCAAAGTCTTCTCGGGCGCCGCGAATATGGAAGGCGGCCGTGTGGTTGGCTTGCGTGTGCCCGGCGGCGCGAACGAAAACGGCGGCATGCCGCGTTCCGAAATCGATGCGTACACCCAGTTCGTCGCCATCTACGGCGCCAAGGGTCTCGCCTATATCAAGGTCAATGAAAAAGCCAAAGGCCGCGATGGTCTGCAGTCGCCGATCGTCAAGAATATTCATGACGCAGCGTTGGCGCAGATCCTTGAGCGCACTGGTGCGCAGGATGGTGATCTGATTTTCTTTGGTGCCGACAAAGCCAAAGTGGTCAATGACGCCATCGGTGCGCTGCGCGTCAAAATTGGCCACAGTGATTTTGGTCGTAAAAATGGTTTGTTCGAAGACACCTGGCGCCCGCTGTGGGTGGTTGACTTCCCGATGTTCGAATTTGATGAAGACGCGAACCGCTGGAATGCGCTGCATCACCCGTTCACCGCACCCAAAGCAGGCCATGAAGATTTCATCAGCACCGATCCCGGCAAAGCTATCGCTCAAGCCTATGACATGGTCCTGAATGGTTGGGAACTCGGCGGTGGATCCGTTCGTATTCACCGTGCTGATGTGCAGAGCAAAGTGTTCACCGCGCTCAATATCGGTGAAGAAGAAGCGCGACTCAAATTCGGCTTCCTGCTCGACGCGCTGCAGTACGGCGCACCCCCGCACGGTGGTCTCGCGTTCGGGCTTGACCGTATCGTCACCATGATGACCGGTGCCGAATCCATTCGCGATGTGATCGCCTTCCCCAAGACCCAGCGCGCGCAATGCTTGCTGACACAGGCGCCATCCGAGGTGGATGAGAAGCAGTTGAAAGAACTGCACATTCGTCTGCGTGCCGTGGAGCCTGCGGTCAAGAGCTGATGTTTTTACAAGGCGTCGCAGCGCGGGCTGCGACGCTGCTTTCTTTTATCCTCTCGCAGCAATCCCATCCCAGCGCATTGCATGTCGCCTAAGCGCGACAATCCCCCGCCTTAGGCGATTGATCGACATCTTTATCTACGACAAAACTGTTCTCAGGGAACCGGTTGGCTCGTTGTTTCACCCATAGACCGACTGCTCGCCGCCACCAGCGTGCGCAGCTTGATGCTCAATGTCGTTTCAACTGTGGAGTCCTACCCCATGTCCGTCCCCGGTCTCAATCCATTTGTCCCGCCCGCACCAGCGCCGGCACCTGTCCCCCTTCAAATTCAGCCACCGCGCCCCGGGTCGCCGACATTGCGTAACCGTCCCGCTCAGCACGATAGACAAGCAGAAGAAGACACAGCGTCAGGCAGTGGTTTGAAACGTGGGCGTCCATCAGAAGCGGAAGAAGAGGGCATGGACATTGAGAGCTCGAGTGAGCCTCAGCTCAAGCGGCGGCGAGGTGAGGGAGAGGTGGTGACACCAGAGCGGTTGCAGGCGCCGGTTGGAAATATAGACCCTCGTGACGGCCGTATTCGGGCAATCCAAGAAGTGATAGATGTGATCAGTGCAACATCTTCTGGTCCGAGAATGAATCCCCTTTGTTATGCAGCATCGAGGGGATTTGAGTTGGTGGTGCGTTATCTTGTTGACTACGCCAGTTACCAGGACGTCAATATCGCATTGGTACACGCCGTAAAGTCGGGTCATCTCAATATTGTTGAGTTGCTCCATGCGCGCGGAGCAAATCTGGCCATCAAAGACCCCTCCGGAAAAGGCTGTCTGCATTACGCTGTTGAGAGTCGTAACATTGCAGTATTGGAATGGTTGCTGAAAAAAAGCGCTCATGTTGATGCATCCACAACTTTCGATGTCACACCGCTGATGCAGGCTTGCGGTAGGGGCGATGTAGAAGCCGCCCGCATGCTCCATGCACATCACGCGAACCTTGCCGCCAGAGATGCCTCTGGAAGAAGCTGTGTGCATTACGCTGTCGCAAGCGGTGACGTTTCAGTAATGAAATGGTTACTGGAACAAGGCGCTGAAGTTAACGTGCCCGACAGTACGGGTCTTATGCCGCTGATGCAGGCCTGCGGCAAAGGCAATATAGAGGCCGCTCGCTTGCTCCAAGCGCATCATGCGAACCTTGCTGCCAAAGACGATCACGGGCGCAATTGTATGTATTACGCTGCCGCCCATGGTCAACAAGCGGTGGTTGATTGGTTACTGGAGCAAGGTGCGCCTGCAGATGAGCCTGACTCACAAGGTGACACACCGATTTACCGTGCGTTTTC
>JACCDX011315536.1_pt1 | contig 11726 bp, 13 predicted proteins | sample 7449681 | NCBI WGS metagenome assembly JACCDX01 (sample SAMN15323450, study PRJNA562643) | freshwater metagenome | isolation source: river surface water | place: USA:Blue River Watershed | collected 2017-08-18 | reverse complement strand
TGGTTCCAAATCAATTTGCTTAATTTATTTTCTAAATCAACATCAATATAGCCTTGAATTACTGCTAAATCTTGTACCACATTGGTAGTCCTTTGTTGAAGTTCAATTGCATGTTTTAACATTGAATATAGGAAAATCCCTAATCCAATCATAATCATAGAAACAATAAATAATAAATGATTATAAGTGACAAAATTATTTTTTATCATATTTTCTTATACTTTTATAAGAAAATATTTTAAATTCTTAAATATTTTTAAGAATTTTAAAGCAAATATTCCATAATAAAAATAGGAATATAAAGAGGAAATGCTAGACCTACCATCCCTCCAATTACCAACGGTTTAAAAGGTTCAACTTTCTCGTGAATTGAAAATAAGTATCCAACTCCCAAAGAATATATTAGAAACATTAACCAAATATTTAAGAATTTAATAAATTTTTTATCAAGTTTTTTTCCTTCATAGACAACAATATCCTTAGTCATTTTTCTAAATTTTTTAATTTAGAAAAGTTTTCTTTAAAGACCTTTTTAAGGTCTCGAAATTTTGGTCTTTTTAAGGTCTAAAGCATATCCATCACGTCCTGACATAGGAATCGAGTTTGGGCACTCAGCTCTTTGTTGTCACACAGTGGCTTAATATAAGCCTTGATGGTTGGTACAATCTTTTCCTTGTACCCAGGAACTCCGCATAGCTTTGTATGACAAGACATCATAAAGTAGCAAAAGATAATCACGTTGTCTTCCTCGGGTTTCATAAACACTTTCAGTAAAAATACACAGAATTTGGCATCAAATAGTCCCTTATCAAACAAGAGACCAGTGAAGAAAATAATCTTGGAACACTTGGAACGCTCAGTTGAAGAAATCTCTTCGCCACTCTTAATCTTATCAGTGTAATCACGGAAGTAATTCACGATGTACTCGACCATAATGGAAGCCAAGAGACGTCCTTGTCCCTTAGACCATTGGTCCTTGAGCTTGATGAATAGATTTGTGATTGTAAGAGGGATAATCATCCCTTCTTTGTTGAATTTGAGACTAATAATACTCATTTTGTTAATGAAAATTTCTACTACTCGTTTCATAATTTCGATGTTCTCAGGAACAATCTCGTTGCTCTCATTTTCTAGTAGTTCGATTTGGAGAATAGAGCCAGACACAAGGTCGAACTTTTCTTCGGAAATCTTGTTAATCAATCCGTTAATCTCGGATATCTTCTCGTCTAGAGGATTAGTCTCGATAACCTTATGTAGGCTGCGAGGCTTCCAAACGTTGGTCATACTAAAGAAAATAAGGTATAAATCTTTTTATTAATCAAAATTTCTTTTTTTAAATCATTTTTTGAATTTTAAGATAAAATATCTTATATTTTATCTTAAATCTTTTATAAAAAGAAATATAAGCTTTTACAAAGATAAAAAATAAGCTTTGTAAGAGATGTCTAAACCAAGAAGTGAAATTTTAGAGCTTTGGGTTTCTTCTATATCAGGAGGAGGATTCCCAGCTCAAATTCAATCAATGATTTTTTATTTAGATGCAAAGAAGAAATCTTGTGAAGCTCTTGGTCTTAGCTCAACTAACGAATGGACACCAGATATAAATATGGCAAGTAGCGGAGGTAACGTAGCTACTTATATTGCGTTATCTGGGAACTACACTCAAGGAGGAATAAACCGAGTAATTCAAAATATGGATGCTCGTATGTTTAGCAGGTCTTGGGCTCCTAAAGGAATGTCTTTCTTACCAACTTGGATTTTTGCTATTTTTGAAGGTTCGGTCTTTAAACCAGGATATGGTTCAGAGCAACTATTAAAAGCTTTTTCAGATAAAAATTCGATTCAACAAACTGAAACTTGGACTGGTACCTATAACAAGACCCAGAAAAGAACCACATTATTTTGTAACAAAAAATTAAGTGATAGTTATATTTCAGGAGTAACTTATAGTACTTTTACCTTCAAAACTACTCCTTTGTACTATATGGATGGAGATTTTGATACTATTTCAAAAGCAGTAACTGCTAGCGCTTCAGTCCCTTTTTTGTTTGAACCTGTAAAAATTGGTGATGATGAATACGAAGACGGAGGTGTTTCTTTCCCTAGTCCTTTAACTCCATTACAAGAAGAGATTTATAAAATTATTAAACATATTACCGTTCCGCTAGATTATGAAACAATACTAAATCCTTATCCTTTTGACCCTGTTTCAGAAGTTCCAAATTTTAATAGTATGCGTAATCAAAAAGATCTTTTACATATAACTTATTTCAGTCCTTATGATATGAATTCATCAAAAGTAAAATCTACATTGGCAGCTGGGGCTCTCACAGCTGTAAGTGATTACTCGGCAATTAAAGACCGTTACACTGCAATCAATTTGATTGAACGTGTAAAATTAAGTACCCAAGATATAAAGATTTATGATAGCCGAATTGTAACTGAAAAATTAGAACAACTTTTAGAAACTAAACACGATAATCATTATTTTCTAGAGATTTATGTACGAGATAACACTTGGATTGATATGGCGACATTTACTCCAGCAGATATTTTCCAAAAGATGGAAGAAGCAAAGTCCCAGATTGAATGGTTGTTCTATGTTGCAGAATAAAAATTTATAAATTTAAAATTTATAAATTTTATGAAAAAATCTTAGTAAAAAATTTATTCATCATAGGTTTATGATATTGAGGAAATTTTTCTTTAGCTTTAACTATATCATCATCGTTTCCTCCAATCAAATAATCTGTCATAACATCATCTAAAGAATGTTCTGATTCTTGAGTATAATCTTCGTTGTCACTACAACTTCTAAAAACTCGATAAGTAATAACTTTTCCATAGTTTTCAAAGAAAACTTTCTCATTTTCAAATCTCCAATCGGTAATAAAAATATGAGTCTCTTCAGATGATTCATCGATAGGAATTTTTTTAATAATATTTTCATAAGCATAGCGACACCAATAATCTGGGTCAATACCTCTCATAATCATTCCTTTTTCTATATAATAACTACGGAGAGACCGATAAGAATTAGAAATTTTATCAAAAAATAAAAGATTTTCTTTTGCTAATTCTGCTGTAGCTTGGTCCTTGAATTTTACACCTAATTCTTTATGAACTAAATTTTTAACTTGGTCTGCCAAACCAATTCGATAATGTTTTTTGAGATAAAAACTCCCACTATTTAATTGTTCGTCATTCAAAAAATTAATATTTTTAAATTTATATAAACGATAATTATCGTTTGTTGTAAGATAATCATAGAAGCTATCTTTTCCAGAACCTTTATAACCAGAAATCAAATGGAAAACAAACATTTTTCTTTAAAATCTATTTAAAAGATTTAATATATTTCATTTTTATCGCATTCATAAAAAATGAATAATAATTTTTACGGGAATAGATTTATGGGACCTAGAGGCCCTATGATGGGTGGTCCAAAACCAATTTCTAGCGGTCCAAGTAAAAAAACTGTTACAATTGTTTTGATAATTTTACTAATATTTTGCTTAGCTTGGATTGGACTAAATATTTTCTTTTATGAGAAAAATTCCTTATGGTTTAAGAAATATACACCTGTGAAAGGTCCTGTAGGAGCAGTATATCCAAACGGACTTCCAGCTTCTGCAGGAGGAAATGTTGGTACTCTTCCCCCTTCAGTATTAACTCATATTAATAATAATCTACAAGCTTATCAAAATACAAATCTCCAAGATACAAATCAATGGGGTGCTGTTCAAAGTTAAATTAATTTTGATTTTAACTTTTTTATAAAACTTTGTTTTAACTCAAGAAATTAATATTAACATATTAATTTCTATAAAATTTAATCATAGTCAAATGGGTCAATACCATAAGCCCATTCTAAATATAAAGAAATACAAATATCTAAAGAATTACTAATTCCTAGTTCATCACTTCGGTAATCAAAGTTCTTATTTGCAAATTTATACCAAGCATACGGAGATTCAGAACGAGGACGATAGATAAGTTCAGACATATTAATTATATGTTTTATAATTTTTTTCAAACCTTTAAATAATTTTCATTTTTTAAGATTTAAAATTTTTATATGAATTTATCATATAAAAATTTTTTAGAATAAATCTAAAATTTATTCTTTATAAGAAATTTGTTTCTACTAAAGTTCTAAAGTTTAGTAAGAGCGGACGCCAGCACGCCAGTCAGCACCCAGAGCAGCCATTACTTCCTTGTTAGAAGCACCAGGCATAGACTTGGCCTTGGCAGCACGGTACTTGGTGGCGAACTTGATGTAAGCGTTAGGAGAGCGCTTCTTGGAGCCGACACGCTTGACCTTGCGGACGCGACGTACCTTCTTGGAAGCAGAGCGCTTAGACTTCTTGGAGCCAGAGCGCTTAGCCTTGCGGACGCGACGTACAGGGGACTTAGAAGGGGTGCGGCCCATGTACATCTTGCGCACAGCGGCGTTCAGCTCCTTGGTGGTAGCACCAGGCATCTGAGCCTTCAGCATCTTGTAGTGAGTGGCGCGGAAAGCGGCGTACTTGCCGCCCTTCTTCATTGCCTTCTTGGAAGCAGAGCGAGAGCGAGACTTACGGCTCTTCTTAGAGACAGAGCGAGACTTGGAGCGACGCTTCATTGCCTTCTTGGAAGCAGAGCGAGAGCGGCTCTTGGACTTCATCTTCATCATCTTCTTGGAAGCACGAGAAGCAGAGCGAGAGCGGGACTTGCTGTGCTTCTTGGAGTGCTTCTTGCTGTGCTTACGCATAGGGGACTTGGAAGCCTTCTTGCTGTGCTTACGCATAGGGGACTTAGAATGCTTCTTGGAGTGGTGCTTCTTGCTGTGGGAGCGGGAGCGAGAACGCTTTACGGATTTGGAGCGAGAACGAGAACGTGCCATCTTTTTTTAAATTGTAACAAAAAAATAAAAAAAATTATTTTTTTACACTTTTTTCCAAAAATTTGATTATGGAATCATCAAAAATTTTATTTTAAAGGGAATTTTAACACTTATACAAAATTTGTAGGTATAGGAAAAAATAAATTAATTTATTTTTTCCTTTAAACAATTTTTAAAAATTTTTTTCCTTAAATTAATTTATTTTTTCCTTTAAACAAGATTATCTCGTTTAATCATTAAAGTTTCGATAGACTTTACTCTATCGACTTCTTTCATTTTAGTTTTGAATTTTTCAAAACAGTTACTATATTCAAATAAGAGAGACTCATTAATATTTTTAGATATTAAATAACCATAATTATTATTTCCTTTAGAACAAGTTACAATGGGAATTGAATTAGAAACAATCTCGGCAATCGTATTATCAGAAACTTTAAAACTCGAAGAGTTCGAAACCTTTTTTGATTCTAAACATTCTTCACAGATAATTGGGTCGTAAATAAAATCTTCATTTTCGTAAGATTCATCATTTTGAAAATGATAGTGCTTAATCGAAGCTTTTCTTCCTTTTTCATCTTTAATTTTCTTTTCACAGTTCATACAAATTTCAAGATGACGTTTTTGTTTCTTAATAAGCAAGGTAACTTCTTTTACATCTTTTAATTTTAAATCTGCTGATTTTTTTACAGATTCGTAAAAATATGGAAGATTGTCAAGGAAACTGTCATCATCTTCTACAACAATTGATTCTAACATATGTTTCTCTTCGCTTAACATTTCAAGTTCAGCTTCCAAGGTTTCTAACTTGACACTATAGTCATTAATTAATTCTTCAATTTCTTGTTTTTCTTCCGACAAGTCTTTTAGCTTTTCTTTCATCTTTTCAATTACAGATTTTAATTCTTTTTCTTGTTTCTCTGTATTTTCAAGACTCTTTTCAGGCGGAGGAATGGATTGGAAAAATTTAACTCCTTCTACAAAATCTTTCCAACTAAAATTCGAAGAGTTAGGAATTGTAATCATTTTTTAAAACTTTATGTTTTAAAAAATTAAAATTCATTTTTAGAAATTTTCAAATTAATATTTGAAAATTTTCGGAATCAAAGAAACTATAATTTCTCTAAACTTTTGATTGACCAATACCCATTTCTTGTTTCAGCCAAGTTGAATAGTTAAGAGCCCTATGATACAAACCCATCTTAAGTTGGTAGTTTTGAGGAATATCAGGTACTGAATTGTATTCAGCTTTTAATTGATAAAGAGTCTTTGCGTAATCATAAAAATCTAGATGACGCTGGTAAAACATACCAGGGAAAGAATCCATTAGCTTAAACACATAAGCCTCGGGATATAATACATAGAAATCTGGATCTTTAAGGAAATACTTTAGTTCAGGTAATGATTCGGGTGTATAAATCATCCAATGAGATTCGTTAGAACCTTCTACAGTAACTGTAACTTTAGATCCGATTCCAACATAAGGTTCGTCAATAATCTTTGAAGCAGGAACAATCTTATCTGAAATAGGAACAATCATTCCATTATCAATAGGAATTTCAGACATAAGACTAGTTATTTTTAAAGGTTGTGACTGCTTTTTAAGATAGTTTGCCATCTTCTCTTTATTTCTTTTCCGCTTTTCTTCTTCAAGCTTTTTCTTTTCTTCTTCAAGCTTTTTCTTTTCTTCTTCAAGCTTTTTCTTTTCGATTTCTTCAAGCTTCCTAGCTTCTTCAAGCTTCCTAGCTTCTTCAAGCTTCCTAGCTTCTTCTAGTTTCCTAGCTTCTTCTAGTTTCCTAGCTTCTTCTAGTTTCCTAGCTTCTTCTAGTTTCCTAGCTTCTTCTAGTTTCCTAGCTTCTTCTAGCTTTTTCTTTTCGATTTCTTCAAGCTTCCTAGCTTCTTCAAGACGCTTAGCTTCTTCAAGACGCTTAGCTTCTTCAAGCTTCTTCTTTTCTTCTGCTTCAAGACGCTTAGCTTCTTCAAGTTTCTTCTTTTCAGCTTCAAGTTTCTTTTTAGTTTCTTTCTTTCTTTTAGAAGATTCTTCTTCTTCGAGTAGCCTAGCAGCTTCGGCTGCTGCTATTTTTTCTTCTTCAATTAATTTTTTTGCTTTTTCTTCGGCAGCAGCTTTTTCGTTATTAATCTTTATCCGTTCAAAGACTTGTTTATAAACACTATCAACATCAAATTTACAAATGTCATATTCAACACTATTACCACAAACGGCAATAGGAAGCTTGTTTTTCTTTCGTTTCATTGTTTCAAGATAAAATAGCTTCCCAAAGATATCATAGTTTGAAGGTTCGCAAACAATAATAAAATTATTTACGTTTTTATCAACATTGTCATAGTTTAACATTTCCCATACATAATGAGTATAAACATAAATTGTTAAAGTTTTGATAATGTTTAAGAAATATTCACAATTGACATAAACTTTCTGGGCTGAATCTTTAGGACTTAGCTTACTTAAAGCTTCATTTGTGGAATGAATTTCTTCTATCGAATCTTCAGATTTCTCTTCACATTGATAGAAGAGTTTTTCACTTAATTCCACAATTTCTTGATAAATCTCATAAACTCCTACAAGGTCGTGTAGAGCCTTGTAGGCTTCAGTTTTCCAAATATACAAATCCGCTTCAATACGGGGTTGCTTTAGTTTCTGAACACAATGAGAGATTTGAAGTACCTCCAAATTATCAATCATATCAAGTAATAACGCTTGAAGGATTGGAATGTTTCCTTGGTATGATAAGGTAAAATCATAAGCATCCTTGAAAAATTTATATTTCTTCAAAAGATTAAAACTATTATCTACCGAATCATCATTAATCATAATTCCAGTCAAAAATTTAGTTACAAGCTTTAGATTAAAGCACATTGATTGCATTCGATAAGGTAAGCAATTAATTAATAGAAAGTCTTTGACTATTAGTTTAATCATTTCGTCGTACGAATAAGGACAAATTATGATTAGTTCAGATTTTTGCTTTTCATTGAAAGCTTGATTAATATAATCGTTAAGAGTATTTATACCAAAGCTGGTATTTGTTAATGATACAAGATGCATCATTTTTGTTTGATTTATAACTTCAAAAACTTGTTTAAGATTTTTTAAAAATTTCATTTTTAAAAAATATTTGGTGTAAGTAGGATTTTCTACTTACACCAAAATAGGATTTTCTACTTACACCAAAATAGGATTTTCTACTTACACCAAAATAGGATTTTCTACTTACACCAAAATAGGATTTTCTACTTACACTTTGACATAATCACTTTAAGACTCTTGGGTCCAATTAGGTCTTTATCTACTAGCATAGATTTTCCACCAGTAGTCGCCGAAGCAAGTCGGGCATAGGACCAAGACTCTATGCCACCTCGTCCATAGCGATTTGGACGACTTCCTGAAGCATAAGCTGCTCGGCCTTTTGCTAAAATTCCATTTACATCTGTATCGGGGAAAAGTTTCTTAACTTTGGGTAAATCCGTAACTTTAAAACCATAACATTTCTCGAACTTAACAGCGTGACTACTACGACGATATGTTTCTTTAGAACCGAAGGTTCTGAAACTTTCACGACTACGACCTACTACTTTCCCTGTTTTTCTATAAATATTTTTGGTACGTTCAATTTCTTTTTTATAAGCAATACGTTCTTTTGGACTTAATCCGCGACTATATCTTAATGGTAATCCCGTTAGTTTATCGTGATGTACTCGCTTAATTTTAACGTTTGTCAATTTTCCTCTCTTAGAATCATAGGTATAATTCTTTGAATTGGAAGAATTGGAAGAATTATGTTGCCTACAATATTCTTTATCAAAACATTTTCGACTACAACGTTTTCCTTCTTTAGTTTTCCCTTTACATTGTTTCAACATTTTATATAAAATGCTTATTTTATATAAGTATATAATTATATAAAATATTTAACAACGTTTAGGGATTTTGGAAACAAATTTAGGACTCTTGGACCGAGACTTGGACCTCTTAGGAATACATTTCTTTACCTTTGTGATTGGAATAGTTATTTTCTTTGAAGCCTTAGGACTCTTGGACCGAGACTTAGACTTCTTAGGACTCTTGGACCGAGACTTGGACTTCTTAGGACTCTTGGACCGAGACTTAGACTTCTTAGATTTTTTTACTTTAACTACTTTATAGTCTTTATCTTGGAAAATAAACTCATTGACTGGTTTAGTCTTAATAATTTTATTTTTCATTGGTTTATCGAATCCAATATCTTCAAATTGACTAAATCCATTAATTTCTTTATAAATTTTAAAATAAAGACGTTGATATTCTTCTTTGTAAATTTTATAGTTCCGTAGTTTTACCTCTTTCTCAGCAGGGCTATAAAAGACATCATTTTTGATTAAAAAATCATATTCTTCGATTTTAGACTTGTAATAGTCTTTTAATTTTTTAGCCAAACTAAGGTCGTAACTATCCATTTTTAAAAATTCTTTAAAAACTAATTTTTAAAATTTCTTTAATCTTTAAGTTTAGAAATTTTCATATTCTTCACCTTTTCATACGAAGGAATCTTATTTTTATAATAATACCAACTTAGGTACCAGTCAGTATTTAATTGTATATCAATAATATTTTTTAAATCGCGGTTAATTAATCTTATACCTTCATCCCAATAATTTGTTTTGATTAAATATTTAATTAATTTTTCTACATTATAATTTTTAGAGAAAACTATGGGTTCAAGTCCTTCGGTTTTGCGAAATTTATTTTCCAATATAAATAGTTTTCGTAATTCTTTGACTGTATCTTCTTCTAGTTCTTCTTCGATATCGACTCCATCAATTACATCTTCAATCATTTCCATATAAAGTTTAAACCCCTCGTATGATTTTGAGTCATCGATATTTAAAGTATCCTTCTTTCGAATAAACCCGTATTTAGAATAAGTAGTTTCTCTTTTGGAAAAGAATTTGAGCCATGACAACGGCTTTCCATCATTAACCGTGGCCATATCATATAAATATACTTTTCCATTTTTATTTAAAACCTCAGCTAATTTAACTGAAAACATTACAAGTAAATCTAAAGCTCCTTTTTCTTTTAATGCAGGTTTTAAGCAAACTCCGCGGTCTTTCATACTAGAACTTCCAAGCTTCTTTGCTTGTAACTTTCCAAGATAAAATTCTTCTTTGACAAAGTTATACTCTAACATAATACAAGAAACTTCATCTCCGTAATAACTAAAATCAATATGAATTTTATTTCCACGAACTCTAACTCTTCCTCTAATTGTATAGGAGGTATCTTTATAATCAAATTCTATTTGAATATGCCCATCTTCATAAAAATATTTATCCATTTTATATATAAAATATTATATATAAAGATTTTAAAGAAAAATCTTTAGTATTTTTCTCGAAAATATATAGATTTTTCTTTAAAATGTTATAGATTTTTCTTATATTTATTTACATAAGATTCAACCTCTTCTTTGGATTTATCCTTGTAAATAAGGGTAATAGTTAGAGTATATACATCATCATCGAAAACAACATTCTCAACTTGAATGTATTCAGGCATCTCTTCTTCTTTGTAATACTTATGGAAAAAGTTATCAATCCACCAATCGTTAGAAATAACGTTTTCAATGTTATACTTTGAAGAAGAAGGAAGTTCAATCATTAAAGTGTATTTAGATTCAGAAAGAGTCTCTTCATCAGAAGAAGAATCAGACTCAGACTCAGAAGAAGAATCAGAATTTGCTCCTTCAGAGCTTTCTATTTTTAATGGTTTAAATTCACGAGCAATCTTTAGCCCTTCCTCGTGATGCTTTAGAAACTTCACCATTTCTGGTTTCTTAGTTCCTTTAGAAAAAGTAACCCCATATTTAAGGGCATACTTTTTTAGTTCTTCAACAGTCATATTCTCGACTTTCTTCCTCATTTTTATAATTTCTATAAAAGTTTTTATAGAAATTTAAAATTTTTATAGAAATTTTAAATTTCTATAAATCAAAATACTTTAATCCGAAAAATTGAAATTTAAAATAACTTTCCAAACTTATTTTAAATTTGTGATGTCTTCAACAACCGATTCTAAAGATGAACGTTATGTTCGTACCGAACGCTCGGCTAATGACTATCAAGACTTAACCGACACCGAACACCTTTATAAGATTCCTGATATGTATATTGGTTCTATTGAACCTGAAGAACGGGAAGAATTTTTAATGAGTATTATTGATAATAACGCTTCGGCTTCTTCGGAGCTTGAAGAAGCCGAAGATGAAGACACCGAAGGTGTTGAAAGTGTTTCTAAATCTGAAAGTTCTGAAAAAAGCGTAAAAGAACCTTATAGTTTCTCGATTCAAAAGGGAACTACAACATTATCTCGTGGTATTGAACGTCTTTTCTTAGAAATTATTTCAAATGCTGGCGATAACGCTGACGCTTCTCGTCGTGCTAAAGTTGACCCTGGTTCTATTGATGTAGTTATGAAAGATGGATGGATTAAAATTCGAAATGGCGGTGTTCCTGTCCCAGTAGAACCCCATCCTTCTTATCCTGAAAAAATGGTCCCAGATATTATTTTTGGAAAACTCCGTTCTTCATCAAACTATGATACAAAGGTAATTCGTATGGGATGTGGTCGTAACGGCCTGGGGTCCAAATGTACAAATATTTTCTCGAAGGTCTTCATAGTAAAAATTGGAGACCCTAAAAATAAACTCTGTTACACTGGTACTTGGCAAAACAATATGAAAGAGGGACCAGTTACCCAACTTGAACCTTACAAAGAGAAACAAGGATTTGTAGAAATTGCTTGGTATCTTGATTTTGAACGTTTTGGTCTAACCGAGTATCCTCC
>JACCDX011256306.1_pt1 | contig 11726 bp, 11 predicted proteins | sample 7449681 | NCBI WGS metagenome assembly JACCDX01 (sample SAMN15323450, study PRJNA562643) | freshwater metagenome | isolation source: river surface water | place: USA:Blue River Watershed | collected 2017-08-18 | reverse complement strand
TTGCCAATCACTTCTCAATGGAAGTTGGTATGGCCTGCGGGTAAAAAGATAACGCCCATCATGGATGCCTACTTGAAATTTTTAGAAAAAGAGAAAATGAACATTGTTGACATGTATTTTCAGTCATCGTGAGGAGTAAATTGTTCCATTCATGATTCAAATCAATTTTCCAATCGCTTGTTTTTTCTGTTGATGTAAAAGTATTCTGTTCCTTTTTTTACTTGGCTGCGGTCATTCCGAAATGCAAAAGATTCTGCATATTCCGTTGGAATGATGATCTTGCCGCGTTCGTTGCACATTCCATAGAGATTGTTCTTTTTGATTTGAATGTCACCGCTCGAATAGTCAAATATGTCATCATATTCTGCAGGCAAAATAATTTGCCCGTCAATGTTCGCCAGCCCATATTTTTGGTTGATTTTTACAATAAAAAGTGCATTGTTTATGGCTTTGCATTTTTCAAATTTTCCGGGGATTCTTGTTTTTGATAAATTTTGTATCAGAAACCAGTCTTGACCATTGGTAATGATTGGTAAAACCTTTGTGCTTGGCAACGATTGATTTTTGACAACCTTGTTATTGTTCAAGAGACTAAACTCATAATCAGAAAATGTTTCATTCAACAATTGATGTAATTCAATGTGATACAATTGGTGTTGTAGAGGATGTTCTTTACAAGAGTCTTGGGTAAGAACGAGATAGGGCCAATTTTCATCGTATGAATCAAAATTTCCTTCGAGAAATCGTTTTTCTCGAGGTAAATAAATGCTCATTCGGTCATTCTCATGTTTTACAACACCGCAAGTTCCGCTATCGCCATAGCATAAAATATTGCTGTAAAGAGGTTTTAAATTTTCTCCTTGCAAATCAATCAATCCCCAACTTGAATCTAATTTCGCACGGAATAAATCTTTTGATATGAGCGCGTACTCATTGTAAATTTCGGGAGTTATTTGTTTGCCTGTAATTCTATCAGCAAATCCATATCGGCGTTTGCCATTGGGCAAAACTTTTGTTGTGGTAAAAAGTCGATGTCCCCCACAAAAACCGATTGAAATTTGATGGTGCCCCGCATCCGTTAACAATTTTCCACGGCTGTTATACAGGTAAAAAAAGTTGTCTTTTTCTGCCAAAAAATAAGTTTCATCGTTCACATTTTCGATGATCAAGAGTTCGATTTTTTGATAATTTGTGGGGACAATGGTTTTGCCATCGATGTCGGTTATTCCCTGAAGGCTATCTTTTTGAACTTGAATAAAAGATCTTTTGGTTGCTTCGTCGAAAATTACGTTTACAGAACTGTAAATGGGAGGAAGAATTTGTAAGCCATTGATGTTGTAAACTCCTTGAATATAACGGTCGGTGCTATCGGCAATAAAACCATGTATCATGAAAATGTGATTGTCGTACCACATTGTTTCAATTCCTGAATATATTTCAGGTACAATGCATTTTCCATCCCGATTATACATACCAAAAAGGTACTTTCCCTGTGAAACTTCACGAGAGACCTGAAAGAATGGATTTTTTTCGATGGTTTCCGTATTGATTTCTGAAAAACGAACTGGGAGTATGTTTTCGCCGTTAAAATTATAGCATCCATAAAATGTTTTATCGAGGGAATCAAAGCCAACAATCGCATATTTTTTCTCTTTATCGATAGAAATGTAAGAATATGTTCTGTTATCAACTGGTTTTTTCTTGTAAAGCAGTCTCGTCTTTTCTTTGTTTGTAGACAGTTGAGCAACAACATGCACCATAAATAAAACAGTGAACACCAAAAGGGAGGTAAATTTTTTCATTGGAGCTGATTCAATGAACGAAAATAAACTCCGTTTTAATGTGTTGCGTACTTAATTTTTGGTATGTTTCTCAAAAATGATCCCCACCATCTTTGGGGTCGTTGTTTTTACACAACTCAATTTCATATTTCTGCACTTCACGCATATCGGTAAAAGGCAAATTATTGAAAATAGTTGCCTAAACCTGCATGGGAATAAAAAATCTGCAAATTTTAGTTTTCAGATTTCTGGTGTTTTTTTTGATTTTGAGGGACAGTCTATCGGGTGTAAACAATTAACTCATAGCGGTATGGGGTTCCGCCAGGACTTGAAACAGCTGTGATTTTTTCACTGACAAATCCGTCTGATTCAATTTTGTAAGTGTAATTGTACTCGTAATTCGGTTCTACTGATTTTTCGGGTAAGTTCTCACTTTTTTCGCCGTCATTCCAAAAATTTCCTGTATTGATGGTGTTCTTTTTGTTGCCGTAGGTGTGGGTCATGATTAAAAAGCGACCCATAAGTCCATTAATCAGGTACTCATGAGTTAAATTATTTCCGTTCCATTCAAAGACAGATCCGCGCATTGTATCATCAATGTATGAGTATTTTAGTTTAGAATTATTGTCGTAAATATATAATCTTACCCAACGTGAGGAAGGGTTTGTGACTTCTATGGAGCTGTCGTAAACAACATGATTCAAGTTGTTTGTCGTGAGAAATGATTTCATGACATGCGTTTTGGTGCCCTTAGAGTTGATGTAGTCATTTTCCAATATGATTTTACCATTGTATGCATAATCTTTTTCAAGGGAACTCATTAAAGTTCCACTTTGATAAAGATATCGAGTGAGAGATGTAACCTGACCTTGGCTGTTGTATTTAAAATCAACTTTTTCCGAAATTTCCAATTCTGATAAAGTATTTCCTTTGAAAATGGTGTACTCTTTCACCAAGAAAGGATTTGAAGATGACTGATTATTGGTTGAGTTATCATCTTTTGTGCAGCCCGACAAAGCAAACAGGAGCAATAAAATTCCATTGGATAAGATTAATTTTTTGAAAGACATGACACAAAAATATGTATTTTGGGTGTACGTTTCATTCTGTAAATTAAGGGATACCCGTAATGGGCAAAATAGATTTACGGGAAAGCCGTAAAGAATCTTTGATGATTAGAATTTAATCCAATCGCCGTTTACCAAAATATATCCCATGACTTCGATATATTCTTGGTTGTCAATGATTACAGTGTTTAGCATGATGTTGTTGTTTGTTACAAAGAAGAACAAATAATATGATTTAATGTTTACAGAAACATTATGGTTTTGTGTAGTTTGGTTGAAATAATTGGAAAAATGTAACGCATTTGTAAAAAATGTGTTACGTATCTAAAAATTAAACTTCAGTTAACAAAGAGAAAATTTAGTTGGAATAAATTAGCCGAGTGGTTCTGACTCCAAAAAATATCCCTCAAAAATGTCATTCTATCAAGGTTTAAAATTAATTTTTCATACATCGGTAAGTAAAAATTCTCAATTGGGAATCGAACATGAATTGGCTCTTGCCGGGAAGAAAATTCCTTGTTTGGTGCACATCCCTCAAAGTGCTGAAAAGGGACTAATTATTTCATTCACTGGATTTTCCATGAGTGGGTATAAAGACAATCGGATTGCCATATTAAACAATGCATTTGTAAAATTAGGATACCGCGTAATGACTCCTAAAATTGAGTCGATCGATTCTTTGGAGATTAATCCTGAAGCAATCGTAGACATTTCACAAGTGATTGGAAAGATTTCAGCGGATGAATCTTTAAATCCGAATAAATTTCGTCCCGCAGTTTTGGCTCCGTCATTCACTGCGGGTATGGTTTCATTGGCCATCGCAGAAATGCCTCATCATTCGGTTTCTTCGCTCTGTTTAATTGGAACTTTTTGTGATTTTGAATCTACCATTGAATTTGCGCTTACCAATGAAGAGAATACGGATGATTACGGTATGCACATTTTGATGAAAAATTTTCTGCATCACGAAATTGGTCGAAACGAGAGCATGGAAAAAATCATTCAAACCGCGCTCGAAGACAATGGATTGAAAAGAAAATCACCGTTGTTACCCATTGTTCTTTCTGCCACTGAAACTGAAGTTTTAGATCTTTACCATCAATTAAGATACAATACCGAATTCAGGAGAAAAACAATCATGGGCTCATGGCAAAAAATCCCCAATTTTGAGCGGTGGAAGCACAGCTTGGATTTATCGAAACATGCCCATAAAATTACATGTCCTATAACATTGATACATGGGAAATCGGATGTTGTGATTCCATCTACAGAATCTGTTTTGTTACATTCCCTTTTGGTGCACCACAATCCAAACACTCACCTAGAATTGTCTGAATTGTTAGATCATGGTGATTTGAAAGTGGGCTTTGGTATCTTTAAATCGGTCGGAAATTTAGCAAAGGCTTTTGGCAACTTTTTGAAATACGTGAAATAGCTGACCGCGAATGATCGGGATTTCTCAGTTTTTGTCTATTTATAGAAATAAAAGAGTATTTTTGTCTTTTCTTTAATCAACTTTTATGCTCCCTACCATCAACAGACTGTTCAATCGATTGCATTTTGAGAAATCTGTCTTGTTTTTGATTTTGTTTTTTGGTTACAACATTGCTTTCTGTCAAATCGGCATTGGCACTTCTACTCCCAATGCCTCGTCATTGCTAGATGTTTCATCGACAACAAAAGGATTTCTGTATCCGCGCATGACAAACACACAAATGTTGGCCATCACTTCACCGGATAATGGATTGATGGTTTTTAACACAGATGCAGGATCTCTCTATGTTTACAATGGGACTTCTTGGTGTTCAAAGGAAAACAAAGTTTCCAAGTTTGTGAATACAAGTACTCCAGTTCAATTAGACAATATCAGGGTTCAGATGCCGGTTTCATCTGGGTTCAATTCCATTCAATTGGCCACTGTTTCTGGTTCAATTTCAATGTCGGGAACTCAAGAAATTCTGTATCGAACTTCTGCAACTGCTACCGGCGGTTCTGCTGCAACTTACGACACTTATATCCGTCAATCGACTACTTTAACAACTTCATTTATTAATTTTTGGCCCAGTCTAGACCTTGGTTTTCATGGATCAACACAAATATTGAATATTCAGGACGAAACCAATGGTAGGGCTTATCACATCATTTTCACTGTTGGAGGGGGTTACAACAATAACTTTATTTCTATTAAACGATTAAATTGATGAGGACGATTTTTTATTTATTAGGGATATTTTTCTTGTGTTTTTGTCCCTCAATAACTGTAGGACAAATTGGAATTGGAACCTCAACACCGAGTGCGACAGCTGCATTGGATGTTGTGTCTACTTCAAAAGGGGTGTTGGTTCCGCGAATGACAAACGCTCAAATGCTGAATATTGGCAGTCCAGTAGATGGTCTTCAGGTTTTCAATACCACCTACAATTGCATTTACACCTATAGCGGCAATATCTGGAACAGCGAAAAGAAATTTATCAGCAGAATGGTCGATAAGGGAGATACGGTAACATTGGGTAATTTGATGGTTAAATTGCCTGTTTCAGGGAATTCCAGCGGCCAACTTGCGTTTAAATCGGGCACTGTTTATGTTACAGGAGTCTGTTTGTACACCAATACATCGTTGAGTTTAGGTACCTCGGGCACATCGAATTTCGGGGGGTATATGCGTCAGTCGGAAGCGTTTAATGCTACGTTTTCATACTTTCAAAGTGGCTTGAATTTTAATTCAAGAGGGAATATTCAGCAGATTTGGTTCACCGATGAAACAAATCTCAAGTTTTACAAGGTAAACATCGTTGCTGGACCAGCCAGTACCGCTCAAACAACAATTGAAATTGAGGAGTTTAATTAAACCATGAAGTACACGATCGTTTATTTTTGGTGTTTTTTGTTTCATTCAGCGATTGGATTTGGACAAATTGCCATAGGAACCACTTCGCCGGCAGCGGCTTCGAGGCTGGAGGTAAGTTCCACCACAAAAGGAGTTTTGTTTCCAAGGGTATCTAATGCGCAGATGCTTGCAATCAGCAGTCCTGTTCAAGGATTGCAAGTGTACAATACGAGTTCAAATTGCATGTATTATTATGATGGTCAACAGTGGATGAGTACATTAAATTCAATTTCCAAGCTCGTTTCGGCAGGTGATGTTGTTCAATTGGATAATTTGATGGTAAGGTTCTCAACCTCGGGAAACAGATCATTACAAATCGCAACAGTTTCTGGCAGTATCACTGTTTCTGGTTCCACATTCAATCTATTTGCAACCTCTAATGTAGGATCAACGGGTGGAGCAGGTTCAGAGACAGGAATTGGATTTTCGTCCACCACTGTAGGAACATCGTGGATGTATGTTCAAAGTATAGCCCATTTTCTGTATTACGGCAGTGTGCAACGGTTTTTTCTAAATGATCAAACGAACAACAAATGTTACAGGGTTACGTGTATCATCGGCAATGGATATTCCAACAATACCATTGAAATAGAGAGGGTTTATTAGTGTTCCGATTATTGTCATATTGAAAAATAGATTCAATACCAAGTTTTAGGTATTTTGAAAATTTAACATTTACAAATACTTAAAAATTATTATTCTTGAGGGATGAAGAAATATTTTACCAAAAATATTCATTTTTTTGGTCTGACACTGATTTTTTTCCTGAATTTCACCAAATTATATGCGCAACTATATGTAGGGATGCCCTATAAAGGTGGAATTATTGCATATTTGAATGATGACAGCACCTCAGGTTTGATTCTCCAAAAAAATGATATTTCATTGAGTTCAATGGATTGGTGGAAAGCAACAGCTGCTTGTGAGAACTTAAAAGACAGTGGCTTTACCGATTGGAGATTACCGACTTACAATGAATGGCAGAAAATTAGTTTTGAAGTGTCTATTGATGGTGTTTTTGAAACTGAATGGGGAAGAAATTATTGGACTCAACCTGTATCAGAAGAAGTGTGGGGAGGTAAAATCAAATTTGAAGATGAATGGGTAGAATTATTTCAATGGAATGGTGATAGATGGTCACTATCGAAATCAACAATAGAGGCACCCATAAAAACGAATGGAAAGACTGTTTATACTACTTCGGAAGGCCTTGAGAGTTTGAAACGAATTTCGGTACGTTGCTTACGTAAATTTTAGTTCAATAATTTATTATTTACCTAAAAATAGAGAATTGGAAATGAAACGAATATTTATTGTCATAGCGATTATGATAACATCATATTTTCTGCAATTTTGTACTGAAAATAAACCACCCTCAGTTGGCTCTTTTTATCAAGGTGGTATTGTATTAAGCTACAATGACTCAACTCATTGTGGATTGGTAATCTCGGCTTCTGATTTAAATTCTAATTTGACTTGGTTAGAGGGCAAAATGGTATGTGATACAATAAAAATATTGGGTTTTGATGATTGGAGAATGCCATCTAAAGAGGAATTATTACTTTGTTATAAAGTACTAAAAATGAATAAAAATACTCAATTTTTAAAAACGCCTTATTGGGCGAGTCAGGAAGGGAAACCCGGTTATTTCGCTTGGTTTGTTGATTTTTCAAACGGAAGTGCATATGAAAGTAATGAAAATAATGTTGCACAAATCAGAGCAATCAGGAATTTTAGATTATGAAAAAGTCATTCAAAATCGCAATTAATGTACTTTTAACATTGATTGTTTCAAGTGATTTATTATCACAGAATAATTTGATAACCCCAAGAGCTGCAATTTTTCAAAAGTATTTTACCCTGGGTTCAGATGCAAGTAAATATGTTGTTTTGGGCAAACACAATGGAACAATTGTATCTATAAAAACTTCAAAGTTTTATATAAAATCACTCGAAGGTAAAATTGTTCGAGGGGCTTACTTTGCCGAAGGAATATTTCCTGCTATCATCACTAAACAATTATTTGATGCTCATGGTCGTCAAATTGAATATTTGAAATTGGATAGTTTGGATAACCTAATTAAAGGTGATTATTTTTACTATGATTCTCGAGGAAATTTGAAAAAACGACGGACGTTCACTAAATATGAATTTGGTTGGGAAGGAAAGAAATTGATTAATCAAGATGAAAGTACCATTTATTTTTATAATGACGCGGGTGTTTTATATGAACTAAATGAATTGGATATTGACGGACATGTTGTATGTAAAAAAGAGTTTCAATACAATGATGAATTTGAACTTATTGATGATGTTACACTCTGCTTAAGAGACAATGACAACCCCAAAATTAGAATGAAACGCATTTTCAAACAAACAGGTAGTAATCATTTTACATTAAAAAATATCAAAGATGGTTACATTATTAAACAAAAATATAGTTTTGATTTGGACAGAGATCCAGATTGGGATACAATTACAATTCCGGATAGCAGTTTACATCATGAGGCATTATTCAGGGAATTGGTTGTAGATACAGTCTCAAATTTAATAACTGAAACGTATTTTGAACCAGATGGTGAAATTGCATTTAAAACAAAAATAGATAGTTTGGGTAGGGGGATTTGGAATCAGGTTAATACAAGTGTACATATGAAATCGTATGAATTTTATAATACAAGCTATAATGACCATAATGATGAAATAAAATTAACTTACTTAGATAAAGACGGCAAACCTCTTAATTTTGGAGTGAAAACGTTTGACTATAAGTATGATGAAAATGGCAATTGGATTACCAAAACTGAGAGAGTAGACAATGTGCCAACTTATCTGTATATAAGGGAAATTCAATATGCGAAATAAAATAAAATCCATAGTTTTCCTTATTCTTTTATGTGTGAAATTTCAGATTGCCTATTCACAGAAAAATTTAATCGGATTCACTTTTTTAGATAAAAATTTGAATAAAGGGAGTTGCAAATTTTGTTTCGACAGAGACCCGCTGTCAGAAAAACAAATTAAATCTTTCGAAAAAAACTCGCCCATTAAGTCTGTTGATGAATTCACAATAAACGATAAGGATTTGTATTTCAATTATATTGATTCCACTTTACAAGATCATAAATTGACGCCATTGGCTATAGGTTATTTAAAATTTCAAAAAATTGGAATGTTAAGCATTTTTGTCAATTTTAATGATTCGGCAATTTTTAACCAGTTAAAACAAAAAGACGAAACAATTCTTTTGCCTAACCCAAAATTAGCTTTAGAAATTGACTCTTTGTTTGATGAAATTTTGAGTTTAGATTTAGACATTGAGTCTCTTAATTATTTGAGGAAAACGCGTATGGAATGCTTTTTGAAAATTGGATTAATCTCAATGTTTGAGCGTTTTTCTCCAAATTTTGCGGTAAATAAGGATACTGCCTCAATTGACGACATAAATTATAGAAATATGGCCTCCAAATATTTGTATGATGAACAATTGACAAATTATATCCCTTTTCGGGATTTTGTGGGTCTGAATACAGGATTTTCAGGTTATTATGGGAAGTATTGGATGCTAGGATTTGATTTTTCATTGGAATATGCAACTGATAGAAATCCTTTCAAGAATTTTGCGCGGGTCGATTTAGTTGGATTTAATTATCACTTTAATTCAAATGAAAAACGAAAAGAATTTTTGTTTAATTTCATGAATTTTAAACAAATTGGTTTTGTTACCGTAAATATTTTTCAATTTGGATTTCAGAGTGGATATGATGCAAATTGGTATTGGTCATACCGACCTCAACTTGGATATGCCTTGGGGCCGCTTCAAGTTGGATATGCTTACAATTTTACATTCAAAAAAGAATTAAGATCTATAATGCCAACGCATCTATTTACCGTTAATTTATCATATCCAATCATTCGATTGGGGAGATATTATTAATTTTTTAAGAAATTAATTTTTGGTTTTATATCCCGGAAAAACACCGAAATAATCATTCCATATAAAAATTTTGGGTTTGTTAGTTTCATCTACCGGTTTAAACCATTGGGTCATGTAATACTAACAAAGAGGAATTGAAATCAAAAAACTCATTATTCTTTTCTCCCGTGTCACTGGTTTGGTATTCATTTTTTTGCTTGTTTTCAAATTTGCGTTAAATATTTCAAAATCCAAATTAATTACCAACTTGAAGCTGAAAATCTTAAAAGTTTAAATTTAAGTGAAGCGACATATTTAACAGAAGAGGTGGTGTATTCAGTAAATGATTACATACAGTGAATAAATGGGTATACAATTCAAGTTTCTATGAAAAAGTTCTTGGCTCTGCTGATGCTACTCGATTTTGAATAGTGCGATTCTAATTCGGAAGCACTCAATCTCGATGCCTAAGCCGGCCGAGTGGCCGACTACTAAAGCTGTTGATTTTAAGCTCGCTACTTTGGTGACTTTCTCCCAGTTTTTTCAGGAGAAAGGATTCGCCTTAAAAATTTATGGATGCTAGAATATCATATGACTTTTAGTTAGACATATTTTTTTGCTGCATTGAATTTAATCTGAGGTAATTCAAAAATCAGAGTTGCATTTTTTGTAAAATTATTGAATATACCATGTTTTTGGTATTGTACGTTTCTTCGTACATAAATATTTTTGACTAAAAATAATATGAAATTAAATAAATTAATTGCATTTTTTGTTGTATTTTGTTTTATCAGTAATGCTTTACCTTCAAACATCCTAAAATCAATGAATAGTCATTTTGGATTTATTGAAAACAAAGGGCAATACAGCAATTTAGATGGTAATTTAGCCTCTGATGTTTTATTTGTTTTAGAAAACTCCGGAACAAGAATTATTCTCACAAAATCAGGATTTAGTTATGAATGGATTCAGAAAAAAGTTAATTTAACCTGCAGTGGTTTTGGTGAAAATCAATTTCCCACAAATCGAAATGAATCGGAAATAATATCATATAAAGTTGATGTTAAATTGATTGGTTCTTCTATAACGAATAACATTATAGGTGCCGAAAAAAATAAAGATTATATCAACTATTACAATATTCTTAGTAATCCTGAGGGAATTCTTGGAGTTTCTAACTACAACAAAGTAATTTACAAGGATGTTTATCCCAATATTGATTTGATATTTTACACTAAATTGGATGGTGAATTTAAGTATGATTTTATTATTCACCCTGGTGGGAACCCCAATCATATAGTCATGCAATATGAAGGCTCAACATCTTTGAAAATTTTAAATAATGGAAATTTAAAGATATCTTCTCCATTCGGGGAAGTGGAAGAGGACGCACCGATATGTTTTCAACCGAATAAAAAAATCAATTCTAAATTTATATTGAATGGAAATCAGTTGAAATTTAATTTAGATAAATACGATAAAAATTGTGATTTGACTATTGATCCAACCGTCAGAATTTGGGGAACTTATTATTACGGTTTTGATTTCGGAAATGAGTTTTCATCATTGATAACATCAGATTCAACTGGTAATATTTATTTGGCTGGGAATACATTAGGATTTAATTCGCTATCATATAATGGTCATCAAAATAGTTTTGCCGGTAAAACGGATGCTTTTATTGTTAAATTCGATTCGCTCGGAAATCGAAAATGGGCAACTTATTACGGAGGTTCAGGTGATGAAAGTTCATCTCATTTATTATATGATAATAAAAGTTCAATTTATTTAATTGGGATGACATCTTCAACTTCAAATATTGCTTACAATGGATATCAAAATTCTTTAAGTTCAACAAATAATTTGTTTATTACAAAAATTAATGAAACAGGGATTAGAACTTGGGCTACATATTTGCCATCCCATACGGCGTATTCTGTCTCAGTTGATCCATCAAATAATTTGTATATCTCTGCTAATAATGAAGTATTTAAGTTTAGTCCTACTGGTAAGTTTTTCTCTAACTTTAAGTTTCCAACTTCTCCAGGAGGAATACTCCAAATAGACAAAAAATT
>JACCDX010790887.1_pt1 | contig 11726 bp, 9 predicted proteins | sample 7449681 | NCBI WGS metagenome assembly JACCDX01 (sample SAMN15323450, study PRJNA562643) | freshwater metagenome | isolation source: river surface water | place: USA:Blue River Watershed | collected 2017-08-18 | reverse complement strand
TGCCTCAATAACTTCATTAAGAGTTAAACCTTTTTCAGTAAATAACTCTGGGGCACCTCTAACCTCGGCGTAAACCACACCATCACGGGCTAAATCAATTGCACACTCCCTGGCAACTTGAACAATTGCTTCTTTGCTTTGCATAACAGCGATTGTGTGAGAAAAAGTTTCCAGATATCTAACTAATGAGTGCGAATTGCATGATTCTTCAAACCATTGGGCTAATTTAATTGGATCCTGGGTTGGTAATTTGTCATAACCGATTTTTTGAGCCAACTCAATAATAGTTTCTGGCCGCAATCCACCATCCAAATGATCATGCAAAAGCGCTTTTGGTAAACGCTTAATCTGATCTGGAGTTGGAGTATTTGTTAGCGACACTTATCCCTCAATTCTTTCGATTACCAATGGTAATCGGTTTATTGGTGCATCTTTACTACCAATTGAATATCCACCCTCAAGCGCCTCAACTGCTCGAGTAAATCTTGCTGCTTCATCTGTGTGAAGTGTTAACAAGGTTTGTCCCTCAGATACTAAGTCACCAGGCTTAGCGTGCATTTCAATGCCTGAACCAAGTTGCAAAGTTTCACCTTGTTTTTGTCTGCCGGCACCAAGTCGCCAAGCTGCAACTCCAACCTTCATCGCATCCAAAGTTAATAGCTTTCCAGATGATGAGGCTTTGATTTCCATTTTTTCTTTTGCAGTTGGCAGAGGTGCATCGTTATCTCCACCTTGAGCTTTGATCATTTTGCGCCAAACATCCATTGCCATTCCATTTTGCAATGCGGTTTCCGGGTCTACCTTTGGTTTAATTCCAGCTGCATCAAGCATCTCATTTGCAAGTATTACCGTAAGTTCGACAACATCACTTGGCCCGCCACCTGACAATACCTCTAGGGTTTCCCTAATTTCTAAAGCATTTCCAGCTGTTTTTCCAAGAGGTACATCCATCGCAGTTACAAGTGCTCTAGTTACAACCCCTGCGCGTTTTCCTAAATCAACCATCGTTCTAGCCAAAAGAGCTGCATTTTTTGGATCGCTCATAAAAGCACCAGAGCCTGTCTTAACATCTAAAACTAGAGCACCCGTGCCCTCTGCAATCTTTTTACTCATAATCGATGAAGCTATCAAAGGTATCGCTTCTACAGTTCCTGTTACATCACGTAATGCATAAAGCTTTTTATCAGCTGGTGCCAGTCCAGCACCTGCTGCACAAATTACCGCACCGCACTCTTGTAAAACTTTTAACATTTGGTCATTTGAAAGATTAGCTTTCCAGCCCTTTATAGATTCTAATTTATCTAATGTTCCGCCAGTGTGACCAAGTCCCCTGCCAGATAACTGAGGTACAGCAGCACCACATGCTGCAACAAGTGGGGCCAGCGGTAATGTGATTTTGTCGCCAACTCCCCCAGTTGAATGCTTATCAACTGTTGGGCGGTCTAACATTTTCCAATTCATTCTCTCGCCACTTGAAATCATCGCATCGGTCCATCTAGAAATTTCACGGTTGTTCATTCCATTTAACAAAATTGCCATCAAAAGTGCTGACATTTGTTCATCTGCAATTACGCCCCTGGTATAGGCATCAACAGTCCAGTCAATCTGATCATCACTTAATTCAAACTTGTCACGCTTTGCTGAGATTATCTCTACTGCTGCATACCGTTCATTCATTTAAGATCCTCAGGGCCAAATCCCCACGGAAGTAAATATGACAAAGGTTTTGGTCCTTCTGGTGTCATGAATAGCATTTCATTTCCACCATGTTCAAAAAGTAATTGCCGGCAACGACCACACGGTGAAAGATATTCACCATTGCCATCAACGCAAACAACTGCAACTAATCTTCCGCCTCCGGAAGCAGTTAAACTTGAAATTAATCCACATTCAGCACAAAGGCCAACACCATAACTTGCATTCTCACTATTGCAACCAACAACTACGCGACCATCTGAAACTAAACCAGCTACCCCTACTTTAAAATTAGAGTAAGGCGCATAAGCTTTCACCATTACATCTTTTGCAGCCTGGTGAAGTTGGGCCCAATCAATATCCATGGGCTAATTCTCCTACGAAAACCTATTACTTTTTACCGCGTATGTAAGGGATTCCATCGGCGGCTGGTGCACGAACACGTCCAACAACGCCAGAAACGGCAATAATTGTTGCAATATAGGGAATCATCAACATGAATTCAGAAGGGATTGGAACTCCAATAATGGATAAGGTTCCTTGCAGATTATTAGCAAAACCAAAGAATAGCGCTGCAAGTATTGCTCCTCTTGGCGTCCATTTTCCAAAGATTAAGCATGCCAAAGCGATGAAGCCCGCACCTGAAGTCATGTTCTGAGAAAAGGTTCCAATAGTTCCTACAGTGAAATACGCTCCACCAGTTCCTGCAACTAAGCCTGACAAAAGTACATTTCTAAATCTTAATTTATTTACATCAATTCCGACGCTATCGGCTGCAACTGGTAACTCTCCAATTGCTCGAGTTCTTAAACCCCATCTAGTCTTAAATAATGCAATTTGAATGAAAATAACAAATGCATACATCAAATAAACAATTATAGTTTGGTTAAATAATGTCGGACCAATTATAGGTATCTTTGATAACAGCGGGATTGGAATCGTGGAGAAGCTACCGCCAATGTTCCAGGTGCTTTCGTATGGAATAAGTAAGGTTGTGTAAAAGAAATTAGTTAAACCTAAGACTAAAACATTTATTACGAATCCTAGAATAACTTGATCAACTTGGAATCTAATTGAGAAAAATGCCAATATCAATGAAACTAAGGCGCCAGCAATTGGTGCGGCGATAATTCCATAGAAAACGTTTTGAGTAACGCTTGCAACCACTGCAGCAGTGAAAGCTGCAAAAAGCAATTGGCCTTCAATTGCGATATTGATAACACCTGATTTCTCACAGAGTAGGCCAGCCATTGAACCAAAAATTAGTGGAACAGAGAGCATGATTGCGCCTTGCAACAAGCCAGTCACTGGAATGAATTTTCCTGCACCAGCCCAGCACATAAATGACATGATGCTGCCTAACCCAAAGATATAAACACCGAGGTTTATGCCCTTACCGCGACTAAAACTACGAAGTGAGGTCAAAACGCCAAGCAAAGTTAAAACCAAAAACATTAAGGCACCTGTCCTTGGATCAATCTTCCATTCATTAATCAATTTCCACTCATCACCTAAAATAAAGGAGAAAACTACATCCTCTGATTTATTTGAATTTAAATAGAAAATAATGAAAAATACAAACAGCATTACGGCCATTGCAATAATGCCGCGTTTTTGTCGCTTTTGCTGACTGCTCAATACATTCATTAACCGTTCCATCCTTTGGCAGCCATGGATTTATCATTTAAATTCTTCTTGATTCTGAAAATTGTTTTCATCAGGGTTGGAGCAGCAATAAATAGGACTATTAATGCTTGAATAACCTGAACAATATCGGGAGAGGTTCCAGTATTTGAAAGCAATGTTCTACTTCCGGTTTGTAAGGCGCCAAATAAAAGTGCTCCAAACAAAGTTCCAATCGGAGTTGCCTGACCAAGTAGTGCCACTGTTATGGCATCAAAACCTAAACTGCCAGCAATTCCTGCTCCGAGTGCATACTCAGTACCGATCAAGTGAATGGCCCCGCCTAACCCAGCTAAACCACCGCATATAAACATTGTTGATGTTGTAACAAACGGTACCGAAATACCCGCAGTTCTTGCAGCACTTGCATTGGAACCCACGGCACGAAACTTAAATCCAAGCGTACTTGTCTTCAATAACCAAGCGACAAATATTGTTGCAAGAATCGCAAGGATAATTCCAGAGTGAATTCTTAAATTTTCGCCAAACAATTTTGGCAATTGAGCGCTTGGATTTACTTCAGGTGCAATTGGATCTAAGCGACCTGGGCGTAAAAACAGACTTGTCTTTAATAACCAAAGAATAAACAAAGCCGCAATGTAATTGAGCATGATTGTAACGATTACTTCGTGTGCTCCAGTTTTTGCTTTTAGCACTCCAACAAGCCCACCATAAAGTCCGCCAAATAGGATTGCTACCAAAAGCACAAGAACAACATGCAAAATAGGATTCAGGCTAAAAGTAAATCCAACATAAGAAGCACCGATTGCTCCAAAAATAAACTGTCCTTGTGCGCCAATGTTAAATAGACCTGATCTAAATGCCAGAGCTACAGAAAGGCCGCAAAGTATTAATGGCGTCGCGGTAACAATAGTTTCAGAAAGTGGATAGAAGCCTCTCAAAAAACCAGAACCTCTTGCCAGATTTATATCAAAAATTGAACCTTGGAAAATTGCTAGGTATGAATTACCTATTTTTGAACCTGCAGAGGTCAGGAACTTACCCGGCGAAGAAATTTGCCCCATAATTAATGGATCTGAAATAACAATAACAATTCCGCCAATAAGGAATGCAAATATAAATGCTACAAAAGGCAGCAGGGTATTATTTCTAAAATTTTTTATTGCATTTATCATGAGGTGATTCCAGCCATCATTAGACCTAATTTTTCCCGCGGAACATTCGCATCAACTATTCCAACAATTTCTCCCTTGTAAATAACTGCAATCCTGTCAGCTAGCGCCACTACCTCATCTAATTCGCTGCTTATCAATAACACTGCTTTATTTGCTTCTCTTTCGGCCAATAATTTCTCGTACACAAACTCTATTGATCCAACATCTAATCCTCGAGTTGGCTGTGAAGCAACAACAAGCTCTACTTTTCTCGTAAGCTCTCGCGCCAGTACAACTTTTTGCTTATTTCCCCCAGAAAGTGATGAAGCGTGATCGAAAATGCTTTGAGTTCTAATATCAAACTCTTTTGTTAAAGTCATCGCGCTATTGTTTATTGAGTTTCGTGCAAGTTGCATATTCTTTGAATATTGCGGAAGTTCGTGTGTATCCAAAATTAGATTCTCGGCAATAGTGAAACTTTCGATTAATCCATCAATTTCCCGAGATTCAGGAATAAAGGCAATCCCAGCTTCTAATGAGTTCTTTACGGTTTGCCCCAAAATTTCTTTTCCGTTAACCATGATTGAGCCTGTTACATGTGGCTCAAGATTGATAATGGCTCTGGCTATTTCAGATTGACCATTTCCTTGAACGCCAGCTATAGCCAATATTTCACCGGCTCGAATTTCAAATGAAACTTGCTTAACGATATTTCTTCCAACGCCATTGAAAATATTCAAGTTATTAATGCTCAAAATAGTTTTTCCAGGCGCCTTTATAGATTTATTCGGGATTAAATCCACCTCACGCCCAACCATCATGCTGGCGAGTTCTCCCTGAGTACTAGAAGGTGAAGCCATTCCAACAACTTTTCCCAATCTAATGATTGTTATTTTGTCAGCAACCGCCTTAACCTCTCTCAATTTATGTGTAATAAATATTATTGAGGTGCCTTTTGCGCTTAAAGTTCTCATGATGTTCAAAAGCTCATCAGTTTCCTGCGGAGTTAGCACAGCAGTTGGTTCATCTAAAATCAAAACCTTTGCGTCATACATCAATGCACGAATGATTTCTACCCGTTGTTGAAGCCCAACTGGCAAATCTTCAATAATTGCATCAGGATCAATATCAAATTTGAATTCATCGGCAATTTGTTTAATTCGCTTTTTTGCTTCACTTAGCGAAAGAATTCCCTTATTGGTTTTCTCTTGACCTAAAACGATATTTTCAGCCACCGTAAAGACTGGAACAAGCATAAAATGCTGGTGGACCATTCCAATGCCGAATTTTAAAGCGTCGGCTGGTTCATTTATTTCAACTTTTTTGCCATCTACCAAGATGGAGCCAGAATCTGCGTTTACTAGCCCATAAACAATATTCATCAGCGTAGATTTTCCTGCACCATTCTCACCGAGAATTGCGTGGATTTCGCCGTTTTCAACCTTTAAATCAATTTGGTCATTAGCTAAAAGCGAACCAAATTTCTTGGTTATTTGCTTTAGCTCTAACGACACTTTCTCTCCTTTAAATAAAGCTAGGTGAGTTAGAAATCTAACTCACCTAGCTGTACTACTAAGTGACCAGCTATTTAACGATCAATTACTTGATCGTGATAATGCCAGCTCCAACATCAGCTGCTAGGTCCTTAAGTTCTGCTTGAAGTTTTGCAGGAACTTTCTTTGACCATGATGGTGTAATTACATAACCTACGCCCTTGTTTTTAAGTGTTCCAAGGTATGCCTTGTTAGTGAATTTTCCATCGTAAGCTTCTTTGATTGTTGCAAGTACGCCCTCTTTAAGGCCCTTTGTTGCAGAAACTGGAGTCACACTTGCGTACTGTGGTCCTGTTCCCATAACTGTTGCATCAACCCAAATTACGCTTGATTTCTTTGTTTTGATGCTGTTGGCTGCAGTAGTTGCTTGCATTCCACCGGCAACTGCGAAAATAAAGTCAGCACCTTGTTGTTCAAATGCAATAGATGCTGCAAGTGCTTCAGCTGTTGCTTCAAATCCGCCAAGCATCTTTCCTGTTTGAGTCTTTGGATCCCAACCAAGCAGAGTTACGTTTTTATCGTTAACTTGGTTGTAATACTTAACTCCGTATGCGTATCCATCCATCCAGATAGTAACTGGAGGAATAGGAATACCACCATAAGTAGCAACCTTTCCAGTTTTAGTCATTGCTGCAGCAAGGTAACCAACTAGGAATGCGCTCTCATCTGTAGCGTACTCAATACCCTTCAAGTTTGAAGCTGGGCCTGATGGTTGATCAACAATTGCAAAGTTGATTCCAGGATTTTTAGTTGCTGCTGCCTTCATTGCATCACCAAGTAAATATCCGATTCCAATGATCATGGTGCACTTCTTATCCACGAACTTTTGGATGTTTGGTGTGAAGTCTGCAGTTGATTTTGCAGGTAAGTATTCAATTGTTGATGCGTATCCGGCAGCCTTTGCAGCCTTTGCACCCTCATATGATGTTTGGTTAAATGATTTGTCGTTAATACCAGCGGTATCTAACGCAACACAAACCTTTTGCTTCTTCACTGCTGCATTTGCTGGTGCAACTGCAAGTGATGAGATTAATGATGCTGCAGCGATAGCTACAACAACTTTGTATGTATTTTTCAAAATCCCTCCAAAGGACTAATACCCACTAAATGATTGGGTTGATTGTGCCCTGACCCTATCGGTTTAACCTGATACGGACGGGCTGAATCTCATGAGCGGTTTATTACATTTTATTTAGAAATGGGTAAACCCTGAAGTAAGAGTTAAGAGTTATTTGTGGATAAGTTTGCTTAAATGGCTAAACCAATTGCCTCGTAAACCTTTTTTAGGGTTTCACTTGCTACTTGGTTAGCTTTTTCTCCACCAATTTTGAGAATTCTCATTAACTCCGCTGGATCTTGCATAAGTGTTGCAGTTTTTTCTCTAATTGGAGCAAGCTCAGCATTTACAACTTCAGCAACTGCGGTTTTAAAGTCGCCATACCCTTTATCTGCAAACTCATTCTCAACCTCAGTAATGCTCTTGCCTGAAAAGGCTGAATGTATGGTGAGAAGATTTGAAATTCCTGGTTTTGATTTTTCATCATATTTAATTTCTTTACCGGCATCTGTAACACTTGATTTAAATTTCTTAAGAATTACATCTGATGAATCTAGCAACTCAATTACCCCTGACATTGAAGCAGCTGATTTGCTCATTTTAGAATTAGGATCTTGAAGATCATTAATTTTGGCTAGAGCTTTAATTATCTGAGCTTGTGGAATATTAAAAACCTCTAAATATCTGTTGTTAAATCTTTGCCCTAAATCTCTGGTTAACTCAATGTGTTGGCGTTGATCCTCGCCGACTGGAACTAGATCTGCTTGATAGAGCAAAATATCTGCAGCTTGCAGGATTGGGTATGTAAACAATCCAACGTTGGTTCGATCTGCCCCACCTTTTTGTGATTTATCTTTAAATTGTGTCATTCGACCTGCTTCACCAAAACCGGTCATGCATTCAAGCACCCAGGCCAATTGATTATGCGCTGGTACATGAGATTGAATAAACAGAGTGCATTTATTTGGATCCAAGCCAATAGCAATTAATTGAGCGGCTGAAAGTAGGGTGCGCTTTTGCAGCAATTTTGGATCAGTTTCAACTGTTAGAGCGTGTAAATCTACAACACAATAAAACGCATCATTTTCTTCTTGCAATTGAGCCCACTGCTTAATCGCACCAAGGTAATTTCCTAGATGGAATGAGTCATGAGTTGGTTGAATTCCAGATAGGACTCTCTTCTTGCTCATCACTTCACATCATCTCTGGCAAGAAGTAATTGACCCACTCGTTTTCCGCTCATACTGATAATTGTAAAGCGTGCGCCGTTAATTCGAACTACATCGTTAACCTGCGCAATTCGCCCTAAATAATGCATTACAAAACCACTTAAGGTCTCATAAGGACCATCAGGTAGAGAAACACCAGTTAAGTCTTGTAAATCTTCCAATGAAATCAATCCATCTAATTCCATATCACCAGTTCGCTGCTCAAGCTTTGGCTCAGATTCATGGCCGTCATACTCATCATGAATTTCTCCAATTAAGCATTCGACTAAATTTTCAAGTGTGATAATTCCATCTGTTCCACCATATTCATCCAAAACAATTGCAATATGTTGACGCTTTCCGCGCATTTCCGTTAATGCTGGCAGAACACCTTTTGTGCCAGGCAAAAACATCACATTTCTAACAATCTCCATAATGGTAATTTGTGCATCATCTAACTTTGGATTTAGTAAATCTCTAACATGCAAAAATCCAATTACTTCATCACTGCTACCGCGCACTACCGGATATCTTGAATGGGCAAGTTCAACGGCAACTTTTCGTGCCTGAGAGATTGTAAGTGAGGCGTCGAGGAAATCCACCTCAGTGCGAGGAACCATAACCTCATGAATGAATCGGTCGCTGGTATTAAACACCTCTTCAACAATATCGCGCTCTTCTTTTGTTAAATCAGCATGGCCACTTACTAGCTCCATTAACTCAAGTTCAGAGATCTGATTTCTCTCACTTTTGGAAGTTATGCCAAATACTCTAACTATTAAATCTGTTGATTTAGATAACAGCCAAATAATCGGGCGAAAAACAATTGCTACCCGATCAACAGTTGCAGCGGTAGCTAGTGCAATATTTTCAGTTTTATACAGTGCCAATCTTTTTGGCACTAATTCACCAAACACTAGGGAGATATAAACAATCACAAGGGTAATTCCAAGTATTGAGAGAAATTCACTAGTCCCTGGAGAAAAGCCTAATTCTTCTAATCTAGGAATGACATAAACGCCAAGTTGTTCTGCGCCAAAAGCTGCAGATAGAAAGCCACAAAATGTAATGCCAACCTGCACCGCTGCTAAGAATCGATTTGGATTACTTGTTAATTTAGCAACACGTGCCCCACGTTTGCTTTTATTAGATAGCTGCTTTACCTGGGAATCTCGAAGAGAGATCAAGGCAATCTCAGCGGCAACAAAGATTCCGCCCACTGCAATTAAACCTAAAACTATCGCGATACTGGGAAAAACACTTTCAGCCATATCTCTAATGATATCCATTCATTTGGTTATCTCGCCGCTGGCAGCCAAGCCCACGCTTGCCAACTCTGAGAAAACCCCTGATACCTGCCATTTTGAATCTAATGACTGGTTATTTACTGGACATCGCTTTCTTAAGGTTTTCATCGATTGCTGCAAGAAATTCTTGAGTGTTAAGCCAAGGTGCATCTTTGCTAATCAAGAGCGCAAGATCCTTAGTCATTTTTCCGCTCTCAACAGTTTCAATACATACACGCTCTAAAGTTTTTGCAAACTCTGCAACCTTAGGAGTGTTATCAAGTTTGGCACGGTGTGCTAATCCTTGTGTCCAGGCAAAAATTGATGCAATTGGATTTGTTGAGGTTGCTTTTCCAGCTTGGTGATCACGGAAGTGACGAGTAACTGTTCCATGCGCTGCTTCTGCTTCAACTGTTTTTCCGTCTGGAGTCATTAAGACTGAGGTCATTAATCCAAGGGATCCATAACCTTGTGCAACTGTGTCAGATTGAACATCGCCGTCATAGTTCTTACATGCCCAGATATATCCACCCTCCCAGCGCAGTGAAGTGGCAACCATGTCATCGATTAATCTATGGTCATACTCCAGATTGTTTTTAGCAAACTCAGATTTGAACTCTTTTTCAAATACTTCAGCAAAAATATCTTTGAATCGGCCATCGTATGCTTTCAAGATTGTGTTTTTAGTTGAAAGAAAGACCGGATACTTTCGAATTAATCCATAGTTAAATGAAGCGCGAGCAAAATCTCTAATTGAGTCATCCAGGTTATACATTGCCATTGCTACACCTGAGGATGGAAAATCAAATACATTAAACTCCATCGGCTTTGAGCCATCTGTTGGCGTGAATGTAACTGTAAGTTTTCCAGGGCCTGGAACTTTAAAATCTGTTGCGCGGTACTGGTCACCGAATGCGTGGCGGCCAATCACAATTGGTTTAGTCCAATGAGGGATTAATCTAGGAACATTCTTGATAATAATTGGTTCACGGAAAATTACTCCGCCTAGAATGTTTCGAATAGTTCCGTTTGGAGATTTCCACATTTTTTTCAACTTAAACTCTTCAACGCGGGCTTCATCTGGTGTAATAGTTGCGCATTTAACACCCACGCCATGCTTTTGGATCGCATGGGCTGAATCAATGGTTACTTGATCATCAGTTTTATCGCGGTATTCAATTCCTAAATCGTAATATTCCAGATTCACATCAAGGTAAGGCAGAATTAAAGAATCTTTGATGAATTGCCAGATAATTCTGGTCATCTCATCGCCATCTAGTTCAACAACAGTTCCCTCTACTTTGATCTTATTCATGGCTTATCCCCTCGATTTATAGATCTTTAACATCTGCTTGTTTGGTACGGACTGCTTCAGCTGCAACTTTCAAGGAATCTAATTCATCAGAGGTTAGTTTGGTTTCAACAACTTTGTTTATGCCATTCTTGCCAATCTGAGCTTCAACCCCTAAATAAACTCCATTAATTCCATACTCTCCGTTAACCCAAGCACAAACTGGCATTACCTCATTTGAGTCGGTGATTACAGCTTTTGCCATCCTGGCGGCTGCAGCAGAGGGTGCGTAATACGCTGAACCAGTTTTTAGTAATGCAACAATCTCTGCACCACCATTTCGAGTGCGATCTACTAAATCTTTTATTTCATCAGCAGATAAAACCTCAGAAAGTGGTTTGCCGTTAACAGTGCATCTACTTGGCACCGGCACCATAGTTTCTCCATGAGAACCTAGTGTTAATGTCTTTACTGATGCAGTTGGTACTGCACATTTTTCAGCAACAAAGTTTGTAAAGCGCGCGGTATCTAACATTCCAGCTTGACCCATAACTTTGTTGTATGGGAACTTGGTTGCAATTTGAGCAAGAGCGGTCATTTCATCAAGTGGATTTGATACAACAATGATCACAGCATTTGGTGAGTGCTTGGCAATATTCTCTGCAACCCCGCGAACAATTCCTGCATTTACGCCGATTAAATCCATTCGGCTCATTCCTGGCTTACGAGGAAGTCCAGCAGTAATGACAACAACATCTGAGTTAGCAGTTTTTTCATATCCTGAACCATCAGGTGAGGTAGTTGCACCGATTACTTTTGTTTCAAAATTTTCAATTGA
>JACCDX011241956.1_pt1 | contig 11728 bp, 5 predicted proteins | sample 7449681 | NCBI WGS metagenome assembly JACCDX01 (sample SAMN15323450, study PRJNA562643) | freshwater metagenome | isolation source: river surface water | place: USA:Blue River Watershed | collected 2017-08-18 | reverse complement strand
GTCGGGCGAGACGCGGGGGAGGCCATCGGCGCCGGGGCTGTGGGCGGTGAGATTGCGCTTCTCGCCCGTGGCGAGGTTGACGGACCAGACGTCGTGGTTGGTGCGCCAGGCCTGCTCGCGGACGGGGAGCGGCGGGGCGGTGAAGAGCAGTTCCTTGGAGTCGGGTGAGAACGCGTGCTCCTCGCCGCCGCTGAAGGTGCTCGAGGTCGGGACGGCGTCGTTTTCGCCGGGGGTGACGTTGCGCGGGTCGCCGTCGGCGGTGCCGTCGGGTTTCACCTTTACGACGAAGAGGTGCTGGCGCAGGTCGTCGACCCAGGAGTCCCAGTGGCGGTAGAGGAGTTTGTCGATGACGCGGGCCTTGACCTTGCTGCTTTCGCGGGCGTCGAGCTTGGCCTTGTTGGCTTTGTCGGCCTCGGCGTAGGGCTGCTCGGAAAATTCGGGGAAGACCGCCGAGACGAAGGCGAGCGATTTGCCGTCGGGCGCCCAGACGGCGGACGAGGCGCCGGTCGAGATCGTGGTGAGCTTCTTGGCCTCGCCGCCCTCGACGGGGAGGAGCCAGATCTGCGACGTGCCGTCGCGGGTGGACTCGAAGGCGATCCACTTGCCGTCGGGCGACCAGCGCGGGTGGCGATCGTGTTTGGGCGAGGCGGTGAGCTTGCGCGGCTCGCCGGAGCCGTCGGCGGCGATGAGCCAGAGGTCGCTGTTGGTGCGGTTCTCGTCTTTCAGGACTTCGGTGACCGTGTAGGCGACGCGGGTGCCGTCGGGGGAGATCTGGGGATCGCCGACGCGTTTGAGCCGGAAGAGGTCTTCGAGCTCGAGCGGCCGGGCGAGAGCCGGACCGGAGGCGAGACAACAGGCGAGCGCGAGGGCGCCCGCCGCGAGGAGGGTGGAGGATCGCATGGTCGCACGATGGCGAAACCGGGGGGCGGGAGGCCAGAGCGATCTGGCCGGGGCGCGGCGGGAGGGGCCGCCGGTCGCAAACAGCTTGGCGGCACCGGCGGGCACTTGCAGTGTCCGCGGCGCTGCGTCCCTTCGTCCGTCGTCCCGCCACCACTCTTTTCCCATGAAGCGTTTCGTCGCGTCCCTCTGCGTTCTCGTCGCCCTGTCCCTCGCCGCGCGCGCGGCCGAGGCGCCGCCGGCCGGTTTCACCCACGTGAAGACCGTCGCCGGCATCGCCGAATACAAGTTCGCCGCCAACGACCTCGCGGTGCTGCTGCTCGAAGACCACTCCGCGCCCGTGCTGACCTTCATGGTCACGTATCGCGTGGGCTCGAAGAACGAGGTCACCGGCACGACCGGCGCGACGCACCTGCTGGAGCACCTGATGTTCAAGGGGTCGAAGAATTTCCATCCCGGCATCGGCAAGGGTTTCGACACCCTCATGGACCGCGTGGGCGGCGTGAACAACGCCACGACCTGGCTCGACCGCACCAACTACTACGAGAACCTGCCGAGCAACCACCTCGAGCTGGCGGTGCAGCTGGAGGCCGACCGCATGCGCAATCTGCTGCTGCGCGAGGAGGACCGGGCGCCGGAGATGACGGTGGTGCGCAACGAATTCGAGCGCGACGAGAACGACCCGGCCTCGGCGCTGGACAAGGAAGTGGGCGCGCTCGCCTACATCGCGCACCCGTATCACCACCCGACGATCGGCTGGCGCTCGGACATCGAGAAGGTGTCGATCGCGAAGCTGCGCGAGTTCTACGACACGTTCTACTGGCCGAACAACGCGACGGTGACGGTGATCGGGGACTTCGCGCCGCGGCGCGCGCTGGAGCTGATCGGGAAATACTTCGGCGCGATCCCGCGGTCGCCGCAGCCGATCCCGCAGGTCTACACCGAGGAGCCGGCGCAGACCGGGCCGCGGCGCGTGACGGTGAAGCGTCCGGGCGAGGTGGGCGTGGTGCAGATCGCGTTCAAGGCGCCGGCGGCGACGCACGCGGACCACGCGGCGCTCGACGTGCTGGCCAACGTGCTGAGCGACGGCAAGACGAGCCGGCTCTACCGCGCGCTGATCGACAAGAACGTGGCGATCTCGGCCGACGCCTCGAAGGGCTTTTTCCACGACGCCTCGCTGTTCAGCGCGACGGCGACGCTGGCACCGGGCAGCACCCATGCGCAGGCGGAGGCGGCGCTGCTGGCGGAGCTGGAACGCGTGAAGAAGGACGGCGTGGAGCCGGCGGAGACGGAGCGGGCGATCAACAAGCTGCTGGCCGGCCTCGCGTATCGGCGCGACGGCTCGTTCGCGATCGCGGGGCAGATCAACGAGGCGATCGCGGTGGGCGACTGGACGCTGTATGCGACGATCCTGGACAAGCTGAAGGCGGTGACGCCGGCGGAGGTGCAGCGCGTGGCGAAGGCGTATCTCAACGAGGACCAGAGCACGACGGGGTGGTTTGTGCCGCAGGCGGAGGCGCCGGGAAAATCGGCCGGGCTGGGCGCGCGCGGCGGCGCGGCCCAGGCGCACGCGCGCAGTGACGGCGAGGGTTTCGTCCCGGAGGAGACGGCGCGCGGCAAGCATTACTACCGGACGCCGGGCACCGACGAAAACGGCGTGGAGACCGCGGCGGCGGGACCGCGAGGCGCGCCGACCGGCCGGGGCGCCGAATCGGGCGCGACCGCGGCGGGAGCCGGAGCCGGCGGCGGAGCGCTGATCGCGCCGAACGTGAAACGGCGCACGGTCGCGGGCCTCGATGTGCTGACGCTCAAGACCTCGATCCGCGACGTCGTGACGATCCGCGGCGCGCTCGGGGCCGGGGATGTGTTCAACCCGCCCGGCAACAGCGCGATCGCGGACCTGACGGCGCTGATGTTGGACAAGGGCACGCTGAAGCAGGACAAGTTCGCGGTGGCGGCGCTGCTGGAGCAGGCGGGCGCGACGGTGCAGTTCGGCACGGGCACGCACACGCTGAATTTCTCCGTGAAATGCCTGCGCAAGGATCTGCCGCTGGTGCTCGGCTTGCTGGCGGAGCAGCTGCGGACGCCGCGCTTCGACCCGGAGGAATTCGCGAAGCTGAAGAAACAGCTCGCGGGCCGGCACAAGCGGGCGATGGAGGACACGGATTTCCGGGCGGACCGGGCGTTCGAACGCGCGGTGTTTCCCGCGGGACACCCGAACCGGCCGCCGGCGGACGAGCAGTATCTGGCGGACATCGAGTCGGCGACGCTGGCGCAGCTGCAGGCCTTCCACGCGGCGCACTACGGGCCGCTGCACGCGCGGCTGGTGCTGGTGGGCGATGTCGACGACGCGGCGATCGACCGGGCGGTGGGCGAGGCCTTCCGCGGCTGGGAGGGCGGCCGGCCGTATCCGAAAGCGGCGCCGGCGCCGGCGTTGACGGCGGCGCGCACGGAGAAGGTGGCGATGCCCGGGAAGACGAGCGTGTCGCTCGTGATCGGGCAACCGAGCGGGCTGCGCTACAACCAGCCGGATTACCAGGCGCTGAATTTCGCGACCTCGGTGCTGGGCAGCGGGTTTTTCTCGGCGCGACTGCTCGACATCATCCGCAACCAGGAAGGCCTGACCTACGGGATCACGGCGTCCTTGGCCGGCGACACCTACGGGGACGGCGGCTGGTCGATCCACGCGACGTTCGCGCCGGAGCTGCTGGAGAAGGGCGCGGCTTCGACGCGGCGCGAGTTGCAGCGGTTTTACGACGCGGGCGTGTCGGCGGAGGAGCTGGCGAATTTCAAGGTGACGCTGACGGGCAGCTACAAGGTGGCGCTGGCGACGACGGGCGGGGTGGCGTCGGCGCTGCTCAACGCGGTGCAGCGCGGCTACGGCCCGGAGTGGGTGGACGAGTATCCGCGGCGGATCGAGGCCCTGACGCTGGCGGAGGTGAACGCGGCGATCAAAACGCGGCTGAAGCCGGACGCGATGGTGACGGTGCTGGCGGGGACGATCCCGGAGGCGAAGTAAGCCGGGCCGATTTCGGGCGACGGGCACGGGGAAATCCGCCCCGTCGCGCCGGGCGGAACGGTCCGCCGCCGGCCGGCACGGTAGGCCTGTTCGTATCCAATTTGGCCTGACTGCGTAGGGCCCGCACGGGCGGGTTTTGATAAGCCTTTGACCGAACGGAGGGGGTCGGCCATGCGTCTAACCGAGACGCGATGAACTCCGCTTTGGCTCCGCTGCTGACGGCCCTCGAACCGATTTGGAAGCAAATCAAGGTGCTCTTTGCCGAGCACCACTTCCTGACGATCGTCTGCGCCTTTTTCGCGGTGATGATGACGCTGAGCTTCTACCGCTTCCTGCGCAGCATCAGCCCGGCGCTGGTGGCGTTCATCTTCCTGCTGATTTTCGCGATTCTGGTGATGCACTGGACGTTCACGCGCACGGAGCCGGCGGTGTTGAAGCCGTTCATCGATTGGCTGGCGCCGTTTTTCCCGACGGCGGTGCCGGCGCCGGCGAAGGTGCCGGTCCCTCCGACGTAGGCCGTAGGCGAGGCGGCGGCGTGGCGCGGGGCGTCGGCCATCCCCGGGGCACGGGCGAGGGAGGCGCGGCCGAGGGGCGACGGTAGCGGGCGGGCGCGCGGCGGCCGAAAGCAAACAGCCCGCCGTGGTTCGGCGGGCTGCGGGTGAAACCGGCGGGAGCCGGGGAGGCTTTACGGGACGACGTAGATCTCGACCAGGGCGGTGCCGGTGGTGTTGCCGACGCCGCTGGCCTGCACGGTGTAGGCGCCGGGCGGGAGGGTGACGACGACGGCGGCGTCCTTGGAGCCGGCGGCGAGGGCGAAGGCCCCGACTTGGGCCGCGACGGCGGCGGTGTTGGCGGCGCCGGCGTTGGCGCCCCAGTCGTTGTTCGAGAGGAGGGCGCTGTCGGCGGCGGCGCCGGGGGCGCGACCGAAGACGGTGAGCGTGGGGTCGGCGAGGGCGCCGCCGACGCCGAAGCCGGCGAGGGTGGGGCCGACGGCGCGGATGAGGAGCGTCTTGGAGCCTTCGCTCGAGACGACGAAGCCGCTGATGAGGACGTCGCCGCCGGTGCCGACGTAGCCGCGGGTGGCGATGTTGGCGAGGCGGGTGTCGGTGCCGCCGGTGACGTCGTAGAGTTCGACGAGGGCGACGCCGGTGCCGTTGTTGGCGCCGCCGGCGAAGGCGGAATACTGGCCGGCGGGGAGATCGACGACGAGGGCGGCGTCGGCGCTGCCGTTGACGAGGGCGAAGGCGCCGACGGAGGACGAGGTGGCGGAGACGGTGGCGGCGTTGGCGGCGACGGCACTCCAGTTGTCGTTGGCGGTGACGTCGACGTAGGCGGCGGCGGCGGGGTCGTAGCGTTTCAGCGTGAGCTGGGGATCGGCGAGGGTGCCGGAGACGCCGAAGCTGCCGAGGGTGGGGCCGATGCCGCGGACAAGAAGGCGTTTGGTGCCGGTGCCGGAGATGACGAAGCCGGGGATGAGTTGGTCGGCGCCGGTGAGGGAGACGCCGCGGGTGCTGAGGTTGAGCAGGCGGGCGGAGGCGGCGGAGGCGGTGTTGACGGCGACGACGACGGGGTCGCTGGCGACGGTGAGGCCGTTGGCGGTGACGACGGCGCGGTAGGTGCCGGCGTCGTAGCCCTGGGTGCTGAGGACGGTGTAGGTGGCGGCGGTGGCGCCGGCGAGGTTGGTCCACTGGCCGTTGGCGAGGAACTGCCACTGGTAGGTGGCGGCGCCGTCGGCGGAGACGGTGACGCCGAGGCGGGTGGTGCCGCCGGCGGTCGTGGTGACGGTGCCGGTCTGGTTGGCGACGACGACGAGGCCGCCGGTGTCGGCGGCGCCGGGGTTGCCGTTGACGGCGGTGGAGGCGCGCCAGGTGGTGCGCTGGTCGAAGTGCTGCGGGAGGGCGACGGCGGGGGCGCGGACGACGAGGGAGTAGCCGCTGTTGGCGGCGAGGGTCGACCACGACGACTCGTAGCGGAACTTCACGATGTGGACATACCAGGGCGGGGGGAGGGTGAGGGCGAGGTTCTCGCCGTTGTTGTCGAGGGCGCCGGAGAAGGTGCCGGGGGCGAGCCGGGCGACGGCGGACGGGTAGCGCGACGCGAAGGCGGTGCGGCTGCGGGCGACGACGGTGAAGGCGCCGGGGGCGAGGGTGGTGCCGGAGGGGAAGGTGTAGTCGAGGCCGTTGGTGAAGCGGACGCCGCTGAGGTCGAGGGTGGCGGTGCCGATGTTCTGGAGTTCGACGTATTCGTTGTCGGCGGAGCCGTTGGGGTTGAACATGACCTCGGTGATGCGGAGATTCGCGAGCAGCGCGGCGTAGGAGGCGGGGAGGGCGGCGGTGTTGGACAGGCCGGGCGTGGGCACGGCGAGGGTGGTCCAGGCGGCGCCGCCGTCGGCGGCGCGGGCGGTGCTCTGGTCGGCGGGTTGGGAAACGAGGTCGACGGAGTCGATCACGGCGCCGTTGGTGCCGAGGAGGAAGAGGTGGTCGAAGTCGCCGTCGAGGCCGAAGACGAAGTCGGCGCCGTAGAGCGGGAGGAAGCCGCCGGGGGCGATGAAGCTGAGGGCGGGGAAGGCGAAACGGCTCGGGTAGCTGCGGACGTCGTCGGTGAGGCGGACGCCGCCGAGGGCGACGGGGCGGGCGGAGGCGTTGTGCAGTTCGATGAAGTCGTGGTCGACGCGGTAGACGATGTTGCCGGCCCATTCGTTGAGTTTCACGGACGACAGGTCGCCGAGGTCGGCGGCGGAGCCGTTGGCGGCGCCGGGCGTGGGGACGGCGAGCGCCCAGGTGAGGTCGCCGGCGCCGGTGCGGGCCAGGGAGTGATCGGGTATCTGGAAGCCGAATACCACGGAATCGAGGAGCGTGCCGCCGGCGGCGGGGCTGTCGTGGAGGCGGACGGTGTCGCCCTCGGCGTCGAGGTTGAAGCCGGTGTGGAGACCGGGGGCGGAGGAGGCGTCGGCGGCGTAGACGACGAGGTAGCCGCCGGCGGGAATGGAGGTGCCGGCGGGGAAGACGTATTTGCGCGGGGTGGCGGGGTCGTCGGTGAGGCTCTTGCCGCTCAGGTCGACGGCGGCGGGGCCGGCATTGTGGAGCTCGATGAGGTCGGGGAAGGTGGCGCCGTTGGCGATTTTGGTGTTGGCGGCGAGGACTTCGCTGATGCGGAGGGTGGGCGCGCTGACGGCGGTGGCGGTGGCGGTCGCGGTGGCGGCGGCGGGCGCGAGCTTGGCGGCGCCGACGAGGCCGAGCAGGTGGGCCTGGCGGGCGGTGGCGAAGGTCTTGATCTGCTGGCGGTAGGCGGCGGGCGTCCAGGCGAGGTGGTTGTCGACGAACTGGTAGAAGGGCGGGTTGGCGTTGCCGGCGGTGTCGGCGTCGAAGACGGAGCCGTAGAGCTGGCGGATGGCGGTGAGGTATTTTTCGCGGAAGCCGGCGTGGCCGGGGCGCGCGGTGTCGCCGAGGAGGGGGAGGAAGACCTCCATCTGGGTGTCGGCGAAGTTGCCGGTGCGGGCGCCGATCTCGGTGAGGTCGTAGAGGCCCTTGTTGGTGGCGGTGGTGGCGACCTCGCCGAGGCCGAAGGTCGTGTCCATGTCGTGCGGGAGGGGATAGAAACGGGTGCGGGTGCCGTCGTTGACGAAGGCGCCGGCGTAGTCGTCGTCCTCGCCGGTGCTGAGGTTCTCCTCGGCGTTGGGCATGATGGTCATGACGGCGAGCCAGCGGGCGAAGTAGTCGAGGTCGGCGACGGCTTCGAGTTTGGCGTAGTCGGCGTCGGAGAGCGGGGTGCCGTTCCAGGTGCCGGAGGCGGCGTTGTTGGCGGTGGCGCCGGTGAAGTAGGGGGCGACGGTGTCCTGCCAGGTCCTGGTGAAGGTCATGACGTCGGTCCAGTTGTTGGCGGCGCTGTTGTTTTCCTTGGACCAGCCGGACCAGGTGAGGTCGGGGTTGGCGGGCGCGGCGGCGGTGTAGGCCCAGTTGGAGACGGTGAGTTTGCGGTAGAGCTGGGCGGACTGGGCGAGGGGGAAGTGGTTGTCGAGGTAGTCGCCGTCGAGCTGTTCGACGCGGACGAGCTGGCCGTGGTCGGCGGTGGCGCCGGTGGCGACGGTGGACTCGACGCCGTTGCGGCGGACCTCGATGGGGGTGGCGTCGGCGGCGACGAGGCCGGCGGCGCGCTGGATGCGGTGGGCGAGGAGCTGGACGGGGGCGCCGCGGGGGTTGATCACAAAATCGGATACGCCGCCCCAGCGGTTGTCGGTGGGCATGGAGATGCGCAGGGGCTTGATGGTGTAGTTGCGCGAGCTGTTGCCGCGGACGCGCATGGAGGTGAGGTAACGGATGGTGGTGTCGGTGCCGCGGGAGACGACGAGGGTGAAATTGAACTGGCGGTCGCCGATCTGCTGCCCGCCCGGACCGCCGCCGGGGCCACCGCCGCCGCCGGTGGTGCCGGCGGTGTAGGTGGTGAAGGCGGCGTTCTCGGCGGCGGTGAGGACGAGGCGGTAGACGGGCGCGGCGCCGGCGACGACCTCGTCGTCGACCTGGTAGGTGCAGTTGGTGTTCTGGCCCTCGCTCGAGGGGGCGGGCCAGGTGCGGGTGAGGGTGCCGTCGGAGGCGGAGACGTAGAACTCGACGATGGTCTTGTCGGCCATGGCGGGGAGCGCCGCGGCGAAGAGGCCGGTGCTGTCGCCGGCCATGGCGACGGTCTGGAACTCGCCGGGTGCGGCGGCGGTGGCGACGCGCCAGTGGAGCGTGGCGGTGAGCGCGGCGACGCCGGATTCGTCGGCGAGTTGGGCGGAGACGGTGACGGCCTGCGTGCTGGTGGGCACGGCAGGGGCGTGTTTCACGCCGGTGATGACGGGGGCGAGGTTGGCGGCGAGGAGGCTGTTGGCGGCGCCGGGCGAGCCGCCGGCGGCGGAGGAGGCGCCCCAGTTCTGGCCGTTGGTGGCGGCGAGGCGGGGATTGCGGCGCTCGAGGGAGCGGCCGCCGGAGGCGGCGGGGCTGACCCAGGACCAGCCGCCGAGGGTGTCGCGGGTGCGGACGGCCCAGTCGCCCTCGTCGGCGTAATCGACGGTGTCGATGACGGTGCCGGCGGCGTTGGCGAGGGTGACGGTCTCGCCCTTGTTGGCGAGGGTGGCGCCGGATTTCCAGGGGCCGACGACGGTCGCGGCGGGAGCGGCGGCGCGGAGGGCGGTGGGATCGGCGGCGACGACGAGAAAGCCGCCGGCGGGGATCGAGGTCCCGGTGGGGAAGGTGAAGTCGGCGCCTTTGGTGATCTGCCAACCGGAGAGATTGGCGGCGGTGGTATCCGGATTGTGGATCTCGATGAACTCGAGGCCGGTGTTTTCCGGGAAACCGGTGCCGGGGCGGAACATGATCTCGTTGATGACGGGGGCGGCGCCGGCGGCGGCGCTGCCGGCGGCGAGGAGTGCCAGGCGGGCGGCGAAGCGGAGCGCGGGGGACGAGAGCGAGGATCGCATGATGGAAGAAGTGTGCGCGAAAGGGGACGGCATGGCGCGCGAAATTGTTTCTCCGATTTTTTGGCCGGGGCGGGCAAAAATTTGTGACAAATGGGCGGATGGCGCGTCCGCGGAATCCGGGCGCTCGCGCGCTCCAGCCGGAAACGCCAACCGACGGCGGAGCGGGCGGACGGCCGGAAGCGGGGTCCGGCGGCGGCGCGCGGGCCGGCGATCCGGACGGACCGACGGCGGGCGGGTTGACTTGCCGGGCGCTTCGGATGGTTTCCATCCCGTTACGCCGCCGGTCTCGTCCGGTCGGCGCGTGTCCGTTCCCGTGTTCCCACCCCTCCCATGAAGACGTTCCCCGCGTTCGTTGCCAGCACCGCGCTTGCCCTCGGCCTCACGGCCACGGGTGCAGCCGCCTCCCTCACCGACGGCATGAAATCCGGCAAGCCGGAGTTCAAAGCCATGAACCAACTCGCGTTCGGCCCCGACGGCGTGCTGTTCGTGGCCGACACCCGTGCGGCGGCGATCACCGCGATCGCGACCGGCGACACCAAGCCCGGCAACGCCGGCGCGATGGTGAAGGCGGAGGCGATCAACCAGAAGATCGCGGCGCTCGTCGGTTCCTCGGCGGACCAGATCGAGATCATGGACCTCGCGGTGAATCCGATCTCGCGGCAGGCGTATCTCGCGGTGGCGCGCGGCAAGGGCCCGGACGCGGTGCCGTTGCTGGTGCGGGTGACGACGGCGGGGCAGCCCGAGCTCGTGTCCCTCGACGCGGTGAAATTCTCGCGCGCGGAGCTGCCCGATCCGGCGGCGGACGCGGAGCCGGCGCCGGGCAAGCGCGGCGCGAACCGCCGCCTCGAGGCGATCACGGATATCGCCTACGCCGACGGCAAGCTGCTGGTGGCGGGCCTGTCGAACGAGGAGTTTGCCTCGACGCTGCGGGCGATCCCGGTGCCGTTCGGCCAAGTGGTGCGCGGCACGTCGGTGGAAATTTACCACGGGGCGCACGGGGCCTTCGAGACGCGGGCGCCGGTGCGGACCTTTGTCCCCTACAAGGTGGGCGGCGAGAGCCACCTGTTGGCGGCCTACACGTGCACGCCGCTGGTGCAGTTTGCGCTCAACGAGCTGAAGCCCGGCGCGAAGATCCGCGGCAAGACGATCGCGGAGTTCGGCAACCGCAACCGCCCGCTCGACATCATCGTTTACCAGAAAGACGGGAAGGACTTCCTGCTGATGGCCAACAGCGCGCGTGGCGTGATCAAGGTCGCGGCGGAGCAGATCAGCGGCGCGAGTTCGATCACCGCGAAGGTGGCGGACACGGAAGGCCTGAAGTTCGAGAAACTCGACTGGGCGGGCATCGCGCAGCTCGACCGGCTCGACGGCAAGTATGCCGTGGTGGTGCGCGGCGGGGCCAACAACCGCTTCGATCTCGAGACACTGGCGCTGCCGTGAGCGGCGCCGCCGTGCCGCGACGGATGGCGGACGCGGGGAGGCGAGGCGGCCGTGGAGAGCCGCGGCACCGTTGAGCCGCGACGGCTCGGCGGGGACGCCTCGCCCTACCCAACGGCCACGCAGACGATGATCCCGACGCTCGGACGAATCCTGAGGGTGGCCGCGCTGGCCGCGTCGGCCGCGGTGCTGGCGCCCGCGGCGGAGCGCCCGGCGATCCGTTGGCAGACGGAAGCCGCGACGCCGATGGTCGAGGTGACCGGCTTGCCGGCGCCGTTGCTCGCGCGGTTGGCGGGCGACGACGAGGCATCGGCCGCGGAACGGCAACGGGTGCTGGTGGTGTATGCGGAGCAACCGGGTGACCTGGCCATGCCGCCGATGGCCGGCGCTTGGAGCGTCGCGGACGGGCGGCTGCGGTTTGTGCCCCGTTTCCCGCCGGTGCGCGGCGTGCGTTACCGGGCGGAATTCCGGGCCGGCGATGCGCCGGCCGCGATCGCGTTCTTCAGCCTGCCGGCGGACACGGCGGCGCCCTCGACCACGGTGCGACGCATCTCCCCGACGACGCCGGTGCTGCCGGAGAACCAGTTGAAGTTTTACGTGGAGTTCTCGGCGCCGATGAGCCGAGGGGCGACCTACGGGCAGGTGCAGTTGCGGGCGGAGGGCGGCGCGTTGATCGACCTGCCCTTCCTCGAGCTCGACGAGGAATTGTGGGATCCGTCGATGACGCGGCTGACGCTGCTGATCGATCCGGGTCGGATCAAACGCGGCGTGAAGCCGCTGGAGGACATCGGGCCGGTGTTCGAGGCCGGCCGGCGCTACGTGCTGAGCGTGGGGGCCGGCTGCCGCGACGCGGCGGGCCGGCCGTTGCGCGCGGGCTACGAGCAGCGTTTCGCGGTCGGCCCGGCGGACCGCACGCCGCC
>JACCDX011655609.1_pt1 | contig 11729 bp, 7 predicted proteins | sample 7449681 | NCBI WGS metagenome assembly JACCDX01 (sample SAMN15323450, study PRJNA562643) | freshwater metagenome | isolation source: river surface water | place: USA:Blue River Watershed | collected 2017-08-18 | reverse complement strand
GGCTTTGCGGACGGCAGATGGCACGGCGGCTTTCATTGGTTAAAGTGAATTCATGGGCGCGCGCGTGCACAGGTGTGCAGGCGCGCGCGAAGCGAAGCGGATTGTAGGCACGGGCCCAACAGCCCGACGGCCTGGCCAAGGGACATCACCAGACACATGAGCAAGACCCTGATCATTGCCGAGAAGCCCAGCGTGGCGCAGGACATCGTGCGCGCGCTCACCCCGGTGGCTGGCAAGTTCGACAAGCACGAGGACCACTTCGAGAACGAGCGTTATGTGGTCAGCTCGGCCGTGGGCCACCTGGTGGAGATCAAGGCGCCGGAGGAGTACGACGTCAAGCGCGGCAAGTGGAGCTTCGCGCACCTGCCGGTGGTGCCGCCGCACTTCGACCTGGCGCCCATCGACAAGGCCAAGAGCCGGCTCAATGCCCTGGTCAAGCTGGTCAAGCGCAAGGACGTGACGGCGCTGATCAACGCCTGCGACGCGGGCCGCGAGGGTGAGCTGATCTTCCGCCTGATCGAGCAGTACGCGCAGCCGGCCAAGGGCAAGCTCAACAAGCCCATCCAGCGGCTGTGGCTGCAGTCCATGACGCCGGCGGCCATCCGCGAGGGCTTCGAGAAGCTGCGCAGCGACGAGCAGATGCTGCCGCTGGCCGACGCCGCCCGCTGCCGCTCCGAGGCCGACTGGCTGGTGGGCATCAACGGCACGCGGGCGATGACGGCCTTCAACTCGCGCGACGGCGGTTTCTTCCTGACGACGGTGGGCCGCGTGCAGACGCCGACGCTGTCGGTCGTCGTGGAGCGCGAAGAGAAGATCCGCAAGCACGTCGCCCGCGACTACTGGGAGCTGCGCGCCAACTTCGACGCCCAGGCCGGCCAGTACGAGGGCAAGTGGTTCGACCCGGCGTGGAAGAAGAACGACGACGCCGAGCGCCGCGCCGACCGGCTCTGGACGCAAGCCCAGGCCGACGAGATCGCCAAGGCGGTGCTGGGCCAGCCGGCCGTGGTGACGGAAGAGAGCAAGCCCAGCACGACGAGCTGCGGCGGCCTCTACGACCTGACGACGCTGCAGCGCGAGGCCAACTCGCGCTTCGGCTTCTCGGCCAAGACCACGCTGTCCATCGCGCAGGCGCTGTATGAGAAGCACAAGGTGCTGACCTACCCGCGGACGGACTCGCGCTTCCTGCCCGAGGACTACCTGGCCGTGGCCAAGGACACGGCCAAGATGCTGGCGCAGGAAGACCTGCCCGGCCCGCTGGCGGCGCTGTCGCAGCACGCGGCCAAGGCCCTCAAGGAGGGCTACATCAAGCCGACGAAGAAGGTCTTCGACAACGCCAAGGTGTCGGACCACTTCGCCATCATCCCGACGCTGCAGGCGCCCAAGGCGCTGACCGAGGTGGAGGCCAAGCTCTACGACATGGTCGTCAAGCGCTTCCTGGCGGTGTTCTTCCCGCCGGCCGAGTTCCTGGTCACGACACGCATCAGCAAAGTCCTGGACAAGCATCACTTCCAGACCAACGGCAAGGTGCTCGTGAAGCCGGGCTGGCTGGCCGTCTACGGCAAGGACGTGGACGACGAGGACGCCAACCTCGTGCCCGTGCAGCCGAACGAGGTCGTGCGCACCGAGAGCGTGGACGTGAAGGCGCTGCAGACCAAGCCGCCGGCCCGCTATACCGAAGCCACGCTGCTCTCCGCGATGGAAGGCGCCGGCAAGCTCATCGACGACGACGAGCTGCGCGAGGCCATGGCCGAGAAGGGCCTGGGCACGCCGGCCACGCGCGCCGCCACCATCGAAGGCCTGATCACCGAGAAATACATGCTGCGCGAAGGCCGCGAGCTGATCCCGACGGCCAAGGCCTTCCAGCTGATGACGCTGCTGCGCGGCCTGGAGGTGGAAGACCTGACCAAGCCCGAGCTGACCGGCGACTGGGAGTCCAAGCTCGCCGCGATGGAGAAGGGCAAGCTCAAGCGCGAGCAGTTCATGGCCGAGATCGCGGCCATGACCGAGCAGATGGTCGCCAAGGCCAAGGGCTACGACCGCGACACCATCCCCGGCGACTACGCGACGCTGAAGGCCCCGTGCCCGAAGTGCGGCGGCATCGTGCGCGAGAACTACCGCCGCTTCACCTGCAACGGCAAGAGCGGTGGCGGCGACGACGCCTGCGGCTTCAGCATCGGCAAGATCCCCGGTGGCCGCAGCTTCGAGCTGGCCGAGGTGGAAACCTTCCTGCGGGACAAGAAGATCGGCCCGCTGGAGGGCTTCCGCTCCAAGGCGGGTTGGCCGTTCACGGCCGAGCTGGCGCTGGTCTATGACGAGGAGATCGCCAACTGGAAGCTGGAGTTCGACTTCGGCGAGGACGCCAAGAAGGCCGAGAACGATGGCGAGCCGGTGGACTTCTCCGCCCAGCAAAGCCTGGGCGCCTGCCCCAAGTGCCAGGGCCATGTCTATGAGCATGGCGCCAATTACGTCTGCGAGCACTCGGTGGGCGAGAAGGTGACTTGCGACTTCAAGACCGGCAAGGTCATCCTGACCCAACCTATCGAGCCAGCCCAGGTGACCAAGCTGCTGGCCGACGGCAAGACCGACCTGCTCGAGAACTTCGTCTCCAACAAGACGCGGCGCAAGTTCAAGGCCTTCCTGGCTTACGACAAGAAGGAAGGCAAGGTCGTGTTCGAGTTCGAACCGCGCGCCGGCAAGCCGGCTGGCAAGGCCGCGCCGGCCAAGAAGGCTGCAGCCCGGAAGACGGCTGCGGCCAAGGGCTGATTGCGCCTATGCTCGTCCTTGACGCCCCTGCGGAGGGTCAAAGGGAGAGCGGATGGCCTTGCCGCCGTTGAGCATCGGCATACAGACGCGCCTGACGGCGGGCATCGCCCTGGTGGTGAGTCTGCTCGTGCTGGCGGTCGGCTGGAGCTGGACGTCCTACGAGGAGGACGAGCTCATGCAGGCGCTGCGGCAGCGCGAGGACCGCATGGCCGGGCTGATCGAGCGCGGCTTTGCCGGGCCGATCTGGAACCTCGATCACGTGGCCATCGAGAACCTGCTGGACGCCGTCATGGCCGACCCCGAGGTGCATGCCATCGAGCTCAAGGGCCTGGGGTTGCGCGGCGGTCAGGGGCATCGCGAACGCGACTATCCGCCGGTGGGGCCGCTGCGGCGTGAGTTCCCCATTCACTACCAGGCCTCGGCCGAAGCCACCGGGGCGCCGATCGCCTCGGCCGTGCTGACGTTCACGCGGGACCGCGTCGATGAGCAGATCCGCCGCACGCGGCTCTTCGTCGTCGAACTGCTGGCGGTCGTGCTGGTCGGCAGCATCGTCGCGACCTCGCTGCTGGTGCACTGGTTGGTGCGCCGGCCTGTCGCCCGGCTGGGCGCGCTGGCCCAGCGCGTGGCTGCGGGCGACCTGGGCGCGCAGGAGCAGGTCGAGCGCCGCGACGAGATCGGTGAGCTGACGACGCGCTTCAACGCCATGAGCCTGAAGCTGCGCAGCGCGGCCGACCAGGTGCAGCTCAGTTCGCAGGGCCTGCGCGCCAGCGAGGCGCGCTACCGCAGCCTGTTCGAGAACGCGACCGAAGGCATCTTCCAGGCCGACGCCCAGGGGCGGGTGCTGGGCATGAACCGCGCATTGACGCAGATGCTGGGGCTGGGCACGAACAGCCCGGTCGGGCGGCGGCTGCGCGAGGTGACGGGGCTGCGGCGCGACGAGATGCTGCGCGTCGTGAAAGTGCTCAACGAGCAGGGCAAGATCCAGCAGGCGCAACTGCAGCTGCGCGGCGCCGCCGGACGGCCGTTGTGGGTGGAGCTCAGCGCGCATTGGGTGGAGGGCGAAGGTGGCCAGCGGCGCATCGAGGGCATGATCAGCGACATCTCGCTGCGCCGCCAGGCCGAAGCCGAGCTGACGCGCCACCGCGACCACCTCGAAGACCTGGTGGCCGACCGCACGGCCGAACTCAGCGAGGCCAAGCTGCGCGCCGAGGCCGCCAACCAGGCCAAGGGCCGCTTCCTCGCGACGATGAGCCACGAGTTCCGCACGCCGCTCAATGCCATCCTCGGCTTTGCGCAGCTGATGCAGATGGACCCCAGCATGCCCGTGCCGCAGCAGGCGCGGCTGCAGCTGATGCGTGACTCGGGCCTGCATCTGCTGGAGCTCATCAACGACGTGCTGGACATGGCCGCCATCGAGGCCGGCAAGGTGAGCCTCAAGCCCACGCCGGTGGACTTGCGTGCGCTGCTGGAGATGGCCAGCGACAACGTGCGGCTGAAGGCCGAGCAGAAGCAGCTGGCCTTTGCCGTCGACATCGACCCGCGCCTGCCGGTGCAGGTGCTGGCAGACGGCCAGCGGCTGCGCCAGGTCTTGCTCAACCTGCTGTCCAATGCCGTCAAGTTCACCGACGGCGGCGCGGTCAGCCTCACGGCCTGCGTCGTCGACCCGCCGGTGCCCGGGCAGGTGCGCGTGTACTTCAGCGTCATCGACAGCGGCATCGGCATGACCGCCGTGCAACAGGCGCGGCTGTTTCAGGCCTTCGAGCAGGTGTCCGAGGATTCGCGGCACCTGGGCGGCACGGGCCTGGGCCTGTCCATCAGCCAGCAGCTCGTGAAGCTGATGGGCAGCCAGATCGTCGTGCAGAGCACCGCTGGGCAGGGCAGTCGGTTCAGTTTTGAGTTGAGGTTGCCACTCGCGTGACTGTGAACCCCTCGTCCATTCGCGCGGCGCTGAACGCGCGCGCACCCGATCGGGACCGCGCTGCAGGCATCGCCCGACGCGGGCCGGCTTGGGAGCGGCCCGGCGCTCTGCCCGTAAAACACTGAGATGACCTGGGCTATCGCGTTCAAGCTGCTGGCCATCCTGGTGGCCGTGGCGATCGGCTGGGCGGTGGGGCGCATGCGCTGGCTGGGCGGCGGCGCGGCGGGCAGCGACGGCGACCCCGCCCGGGTGCTGGGCAACGCGGCCTTCTACATCTTCGTGCCCGCGCTGCTGTTCCGCACGACGGCGCGGCTGGACACGGCGGCACTGCCCTGGGCCTTCCTGTTCGCCTTCTTCGTGCCGGTGCTGGTGCTGGTGGCGCTCATCTACCTGTTCGAGCGCTGGCGGCTGCGGCCGGGCGAGCCGGTGACGCTGCCCAGCGTCAAGGCCATCACGGCAGGGTTCGGCAACACGCTGCAGGTGGGCGTGCCGGTGGCGGCCGGCGTGTTCGGCGAGCAGGGGCTGGCCATCCACATCGCCGTCGTCAGCCTGCACTCGCTGACCATCCTGACGCTGCTGACCGCGCTCGTGGAGCTGGACGTGGCGCGTGGCCGCAGTTCGCGCTCCTTCCGTTCCACGCTGGTGCAGACCGTACGCAACACGGTCATCCACCCCGTCGTGCTGCCGGTGCTGGCCGGCCTGACCTGGAACGCGACGGGCTGGCCGCTGCCTGCCGTGCTCGACGAAGTGCTGCAGAACCTCGGCACGGCCGTCGTGCCGCTGTGCCTGACGCTGATCGGCATGTCGCTGGCCTATTACGGCTGGCCGCGCTCGTGGCGGGGGCTGTCGGGGCTGGTCTCGGCCAAGCTGCTGCTCATGCCCGGTGTTGTCTTCGTCATCGCGCACTGGCTGCTGGGCCTGGAGGGGCTGCCGCTGGCCGTCATCGTCATGCTGGCCGCGCTGCCCACGGGCTCCAACGCGCTGATCTTCGCGCAGCGCTACCGCACGATGGAGCCGGAAGTCACCGCCGCCACGGTGCTCTCCACCGTGCTCTACGTCGGCACGGCGCCGATCTGGCTCGCGCTGCTGGCCTGGATCTCGCCATGGTGAATGCGGCCACCGGCTGACCTCACGCGCCCTTCCACATGCCGCGCCCCAGTTCGATGCCTCACTGTCAGGACTTGAAGCCCATGAATGCTCCCGCCCCGCACCGACTCGTCACCTTGCTGGCCCTGGCCTGCGCGCTGTCCCTGCCCGCCTGGGCCGCTCCCGCCCTTGCCGTGGCGCCGCAGGGGGCCGTCAGCGCGGAGGCCGGCCGGCTCGCCATCCGCCACGAGAAGTTCACGCTGGCCAATGGCTTCGAGGTCATCCTCGTCGAGGACCACCGCCTGCCGCTGGTGGCCTTCAACCTGTGGGTGCACGCCGGGCCGCGCAACGAGGCCAAGGGACAGACGGGCTTTGCCCATCTCTTCGAGCACCTGATGTTCGCCGGCAGCCGCCACGTGCCGCGCGGTGAGTTCGACAAATTCGTCGACGCCGCCGGGGGCACCGACGCCAACGGCTCCACCAACTTCGACCGTACGAACTACTTCTTCACGCTGCCGTCCAATCAGCTCGCCATGGGCCTGTGGCTGAAGGCCGACATGCTGGGCTGGATGTTCGACGAGATCGACGCCGTGTCGCTGGCCAACCAGCAGGACGTCGTGCGCAACGAGCGCCGCCAGAGCGTCGAGAACCGCCCCTATGGCGTCGTCGAGGAGGCCGCCTACCAGGCGCTGTTCCCCGAGGGCCACCCCTACCGCGCGTCCGTCATCGGCTCGCACGCCGACATCCAGAACATCCAGCTCAAGGACGTGAAGGACTTCGCCCGCACCTACTACCGGCCCAACAACGCGACGCTGGTGCTGGCCGGCGACTTCGATCCCAAGGTGGCCAAGGCGCTGGTGCAGAAGTACTTCGGCACGCTGAAGGCGGGCCCCAAGCCGCCCGAGGTGCAGGTGGCCACGCCCGAGATCACCGCTGAGCGCCGCCTCGTCGTGACGGACCGCATCGAGCTCGGCCGGCTCAACCTGTCCTGGCACACGCCGGCCATGTTCAAGCCCGGAGACGCCGAGCTGGACATCGCGGCCCACGTGCTGGGCGGCGGCAAGGCCAGCCGGCTCTACGGCCTGCTGGTGCGCGACAAGCAGCTGGCGCAGAGCGTGCAGGTCAGCCAGGGCTCGCAGTCGTTGAGTTCGGTGTTCGACATCGAGGTCGTGGCCCGCCCCGGCGCGTCGCTGGACGACATCGAGGCGCTTGTCGACGCTGAGATCGAACGCCTGGCCAAGGAGCCGCCGACGGCCGCCGAGGTCGCGCAGGCCCGCGCCACCATCGAGACGCAGTTGCTGCAGCGCATGGAGAAGGTCACTTCGCTGGCCGACCTCGTCAACCACTACAACCAGATGGCCGGCGATCCCGGCTATGTGGGCCAGGACCTGGCGCGTTATGCCGCGCTGGCGCCGGCCGACGTCAGCGCCACCGTCGCGCGGTACCTGCAGAAGCAACGCCGCGTCGTCGTCATCGCCAAGCCCGGTGAGCAGGTGCTGGCGGCCGAGGTGCCCACCCCGCCCATGCCGACCCAGGTCGCCAAGGGCGAGCGCGAGGCGCTGAACGCGCCGGAAGCCTGGCGCGCCAAGCCGCCCGCTGCGGCCAAGGCCAAGCCGCTGACACTGCCGGCGGCGCAGAGCTTCACGCTCGCCAACGGGCTGACGGTCATCCACTCGCCCAAGCCGGGCCTGCCGCTCGTCAGCGCCAGCCTCGTGCTGCGCGCCGGCCAGGCGGTGAACCCGGCCGACAAGCCCGGTCTGGCCGGCTTCACGGCGGCCATGCTGCCCGAGGGCACGACGACACGCAGCGCCCAGCAGATCGCCGAAGGCAGCGCGCTGCTGGGGGCCACGCTGACCGCCCAGGCCGGCCCCGAGGAGGCGCGCGTGGACTTCTCCGGTCGCAAGGCGGCCGCCCGGGAGGGCTTCGCGCTGCTGGCCGACCTGGCGCTGCACCCGGCCTTCGCCAACGCCGACATCGAGCGCATCAAGGCGCAGCGCCTGGCCGCGCTGGCGCAGCAGCGCGAGCAGGCGCCGCTGCTGGCCAATGCCGTGGGCAACCGCGTCACCTACGGCGAGGGCCATCCGCTCGCCGCCAATGCGCTGGGCACCGAGGCCAGCATCCGGGCCATCGACGCCACCGCACTGCGGGGCTTCTGGCAGGCCCACTACCGGCCGGAGCGCGCGGCACTGGTCGTCGCCGGCGACCTGAGCGAGGCCGAGCTGCGTGCGCTGGTGGAGCCGCTGTTCGGCGCCTGGCAGGGCGAGGGGGCGGCGCCGGCCGACATGCGGCTGCCGCCCGCCCGGCCCGTGGCGGCGCGCACGGTGCTGGTCGACAAGCCCGGCGCACCGCAGACGGCGCTGGCCGTCGTCGCCCCCGGGCCGCTCGCTGGCGCGCCGGACACGGCCTCGCTGAAGGTCATGAACGCCGCTTTGGGCGGCCTGTTCACCTCGCGCATCAACAACCAGCTGCGCGAGGTCAAGGGCTACACCTACGGCATCTACTCGGGCTACACGCTGGGCCGCGAGCGCGGCCAGTTCGGCATTCGCGGCAGTGTGCGCACCGACGTGACCGGCGCCGCGCTGCTGGACATGTGGAAGGAGATCGAAGGCATGCGCGCCAAGCCCATGGGCGCGGCCGAGCTGAACCGGGTGCGCAATGCGCAGCTGCTGTCGCTGCCTGGCCTGTTCGATACCAACGTCGCCGTCGTCAACGGCTATGCGAGCAACTGGTCCACCGGCCAGCCGCTCGCGGCCATCACCGACCTGCCGAAGAAGTACGGCGCGGTCACGGCGGCCTCGGCGCTGAAGGCCGCGAAGGAGCGGCTGGACCCGGCCCAGCTCATCGTCGTGGCCGTGGGCGACAAGGCCAAGGTGCAGCCGCAGCTGGAGGCCATCGGCCGCAAGCCGGCGGTGCTCGGTGCCGAAGGCCAGGCCGAGGCGACGTCAGCCGCCCAGTGATTCGTATAGCGCCACGAGCTCCTGCGTGAGCTTGTGGCGTGGGTCGAGGTGGATCATGGGCCGGGACAGCTCGTGCGACTCCTTGACCTTGACACTGCTGGAGAGATACGGCTCCAGCACGGGCAGGCCCTCGTCCAGCAGTTCCTGCACGACACGCTGCGGCAGCGACGCGCGGGCCTGGAACTGGTTGACGATGATGCCCTCCACATGCAGCTCGGGTGCGTGGTCGGCCTGGATCTCCTGCACCGCTTCCAGCAGCCCATACAGCGCGCGGCGCGAGAAGTCGTCGCAGTCGAACGGGATCAGGCAGCCCTGCGCGGCGATCAGCGCCGAGCGCGTGTAGAAGTTCAGCGCCGGCGGCGTGTCGATCCAGATCTCGTCGTAGTCGTCGGCCAGCGCCTGCAGCGCATCGCGCAGCTTGTAGATCTTGTAGCGGCTCTCCAGCTTGCCGTGCAGTTCGTCCAGCGCGGCGCTGGCGGGCATCAGGTGCAGGTGTTCCCACGGCGTCTCGACGATGAATTCGCCGGTGGGCTGCGTGCGCACGCTGAAGCGCAGCGTCGATTCGAAGAACTCCGCTGAACCGGGCGGCGTGTCGTCGGCGGCATCGCCCAGCAGATAGCGCGTCGTGTTGCCCTGGCAGTCCAGGTCGATGACCAGCACCCGCTGCCCCTGCGCGGCGGCAATGGCCGCCAGGTTGCTCGTGATCGTGGACTTGCCCACGCCACCCTTCTGGTTGAACACGACTCGCCGCATCGCCGTTTCCTCCTTCGGAATGCGGCGATTGTGCACTGCAGCAATGACGCGTCAACTGCGCGTGACGGGCCCGATGCCGATGGGGTCGGCCAGCCACTGCTCGGTGCCGGCGCGGGCGTGCAGCGCGCGCACGACGGCCATGCCCTGCACGACCTGGCCGAAGGCGGCAAAGCCCTGGCCGTCGGGGTTGCGCCGGCCGCCGAAGTCCAGCTCCGGCTGGTCACCGATGCAGATGAAGAACTCCGCCGTCGCCGTGCCGGGCGCGCCGCGCGCCATCGAGATCGTGCCGTCGCGGTGGCGCAGGCCGGTCTGCTGTGTGGTCTCGTGGGCGATGGGCGGTCGCAGCGGTGGCGCATCGTCCTTGAGGTTCAGGCCCCACTGCACGACCTCGATCTTGTGGGCGCTCTGCGGCTGGTTGGCCAGCGACACGAGGCGATAGACCCAGGCCTTGTCGAGCAGGTGCTGGTCCACATAGGCCAGGTAGTTGGCGACCGTGATGGGGGCGGCAGCGGGGTTCACCTCGATGACGAAGGGCCCCAGCGGGGTGTCCACCCGGGTGCGCACGGTTGTGGCGGCATGGGCCGCCAGCGGCAGGGCGGCGAGCGAGAGCAGATGGCGTCGTTGCATGGCAGTCGTCAGCGGCGGTTGATGTCGGCGAGCGGATGCGCGATGCCGCCATCGCCGTAGGTGCTCACCACCTCGGCGATGACGACCTGGTAGCCCTTCAGCCAGCGTGCCTGGGCCTGCTTGGCCTCGCGGTGGGCAGCATGGGTCATCAGCTGTTGCAGGGCTTCCATCGAATCCCAGTAGTAGACGTTGGAGATCAGCCCCGTGGCTGCGTTCTCCCAGGTCTCCTCGCCGCGGTAGCCGGGGATGGCACGGGCGACCTCGGCAATGCGCGCGTCCAGCGCGTGGAACTCGTCGTCGTAGGTGCCAGCGGCGAAGGTGAAGGTGGACGTGAACATCAGGATTGGGTGTGGGCGAGTGCCCGTTCGACAAAGCGCCGCGGCACCGTCGTCTTCGGCACGCGCACCGGGAACCAGCTGCGGATGTCGCTGTCGATGCCGATGCCGTGCATGAAGTTGTAGAGCCCCTTCTTGAGCCCTTGGCCCAGGCCGTCGTGATCGGTGGGTGTGGGGTCGATGAAGGCGATGTCGTTCTTCGCGAAGCGGGCGTCGGCGGGCAGCGGCTGCAGCGTGACGCCGTATTCGGCCGGGTTCATGCCCACGGGCGAGTGCACGGTGCAGGCGAAACGGTGGAAGAAGCCGCTGTGGATGCAGCCGTTCTCGAACAGCTGGCGCACGTACTCCAGCGCGTCCACGGTGTCCTGCGTCGTCTGCGTCGGGAAGCCATACATCAGGTAGGCATGCACGAGCACGCCCGCGTCGGCGAACGCCTTGGTCACGCGGGCCACCTGCTCGACGCTGACGCCCTTCTTCATCAGCTTCAGCAGCCGGTCGCTCGCCACCTCCAGCCCGCCGGAGATCGCGATGCAGCCGCTGTCGGCCAGCAACTGGCAGAGCTCCGGCGTGAAGGTCTTCTCGAAGCGGATATTGCCCCACCAGCTGATGGCCACACCGCGCCGCAGCAGCTCCTCGGCCAGCGCCTTCAGCGCCTTGGGCGGCGCGGCCTCGTCGACGAAATGAAAGCCCGTCTGCCCGGTCTCCGCCACGATGGCCTCGATGCGGTCCACCAGCACCTCGGCCGACGCCGCCTCGTAGCGCGAGATGTAGTCCAGGCTGACGTCGCAGAAGCTGCACTTCTTCCAGTAGCAGCCGTGGGCGATGGTCAGCTTGTTCCAGCGCCCGTCGCTCCATAGCCGGTTCATGGGGTTGAGCATGTCCAGCAGCGACAGGTAGCGGTCCAGCGGCAGCCCATCCCAGGTCGGCGTGCCGACCTCGTCGAAGGGAATTTCGGGCTCGACGAAGTTCGTATATCTGACCGTGTTCTCGTCGCGCCAGAACGTGCGCACCAGGCGCGTCTTCGAGCGCTTGCCCGCCACGTGTTCCAGCAGCGCCAGCAGCGGCCGTTCGCCGGCATCCAGCGTCACGTAGTCCACGAAGTCGAACAGCCGCGGCTCGGCCAGTTCGCGCAGCTCGGTGTTCACGTAGCCGCCGCCCAGCACGCACACCACCTCGGGCCGCGCTGCCTTGATCGCCTGCGCGATGCGCAGCGCCGCGTAGACCGAGCCGGGGAAGGGCACGGACAGCAGCACGACGTCGGGCTGGTGCTGGTCCAGCGCTTGCCGCGTG
>JACCDX011245345.1_pt1 | contig 11730 bp, 12 predicted proteins | sample 7449681 | NCBI WGS metagenome assembly JACCDX01 (sample SAMN15323450, study PRJNA562643) | freshwater metagenome | isolation source: river surface water | place: USA:Blue River Watershed | collected 2017-08-18 | reverse complement strand
TGACAGTACCGCTGTAACCGCAAGGTCGTGCTCGTTTACAGACTTACTAATTTCAACAGGAAGTGGACCTGAGTTACAGATGCAAGTCACGCAACCGTATACGACCAAGTTAAAGCCGAGCGCTTCCATGTACTTGGTTAGATCCGCGCGGTCGTAGTAATCAGTAACGACCTTTGATCCTGGAGCAAGTGTTGTCTTAACCCATGGCTTTGATGTCAGGCCGCGTTCCACAGCTTTCTTAGCCAACAGCGCTGCACCAATCATTACGGAAGGGTTTGAAGTATTTGTACAAGAAGTAATTGACGCGATGACAACGTCACCATTTTTGATGGTTGTTGCTTTTGTGCCAACGCTTACTGGATAAGCCTCTTTTCCAGTCTTATCTGTGTAATAAGTAGGTAGTACCTTTTCAAATGAAGACTTTGAATCACTTAGTGAAATGCGATCTTGTGGGCGCTTTGGTCCAGAAATTGATGGAACAACGGTTGAAAGATCTAACTCAATATGTTCGGAGTAACGTGGGCTAACAGATGGGTCATGCCACATTCCTTGCGCCTTGGCATATTGCTCAACCAGTGCAACTTGCTCTTCGCTGCGGCCGGTTAGGCGAAGGTAGCGAAGGGTTTCGTCATCAATTGGGAAGATCGCACATGTTGAACCATATTCTGGGCTCATATTTCCGATAGTGGTTCGGTTCGCCATTGGAACGGCAACAACTCCTGGACCATAAAATTCTACGAACTTGCCAACAACTCCATGCTTACGAAGCATTTCAGTAATTATTAGAGCCATATCAGTTGCAGTTGTTCCAACTGGAAGTGCACCGCTTAACTTGAATCCGACTACACGTGGAATCAACATTGATACCGGCTGGCCAAGTAGAGCTGCTTCTGCCTCGATACCGCCGACGCCCCAGCCAAGAACTCCGAGACCGTTAACCATTGTTGTATGTGAATCGGTTCCGACCACGGTATCTGGATATGCGCGAAGCACTCCATTTACTGTTCGGGTCATGATCACGCGAGCTAGATATTCAATATTTACTTGGTGAACAATTCCGGTTCCTGGTGGAACAACTTTGAATTCATCAAAGGCGCCTTGGCCCCAGCGCAAGAAGCGATAACGCTCGCGGTTACGCTCGTATTCAATATCAGTGTTCTGCTCGAATGAATCCTTCGTTCCGAATACATCGGCAATTACCGAGTGATCAATCACTAATTCAGCAGGAGCTAGTGGATTTACCTTGGCTGGATCTCCCCCGAGCTCAACGATCGCCTCGCGCATTGTTGCTAGGTCTACGACGCAAGGAACACCTGTGAAGTCCTGCATAACAACGCGCGCTGGCGTGAATTGAATTTCTGTATCTGGCTCAACTGATGGATCCCACTGCGCAAGCGCTTTAATGTGATCTGCGGTGATATTTGCGCCATCTTCGGTGCGAAGTAAATTTTCTAGTAAGACCTTTAGCGAGAAGGGAAGATTCGATGCACCTTCGATCTTGGAGATATCAAAGATTTCAAAATCTTTTCCGCCAACGTTTAAATTCTTCTTGGCGCCTAATGAATTTTTGCTCATCGTTTATCCCTCACTGATTTATCTTGACGTCAAGATACCTTAACTGGCTGAAAAAGCGCAACAGATTCGATGTGTTGCGTCATTGGAAAGAGATCAAAGGCGCGAATATTTGAGAGCACATACCCCAAACTTTCCAGATATGCCGTATCCCTTGCTAAAGCGGCGGGATCACACGCCACATACACAATGGTGCGCGGATTTAGCCCGACCATTGAGGAAACCACATTTTTACCGGCGCCTTCACGAGGTGGGTCGAGAACTATTACATCTGCTTTAGAAAAACGCGGAAGTATTTTTTCAACATCTCCGGTGTGTACTCCTACATTCCTTCGCTCTGCGAAGTTACGTAGCGCATCGCCAGTAGCTGATTTGCTGCCTTCAACTAAATCGATTCGGCCGCTATCGCCTACCAACTCAAGAAATTGCGAGGTAAATAGTCCGACTCCCCCATAGAGATCCAAGACCTGGTCTCCTTGTTTTATCTGCGCATAATTCAATACTGCATCTGTTAAAACGCGTGGCGCTTCTTTGTGGCTCTGCCAGAACGAGCGCTGGGAAACTTCAAGTGGATAATTATTTACTTTGTAAGTTGCTACATCAGGGCCTTCCGCTGTGCGTACCGGGCTCTCATCGCGGAGATAGCCAGTTGCAATAGTTCGCTCGCCGGTAGAAGAAAATGAGACTTCAACTTGCATATCCCCTTTCCATTTGCGATTGCTTAGCTCTTGATAGTTAATTTCCGGCTGCAGAATTCGGCAATCAGAAACGGGAACAACTTTATTACTGCGAGCTTGGCGAAAGCCGAGCGCGCCATCGCGCGTGGTTACCGCGTTAAAGCGAGTTCTATAACCCAGCGGTCCTCCAACTTCTTCAACTTCAACCTGCATATCTTTCTTGGCGATTCGCGAAAATTGCTCTGTGATTACATCTGCTTTCAACTCCCTCTGGCGCGTCAGAGAAATATGCTGGAAATCGCATCCGCCACATCCGCTTCTATGTGCGAACTGACAAGGAGCGCTGACGCGATCTGGCGAGGCTTCCACAACTTTCACTACATCAGCGCGGTTAAAGGATGATCCAGTTCCAGTTATCTCAATCTCTACTTGTTCACCTGGGATTGCGTGACGAACAAAGATCACCGCTCCAAGATGGCGCGCGATGAAGTGTCCGCCATGGGCGATCTTTTCAATCGTGACAACGAAACGTTGGCCTACAGATAGTTCGGCTTTTCGTTCCATTTTTTCGATTCGAGCATCATCTATCGCCATACACCGAAGCCTAAGGGTGGTAAGTTAAACCTCGTGCACGTCGTGATTATGGGATGCGGTCGAGTTGGTTCCTCTTTGGCGACCGAACTTGAGGCTGCTGGCCACTCAGTGGCAATAATCGATCAATCTCGCGAAGCCTTCCGCCGCCTTGGTCCAGACTTTAAGGGTCGTACTGTCGCGGGAGTTGGTTTTGATCGCGACACTCTTCTTGAGGCCGGGATCGAAACAGCAGATGCTTTCGCTGCAGTAAGTAACGGCGATAATTCAAATATTTTGGCTGCCCGCGTTGCCCGCGAAACTTATGGCGTAGCAAATGTTGTAGCCCGCATTTACGATCCAGGTCGCGCTGAAATTTATCAGCGCCTGGGTATTCCAACAGTTGCCACAGTAATTTGGGCAACTGATCAAATTCTGCGCCGCCTTGTTCCGGAAGGTTCGCGCTCTGAATGGCGCGATGCCAGCGGAACCATTCAACTCTGCGAAATGCATCCCCATAAAGAATGGTTTGGTCGACCAATTGCCGAAATCGAGTTAGCGATAGATGCTCGCGTCGCCTTTTTAACTCGTTTGGCAGAGGGATTGATTCCAGATGAGCACACAGTTCTACAAGAAGGCGATTTGATGCATGTGACGGTGCGCAATGAAGATATCGCCAAAGTAGAGGCTATCTTGGCTCGCTCACCAGAGGATCACTCATGAGAATTGCAATCGCAGGAGCTGGAAATGTGGGTCGTGCTATCGCGCGCGAACTTCTAGATAATGGTCACCAAGTACTTCTAATCGACCGCGATCCAAAAGCGCTCAAGATGGAATCCGTGCCAGATGCCGAGTGGTTAATGGCCGATGCGTGTGAAATTACCTCTCTTGATAAAGCAGTTCTTAACAATTGCCAAGTACTTGTCGCTGCAACTGGAGATGACAAGGTAAATCTCGTCGCCTCTTTATTAGCCAAGACTGAATATGGTGTTCCACGCGTCGTTGCACGCATCAATCACCCAAAGAACGAATGGCTATTTGATTCGTCATGGGGCGTAGACGTTGCGGTATCAACGCCACGCATCATTTCCGCTCTTGTCGAAGAAGCGGTAAGCGTTGGCGATGTTGTTCGTCTATTCTCATTCCGAAAAGGTCAGGCAAACTTGGTTGAGTTAACTCTTCCAGATTCCTCAATGTGCATTGGCAAGACTGTCGAAGAGATAACTCTTCCAGATGATGCATCTCTTGCCGCGATCGTTCGTGATGGTCGGGTAATCACTCCGACTCCAACTGATGTCTTTAGCGCCGGCGATGAACTTCTCTTCGTTGCTTCGGCCACCGCCGAGGGTTTAATCAAATCCTGCTTTATTGCTCAGTAAATAATTAATTCTCGACTTTAGTCGTTGGCACTGTTTTCAAGATCAACCAAGAACCATATGCGGTAGCCAGAAATAGCGGATAACCCATCGCCAGATTTACAGTTCCTAGTAAATTCACATTGCCGCTTCGATAAATTGGGTACTGAACTGCGATACGAGTAAAGAACATTCCAACCCAGAGCCAACTTGCTCTCTTATAAGCGCGTGCGCGGGCCGGATCTTTTCGCCACTGTAAGTTTTCGCCAAGAATTGGCCCAAGAAGAAGACCAAGAATTGGCCACCCAGCTAAGTTGGCAATTAGATAAACGCTGCCATAACCAAGGTTGGTAAGGAGCTTTGGAATATAGAGATCACTCGCATTTCCGGTGCGGTTGGCAAACCAGGCGCAGATAAGTGAGCCAATCAAACCTGAAACAGCATGTTGAATAGTCTCGCGCATGGCCAGTCGAATAATGGTTAGTAGCGCCGAAATAGCAACAGATGAAATCAGCGCTGTTTGCAATTGATCTGAAATATTGAAAACCAATAAAAAGATAATTGAAGGAATACCCGAATCGATTAAACCTTTCTTGCCACCAAATGCCGCAAGAACTTTAGCTTTATCTTCGTGATGATCTGGGTTACTCATGCTCGCCCCGTTGAACCGAATCCATCAGTACCGCGACCAGACCCTGGTAGCGATTGAACTTCGAGAAATTCCGCCCGCTCAACTTTCTGAATAACTAACTGTGCGATGCGATCGCCGCGTTTAAATGAAACGCTCTCTTTCGGATCATGGTTTATGAGAATAATCGCTAGTTCACCGCGATATCCAGCATCAACTGTTCCGGGAGAATTAACCATCGTGACGCCATGTTTGATGGCTAGACCTGATCTTGGATGAACAAGAGCTACGTAGCCATCCGGTAAAGCGATCGATATCCCAGTAGGAACCAAGGAACGCTCCCCTGGTGCCAGCGTTACATCAATGCGCGAGACAATATCTGCACCAGCATCGCCACCTTTGGCATATCGCGGCAGGGGAAGATCGGGATCTAAACGAGTTACGAGTACTTGAACGCTCATTATGGATTTATCTCAAATTCAGGATCAACAAAAGCCAAAATTTCTGGCGTCTTCGCGATGTGTTCGAGGTATTCCTTTGGAGCATTTTCGAGAAAATGTGACATTGGAACAATTACAAAAAGCGCGGCCGCCTTCACTGCGATTTCGCCTTCAGGTCCACCAAGTCGACCTTCTGCTGCGGTGTAAACCTTACGATTTACCTGCCCTGTGATTCGCGCTGTTATGTGCAACGTAGTTCCCATGGGAACTGGTTTTAGAAAATCTGTTTCTAGCCGAGCAGTAACTGCAGGAGAGCGGATCAACCACATCAATTTACCGAGAGCTTCATCAAATGCCAGAGAAAGCAGCCCACCATGGGCTAGGCCTGGTGCGCCCTGATGATTTTCGGTAACGGTAAATTCTGCAGTTAAATCTGCGCCAGCACCAGCATGTGCAACTAGATGCAGTCCCGTCGGATGAAGTTCTCCGCAACCAAAGCAATGGCCAAAGTGGGAAGGAATCTTGGTGCCAATTTCAGGAGCCTTGGGATGGCGTTCCGGAATCAGAGCTCCTTCTGGTGCAGTTGTACTGGGGACTCGGCTCATACCCGCACTTTACTTCAAATTTACTTGAAAGTGGTTACTTCATCTGTAACGCAATTAGACTAATTAAGTGATCTTCCGAGAGATTTTACGCCCACCCCTTTGGGTGCTGGCCTTTATTTACTTTCTTTTTCTCTCAGTAGTTCTATCCATTTGGGCAGTCTTTGATACCCGCACGACGTTGATAACTTTTCTTCTCTCAACGTTGGCGCTGATTTGGGTTGCAATCGCGATGAAATCTGAGATCACCTTCGATGGAGAGATCTTAAGAATTGATAAGGCGAATATCGATAAAAAATATTTAGGGGCTGTGACTGTTTTAGATAAATCGGCGATGCGTCTGCTTCGCACGCGAGATGCCGATCCTGCTGCTTACTTGGCAATTAAATTTTGGGAGCCACAAGGGTTAAGAATTGATCTAAACGATCCAAGGGATAAAACGCCCTACTGGCTAATAACCAGCAAACGCGGCGAAGAAATCGCCGCCCTGCTTAAACGTTAAGTAATTACTACTTATTTAATTGCACTCTTTACAGACTGCTATTTTAATTGCACTCTTTACAGACTGCCTTAGCGCCCTCACCCTTAGCCAACTGCGTAATGTGATGCACCAAGAAGCACCGTGAACAAGTAAATTCATCGACCTGCTTTGGGACAACGCGTACTGCTAACTCTTCACCAGATAAATCAGCGCCTGGAAGTTCTAGGTTCTCTGCCGCTTCGGCTTCATCCACATCGATCTGGCCGGATTGAGCATCGACGCGCTTAGCTTTGAGTTCCTCTAGCGACTCCTCGTGGAGTTCCTCGTCCGTCTTTCGGGGGGTGTCGTAATCTGTTGCCACTGCTCTCACCTCACATCCAAATAATCAAAAATAACTCGCAGATATTGCGCGTTGCTTACGGGCGCATACTCGCGCAATTACCCGTTATTACCCATTACAACCCTCGGCGTGTCGCAGATATTCCCCGATTACATAAATATCGACCAGTCTTATACGGGTTTTTGAGCCGCTTCTATCGCTTTTGCCAGCGATGCCCCAACCCGCGCATGAATCGCAGTTCCAGTCTCCACATATTCCTCGGAGAGGATCTCACCAGTCTCGTGAATGGCGCTAACTAAGTCACCTCGGTTGTATGGAATAACAGAATTTATCTCAATGCTTGGCTGTGGCAAAGATTTCTCAATGGCATGGACTAAACCATCAATACCAAAGCCCGTGCGAGCTGAAAAAGCATAACTATTCTTCTCTTTTCGCAGAATCTCCATGACTACATCTGGGTTCGCTGAATCAACTTTGTTGATAGCGATAATTTCAGGAATATCTCCCCCACCGATATCTGTGATCACTTCACGAACTGCGCGAATCTGCTCGAATGGATCTGGGTGCGAACCATCAACAACATGGACGATTAAATCTGCACCAGATACTTCTTCGAGCGTTGACTTAAAGGCATCAACCAATTGATGCGGTAAATGTCTTACAAATCCAACGGTATCGGAGAGCGTATAAGTGCGACCATCGCTGGTGTGAGCTTTACGGACAGTTGGATCAAGCGTTGCAAAGAGCGCATTCTCTACCAATACGCCGGCATTTGTGAGGCGGTTTAATAAGGAGGATTTTCCTGCGTTGGTATATCCAGCAATAGCAACCGATGGGATATTAAATCGTTTTCGTTCCTGTCGCTTGGTATCGCGCGAGACTTTCATCTCCGCAATCTCGCGTCGCAACTTCGCCATCTTGTCACGAATGCGCCGGCGATCTGTTTCTATCTTGGTTTCACCTGGTCCGCGACCGCCGATACCAGCACCACCTGCTGCACGTCCACCAACCTGACGTGAAAGTGAATCACCCCAACCACGAAGTCTAGGAAGAAGATATGCAATCTGCGCTAGCTCTACCTGAGCCTTACCTTCTTTACTCTTGGCGTGCTGTGCGAAAATATCAAGAATTAAAGCGGTTCGATCTACAACCTTTACCTTTAATTTATCTTCAAGTTGGCGAAGCTGTGAAGGTGAAAGTTCGCCGTCACAGATAACTGTGTCCGCACCGCTTGATGCAACTATCTGTCGTAGCTCAACAACTTTTCCTGATCCGATGTAGGTAGCGGGATCTGGTCTATCGCGCCGTTGAATCAACCCATCCAATACTTCAGAGCCAGCGGTCTCGGCTAGCGCCTTTAACTCTGCCAAAGAATTCTCGGCCATTTCCGCGCTGCCTTCTGTCCAGACTCCAACTAAGACAACTCGCTCAAGTTGAAGTTGGCGATATTCAGCATCGGAAATATCTTGAAGTTCAGTTGAAAAACCCTTTACGCGACGTAACGCATGGCGGTCACTTAACTCTTGTTGTGGTTCAGGATCGTATTCACTCTCATCTGCATCAAAATCTGCAGCCACGCGCGCGCTCTCGCGCAGAAGTTCTTCAAATAAATCGTTATTGCGAGGTAGATCGTTACTCATGCATCCTGCAAGTACTTGGTGATATCAATATCTCGGACCATTACTGCAGGTCCCGTAAGCGTGGCATTGGAGTGTGGATCGATATCTACAACCAGTCTTCCGCCTGGTGGATAAATAACCCAACGCGCTGGTAGTGGAGAATTTGTTTTGAGAGTGGCGGCGAGAGCTACCGCGCATGTTCCGGTTCCACATGAGCGAGTCTCGCCACTGCCCCGTTCATGCACGCGCATCTTGATCTCTTTCTCCGAAGTGATCTCAACAAATTCAACGTTTACACCTTCTGGGTAACTATCTCGCGGACGAACGACGGGAGCTTCCTTCAGCGAACCAACATCTTCTATCTTTTCAACAAAGACCACGGCATGCGGATTTCCAACGCTTATGTGATATCCGTTCCAAATTTTTCCTTCCACGGCGGCGGTTACTTCTTCGCCTTCATCAACTACCTTTCCCATATTTACCGAAATATCTTCAGTTGCGGGAACACGTAAATGCTTTATGCCATCGCGGGTATTGATCGCGAAGATTCCTTCTGGTTGATGCCCTCGTTCAACAAGGTAGCGCGCCATAACGCGGATGCCGTTTCCGCACATTTCGGCAAGTGAACCATCCGCATTTCGATAATCCATAAACCATTTGCCATCACGCTTTGAAATCTTTATCAGTCCATCTGCGCCGATGCCAGATTGGCGATTGCACATCGCCGCCGTCTGGGCTGTAGTAATCGAAATCTCTTCTTCTGGGTCGAAGATCACTAAAAAGTCATTTTCAGTGCCATGGCCATATGTGGCGATTATTGGAGTATTCATATCTAGATTGAGTTTATCTTCTGAAGCACTGTTTCTAAACGCGGCTGTATCGGGGAAATCCATTTAATTCGCGCATCGCGTGAGAACCAAGTCTCTTGGCGGCGGGCATATTGCCGAGTTGCGCGCTTGGTCTCCTCTTTTGCTTGATCTTCGCTGATCTCACCGGCGCGCATCGAGATAACTTGTGCATAACCAAGGGCGCGACGAGCCGTCGTTGCCTGATTAATTCCATCAGCAATTAGCGAATCTACTTCAGCTACTAGACCCTTCTGCCACATCAGATCAACCCGAGCATCGATACGTTCAGTCAATTTCTCGCGATCCATCACAAGTCCAAACTGCATAGCATCTGGATACTTTGAACTACCTTCTCGTGGAAGATTGGCTGTAAATGGTTGTCCGGTAATTTCAATCACTTCGAGTGCGCGAACTACGCGGCGGACATTCTGGATATCAATCGCTGCAGCTGCGGCCGGATCTAGTTGCTGTAATCTCTCAAATAGACGCGCCGTACCAAATTCTTCAGCTTCGGCGTTAAGGCGCTCTCTAATCGCTGGATCAGTATCGGGGAAGTTGAGATCATCAAGAATTGCCTTTATGTAAAGTCCTGTTCCACCAACAATTACTGCGCTCTTACCTCGTGAATGTATCTGAGCAATAGTCTCTCGCGCTTTATCTTGATACCAAGCAACCGTTGCATCTTCTGTTACATCTAAAACATCCAACATGTGATGCTCTATGCCACCGCGCTCGAGTAAAGATAACTTTGCAGTTCCAATATCCATGCCGCGATAGAGCTGCATCGAGTCAGCGTTAATGATCTCAGCGCCAATCTCTTGGGCCAAAGAAACCGCAAGGTCGCTCTTTCCGGTTGCGGTTGCTCCGCAAATCACAATCGTTTTCATCGATGACGTTACTCTGAAGCGCTTGCTTTACGAAGCGTTGGAATTCCTAAATTCGTTCCTGCTGGAGCCGAGTTATGTCGAGCTTCGTGGGCATCTCCCCCTCGAGTCCTAACAACATCTAACTCTTTAGCAATCAAATAATGTGCTGAAGCATCCGTAATCTCCAGATCTACAAAATCTCCAGGGCGGGCGGTACTTGTTGCATCGAAGTGAACTAATCTGAAATCTTCGGTCTTGCCAGTTAGCCTTGATTGCGCTTGATCGCGGCGTCCTTCTACTTCAGAGACTAAAGCGCGATGTTTCTCGCCTACTGCTCTCTGGTTAACGCCTAAAGAAATCTTCTGTTGATGTTCGTGTAGACGGGTGTAGCGCTCACCCACAATTGCCTCAGGAACTTGGTTGGGCATAGCCCCTGCAGGAGTTCCAGGACGGATTGAATATTTATATGTGTAAGCCGCAGAAAATTGTGCCTGCGTTGCTAAATCCATTGTCGCTTGGAAATCTTCTTCTGTTTCACCAGGAAAACCAACGATGATGTCAGTTGTGATCATCGCATGTGGCATCGCAGTTCTAACTCGATCCAGGATTCCTAAATAGCGGCTGGATCGATAAGAACGGCGCATCTCCTGCAGGATGCGATCGGAACCAGATTGCAACGGCATATGTAGATGTGGCATGACATTTGGAGTAGTGGCCATAACTTCGATTACATCGTCGGTAAAGTCACGTGGATGCGGAGACATGAAGCGCACTCTTTCGAGCCCTTCAATCTCACCACATTTGCGAAGCAATGAAGCGAAAGCTCCGCGATCGCCAAACTCAACCCCATAGGCATTTACATTCTGTCCGAGGAGAGTAATTTCAATTACACCTTGAGCTACTAGCGCACGAATCTCTTTGAGAATATCGGCCTCTGGGCGATCCTTTTCAATTCCGCGCAGCGTTGGAACGATGCAGAAAGTACAAGTGTTATTGCAGCCAACGGAAACGGAAACCCAGGATGTAAATGCCGAGAGGCGCCGCGCTGGAAGCGTTGATGGAAAGTGCTCAAGTGCTTCCAGAATCTCGATCTGCGACTCTTCTTCGATACGTGCTCTCTCAAGCAATACAGGAAGTGAACCAACGTTGTGCGTTCCAAAGACCACATCCACATACGGCGCTTTCTTTAGAATGATCGATTGATCTTTCTGCGCTAAACAACCGCCCACAGCAATCTGCATATTGGGATTAGCTTTCTTAACAGGGGCAAGGAAACTTAGATTTCCGTATAACTTATTGTCAGCGTTCTCACGAACTGCACAAGTATTAAATACAACGATGTCGGCTTGTTCGCCTGGGGTTACGGGAAGATAACCTGCCTCATCGAGCAGCCCTGAAATGCGTTCAGAGTCGTGCACATTCATCTGACAGCCGTAAGTCTCGACTGTGTATGTGCGGGCCATGTGGAGAAGGGTATCGCTGCGAGTTAGAGAGGAAGTACCTCAAAGGTTAGATCGCTGCGATTGACTACAAGAATTGAATGGTTTTTCAGGCTAGTCCAGTGATCTTTACCCCAGCCGGTAGATGCCACCTTAATGACGCCATCTTCCACGCTGTAGCGAAGTTCATAATGGCTATCTACCGTCCATTCCGATGAATCTGCTTCATTGAACTCACAGACAGCAATAAATGTATCTGGAGTCATCAACATCGAGTTAATGCTGGTGAAATC
>JACCDX011742796.1_pt1 | contig 11735 bp, 12 predicted proteins | sample 7449681 | NCBI WGS metagenome assembly JACCDX01 (sample SAMN15323450, study PRJNA562643) | freshwater metagenome | isolation source: river surface water | place: USA:Blue River Watershed | collected 2017-08-18 | reverse complement strand
TGGTGTTCCAGAATTTTTATTTCTTTCACTTTGAACCTCACCTTTATCCCAAATAAAATCATCTACGAAAGTAAATCCTTCTTCTTCAAATATTTTAGTAAAGTACGCTCCAAGCGGTATTCGACGCTTACCCCAAGTTGATTGGGTTGTAATATTATCATTATCAAAAATATCTCCCACATTAAAAACAAAAACGCGATGATTATCTAAAACGCGAAAAGCTTCTTTTATTATTTTTCTCATATCTATTAAATAATCTGTTAAATTATCCCACTGAGAATACTCTCGAGCGTTGTAATAGGGTGGTGAGGTTACCATTAAATGAATAGATTCTGATTTCAAACCTTTTAAAACATCATAACAATTTCCCCAAATAATTTTAACATCATCATCTTTTTTTTCAATAAAATCTACTATTTTGGGGTTGATTTCTTGGTATAAATTTTGATAATCTTGTTTTACATATTCTAAATAAATTTTAGTAAATGATTCTATTACTTCTTTTTGATTTTTTATTTTTTTTAAAAATTCGACCGAATCTAAAAAATCTTGGAACCTTGATTGAGTAGGAAATGTTTCTTGTAAATAAGTATAACTAATTTCTAAAATAGTTTCAATATAAGGTTTTTTATCAGACATTATTATTTAATTTTTTTACAAATTTACACTAAATTTTGGTAATTTTTTTCTATATATATAAATTAATTTTATTTCCATAATAAAAAACTTGTGCATCCATAATTATTTATTAATTTTGCTTTCTTATGTTTAATACAACTTCGCTTTGGTTCGAAATAGCAATTGTAAGTATGATATTCGCTATAGGTAATATTCTTATGGGACATTTTGAAGAACGCACCCCTAAATTTCGTCGGCTTGCAAAATATCTATTTATACTTTTATTGGTTTGCCTTATTTCAATTTTTTGTGGAAGATTAATATCTATGGTTTTTTTATCTTTATTCCTAATTCCTTTAATATATATACATGGTTACTATTTGCCAAAGAAAAAAGGTATCAATGGTTGGAGCGGCGAACCAAAAAGCAAATATTATGATTTTCGCAAATGGGATAAAAATATATTTTCATCTGAAACAAATGAATCAAAAAAAAGTAAATTTTTTAGGTTGAAATAAGCTAAAACCTATATCAATGAACGTTTTTGAAATATTTTTTTAAGTTCGCCTAAGCCTTCTTCTAATGGTAAAATTACTGGAAGTTCGGTTTCTATTTCGGCTTGTTTCTTGAATTGTATTTTTTCGTCATTACTACAATTTTTAGTATTCATAAAAATGGCTATCACTGTTGAACCAAAATTTTGAATCAATTGAATTTCAGAGGTTAATGAAGGAATTTTACCCCAATGAGTTTCGTCATCGTAGTAGATTCTTTTGGGTGAATATACTAAAATCACATGTTTAGCATTTCCAGATATTAAAAACTCGCTTCCACAAGGTCCGCTGGGGTTACGTAAGGCAGACTGTCCCTCTATGAATATCAGTTGCGGTTTTTCAAAATGATAGCAAGAACAAATAGCGTGTTCTATTTCTCCTGAAATAAAATCATTCACGGTACTATCAAAAATAAAGCCATATTTGCCGCCTTGCAACCAGCCCGTTTGACCAGTATAAATCATTTCAGATTTATAACCAATACTGTTAAAATGCTGGGTGCATAAGGTTGCTGAAGTTCTTTTGCCTAAAGCACAATCTGTTCCAAGTATGGCAATTATTGGAATGGGAACTGAATTTATTTGTCCTTTCCAAAAATGAAGTTCGTGGCGTTTTTTAGGATATCGAACATCTAACAATTCAACTTGATTTTCTTGGGCTAATTGAACTAAGTTTTCATTCTCTTGTAAAAAATCGTGTAACCCATTAATAATCGAAATTTTATGAGATATAGCCTGTTTAATGATAGTCAATAAATGAGGAGGGAGTTTGCCACCAACCGTAGCAATTCCAACAATTAAAAAATCAATTTTTTCGTGAGCTGAAAGTGCTTGTTCTAAATTTGCATATATCGGAATATTACGCGTTTTTCCATCTAAAAGTTCACCCGCATCTTTACCAGCATTTTCTTCATTATCTATAACTCCTTTTATTGTAAAACGATGGCTATATCGAACCAAACCGTGTGTGGTTTTGGCTTCCATAGTAGTAAAATAACCCGCACTTAATAAAAATGCTGTTGGTTTTTTGGTAAAATATTCGTCTAACATTAGTTGAGAAACTTCTGGCTTTTTTAACCAACGATTGAAGAGCGTTTCTTTTTGAGCATAACTAAATATTCGTTGAAAATATTCTTGAAAAGTGGCAGACCAGCATTTCCAATATAGTCCAAATTTATCCACCATAAATTCTGGGTGCGACTGTGTTGAAAGTTGTTCAACTAAATTTGAGGTAGCAATGGTTGGATGTATAAAATAAGTAAAACTAAGGCTAGGTTCTACATAGTCATTCTTCAACCCCTGAGGGCTTTCTAAAGCAATCAATGGTTGGTGGTCAATGCTGAATCGGGCGTGTTTTATATAAGTTGGAGAAATTGGGTCTTTATCTTCGTAATGAATTATAGAAGAAATAGCGGAATGAGGAAATAATGTTGAATATAATTGTAAAGCTTCTTGGGCTTTACCAAAATAGTTTCCGTGCCAATGAATGGCTGGAATAATTTTATTTACCTCGGATTCATTAGGCTGGGTGCAAATTTGCCATTGGTAACCATATTTATCCTTAATCCAGCCATAACAACTACTCCAGGGGTAGGTTTGTAGTGGCATAAGAACGGTGGATGATTCTGACAATTTTTGCCATATTTTTTGGGCTTCTTCTAGTGTTTTATAAAAAACAAAAAAAGATACGGGGGTTTCCGATTTAGCTTCTGAATTAATATTATCAACCAACCAATGTATTCCACCTGCGTAGAATTGAACCAATTGCAAATTATTTTTATGTTTAATATGGTGTAATATTAATCCATCTGAAAAAAAACTGCTATACCATTGAGCTAACTCTAAAGGTTTATGGGTATTGTTTAAGTGGAGGTGTAAAGATATCATAACCGATGATTTATTTTGGTTTGTTTTGGTTTGTTTTGCTGATTTAAAATTTTTTTAGCTTCTAACCATAATAGTTCTTGATGATCAAGGTCTAGTTTATTTAATTCAATATTTTTTTCTTGAGCTAACTGTTCCATAATTTGTAAGCGTTGGCTAAATTTTTGATTGGTTTTTTCTAAAGCAAGGTCTGGATTAACGTGTAAGTGTCTTGAAATATTTAAAATACTAAAAAGCCAATCACCCAATTCTTCTTCAATTAATTCTTGATTACCTGTATTTATTTCATGTAGCAATTCGTTTTTTTCTTCCTCTTCTTTGAGCCACACGTCTTTCATATTCTTCCAATCGAATCCTAACTGGGCTGCTTTTTTTTGAATGAGTAAGGCTTTTAAAATAGAAGGGAGTTGGTTTGGTATTCCACTGACAATTGATTTCTTGCCTTCAGATTTTTTTATTTTTTCCCATTGTTCTTTTACTTGTTCGGTATTCAGTTGTTTGGTTGTGTCAAAAATATGAGGGTGGCGGCGTTTGAGTTTATGAATTAGGTTTGTCATAACATCGGTCATATTAAACAAATTTTTCTCATTGGCAATTTCGCAATAGAAAAAAATATGAAATAGTACATCTCCCAATTCTTCTTTCATTCCAGCTATATGTTTAGCATCTAATTCAGCAATAAATTCATACACTTCTTCGAGGGTCATATTGCGAAGGGTGTCGAACGTTTGTTCATGATCCCAAGGACATTGCTGACGCAAGGTAAACATGATGTTTTGCAATTCTATGAATAGTTTAGCATGGTTATCCATAGTTTTTTAATTTTCTTTAGAAATTTTTAGACCTCATATCGGTAATAAATGTATTCTAGTAAAATATATAAAACATTCCTGCTACTTCTAACATAAAAGGATACATTAATTATTCTACTTTCTGTGAATGGAAATAAATATTTTTCCAATGATTATGTTTATTCAAAAAATAAATATCCGTAAAATCTGTTATGATAATTTGAGTTATAGGTTTTTGATAATGGAATCTTATTGTACCAGTTAAAATACAAATTTTATTATCGTTATAAAATTGTGGAGAAACATTTAAATCGTATACTGTGTCATAGACTAATTGATTTTTTGCGATAGCTTGTTTAAATTCTTTTTTATTAAATTTTTCGTTACGATGAGCACGGATAATGATAACATTACTATCATATACTTCTTCTAAAACTTCGTGTTTTTCTTGGCTAAGGGCGACTAATTTTTTTTCTCTTAAAGCTAAAATATTTTTATAACTTTTTTCTTGTTCGGATGTTAATTGACTAAAAGCTACATTTGTGGTTACTAACAGACAAATTCCAATTAAAATATTTTTCATATAATTTTATTTTGGTTTTTCTGAATGATAATAAAAACTTCTCCAATGATTATTGTCATCTAAAAAATAAATATCCGAAAAATTGAACGTCATTTTTTGGGAAGTAGGTTTTTTAAATATTGCTGTAGATGTTCCCGTTAAAATGCAAATTTTATTATTATTATAAAATTGTGGTATAAGTTTCAAGTCGTATAAGGTATCGTATTCAATTTTATTTTCAGCAATAGATTGTAAGTACTGCTTTTTATTAAATTTCAAATTTTGATGGGTTTTAATAATTTGGGCATTACTATCATATAACATATTTAATTCCGCATGATTTTCATGATTAAGGGCAAATAATTTTTTTGAACGAGTAGCTAAAACATCTTTAAAAAGTTTTTCTTGTTCAGCTGTTAATTGACTAAAAGCAATATTTGTGGTTACTAACAGACAAATTCCAATTAAAATATTTTTCATATAATTTTATTTTGATTTATTTTGGTTTTTGGGAATGAAAATAAATATTTTTCCAATTATTATCTTTATTCAGATAATAGATGTCGGTAAATTCTGTTGAAATAACTTGAACAGATGGTTTTTGATAATGAGATTTCACTGTGCCCGTTAAAATACAAATTTTGTTATCATTATAAAAATGGGGTTTAATATTCAAATCATATAAGGTATCATAAACATAATGTTTTTTAACAAAAGCTTCTTTAATTTCTTTTTTATTATATTTGGTGTTAAATTCATTTCTGATTTTAATTACATTACTATCGTAAATTTCTTCAAAAACTTCGTGTTTTTCTTGACTAATAGCATGCAGTTTTTTGGCTCTGACGGCTAGAACCTCTTTATAGAGTTTTTCTTGCTCGGGCGTTAATTGAGCAAATACAAAATTTGTTGTTACTAACAGACAAATTCCTAATAAAATTTTTTTCATACTTTTATTGTTTATGCTTTTGAGAATGAAAATAAATATTTTTCCAATGATTATCTTTATTCAGATAATAGATGTCGGTAAATTCTGTTGAAATAACTTGAACAGATGGTTTTTGATAATGAGATTTCACCGTACCCGTTAAAATACAAAGTTTGTTATCATTAAAAAAATCAGGTTTAATATTCAAATCATATAAGGTATCATAAACATATTCTTTTTGAGCAAATGCTTGTTTAAATTCCTTATGATTATATTTTTTATTATATTCGGCACGGATAACGATAGCATTAGTATCGTATATTTCTTGAAAAATTTCGTGTTTTTCTTGACTAATAGCATGCAGTTTTTTGGCTCTGACGGCTAGAATCTCTTTATAGAGTTTTTCTTGTTCGGGCGTTAATTGAGCAAATACAAAATTTGTTGTTACTAACAGACAAATTCCTAATAAAATTTTTTTCATACTTTTATTTTTAATTTTTAATAAATATTAATTTTCGGGTTTATTAGCGTGAAAATAAAAAATCTTCCATTGATTTTTATCATCTAAATAAAACGCTTCAGAAAAAGTTATCTTAGAATCTAATTTTGGATATTTATAAACAATTCTGCGGTCTCCAATTAAAACACAAATTTTATTATTATTATAAAATTGTGGTGTTACTTTCAGGTCGTAAATGGTATCATAAACTAATTTTTTTTGGGAAATAGAATCTTTAAATTGATTCAAATTAAATTTTCGATTTCGATGGTCTTGAAGGATGATTATGTTTTTATCAAAAAATTGGTCAAATTCAGTATGCGATCCTTGAATCATTGCAGAAAATATTTTCTTATTAACTTTTAATACTTCCCTATAAAGTTTTTCTTGTTCAGAGGTTAATTGACAAAATATAATATTTGTCGTTATTAATAAAAAAAATCCTAATAATATTTTTTTCATAGTTAATTAACAATGTTTTTTTATAGTTCTATGGATGGTTTACTTGCCATGATAATACATAACAATCCATTGATTTTTATCATTCAAATAAAACACTTCAGTTACATTAATATTGAACATTAATTTAGGATATTTATAAACAACTTTTCGTTCGATGGTTAAAATACAAATTTTATTATCATTATAAAATTGAGGTTTTACACTTAAATCGTAGATGGTATCATAAGCTATTTTTTTTTGTTCCATTGAATCTTTAAATTGTTCAAGATTAAATTTTCGATTTCGATGTGCTAAAATCACAATGGCATTTTTATCAAAAAATTCACCTAAATCATTATGATTTCCGTGAATTAAAGCGGCAGACCTTTTTTCACTGACAGCTAAAACATCTTTATAGAGTTTTTCTTGCTCGGAGGTTAATTGACTAAAAACAAGGTTTGTTGTTACTAACAGACAAATTCCTAATAAGATTTTTTTCATAGTTGATTAATTGAATTTTTTTTATAATAAATTTTTAAAATAATGAGTGTTAAAGATAAACCGAATACAATGGTATTAGCCAAAATTACGGGACGGCTTTTAATGAATACTCCATAAATAAACCAGAAGATGGTGCTAGCATTCATAATAATAAGCATAATGAGGTTTAAATCTTTTACTTTTTTTGATTTATAGGTATGAATTACTTGCGGAACAAGAGTTACACAAGTTAGAAAGGTACCAATGAATCCTAAAAGTTCTATAGCTATTTCTGTTTTCATTACCTTTAAATTTATTCTTGGTTAGGCATTAATTTTCGATACCTAATTTTTGTAAAATATTTGAACTGACACCGGTTGTAGAGTACCCACCATCGTGGAATAAATTTTGCATTGTTACCATGCGTGTTAAGTCGGAAAAAAGGGTTACACAATAATTAGCACAGTCTTCGGCAGAGGCATTTCCTAATGGGGAAATCTCTTGGGCAAAATCAAAAAAATCACCAAAACCTTTTATACCTGTTCCGGCGGTTGTTTTAGTAGGTGATTGAGACACCGTGTTAACTCGAATCTTTTTTTGTTTTCCATAATGGTAGCCAAAACTACGGGCAATAGATTCTAACATCGCTTTAATATCTGCCATATCTGTATAAAAAGGATAGGTTCTTTGAGCAGCAGCGTAGGTTAAAGCAACAACACTTCCCCATTCATTAATGGCGTCTAATTTATGAGCAACGTGTAACATTTTATGAAACGACAAAGCCGATACGTCAATTCCTTTGGTAAAAAAATCGTAATTAAGTTCGGTATAAGGAATATTTTTTCTAATATTGACACTCATACCAATACTATGTAGCACAAAATCTAGCTTGCCACCCAAATTTTCTTGGGCTTGAGTGAACAATTTTTCTAGGTCCTCTACATTGGTGGCGTCGGCAGGAATAATGATACTTTGAGTAGCCGCAGCTAATTTATTTATTTCACCCATACGCATAGCAATCGGAGCATTGGTTAGTACGAAACGAGCACCTTCTTCATAACATTTTTCAGCCACTTTCCATGCAATAGAATTACTATCTAACGCTCCAGAAATAATTCCATTCTTACCTTTTAATAACCCATAACTCATAACAATAAATTTATGTTTAATATTTTGGCAAATATAGTGTTTTTTTTAGAGAATTTTTTATTTTAAAAACAAATTTTAAAAAATTTAATTAAATATATCAAAAAAAGACGACTTAAAATCACATGTTCAGTTAATTCATTTTTTTCAGCAATGCAAAGGCACTCCATTCAGCAGCTTGAAGGTCGGATGAACGGTTAGAAAAATATTTTTTAGCAATATCTACCGGTAATAAAAGTTCGTTTACTTCAAAACCAAGTTCATAAAAAAAGGATGCTAGTTGTTGTGAATTAAAACTACTTTTAAACTCTTCATTTTTACGGGCAACAAATTTTTTTAAAGCCAGCAATTCATTTTGACCTGCCTGGTGTAGTTCCGCCTCATCTAAACAAAAATCAAAACAAACATAACTATCCTTACTCAATAATGTTGACAATTCTTTAAACATATTGAAAATTGTTGAACGATGTAAATAATAACTAACGCCTAACCAAGTTATAAAAGTTGTTACATTTTTATCAAATACCGAATTTTGCAAAATTTGAGTCAATTTTTCTTTTTCAAAATCTATTGCCAAAAAATGAACTTTTGTCGGAATTGTTAAACCCATTTTTTTTATTTTCATGAGCTTTAATTCTTGGGTTTTAGGATGGTCTATTTCAAACACTGTTAATTGTTGTATTAATGAGGGGTGTCGGAAAATAAAACTATCTAAGCCCGCACCTAAAATGATTAATTGTTTAACGCCTTGTTGAACAAGTTTTTCTAAAGATTGTTCAGTAAAAGCTACTCGGCTTATATTTTGTCCATAAGTAGCCTTAAAAACATCTTTCAATACTATTTTTTTTAATAACAGCATAAGCCAGTTATTAGCTAAAACAAAACGCCAAAAATGACTGGTAAAATTTTTAGCAAAAGAATCTTTAATGATTAGTGGTGTATCATTTTGGAAATGTAAAGCTCTTAAAAAAGCAGCAGCTTCTGCAGTTTCACTGTAAGAATTTTTTTTCATACATTTATTTTTTTATTTTTCATTAAATTGCACCAGTAGCAAGTTTCAGTCCCACAACCTGTTGCAAATTCTTTCTGTTGAATTTTGCCCCACACTTCTATAATTATCGTTTTTATTTTTTCTAAACCTTCATTATGAATTTGAAATTGATAAGTATAAAATTCAGATTTAGTTTTGTCGGGTTCGATAAAATTAAATTCTATTTCAATGTTTTCAGAATGAAATGGATTTTTTAGTTTATACATTAATCCATACAAATAAGCTTGTCGCCAAAATGACCCACCATAGATATTTTCAGCATCAGGCTCAAGAAATTTTTCTTTGGTATAATTATAATTTCCTGTTTTGTAATCAATAATTTTTATTCTTTGGTTATGAATTTCGATTTTATCAAATTTGGCTTTTAGTAAAACCAGATTTTGAAACAAGAGTTCTACTTTTTCTTCAATAAAAATATTCCATTGCCACTGTGAATGATAGTAATTATAGTATTGTTCTAAAATTTCTTTTCCATATTCTAATCGTAAGGTAAATATTTCAATGGTAAAAAAAGGTTTAAAAAATCGTTGAAGGGCTTTTTCATAAAAGGATAATAATAAACTAAGTGGTTGAAGTGCTTGACATTTTTTACACTCTTTGAAAAATTCTTCTAAGGCTTGATGAATCACTGTTCCAAAAGAAAGATGTGGGTCGGGTGGTCGTGGAACTTTTAATAAATGTTCATAATAAAACACCAACGGACACTCAATATAACTACTAATTACCGTATGGCTCAAACTAAGTTGGGCTAATTTGTGTTGAATAATATTATCTGAAACAAGCTGAATTTGAACTTGTTCAGAAAGTAATAATCGCGATGCCAAAAATTTCATTTTTTGTTCTTGAGGAATAATGATAGGTTCGTTCTGTAAAACTTCCTTATCAAACAATTCAATAATAAATTTAGACACGCTTACTTCTTTTTGTTGATCATTTAATTTGGCAGCAGATAAAAATAAATGTTGTTTAGCACGGGTAATTCCAACGTAAAACAATCGCCTGATTTCTTCTTGATTTTCTGAATCATTCATTTGTTTCGTTTGGTCTGAAAGAATATTTGTAGGCAGTTTAAATAATTCAAGATTTTTTTTAGCCTCCCAAAACCTACTACTACATTGAATAATAAAAACATATTTAAATTCCAAGCCTTTCGATTTATGAATGGTCATTAATTGAGCAGCTTTATTTTCTGGGTTCGATTCGGTATATAAAATGGGTATTTTTTCTTGTTCTGTTAATTCTATCAACGCCAACAATTCCGATAAACTAATGTCAGAATTTTTATTCACTTCATTAGTAACAAACTGAATAAAACTTTTAATTTTATCTAATAAAATATAATTTTTGGTCATCAAACAGAAGTTTATAATTCCGCATTGGGAAAGGATGGTAGAAAGAGTTTGCACGATGGTTTGTTGCTGGCACTGAACGATTAAATTTTCTAAAATTGAAAATATGTCTAATAATTTGTTGGGCTTTTTTTGCGGTTGTTCGCAATAATTTTTATGTTCAAGCATTAAATAGTAGCGAAAATGTAAGGCATTATTTTCTTTATTCCTTAACTGACTAAATTGCAAAAAAGCTTCTGCAATTTCAACCATATTGATATTAAAAAAAGTATAATGTAAGATTTCGAATAAAAGGCCATCATTCTGAAAAGCTTTTTTAATATTGGTTTCGTCAATCAAATAACGTACTATTTTAATAATTTGTTTTATGGTAGGTTCTTCTAAAATATTTATATCTACACTACAATTAAAAGGGATGTTTTCGGTTTTAAAATATTCTTGCAATTCAATACCAATCTTATTTTCTTTATATAAAACAGCGATTTCGTTGGCTGGTATTTTATCTATAAAAATGAGGTTTTTAATTTTTTGAACCACATCTATATATTCGTCATCTTTGCTATGATACAAATTAAAAATAGGCAACACTTCATTGTTGTGATAATTTGGATTTGCTGCCATGAAATCTTTGTCTATATTGAAAGATTGAATTTGCGTACTATTCACCAAACGTTCGACATTATTTGAAATAAGTTTTTTTGAAAAATTAATAATTTCTTGGGTTGAACGATAGTTTTCAATCAAACAAAAAACTTCTTGGGGTGGGTGGGTAATGAAATTATTATAATAATGTAGCATGTTTTCAATATTGGCGCCCTGAAAACGAAAAATACTTTGGTCGTCGTCTCCCACCACAAATAAATTGGGTTTGTTCCAATAATCTGTTAGTAATTGCATTAATTTATATTGGCTACCGTTGGTGTCTTGAAACTCGTCTATCAAAATATATTGAAAGCGTTCTTGATAAAAATTTTTAATATTTTCATGAGAACTTAAAAGTTCAATGACCCAATTAATTAAATCGTCAAAATCGCAGCGGGCTTTGGTTTTTAATTTATGTTGATAGTCTTCATAACAAGCAATAGCGGCTTTGGTTTTTTCCAAACTTTCTTTAACAGGGTTTAATTTTCTATAATTTACGTCTCCTTTTTTGTTCTCGCCACTATTTCTTTGATAAATAAATTCTGGCTGTTGAGTAAGTTCCGACAAATATTTATCAATTTTTTCGTTCAATTCGTGGGGTATAAAATTTTCTCTTTTAATATTTACAAATAAGTTTATGAGGGCATGAACATAAAAATACGGTGTTTTAATTTGGGTTAAGGGGTGCTGGTTGCGGTGTTTTTTAATTAAATCATCCAGCAATTCGCGCATAAAAAGTACCGATTCTAATTTATTTATTATGGGAATGTCTTTATTTTCAAAATACATAC
>JACCDX011832212.1_pt1 | contig 11741 bp, 11 predicted proteins | sample 7449681 | NCBI WGS metagenome assembly JACCDX01 (sample SAMN15323450, study PRJNA562643) | freshwater metagenome | isolation source: river surface water | place: USA:Blue River Watershed | collected 2017-08-18 | reverse complement strand
CTTGATTTACCGTTGGCGCGTGAAATCCTGTGAATTGTGGTGGTAAAATGCACATAATGTCATGGGATTGTTGGATATTATCGTCAATGACAAGCAATGTCGGATTTTCCGTAAGTTGATGTGCCGGGTCATCCGAAATTAACTTTGGCGATGTGGTGCAAAATCGCTCAATTAGAAGATCAACTTCTTCGACAGCACATGGTAATTCTAAAAAATCGGTTGCACCGGCTTTAATTAACTCGATTATATATGGAATTTGGGATGGCATTGCGTCATTTTGATGGCTAGTAAGACATATTGGGGTGCCCTGATTCTTTTCGCGTAACTGCCGGATCGCTGAAATTAATTCTGACCCTGCAATCGGATGGTCGATACTGATAAAAATAGCCTGGGTACTAGGTGGTAACTCGTCCTGAAACGCTTGAAACGCCTGGATCCACTCGATTGAATATTGTGGGGAAAACCGATTGAAACATCGTCTATCTTTAAGTGATTGGGTTGCGATGACTAGTGTTTTCAATATTTTTGCCTCGTATATTGGGGTTGATTCAAACGGTTTCAAAAATGGGGATTCCATTTAATAGATTAGTTTTTTGAATTCCCTACAGCAAAAAAGTTAAAACCTAAATTATATCATCCAATGAAGTGCTCGATAGGGTATTAGCGGTAACACACCGGCTAATATAATTGAAAATACAAGAAGAATGCCGATTACTACAGTTAATGGCGTTGTAATTATTTTGGATTCGGTTTGATCGCTAAACATCACCCGTATCGGTTTTAGGTAGTACACGATTCCGATAATTGCACCAATTAATGCGGCATAGAATTGAACCATAGACTGGGTTTGTACCAATTCTTGAAGTATCCAGTATTTAGCAAAAAAGCCAGCAAATGGTGGGAATCCTGCCATTGAAAATAATGATACCATTGCGATTGCCGCTAACACTTTATTGCGCTGCCATAACCCTACAATGGACTCGCTATCGGTAACGCACTCGATTTGCCTTAAAACCCAAAAAAATAGGATTGCTGCAATCGAGTATGCAATTCCAAAATAGACCGCTGCCGTTAAATTGCTGCCGGCTAAAACCCAATATCCTGCTTGCGCGATACTTCCATAGGCCATCATTCGTTTAGGGCTAGATTGGGATAGGGCGCCCAATCCACCTACTAAAATGCTGGACACCGCTAGTGTAAAAACAATGGGTTCCCAGGTTGTAGTAAATATTTCGATAAACTGTAAAAAAACTGCCATTGCGCCCAGTTTCGCAACGGTTGTCATAAATGCCGTGACGGCCGTTGGCGCGCCATCATATACATCGGGTGCCCAAAAATGAAATGGCACAAGTCCAACTTTAAAAGCCAAGGCGATGCCCATAAGTAGAACCCCGAGTTGGCCTAAGTTGGAATTTATTCCATTAGAATTTAATATCAGTGTTGCCGCTTCGCCGTAGTAAAGTCCAACGCCAAATATAAAAACCGCGCTTGAAAATGCGCCTAGTATAAAATATTTAAGTGCTGCCTCGTACCCTCGGTCCGATCGGCTTTTCGCGGCTAAAACAAATAGCGGAATCGATAATATTTCAATGCCAAGAAACAGAACCGATAAGTGGTGGCTACAGGTGAGTAGTAACGCACCCACGGTAGAAAATATGATGAGTGCGTAATGATTGGATTGTAGCGAATTTTTTTGGGCTGGACCAAATAAGGCAACGATCAACAAGACTGAGGTTAAAATAACAGAAGACCACCAATTCCCGCCGGAGGTAAATCGTAAAATCCCCATTTCTGGTAGACTTACCATCATACCTAGGATCGCCAATATGATGCCCGTTAAGGTGATCCAGGTAGCGTAACGATCAACCTTAAAAATGGGGGATACCATCAAAACACAGCCGAGCAAGGACAGGATAACTATCGACATGGGATCTCCTTAAATCGAACCAATAAATGACATGATCAGCGATGGGGCAATCCCAAGCAATACAATGGTCAGAACGATCACAACCCCGAGCCCAATATCTAGATGGCTGACCAGTCGGGCTTCAGGGGCAGTTTCACCAGATGAAACTGGCGTATACAGTATGGCGTGATACGATCTAAATAGATATATAGGGGTTAATACAACGGGTATACATGCGATTGTTCCGATTAATAAATCGTAACGAATCAAGCCTTGGATAATTAAAAACTCGCCTGTAAATCCTGCAGTTAGTGGCACCGCCATCGCAGATAACATAATGATAAAAAATAACCCAGTGAACCAACGGTTTTTGTTGGCGATGCCACCTGGTATTTTTTGAAGGTGAACGTGTCCCCAATGCCGTTCTAAGATATCGATCGCCCACCAAATTCCAAGTGATAGAACAACGTGGGAAATTGCAAACATCAGTGCACCGGTACGACTCAATTGAGAGCTAGAAAAAATCGCAGCAATTACCAAATTAACATGGGACAACGACGAAAATGCAATCACTCTTTTAAAGTTGGATTGTGCAAACGCCATCGCTGCACCATATATCGCGCCGACCACGGCCATGATTACGACGACGGGCGCAATCTGTTCTAATATGTGAGGGGCAGTGATTTCCGTTAATTTAAAAAATCCAAAAATACCCATTTTTGAAAATATAGCCGACATTAACATGCTGGTTGGTACCGGGCTGTCGTTATAGGTGTCGGATTGCCATCCGTGAAATAAAAGGATCGGTGCCTTGACTGCAAATGCAAGGAAAAAACCTGCAAATAATGCCCATTGCCCCGATAAATTTTGGTCCCCAATGTGAATCCGATGCCATGACAAGGTTCCGGTTGTGTGGTATATAAAGACCATTGCACCAAGCATCGCAATACTGCCGATTACCGTGTAAATCAAAAACCGAACCCCAGTGTTAGCGCGTTGGTCATTTCCCCATTTCCAGATCATTAAAATTGATGGAATGAGCGCAATTTCCCAACCAAAATAGAATCCCAACAATGAGGATGACGTGTAAACAAGATTTAATCCGGCCATCGCAATCCATAACAACGCGTTAAATCGATGGGCCTCTGGTAACCGTCTCGCAACGACCGAGACGTAAACACCGGTTATCGCAGTTAAAATAAAAAAAGTAAGCTCGATTGGAGGGAGGGCGATGCGATCGGTTAAAATTGCGATTCCAATTGCAATGAGATTTACGATTTGAAGAATCGGACTTAGATTACTTGACTTGTTACCTAGGGCCCAAGCCAGCACCACCATTCCGATTGGTATTCCAACAGATATTAGTAATAAATTGTCCATTACATCACCACAATCTTTGCAATTAATACAAGTATAAAAATAAGCATTATAAACAGGTAGGTTCCGATATTTCCCGTTTGAACGCGGGATATTCCTTTTGCAGTAAAGACAACGGATTTTGCTGCGGTTGAGGTGACGGCTGTTAGGCCTCGGTCAAATTTAACGATGAACACGCGAGATAGGTATAGGTAAGGTTTTACGAATAGCCAATCATAAATCCGGTCCAATTCGGGTAACTCGAAAACGCGCACAGGTTGGATACGTTGACGATGGCTTAGCAAATATCCGGAGACCCCCATGATAAGTGCCGATACAACGGCTGCAACGGTTAGGCCGACATTAAGGGGATGGTGTGGTGCCATATAGCCTGCGATGACACTTAATATCGCCAAAATTGCCATTGGAATTTGCATGGCGATGCCCGGCTCGTGTGGGTGCCGATCGCCTTTGTATGTTCCAAGAAATACAAGTCCCATCATTCGGGACATATAAAACGTAGTAAGCGCCGATATTGCCATTAAGGTCAAGAATAAGGGAATCGAATGATGCAACGCGGATTCTAAAATTCCTTCTTTAGAAAAAAAACCTGACAAGGGTGGGAAACCGGAGATTGCAAGCATCCCAATTAACATGTAAGTGGCAGTGACGGGTATTTTCTTGTAAAGCCCCCCCATTTTTCGCATGTCTTGCTCGCCTGAAAGCGAATGCAAAACGGATCCTGCACCAAGGAACAAAAGTGCCTTGAAAAATGCATGGGTTAACATATGGAATAATGCCGCTTGATAACTTCCAAGTCCCAAGGCAACTACCATAAACCCGAGTTGACTGACTGTGGAGTAGGCAAGCACTTTTTTGATATCGAATTGAAATACTGCGACAACGCCACCCAGTATTGATGTCAAAACACCGATCGTGATCAGAATTGAACCGGCTTCAGGGGCCAAAGAGAAAAGCGGTGCGGTTCTTGCAACAAGATAAATGCCTGCGGTGACCATGGTGGCAGCATGAATCAACGCAGATACTGGCGTCGGACCTGCCATCGCATCTGGCAGCCATGTGTATAACGGAAGCTGCGCGCTTTTTCCGGATACTGCGATAATCAAGCAAATGCATATTGCGAGCGCCACAATCGGACTAACCGGCAAGGTCGCAATACTGGCTGAAATGGTGGCGTAGTTTAGCGTGCCAAATGTTGTGAGGATCAATCCAATTCCAATTAATAGTCCGACGTCGCCAATTCGGTTCATGATGAATGCTTTTGATGCGGCGTTGATGTAGCTTGGATTCGTGTACCAAAATCCAATTAAAAGGTAGGAACACAACCCAACGCCTTCCCATCCAACAAAGGTCCCTAAAAATCCGTCTGCAAGAACCAATACCAACATAAAAAATACAAATAGATTGAGGTAGCAAAAATATCGGTTGAAATCGGCATCGTCGGCCATGTATCCAACCGAGTATAAGTGCACCAAAAATCCAACGCCGGTTACCATCAATGCCATCAAAACCGACAACGAATCTGCCCGCAATCCGATGTCAAATGTAATGGGGGGCAACGTAAACCAATGGATTAAATGAATGGTGATCGGCCCATTATGTAAGACATGAAACCCCATAATGGCGGCGCATACAAACGCACCCAACACGGTTCCACACGCAATCGCTGCGATAATTGATTTTGGAAACGACCGAAAAAAAAATATGGTTGCCCAACCAAAAAGCGGAAGTCCGATACTGATCAACGGAAGTGTAGAAATACTCATTGTGTGGTCACCATTTAATAGAGGTAAGGGAATCGATATCAACATCAGGCCGATTTTTAAAAATTGTGGTGATGATTGCAAGTCCAACAGCGGCTTCGGCTGCCGCTACCATCATTATAAACATCACCATCATTTGGGCATCTAACTGATTGTGGGTTAGTCCTGCGCCAACAACGAGTAAAATGCCGGCATTTAACATCAGTTCGATGCACATCAATACCACGATTGCATTGCGTCGAATTAATACGCCGGTTATGCCAATTGAGAATAAAATACTTGCCAATATCGTGATCAAGTTGAGTGTCATGATTGGCGCTCCTTTGCCAATGTAACCACACCGACTACGGCTGCCAAAAATAGTACGGTAGTGAGTTCAAACGGAATGGCGTAGTGTTTAAAGAGTAGCAGCCCAAGCTGCTTTCCGGTTGCCGGTAATTGTTGAACCATCGGCTGGATGGGGGAGTGCGCAGCGGACCATACCAGTGCGATTCCAAACGTAGTGCCGATCATAATCCCAATTAGGCGAATGAAACGGTATCTGAATGAGGGGGTTTCTAAGTTTAGATTCATTAGCATGACAATGAATAAAAATAACACCATTATGGCACCGGCATACACAATTAAATGAACGATTGCGAACAACGTTGCGTTCAGCAATATATATATTGCGCCAATGGCGTAAAGGCAAACGATCAAACTGAGTATGCTATAAATTGGTTTTTTTGAACCTATGGTAAAGATAGCACTGATAATCGCAACTGCCGACAAGGTGTAAAAGAGTTGTAGTGTCATATTCTGTCCTTAAAATACCTGGGGCGCCGAGAGATATCGACACGATTATTCACGGTCTCAACTAATCGATCTTTGCCCCAGATAAAATCGTTGCGACTATAATTAGCGGGTAGGGGGCGGTCGGTTAAAAAAATGGCTTGTTTAGGGCATGCTTCTTCACACAACCCGCAGAAAATGCAGCGAAGCATATTAATATCGTACTTTTCTGCGTATTTTTCTTCTCGATATAACGCCTCTTCACCTGGGTTTCTCTCGGCTGCTTCCATTGTGATCGCCTCTGCCGGACATGCAACAGCGCATAATCCGCAGGCCGTGCATCGCTCGGCGCCTAATTCATCTCGTTTTAGGACATGGAGTCCTCGATAAATTGGGCTAAATGGTCTTTCTTGTTCCGGGTATTGAATGGTCACTTTTTTTCTGAAAAAGTGTTTGAGAGTAATCGCCATTCCTTGAAAAATGGCGGGCAAATACAAGCGCTCAATCCACGTCATTTTAGGTCGGGAAATTGGGGCTTTTCGATTTGATAACCTCATCATAATACTCCTATTTAACGATCTGAAAGATTCCGGTTATCAACACGTTTGCCATAGCAATTGGTAATAGGATTTTCCACCCTAATCGCATCAATTGATCATATCGAAACCGTGGTACCGTCCAACGCACCCACATAAACAGGAAAATAAAAAAGAAAATTTTGCCGAATAAAAACAACGAACCCAAAAGTGTTTCAAGATTTTGCGATAACCCGAGTTGTTGTAACCCTGGCATTTGATACCCGCCAAAATACAGTGTCGACATCACGGCCGACGCAACAAACATATTGATGTACTCTGCAAACAAGTACAATCCAAGTTTCATACTGCTGTATTCGGTATGATATCCGCCGACCAGCTCGGCTTCGCATTCGGGAAGATCAAATGGAGTGCGGTTTGTTTCGGCAAACGAGCAAATTAAAAATATTAAAAACCCGATGGGTTGTGCCACGACGTTCCAATTTAGACCACTTTGTATGGATACAATATGAGACAGACTAAGTGATCCCGTGCTCATCACCAGTGCAATCAGCGAGAGCCCCATCGCTAATTCATAGCTTATCATTTGAGACGAGGCTCGAATTGCACTTAATACCGAGTATTTGTTATTTGACGCCCAGCCACCCAAAACGACCCCAAAAACCCCAAAGGAAACCACCGCAAATATATACAACACGCCAATGTCTAAATCTGCAATTTGAAGTGATATCACATGTCCCCAAACCGTTAATTGCCCGCCCCAGGGAATCACGGCACCTGTCATACAAGCCATTGTCATCGCAATGGCCGGGCCGAGAATAAATAGAAACTTGTCAGCTTGAGCCGGTATAAAGTCTTCTTTAAAGAAAAATTTTATGCCGTCGGCAAGCGGTTGAAGCAGTCCAAATGGCCCGGCTCGGTTTGGACCCAATCGGTCCTGAAAAAAAGCTGCAAATTTTCTCTCGGCCAAGGTGCTATACATTGCAATCACAAGTGTGATGATAAATACGATACTGGCAAGAATTGCTTTTGTAATGATAAATCCAAAAATACTCATTTGCTGGCCTTAAGATTGGGTTGATAATGGTTTTGGGATATGACCGATTCTCTCTGAACAGGTGCAGGACCTTCGACTTCCCAAAAATGCAACGATTTGCATTCAAACCGGCAGGTGTTGCAAATAAATTCGTTGACTTCACCCACTTCATTTCGGCGGCCAGTTATACGAAGTACCTCATTTCCTTTTAACCATACGGTGGCTTTTCCACAGCAGGTTGTGCAGGCACGGTTGGCATACATCGGTCTTGAAAACCAAACACGACTTTTAAATCGGAACGTTTTGTCGGTTAATGCACCGACTGGGCATACGTCAATTACGTTTCCAGAAAAATCGTTGTCAATGGATTTTTCAATATAGGTGCTAATTTCCGACGCGTCACCACGAAATAATACGCCGTGCTGGCGTTGATCGGTAAGTTGATCGGCTGCATATACACAACGAAAACATAAGATACATCGGTTCATGTGAAGTTGAATCAAATTGCCAATGTCTTTTCGCTGAAACGTGCGCCGATCTTCTTGATATTGAGTTGATTCTGCACCATGCTTAAACGCAAGATTTTGGAGATCGCATTCCCCAGCTTGATCACAAACTGGGCAATCTAGGGGATGATTGATCAACAGTAGTTCGACAATCCCTTTTCTTGCTTCAACAACCTCCTCGGAGTGGTTGTTTAGAACTTCCATCCCATCCTCGACCACCGTTCGACATGCGGGTGTCAACTTAGGCATCGGTCTAGGATTAGCGGGAGATGTTTTGGTTACCTTTACAAGGCAGGTCCGGCATTTGCCGCCACTACCTGCCAATCCACTGTGATAACACATTGCTGGGGGTGCCGAATTGGGATCCATTAATCGGGCTGCATCTAAAATCGTCGATCCCGCTGGCACTTCGATTTCAACCGAATCAATCGTCACCTTAACCATGGCTGACCTCCTTGAATTGCGATGATGACTGAATTTTGGCCTCGAATTCATGCCGAAAATGTCGAATGGCACTTGCAACAGGCCAACACGCTGCATCTCCCAACGCACAGATTGTTTTACCTTCAATTTTTTTTGTAATCTCGATGAGTTGGTCAATATCATTTTGGGTGCCATGCCCATGGGCAATTCGGTGCAGCACTTTTTCCAGCCACCCAGTCCCTTCACGACACGGGCTGCATTGTCCACATGATTCGTGATGGTAAAACCGCGCAAAATTCCAAGTGTTTTTTACAATACAAACGCGATCATCCATGACGATAAATCCACCGGATCCCAACATTGTTCCCGATTCAAATCCGCCTTCCGACAGGGACTCGTAAGACATCAAACGCGGTTCCCCTGATGCAGTTTTTAAAATTAACCCGGCGGGTAATATAGGGACGGACGATCCACCGGCAACGACTGCCTTTAATGGGCGGTCACCTTTAATTCCGCCACAATATTCGTCGGAATATATAAATGTCTCAACCGGAAGACCTAACTCAATTTCGTAGACACCTGGTTTATTAATATGTCCAGAAGCTGATATTAACTTTGTTCCGCTACTTTTCTCGGTGCCTATTTTGGCGTATGTATCGCCACCATTTAATACAATCCATGGGATGGATGCGATCGATTCGACATTGTTGATTACAGTTGGGCATCCGTAGAGTCCTGAAATTGCTGGAAAGGGCGGCTTGAGCCGTGGATATCCTCGTTTGCCCTCTAATGACTCTAACAATGCACTTTCTTCCCCGCAGATGTAGGCGCCTGCACCTGGGTGAACTGTAATATCAAGCGAATACCCAGAACCCAATATATTGGGGCCAAGTAAACCGGCGTTATACGCTTCGCCGACTGCATGTTCCAGCCGTTTGATCACCCACATCAGCTCGCCTCTGACGTAAATAAACGCACGGTTTACCCCGAGTGCAAAGCTAGAAACGATCATGCCTTCGATGAGTCGATGGGGTATTTTTTCCATCAAATATCGATCTTTGAAAGTGCCGGGTTCGCTTTCATCTGCGTTACAAACCAGATATCTAGGTTTATCACTTTTTCGGTCTAGAAATGACCATTTCATACCAGTCGAGAATCCGGCCCCGCCTCGGCCTCGTAATCCTGATTTTTTAACCTCTTCTACGATATCAAGCGGCGTCATCTGAAGCGCTTTTTCAATACTTTGATACCCACCGGTCGCGCGATATCCTGCCAGGGTGTGAATGTCCGAGCGTTCAATTCCGTTGAGTAGCAGTTTTTTGCCCATTTGTGCTACGACTCCTTTGTCATTGTGCGACACAATATCGAATGTGCTGGAATCGGTTCAACATCTAATCGATTACCTTTGATTAAAGCGTCAATCACTGCATCAACCGATTCTGTCGTTAGGTTTTCAAAATACCGTTCGCCGATTTGCATCATTGGCGCTGTGCCACACGAGGCCAGGCATTCGACTTCTTTGATCATGAACAACCCATCCGGGGTGACCGTATTCAGGTTGACCCCTAATTTTGATTGAAGGTAGGCAATAATCGCGTCCGCGCCCAACATCGCGCAAGTCCCTGTACGGCAGACCTCAATCACATATTTTCCGGATGGGGCCAAATGAAACATGGAATAGAAGGTGGCAACTTCGTAGACTTCGATTGGGTTAAGGTTTAATAAAGTTGCAACGTAATCCATCGTATTCTTGCTTAACCAGCCCCCAAGTTCGGCTTGCGCCATGTGCAACACTGGAATTAACATGGATTTTGGGTGTTCGTTGGGATACCGCAATCTAAGTTGATCGATTTTATCTAGGGTATTTTTGGAAAATTCTTCGCTGGGGTTATGCATCGAGCTCTCCTGCAATAATATTTAGGCTGCTCATTGTGATAACGGCATCTGAAAGCAACGATCCCGTTACGATTTCGGAAAAGGCTTGGTAATACACGAAACAGGGTCTTCGAAAGTGAAGACGGTATGGGGTTCTACCGCCATCGCTGACTAAATAAAATCCTAATTCACCGTTTCCTGCTTCGACACTTTGATACACAGAACCGACGGGAACGGGAATTTCCCCCATTACAACCTTAAAATGATAAATCAGAGCCTCCATATAATTGTAAACGGACTCTTTTGGAGGAAGATAAAATTCGGGTACATCGGCATGATAGGGCCCATCGGGCAGTTTGCGTAGTGCTTGTTCAATGAGCCGGATGCTTTGCCACATTTCTGCATTTCGAACCATAAATCGGTCATAAGTATCGCCGTTTTCCCCAACGGGTACGTCAAATTCAAGATCGGAGTAGGCGCAGTAGGGGGTCATACTTCGGACATCATAATCGACCCCGGTCGCCCTAAGGTTAGGTCCAGTAAATCCATAGTTTAGGGCACGATCTGCTGAAATTGCACCAACGCCCATGGTTCGATCCATAAATATCCGATTTCGATTGAATAATCGCTCGAATTCGGTCAATGCGATCGGGAACTCATACAGGAACTGTTTGATTTTTTGTATCGCAACATCACTAAAATCTCGCTCAAATCCGCCTATACGTCCAAGATTTGTGGTCAATCGCGATCCACAAATCTCCTCGTATATTTCGTAAATAAGTTCCCGTTGTTGAAACAGGTACAAAAATCCAGAAAATGCACCGCTATCAACGCCTAAAATGCTATTGCAAATCAAGTGGTCTGCAATTCGGGCTAACTCCATAACAATAACCCGCATGTACTTGACCCGATCGGGCGTCTCGACATTAAGTAACGTTTCAACGGTTAAGTGCCATCCAATATTATTGATGGGCGACGAACAATAATTTAACCGATCTGTGATTGGGGTGATTTGGTAGTAAGGGCGATGTTCTGCGAGTTTTTCGAATGCACGATGAATGTAACCGATCGTGGGCTCCGCAGATACGATCCGCTCCCCATCTAATTTAATGATATTTTGCAAAATTCCGTGGGTTGCGGGGTGAGTTGGTCCAAGATTTATTGTAACTAAATGAGAGTTTTTTTCATTTTGTTTCATCGTCCGAACATCCGATCATCTTTGTCATCCCGTGTCTCGTCTTCAAGGGGGTGAATTTTAAGTAAAGGAAAAATTGTCATGTCGTCAGTATTAAGAATGCGACGAAGGTCAGGGTGACCCTCGAACTGAATACCAAAAAAGTCGAATGTTTCTCGCTCCATCCAATTCGCAGCTGAAAATTCATTTGACAGCGTCGGGATGGCGTCGCCGAAGGTAATCAAACGAATACGTTTGTTTTGGGTGAGGCAATGAAGATGAATGACCACTCCAAGTCGGTTTGGGTTTTGATAATGGATACCACATAAGTCGGTTAGAAACGTAAATGGCATCGTTTTCCAGATTCGAAGTTG
>JACCDX010163356.1_pt1 | contig 11741 bp, 10 predicted proteins | sample 7449681 | NCBI WGS metagenome assembly JACCDX01 (sample SAMN15323450, study PRJNA562643) | freshwater metagenome | isolation source: river surface water | place: USA:Blue River Watershed | collected 2017-08-18 | reverse complement strand
CTGTAAAACGAGATTGTAGCACGGCAAAATACAGTCATGCGAGTACTTGGTATAGAAACTTCTTGTGATGAAACCGGCGTGGCCATGGTCGACACCACCCCCTGGGAAGCTGGAGAGCCCGCCGGCAAGGGCTTGCTGGCCCAAGCGCTCTACTCACAGATTGCGATGCACGTGGATTATGGTGGCGTGGTTCCAGAGCTGGCCTCAAGAGATCACATCAAAAGAATATTACCTCTTATAAATCAAGTACTTAATGATTCAAAAAGTAGCTTAAATGAGATTGACGCCATTGCCTACACCCAAGGTCCTGGCTTGGCAGGCGCCCTATTGGTCGGGGCATCAGTCGCCAAAGGTTTGGCCCTGGCATTGAATAAGCCTGTTTTAGGCATTCATCACCTGGAAGGTCATCTTTTATCCCCCCTTTTGGCCGATGATGCCAATATTCAATTTCCATTTGTGGCTCTTTTGGTCTCAGGAGGCCATACTCAGCTCATGAAAGTCACTGGTGTGGGTGACTATCAATTATTGGGTGAGACTTTGGATGACGCTGCCGGTGAGGCGTTTGATAAAACTGCCAAATTATTGGGTTTAAGTTATCCAGGGGGTCCAGCTGTTTCAGCTTTGGCCCTCAAGGGTCAATCAGATGTCCATCAATTTCCTCGTCCAATGAAACATTCGGGTGATTTAGATTTTTCTTTTGCGGGTTTAAAAACATCGGTCTTGACCCAAGTGAAAAAAATTCAATCCAGCCATGATTTGAACGAAACTGATAAAGCCAATATTGCCAAAGGGTTTGTGGACGCAATTGTGGAGGTCTTGGTCAGCAAATCAATGGCAGCACTCAAACAAACTGGCTTAAAAACATTGGTCGTTGCAGGAGGTGTTGGCGCCAATCAACAACTTCGAGCCTCTTTAGAGATGGCTTGCAACAAACAAGGTTGTGCAGTCCATTACCCCCCACTGCATTTATGCACTGATAACGGCGCCATGATTGCATTTGCAGGCGCAATGCGCTTAAAGAAAAACCCCCAACTGGCCAGCAAAGATTGGGGGTTTGACGTTCGACCTAGATGGCCGCTGGATCAATTAGTCTGATTGAATCAATGCGTAAGCACTGTGGTTGTGAATGGATTCAAAGTTTTCAGCTTCCACCACAAAAGATTGAACTCGAGCATCTAGTTTCAAACGAGCAGCCACATCTCTGACCAAGTCTTCAACAAATTTAGGATTGTCATAAGCTCGCTCAGTGACGTACTTCTCGTCAGGGCGCTTGAGTAAGCCCCACAACTCGCATGAAGCTTCTGCTTCAGCAATTTTGACCAAGTCCTCAATACTCAATTCAGCCTGATCTTGCAATGTGACATTCATGGTGACGTGCGAGCGTTGATTGTGAGCACCATACTCAGAAATTTCTTTCGAGCATGGACACAAACTGGTGACGGGCACAACGGCTTGCAATTGCAAATCAACTTTGATTTGGTCTTTGACTTTCTTACCGATGGCTTTCCAAGTCACGTCGTAATCAAGCAAACTTTGTACACCCGAGACTGGAGCAGTCTTATTGATGAAATGGGTATATTTCAAAGAAATTTGACCGGCTTCAGCTTCGAGCAAGGGCAACATTTTGGTCACTAGACTTCTCATTTCTTTTGCATCCAAAGGCGCATGAGATTCTTGCAGCAAAGCAATGAATCGAGACATGTGAGTGCCTTTTTTATCGCCAGGCAACAAAACGTCTAGATCAATCACGGCAACACTAGGCTGAACACCCGATTCAGTTTTGACCTGAATAGGATGACGCACACCCCGAATGCCCACACGGTCAATCACGATATTGCGATGATCAACGCTGGACTGAACATCTGGCATGTCAGATGTTTTCAAAAAGGAGGTGTTTATGTCATTCATGGGTATATTGTCCCGCAATTTCAGGCTGCGTGCTTTTTATCGCTAATTCCCAGCTTAGAAACAATGGCTTTACGAATCCCCTCAACATCAAGACCACATTCTTTCATGAGCAGCGCATGATCTCCGTGATCCACAAAACGATCAGGCAAACCCAACATCAGCGTTTGCACTTCAATGCCGGCCTCTGATAAAGCCTCTAGGCAAGCACTTCCCGCTCCACCGCCCAGAGCCCCTTCTTCCAGGGTAACAATCAAGTCATGCTCTTTGGCCAACTGACAAACCAAATCCGCATCCAGTGGTTTAATGAAACGCATATTAGCCACCGTTGCATCTAAATCCTCAGCCACTGCCAAGGCTGGATACAACAAAGTACCAAATGCCAGAATCGCAATTTTTGATGAGCCAAGCCCAGAAGTCTTTCTTCTGATCTCGCCTTTGCCCAAAGGTAATTCAGTCAGTTGCTGAGTAACTGCTTTACCAACACCAGCGCCGCGCGGGTAACGCACAGCCGAAGGATGATTTTGTTTAAAGGCTGTTGTTAATAAATCACGGCACTCTGCTTCATCAGCTGGGGCCATCAACAACATATTGGGAATGCAACGCAAATAAGGAATGTCATAAGCGCCCGCATGAGTTGCTCCATCAGCGCCCACCAAACCTGAACGATCCAAAGCAAAGACCACTGGTAAATCTTGCAAAGCCACATCATGAATCAATTGATCGTAACCACGTTGCAAGAAAGTTGAATAAATTGCCACCACTGGCTTCATGCCCTCGCAGGCCAAACCACCCGCAAAAGTCACCGCATGTTGTTCAGCAATGCCCACGTCAAAGTAACGCTCTGGAAAACGTCGTTCAAATTCCACCATGCCAGAACCTTCACGCATGGCAGGAGTGATCCCAACCAAACGCTTGTCTGCTTCGGCCATATCGCATAACCAGTCACCGAACACTTGAGTGAAAGTTTTCTTCGCAGGCGTCACGGGCGCAGTTGCAATCCCCTGACTTGGATCAAATTTACCGGGTCCGTGATACAAAATAGGATCGGCTTCAGCCAATTTATAGCCTTGTCCTTTTTTAGTCACAACATGCAAAAACTGTGGTCCCTCACCTTCGAGCGCCAAACGTCGTACGTTTTGCAAAGTAGGCACCAATGAATCTAAATCATGGCCATCAATGGGGCCGATGTAATTAAAACCAAATTCTTCAAAAATTGTGCCGGGCACTACCATCCCTTTGGCATGCTCTTCTAAGCGCTTTGCAAATTCTCGCAGAGGTGGCGCCATAGAAAGTACACTGTCCAACCCTTTTTTGGTGGCCGCATAAAAACGACCACTCATCAATCGTGCCAAATAGCGATTCAACGCGCCCACCGCTGGCGAAATGGACATATCGTTGTCATTCAACACCACCACCAAAGGCAAGTCTTTATGAATGCCCCCGTTATTCAAGGCCTCAAATGCCATACCTGCACTCATGGCACCATCACCAATCACTGCCACCGCCACTCTTTTTTCACCTTGAGCACGCGCGCCCAAGGCCATGCCAATCGCCGCTGAAATACTGGTTGAGGAATGTGCTGTACCAAAAGTGTCGTACTCACTTTCAGAACGACGCGGGAAACCTGAGATACCTTTGTATTGGCGCAAGGTACTCATGGCTTCACGACGCCCAGTCAAAATCTTATGGGGGTAACTTTGATGCCCCACATCCCAAATCAATCGGTCATAGGGTGTTTGGAAAACATAATGCAATGCAACTGTTAACTCCACTGTTCCTAAATTTGAAGACAAATGTCCTCCTGTTTTAGAAACAGAGTCCACCAAAAACTCGCGCAATTCAGTCGCTAGCTTTGGAAGCTCATCTCGATTTAATTTTCTTAAATCGATGGGGCTGTCAATGGTGTGAAGTAAATCAGTCATAAATAAAAGGGTACTGCTCGCGTTAACTTTCTCTTTGAACCACTTTAATGGCAATTGCTCGAAGCAAATCAGCATTTTCGCCCCAAATGCTCAAGCTCGCCATGGCTTTATCTTGTAATTCTCTCGCAAATGCTTGTGCCGCCTCCAAACCCATCAAAGAAACAAAAGTGGGTTTATTGGCCGCCGCATCCTTACCCGCTGTTTTGCCCAATGTCTGACTGTCAGCAGTGGCATCCAAAATATCATCGACTACTTGAAAAGCCAAACCCAAAGAGTCTGCAAACTGATCCAAAGATTTTTGCTCTTCTTCATTCAGGTTAATCACCACAGAACCTACTTTAACGGCAGCCCTTAATAAAGCCCCCGTCTTTAATTGATGCATGCGCTCAAGCTGCTCTCTATTCAATGGCTTGCCCACACTCTCTAAATCAATGGCCTGCCCTTCAGCCATCCCGAAAACCCCACCCGCACGACTCAAAACCTCTATGACGGAAACTTTTTGCGTCGCATTTAAATCACTTCTTGCAAGCAAATGAAACGCCATCGTTTGCAATGCATCCCCCACCAACAATGCAGTGGCTTCATCAAAAGCTTTATGGACAGTGGCACGTCCGCGACGCAAATCATCATCATCCATACAAGGCAAATCATCGTGCACCAAAGAATAAGTATGAAACAGCTCAATACTCACAGCACACGCATCCACCCCAGGAATTTGATCAAGTTCTTTACCTGATAAAGCAGCGACGGCATAAATCAATAGGGGTCGGATGCGCTTACCACCCCCCATTGCGGCGTAATGCATGGCCTTGGCTAAATTAGAAGAATCAGATGTTTTGATTTCACCCAATGCTTGAACCATGGCCGCATCCACTCGCTCAGTGGCTAGTTTTAGCCACTCAGTTTCTTTGCGTGCAATGGTTTGAACTTGATTGAGCATCAGGCTTGAAATACTTTCACTTGTTGCTCTACTTGCTCTAAAACTTGCTGACAATGCTTGAGCAACTCAGCTCCACGTTTATAAGCTTCTAAGGTATCTTCAAGACTTAACTTGCCTGACTCCATTTTGGCAATCAAACCCTCGAGTTCAGCGACGGCCTCTTCGTAACGAAGGCTCGGGTTCAAATCAGAAACATCCGTGGCTGACTTTTTAGGCATAAAAATCCTCTTTATTTGACGAAAAACAATTCACAGACAGATTTTAAGGCTTTAGAGACGGTTATAATCTTTTTCCCTTTCCAATATCGACCTGTCGATGGTTGGATTGGTTGTTCCGCTTAGCTTCGGCTGACTTTTTTTCGGGGGTGGGAAGAATGACTAATCTAGCTACCGCGCAGCACCTTGCGCCGTCCAAGCTACAACTGCCAGTGTCGGCATATTTTGATGCCGAACTGTATCAACGTGAAATCGAACTGCTATTTAAGCAGGGGCCTGGCTATGTCGGCCACGAACTCATGGTTCCAGAAATAGGTGACTATCAGACCTTAAGTGCTGAGAATGAAGGTCGCGTCCTAATTAAGAATCAACAAGGCATTGAATTACTTTCCAATGTTTGCCGTCATCGCCAAGCCATCATGCTCAACGGCAAAGGGCATGTAGAACAAATTGTGTGTCCATTACACCGTTGGACTTATCAAACAGATGGCACATTACTGGGCGCCCCTCATTTTGACGAACAACCTTGCTTGAATTTGGGCAAGAGTCCCTTACAAAATTGGCAAGGCCTTCTATTTGAGGGTCCCCGTGATGTTAATGCTGACCTCAAAAGCATGGGAGTTGCTGGCGACTTGGATTTTTCAGGTTACATGCTCGATCACATTGAGGTTCATGAATGTAATTACAACTGGAAAACCTTCATTGAAGTTTATCTAGAGGACTATCACGTCGAACCTTTCCATCCTGGATTGGGCAAGTTTGTGTCTTGCGAAGATTTGGCTTGGCAATTCGGTGACTGGTACAGCGTTCAAACAGTCGGCTTGAAGAATCAATTAAAACAAGCTGGATCACCCACTTACCAACGTTGGCACGAAGCTGTTTTAAGACACCATCAAGGTCAAATGCCCAAGCATGGGGCTATTTGGCTGACCTACTACCCCAACATCATGGTGGAGTGGTATCCAGGCGTATTGTGTGTCTCCACGCTACAACCTATGGGCGTTGATAAGACAAGAAACATTGTTGAGTTTTATTACCCAGAAGAATTGGCTTTGTTTGAGCGCGAGTACATTGAAGCAGAGAGAGCGGCCTATATGGAAACTTGCATTGAAGACGATGAAATCGCTGAACGCATGGATGCAGGTCGTAAAGCATTGATGCTACGTGGCGCCAATGAAGTAGGTCCCTATCAAAGTCCCATGGAAGATGGTATGCAGCATTTCCATGAGTGGTATAGAAAAGCCATGTCATTTAAATAAGGGGTTGGCGATGTCATTAATTGAAGCGGCACAACTAAAACAGTCTCTAGACACTCATGAAGATTTTTTATTATTTGATTGCCGCTTTGATTTAAGCAATTCTGATTTAGGACGAGCCTCTTATTTAGAAGGTCACATACCTTCAGCGGTATATGTTCACGTTGACCAAGATTTATCGAGCGAAAAAAATGGTCAAAATGGTCGACATCCATTGCCCTCGATTGAGCAATGGCAAAAAACTTGTCAATCTTTGGGCATTGAAGCGAATCGCAAAATTGTTCTATACGACAATCAATCAGGCATGTACGCTGTTCGTATGTGGTGGATGTTGCGTGCCACAGGCCATCAAAATATTCTGATTCTGAATGGTGGCTTTGCCGCTTGGGTCGCAGCAGGTTTTCCAGTAGAGCAAACTGACAATCCTCGTGTTGCCACCACATTGAATCATCCTTTGGCTAAAACATACGCCCATGTTTTTTCAGCCAAGGACATACTCTCTAACTTAAGCTCTAAAACCTACAGTATTTTGGATGCTCGATCACCCGATCGTTTTCGTGGTGAAAATGAAACCCTTGACCCTGTCGGTGGTCACATACCTGGCGCATTGAATCGCTTCTTTAAAGATAATTTGGGCCCAGATGGCAAGTTCAAATCTGCAGATGCGTTGAAAAAAGAATTTAAAGCAATCATTGGGGATATTCCTAGCGAAAAAATCATTCACCAATGCGGCTCAGGCATCACTGCTTGTCACAATATGTTTGCCATGGAATTGGCAGGTCTTGAAAGCTATGCCATTTATCCGGGAAGTTGGAGTGAATGGTGCGCTGATAGCACCCGTCCAATTGAAAAATAATTGGTGGCGAAGGGTTGGATCATTGATCATTACTACTGATCAATGATCGTGACCCCAGTGTCCCAACTCAGAAATAAATAAGACCAAAATCACACCCAGGGCAATTAATAGCACCTGCTCTAAGGATTCCTTCAGCTTTGGTCTTCTGTGCATTTGTGGCATGAGGTCGCTCACAGCAATATAAATAAAACTGCTCGACGCCAAGACAATCACATAGGGAATCAATCCTTCAGCGCGATCCAAAAAGAAATAACCGATCACACCACCCAAGACTGCCATCATGCTTGAAAGAAAGTTGTATACCAAGGCTCTGGTCTTGGTAAAACCAGCATTAAGCAAAACAATGAAGTCACCGACTTCTTGAGGAATCTCATGTAAGGCAATAGCAACAGCTGTCAAGACACCAATATGAGGATCCACTAAAAAAGCAGCTGCAATCAAAATACCATCAGCAAAATTATGTAGGCCGTCACCCAATAAAATCACCCAACCACTCTTGCCAGCAGACTCTGCATCATGCCCATGGTGGTGTCCATGACCATCGTGCTCATGATGATGCGAGTGCCTTAAGAGAGCCGCTTTTTCTAATACGAAAAAGCCCAATAAACCAATCAATAAAGTAATGAACAGCGAGGGTATGTCTACAGCTGGGGTGGTAAATGCCTCCGGCAATGAATGCAATAAAGCAGTGGCCAACAACACGCCCACTGACAAGCTCACCATCTTATCGACCATGCGCGATAGGACGGTGAGTGACAAACTAGCAGCTGCTGCGATACTCAATATTCCAGCCACCGTGGTGGCCAGAATGATCCAAAACAAGGTCATACAACTCCTTGTTGCTTAAACCAATCCAAACATCTCTCCCAACCATCTTTTGCAGGGGCTTCGCGATAAGTGGCGCGGTAGTCCGCATGGAAGGCATGAGGTGCATCTGGATAAATCACAAATTGAGATATTTGAGCGGCTTTATTATCTTTGGCAGCCGCCAAAGCTTTTTTCATTTGGTCCACACTCTCCAATGAAATACCTGTATCAGCCGCACCATAAAGACCTAAGACAGGGGCTTTCAGTTGAGCCGCTAGGTCTACTGGGTGCAATGGATTATTAGGGGTTTTGTCGCCAATCACGCGACCATACCAAGCAACACCGGCTCTCATCTGAGGAATCTGAGCACAGGCCAACCAAGTGATGCGGCCACCCCAACAAAAACCTGTGATACCAACTCGCTTCAAATCACCACCATTTTTACCAGCCCATGCAATCGCTGCCTGAAGATCAGCCATGACTTGCTCATCAGAAGTTTTACCAACAATTTCTTTTAAGATTTCAGCCATCGTTCCTAGTGTGTTTGGATCACCAGCTCTCACGAATAATTCTGGAGCAATGGCCATGTAACCCATTTTGGCAAACCGTCTGGCAACGTCAGCAATGTACTCGTGAACACCAAAAATTTCACTGATCACAAAAACAACGGGCAAGGATTTTTTGCCAGCATTTTTAGGTTTTGCAACATACGCAGGGACATCAAAACCTTTTGAGCTAAAGCTAATTTCTTCTGCTTCAATACCGTCAAAATTTGTTTTGATGGCTTGAGCCATCACCGGTTCAGCGGCTGCCACATAGCCAACACCCATGGTGGCAATCGCACCCGTTTTTAAAAAATCTCGGCGGTTGGTGCCGGAGGGGTTCAGCAAGGACTGCGCTTCTTTGATTAAATTTTTATCCATATCTATCTCCTGTTCATTATTGTTGTGTTGACCAATTAATGAGCTTCTTCCCAATTTGAACCCACACCAACTTCCACCAATAACGGGACTTTTAATTTCGCAACACCCGTCATTAGCTTAGGTAGATGCTCTTTCACAAACTCGAGCTCTCCATTGGGCACTTCTAAAACCAATTCATCATGCACTTGCAAAAGCATACTAGTTTCTAGGCGATTTTGCTCTATCCAGGCTTGAACAGCAATCATGGCCAATTTAATTAAATCAGCGGCAGTTCCTTGCATCGGGGCATTGATCGCGGCTCGCTCAGCACCTTGGCGACGCATACCATTATTGCTTCTGATTTCAGGCAGCCATAAACGTCTTCCAAAGACTGTTTCAACATATCCCTTTTCTTTAGCGCGTACGCGGGTTTGAGCCATGTAATCAGCCACTCCAGGATATCTTGCGAAGTAAGTGTCGATGTATTGTTGTGCCGCTGAGCGCTCAATCCCCAAGTTGCTGGCCAAACCAAAAGCACTCATGCCATAAATCAAACCAAAGTTAATCACTTTGGCATAGCGTCTTTGCTCTGAGGTCACTTGATTTAAATCCACATGAAACATTTCAGCGGCTGTTGCTTTATGAATATCCTCTCCAGCAGCAAATGCTTTTAGCAAACTCTCATCTTCAGCAATGTGCGCCATGATGCGTAATTCAATTTGAGAGTAATCAGCTGAAACCATCACAGATCCTGGTTTGGCAACAAAAGCCTCACGAATTTTTCGACCCTCTTCTGTTCGCACCGGAATGTTCTGTAAATTTGGATCACTTGAAGCCAAACGTCCAGTGACAGCCACGGCCTGAGAGTAACTCGTATGAACCCTTCCGGTTTTTGGGTTAATCATGCGCGGCAACTTTTCAATATAAGTTGATTGCAATTTGGCCAGACTGCGATAGTCCAAAATACGTGCGGGCAATGGATAGTTTTCAGCCAATTTTTGCAAAACTTCTTCATCGGTGGAAGGTGCACCAGATGGCGTCTTTTTAACAACAGGAAGTTCTAACTTACCAAAAAGGATTTCTCCAATTTGTTTAGGCGACTGAATATTGAATGGTTGACCAGCCAACTCATGAATTTGCTTTTCTAAATCCATCAAACGCTGCCCCACCAATTGTCCTTGACTTGACAGCTTGGCTGAATCAATCAAAATGCCATTACGCTCCATCACTGCCAATGCATGCATGGCTGGCATTTCAATGTCTTTGTAGATGGTTAAGAGTTTTTCATCGGCTGCAATGGCAGGGTACATGGCATGATGCAACCTTAAGGTAATGTCAGCATCTTCAGCAGCATACTGGGTGGCCGTCTCCAAATTAACTTGGTCAAAAGTGATTTGATGAACCCCTTTGCCACACACTTCTTCATAAGCAATCGTCTTTTCACCCAAATGTCTGGCTGCCAAGCTATCCATGTCATGACTGAGGTGTGACTCTAATACATAGGATTGAAGCAAAGTGTCATGAGCAACGCCTCGCAACTGAATGTCACAATTTTTAAAAATATGAATGTCGTATTTGAGATTTTGACCCAGCTTTAAATGCTGCTCACTTTCAAGCCAAGGCTTTAATTTAGACAACACCAAGCCCTTGTCTAATTGATCTTCATTGGTGGTGTGCGCCAAGGGAATATAACAAGCTTCACCGACCTCAACTGCCAAAGAAATGCCCACCAGATCAACTCTCATGGCATCTAAGCCTGTTGTTTCAGTATCCACACATGTCAACTCAGCAGCTTGAATTTTTTGAATCCAACGATCAAGCTCAGCTTCAGTTTGAATACAAGAGTAACGGCGCTCAATCACTTGATTGGATCTTTCAGCCACAAATCCAAATAAATCCGGAGCGGCCATTGATGCTGAGGCTTCTGATTTTTCTTCGGAAATAGCGGGGTGAATGGAAGTCTTGGCCGAAGATTGTTGACGGTCCAAATCTCTTAAAAGTGATTTAAATCCAAATTGCGTGAACAATTCTCTGAGCGTCTCTTTATCTTCTGACTTGGCATGCAACTCATGCAAACCAATCAGATGCTCATTCAAATCACAATCAATTTTGACAGTGAGAAGTTCACGGGCCTTGGGTAACCAATTCAAACTGGCACGTAAATTTTCGCCGACCACGCCCTTGACTTCATCAGCACGTCGCATTAACTCATCCAAAGTACCAAATTCATTGAGCCATTTGACAGCAGTTTTAGGTCCTGCCTTAGGAACTCCGGGTACGTTATCAACGCTATCACCCATGATGGAAAGATAGTCCACAATTCGCTCAGGCGGCACACCAAATTTATTCATCACACCCTGCGTGTCTAAACGCTCTTCGGTCATGGTGTTAATCAGACTAATTCCAGGTTCAACCAATTGCGCCAGATCTTTATCTCCAGTTGAAATCAAAACATCCCAACCCGACGCTTTCGCTTGCTTGGCCAGTGTTCCAATCACATCATCAGCCTCAATACCAGGTACCACCAGAACAGGCCACCCCATGGCTTTGACAACTTGATGAATGGATTCAATCTGCAATGCCAAATCTTCAGGCATTGAAGATCGATTGGCTTTGTACTCGGGATACATCTCTTCACGGAATGTTTTGCCTTTGGCATCAAACACGCAAGCAATGTGATCAGCATCTAATTCAGTTCTGGCACGTCTCATCATATTGACCATGCCCTGAATTGCTCCCGTAGGAAATCCTTGCGCATTACGCAAATCTGGCATGGCATGAAAGGCACGGTAAAGGTAGCTAGAACCGTCAACTAGCAAAAGGCGATGTGTAGACATCCCACAATCGTACAATTGATGCATGATGACATCGACTTTTTCTAACAAGACACTTGCTCAAAATAAGGTTTTTTACCTCATTTTAATGAGCCTTTCTT
>JACCDX010761133.1_pt1 | contig 11743 bp, 13 predicted proteins | sample 7449681 | NCBI WGS metagenome assembly JACCDX01 (sample SAMN15323450, study PRJNA562643) | freshwater metagenome | isolation source: river surface water | place: USA:Blue River Watershed | collected 2017-08-18 | reverse complement strand
GCCGCGCCGCACGGCAATCAACAGCGCCCGGGCAACCTCAGGAGGGGCTGGCCCGCTCCTCCCGGGCCGGGTGGCGCACCTCGATGGTGGCGTGAACTACCTCCTCATGCACGGCCAGACGGCGACGCACCTCTGCCGCGGTCAAGCTGGCATCGGCGGTCGAGATGACCAGTGTACAGGCGTAGGCGCCCCGCGCCACGCGCCAGACCCGCAGGTCCAGCAGCTGCGCCTGGCCGGGCAGCGCGCCCACTACCTCGCGGATCTCGTCGACCACCGGATGGTCCATCTCGCGGTCCAGGAGCACGGCGCTGGTCTGGCGCAGCAGGCCCAGTGACCAGGAGGCCACCAGCGCAGACCCGACCACGCCCATGGCCGGGTCCAGCCAGACCCAGCCCCAGAGCCAGGCGCCCGCCAGGGCGACCAGTGCCAGCACCGAGGTGGCGGCGTCGGCCAGCACATGCAGGTAGGCCGAGCGCAGGTTCAGGTCGTGGTGGTGCGACTGGCCGGACGGATCGTGGTGATGGCCGTGATGATCGTGATGACCGTGCGGCCCATGATGCACATGGCCGCGGTCCGCGCCATGGGCGCCTGCCAGCAGCCATGCACAGGCAATGTTGACCACAAGGCCCACGGCGGCGATCAGCAGGGAGGGTGCGTAGGCAATGGGCTCGGGCCTGAGCAGCCGCTCGACCGAACCCGCCAGCATGAACCCGGCCACGCCCAGCAGGAAAACCGCGCTGGCAAAGCCGCCCAGCACCTCGACCTTCCAGGTACCGAAGGCGTAGCGGGGGTCATCCGCGTGCCGCCGTGCGACCGCATAGGCCATCGCCGACAGGCCGATACCGAGCGCATGCGAACTCATGTGCCAGCCATCGGCGAGGACCGCCATCGAGTTGAACGACCAGCCGCCCGTGATCTCGACGACCATCATGACCACGGTGATACCCACCACCCACCAGGTGCTGCGCTCGGCGGACGGGCTGCCGGCGTGGAATCGGCCGGCGGAGGCCGGGTCGGACATGGTGTCTCCTAGAAATCAAGCCCGCCCAGCCGCTGCATCCACAGGTGCCAGGACCGGTCTATTTGACCATCGTTGGCGTCCGAGGCCAGCTGCGCCTCGCGCGGGTTGAGGTAGACCGGCTGGCCCAGCGTCTGCGCGTTCATCTGCAGACGGGCGTTGGCCTCGGCGTAGATGGCGCGGTAGACCACCTGGCGCAGGCTGGTTCCGACCACGGTCGACCCATGCCCGCGCATCAGCACGCAGCTGCGCGCGCCCAGGGACCGCGCCAGCGCCTCGCCGAGGTAGGAGCTGCTGATCAGCATGTCGGTGTCGCCGCCGGCGTCGCGGATCTCGAAATGAGCCGAGCCTTCGCCCAGGAAGCCCGCCATGTGGAAGATCGGCCGCAGCGGCTGCTGGACGCAGGCGAAGGGAATGACGCTCGGCGAGTGCGAGTGCACCACCGCGTGCACGTCGGGCCGTGCGCGGTAGATCTCGGCGTGGATGAAGCGCTCGAGGTAGGGACGCGGCGCCTGGGCGTCGAGCGCGCTGCCATCCTGGCGATAGCAGACGATGTCCTCGGGCCGCACCAGGCCCGGCGCGCGGCTGCAGGACAGCAGGAACAGCGACGGATCGTCGGGATGGCGCAGGCTCACATGGCCCAGGCCGTCGACGATCTGCTGGTCATACAGGATGCGGTTGGCGATCGCGATCTCGCGCGCGATGGCTTCGGGGACGTTCAGGCCCATGGTCTAGGCGACTCCTGCACAGGACGTTGAAGGAAGGTGGGGGAATTGGCTGGCCGCCTCGCCGCGCGCGGCGCGTGGGTCAGGCGATGCATGTCAAGCCGAGGCGGGGCGCCGGCCCTTCGAAACCGATCATCGCCACCGCCTCGTCGCCCAGGGCCCATTGGGCCATGAAAAGGCTGCCATCGGCGCTTTGCAGCACACCCTTGAGGCGCTGCAGCCCGGAATGGCGCTGGCTGGCCGCCCACTGGGTCAGGGCCTCACGGTCAAGCCCGGCGGGACAGGGGATGAAGCGGGCTTCGGCAGCATGGTGACGATGCTCCTGCGGCGCATGCGCGTGGTGGTGCTCGTGGTGGTGCGTCCGGCCCTCGGCCAAGGCGCCGCCTGGTGCCATCGGCAGCTGCGCCTGCACCTGCGCCCATGACAAGGAGCCCTGCGCCGACAGCGCCACCGGCGCCTCTGGCCGCGCGACTGCCAGGGCCTCGAGCATGGGCTGCGGCTCGGCCCTGTCGACCTTGGTCACCACCAGCAGGTCTGCCTGCCGCACCTGCGCCAGCGCCTCGGGGTGCCCAGCGAGCTGTGGCCAGGTCGTCGTGGCGCTGACCATCACCAGCACACCGGCCAGGGCATAACGCGTCCGCAGGAATTCGTCGGTGCGAAAGGCCTCGATCACCGGTCCGGGATCCGCCAGGCCCGTGGTCTCGATGACCACCGCATCGAAATCGGGCCGGCGCCGGTGCAGGCGATCCCACCACAGGTCGGCCAGGGCCTGCTCCAGCCCGGGCAGGCCGGTGCAGCAGATGCAGGCGTTGGCCACCAGCGAAGCGCTGTCCACTGCGCGGGCCAGCAGCCGGTCGTCGAGGCCGACCTCGCCGATCTCATTGACCACCAGGGCTGCATGCGCCAGCGCCGGCTCCGACAGCCACCGGGCCAGCAAGGTGGTCTTCCCGGCGCCCAGGTAGCCGGTGACCAGCCAGACGGGCGTGCGCGCTGCCGCCATCAGCCCTCCGCCGTCTGGTAACCCAGGTGGACGGAAATCGCCTCGGCCGTGGCCATCACCTGTGCCGCCAGGGCGCGCTGGCGCGGCGCGGTGAATCGCTGCACCGGGCCCACCACGCCGACCGAGGCTACGGCCAGGCCGCTGGCGTCGAAGACCGGGGCGGCCACGCCGCGCATGCCGACCTCGCTCTCCTCGTCGTCGACCGCATAGCCCTGGTGACGGATCTTCTGCAGCAGGCGGGTGATGGCGGCCTTGTCGGTGAGGGTCTTGGGCGTGCGGGGCGCCAGCGTTCCCCGCATCACCGCGCCGACCTGCTGCGGCAGGCCGAAGGCCAGCAGGGCACGGCCCTCGCTGGTGCAGAAGGCCGGCTTGCGCACGCCCAGGTAGGAGCGCGGGCGGATCGCCTGCTTGCTCTCGATATTGCGCAGGAAGACGACCTCGGTGTCATGCAGCACCGCGAGGTGCACCGTCTCGCCCGAGTGCTCGCACAGGGCCTGCAGGTGCGGCACCGCCTGCTCGGAGACGTTCATGCGCCGGCGCACCAGGGTGCCGATCGAGAACAGCAGCAGGCCCAGGCGGTATCGGCCGTCGGCCGCGTTCTGTTCCAGGAAGCCCTCCGCGACCAGCGTGCTGGCCAGGCGATGCGCCGTGCTCTTGGCCACCTCCAGGCGCCTGGCCAGCTCGGTGATGCCCAGCTCGGGCTCTTCGGCGGTGAAGACCTTGAGCAGGCGCAGCGCGCTGCTGACGGAGGACAGCTGCCCGCTCGGCGTGGGGGACTTGCGCGCAGTCACCGGTTCGGATCGATGGTCATGTGGATCGCCCCCTCGATGCCGTCGCCGGCCAGGGAGCGCAGGGCCAGGTCCACGCCGTCGAGACCGAAGACATGAGTGCTCATGGACTGCACCCCGTGCCGGTTGGCTGCGATCAGCTGCAGCGCAAGTTCGACGGACTCATACGAGTGGCCGCGCATGCCCTGCACAGTGAGGAAGTTGGCGATGATGCGGTCGCTGTCGAAAGCGGGGACCTTCTGCCGCTTCTGGCCGCCGAGGATCACGCGGCCCTTCTTGCGGGCCAGCTCGATCGCCGACACCACCGACGCGGGGCCGCCCGAGGCGCAGTCGATCACGAGGTCGGCCATCAGACCGCCGGTCAGGTCGCCCACCGTGTGCAAAAGATCCTGCGCCTCGATGTCGATGGTGTGGTGCGCGCCGAGCGCACGGGCCATCGCCAGCCGCTGCCGATCGGTCTCACTGGAGAGCCCGGTGACGATGATGTTGGCGACGCCGGCCTCGCGCGCCGCCACCACGCAGGCCAGGCCCTGCTGGCCCGGGCCCTGGATCACCACCGTCTGGCCGGGGCCGGCCTTGCCTTGCAGCACCGTCCACTCGATGCCGTTGGACAGGGGCAGTGCCAGGGCCGCATGGCGCGGGGACACGCCGGCCGGCACCTTGTGGAACACGGTGTTGGCGTGCAAGTACTGCTGTTTCGCGAAGCCGCCCCACAGGCCGGGCGCAACCGACAGGCCGGTGGCGCCATAGCGCAGGCCGCCCAGGCGCCAGTCGGTGGCATTGCACAGACGGAAGTCGCCCGAGCGGCAGAAGTCGCAATGACCGCAGGGCAGGTACTCCTCGAGGGCGACCAGGTCACCCTCCTTCACGCCCCAGCGCTGCGCCGCCTGCGCACCCATGGCAGACACATGGCCCACCGTCTCATGGCCCAGGATGACGGGGCCGCGGCTCTGGGGCAGGTTCTGGTAGTAGCCCCAGTCGCTGCCGCAGACGCCGGTGATGGCCACGTCGAGCAGCCCCGACCAGGGCTCGGCCGCGGGCAGCGGCAGCTGCCGCAGCTCGGTGCGGCCAGGGGCCACCGCCACCGCGGCCAGCGTGTGCGTCATACCGAGGCGTGCGGCTTGCCGGGTTCGGCCCGCAGGGCGTCACGCGCGGCGTCAATGAAGGCCAGGTCCTCGGGCAGCACGATGGCCACCGAGCGCACCCGCTGCTGCTCGGGCAGGGTGCCGGGCGGGGGCGTGCCGTGTTCGGCCAGCGCGGTGGCGGCTTCCATCAGCCGGCGGCGGGCCTGCACGATGCCCTTGTCGGTGCCGGTGAGGTGCTCCCGGGTGCGGTCGGCGATCGGGCCCATGCTTTCCTGCAGCGACGAATCCTGGATGGCGATGCCCTCGACGCCGCTGTACCACTCGCCGCTGCGCTGCTTCTCGCGGTTCATCAGGTAATCGTTGGTGTGGTTGGCGAGCGGGATGTAGGTGCCGGGCACGTACTTGCAGTGGATGCCGGCGCCATCGCGCATGGCCTGCACCTCGCTCTCCTTCAGCGCGCGGGTCGGGTGGTAGTCGAAGCTCCAGGCCCAGCAGTTCTCATCGTCGATCGGCACCCAGAAGTGGCCGTGCACCGGATGGTCGCCGCGCGGCGGCACCATGGTGAAGCAGGGCATGACCCAGGGCGTGATGCGCCAGTACAGGTGACCGGGCTCGGCCTTGCGGCGCACGCCGATGAACAGGCCCGCGTCGCCGTCGACCACCTCGAACTTGGGGCGCAGGTCGTTCATGTTGTATTCGTTGCCCTTGGCGCCCTTGAACAGCGGGTCGTGCTTGAGGCCGCCGCTGTGCAGGAAGGACACGTGGCTGGAGTCGATGCCGCCCTCCAGCGCCTGCAGCCAGTTGCAGATCTGGAGGCGCTTGGAGACGAAGCGGTGCGAGTCCGGTACGGTGGCGAACTCCCACTCGGGCGCCGGCGGCTGGTGCTCGGGCTTGCCCATGTAGATCCAGATCACGCCGCCGCGCTCGATCATCGGGTAGGCCTTGAGCTTGATGCGCTGGCACAGCTTTCCCTCCTCGTCCGAGGGCACCTCGGTGCACTGGCCGGTGACGTCGAACTTCCAGCCGTGGTAGGGGCAGCGCAGGCCACCCTCTTCGTTGCGGCCGAACCAGAGCGAGACGCCGCGGTGGGCACAGAACTCGTCCATCACCCCCAGGCGACCCTGGGTGTCGCGGATGGCGACCAGGCGCTCGCCCAGGAGCTTGATGCGCACCGGCGGGCAGTCAGGGGCCGGCAGCTCCTCGGACAGGAGGGCGGGCAGCCAGTAGCGGCGAAACAGTTCGCCCATGGGGGTGCCGGCGTTCGTCTCGGTCACCAGCTTGTTTTGTTCGGCTCTCAGCATGCGGTCTCCTTGATTCCCTTGTTCCGTATGTAGGAACTGTTTTCCCAATGACGGAACGATGATAAATTGCCGCCGCGCTTTCCACAACAACCTTTCACGGAGACGAACCCATGCTGCGCAACTTCCTGGCCGCCACCATGGCGGCCGCCTTCTCGCTGGGCGCACTCGCCCAATCCGCTGCCGACTGGCCGAACAAGCCGGTCAAGATCGTGGTGCCCTTCGCCGCCGGCGGCTCCTCCGACACACTGGGCCGCGGCATCGCGCAGCAGCTGCAGAACTCGCTGAAGCAAAGCTTCGTCATCGAGAACAAGGGCGGCGGCGGCGGCACCATCGGTTCGGCGCAGGTGTCCAAGAGCCCGGCCGACGGCTACACGCTGGTCGTCTCGGGCATCGCCTCGCACGTGATCGCGCTGGCCGAGAACAAGGCCTTCGACCCGATGGCCGACTTCAGCCACATCGCCTTGCTGGGCGGCCCGCCGCTGGTGCTGGTGGCGCACCCGAGCTTCCCGGCCAACAACCTGCAGGAGTTCGTGGCCTACGCGCAGAAGGCCAGGGATGGCATCAGCTGGGGCTCATCCGGCCAGGGCACGCATGCGCAGCTGATCGGGGAGGTCTTCGCCAAGCAGGCCAAGTACAAGCACACGCACATCGGGTACAAGGGCGCCGGCCCGGCGATCAACGACCTCCTGGGCAACCAGATCCCGGTGGCCTTCGTGACCCTCACCGCCGCCAACTCCTTCGTCGCCTCCGGCCGGCTCAAGGCCTTCGCGGTCACCTCCACCCGCCGCATGGCCGACCTGCCCAACGTGCCCACCTTCAGCGAGCAGGGCTACCCCGAGCTGGTGGCCACCACCTGGTTCGGCATCTCGGGTCCGCCGAACATGCCGCCCGCGCTGGTCGAGAAGATCAACGCCGAGGTGCGCAAGGGCCTCAAGACCGAGGCGATGCAGAAGATGATGGCCAACGAGGGCATCCAGACCCAGGACTGGGACGCCGCCACCTTCACCCGCTACGTGCGCAGCGAGACCGACCGCTGGATGCCGGTGGTGCAGTCCGTGCAGAAGAACTGACCAGGAACCCGCCCATGGCCCGCCTGCAACTCTCCATCGCCATGGGCGACTACGACCGCACCCGCGCCCTCTTCGACGGCCGGGTGCTGATCGACGGCGTCGACCCGGTCTACATGCTGCTCAATCCGGAGGAGATGTTCTTCCGGGCCATGCGCAGCCAGGACTTCGACGTCGCCGAGCTGTCCTTCTCCAGCTACCTGGTCAAGCACGCGCGCGGCGACTGCCCCTACATCGCGATCCCGGTGTTCCTCTCGCGGGCCTTCCGCCACACCTCGATCTATGTGCGCAAGGACCGCATCCGCGAGCCGCGCGACCTGATCGGCAAGCGCGTCGGCCTGCCCGAATACCAACTGAGCGCCAACGTCTGGGCGCGCGCCATCCTGCAGGACGACTACGGCGTCCGCCCCGAGGACGTGACCTGGGTCCGCGGCGGCATCGACACGCCCAACCGCCCGGAGAAGATCGCGCTGCAGCTGCCGCCGGGCGTGAGGGTGGAGCCCGCCCCCGAGGGCAAGACCATCTCCATGCTGCTGGAAGAAGGCGACATCGACGGCTTCGTCGGCCCGCGCCCGCCGAGTGCGCACATCCTCGCGCGCAACCCGAACATCGGCTGGCTGTTCGACGACCCGACGGCTGTCGCCAAGGACTACTACAAGCGCACCGGCATCTTCCCCATCATGCATCTGGTGGGCGTGCGCAAGACGCTGGTGGCGCAGCACCCCTGGCTGCCTGCGGCATTGGTGAAGGCCTTCACCCAGTCCAAGCAGGCGGCGCTCGACCTGCTGTCCGATACCTCGGCCACCAAGGTCACGCTGCCCTTCGTCGAGGAGCAGCTCAAGGCGGCCCGCAGCACCATGGGCGAGGACTTCTGGGCCTATGGCGTCGACGCCGCACGTCCCACGCTGGAGGCTTTCCTGCACCATCACCACGCGCAGGGCCTGTCCTCGCGCAAGGTGTCGGTGGAGGAGTTGTTCCACCCGGCGACGTACGAGAGCTACAGCATCTGAGTGCGGCGGGGGCTGGCCGCGGCCTGATCGACAATCGGGTATTCACTGCACAGGAGATACCGTGAAGAAACTCATCGCCCTTGCGCTGGCCTCCGTCGTCGGCGTCACTGCCTTTGCCCAGGAATGGCCTACCAAGCCGGTACGCGTCGTCGTGCCCGCGCCCGCCGGCAGCTCGCTGGACATCATCGTGCGCACCATGGGCGACAAGCTCAAGGACCGCTGGAAGCAGCCCATCGTCGTGGACAACAAGCCCGGCGCCGGCGGCATGCTGGGCATGGACCAGGTGGCCAAGGCCGCGCCGGACGGCCACACCCTGGGCATCGGCTTCAACGGCCCGGTCGCCTTCGGCCCCTTCATGTACAAGACCATGCCGTACAACCCGCAGAAGGACCTGGTGCCGATCGTGCTCACCACGTCCCAGCCCAATGTGCTGGCGGTTCCGGCCAACCACCCGGCCAAGACCCTTCAGGAGTACGTGACCTGGTCCAAGGCCCAGGCCAAGGGCGTGAGCTATGCGTCCGTGGGCGCAGGCAGCTCCTCGCACCTGACCATGGAGTTGTTCCGGACCATCGCCGGCTTCCAGGCGGTGCATGTGCCGTTCAACGGCTCGCCGCCGGCGGGCCTGTCGATCGCCAGCGGCGAGACCCAGGGCCTGTTCACCGTGGCGCCCGCCCTGCTGCCGCTGATCGACGGCGGCCGGGTACGCCTGCTGGCCGTGACCAGCAGCAAGCGCCTGGACGAGATGAAGACCCTGCCCACCGTGGCCGAATCCGGCTACCCCGGCTTCGAGGCCCTGGCCTGGAACGGCCTCTTCACTGCGGCCGGCACGCCGCAGACCGTCATCGACCGCATCAACGCCGACGTGAACGCGGCGCTGCAGGACCCGGCCGTGCGCGAAAGCCTGGTCAAGCAGGGCCTGCTGGTGGGCGGTGGCTCGCCCGCGTCCTTCCGCAGCTTCATCGACAGCGAAACCCGCAAGTGGGGCGACATCATCAAGCGGGTGGGGCTGGTGCTGGAGTGACCCGCCAGTGAGGGGCGCAGCCCCTCGCTGCTCCACAGGTCAAAGCCGTTGTGCCTTGCAGGGGCAACGGCTTTTTTCATGGTCGCCCGCGAGGTCTCAGGGGCGAGTCGAGGCTGTCATCAGGTCCTGGAACGGCTTGCGGCTTTTCCAGCGATAAGCCCCGAAATCGCGCGCGTCCGTCGTGAGGATGCGGCCATGCCCCAGGTGATCGGCCAGTAGCACCAGCGAGGCATCGGCCAGGTCCATGGGTAATTTCGCGTAACGCTTCATCAGGGCCGGGACCTGCGCGATGGCTGCGGGCGGCGGGCTCCACACCTGGATACCGCCCTCGGCAACATCGCGAATCAGGTCAGCCGCTGCCGCAGGCGCGAGCCGCCGCGCCAGGAGATGGCAGGCTTCGGTGAGAACAGGCCAGGTGGTGATCCAGCCTTCAGCGATGCTGTCCTGCCAGGCAAGCGCGAGTGTGTGGTGGCGGTCGCTGGCGTCGGCCAGCGCGTAGAAATAGCCGGTGTCGACCGCGATCATGAAGACCGGTGCTTGGACAGCAGATCCTCGGCGAGCAGGTTCTTGTAGCGCTCAGAGGTGTCCGTCGCCCCACTGCGGTAGGCACCCACGTGACGGCCGAAGTGGCGCAGACCCGCAGACTCGCTTCCGCGCACCTCGTTGTAGTAGTGGCCCACAGCCTCGCGCAGCACCTCGCTCACGCTCTGGCCGGTGGTCTTGACCAGGTAATCGACCTGCTTTTCGGAAACACCCAGGAAGCGCGCGTTGACCCGCATGGCAAACCCCTTTTGTCATCCAATGTATGACAAAAGGGACGGCCTGGTCAAGCCTTCGGGGCCGGGCACACCGGAAAGCTCAGTGGCGTGACCACCCGGCATGAGGTGGTGTGCGCGGGCCAGATGTGAAAGCGCCCAGGAGTCCCGATGGGCGATGGGGCGCCTGAAGACTGGTGGCCTGTGGCGGACTCGAAACATCGACACGCAGATTTTCAAACGCTTGCCAGACTCGACGTCGCCTTCAAAGTCAACGGATTGCATGAGCCACAACTGCTTGAACGCTTTGCCGCTTCGGCAATCCCAATCACATCCTTTCGCAACCACTATTGGGATGGGGCGATCTTGTAGACGTCATTCGTCGCGTTATCGATGACGTAAACGTTCTCGCCCGTACCGACGGTAATCCCAAACGGGCGCTGGAAGATGGCCGATGGCGCAAACACGGTTGCGGCTCCAGTCCCTGGGGCTATTCTCGAAAAGGTGGAGTTCCCGTAATTGGCCACAAATATGCTGCCATTTTGGTGTACGGCAATTCCGTAAGGCGTGTCGATGGAAGCGTCGGTGATGACCGTCACGGCCCCGCCGGACGTAATTTTTGTTATCGAATTCCCACTGAGACTGGGGATGTAGATGCTGCCCAGCGAGTCAACGGCGATGGCACGCGGGGAACTGATTGAGGGGTCTGCGATCAGGGAGACATTGCCGCCAGCCAGGATTTTGCTGATCGTATTGTTTCCGCTGTTGACCACATAGACGGTCCCAAGCCTATCCACCGCAATGCCGGCCAAGCCAGAAAACGAAGGGTCAGCGATTGTGCTGAAAACTCCAGATCGACTCATTTTGGTGATCGAGTCATTGCCGAAGTTGGCAATGTAGATATTGCCGTCCGCGTCTGAGGCAATCCCATATGGCATGTTGAGTGAGGCGTGCGAGATCGTGTCCAGAACCACGCCCTCGGGGCTGATCTTTTTGACGACATTCCCAGAAAATTCTGTTACGTAAACATCACCGTTCGGATCGACAGCAACCCCATAGGGAGACAGCAGACCAGGCGAAAAAGCAGTTTTGACCGCGTTCACCTCGGAGCAACTGACACGGATGTTTGCGACTGCGGCAGTGGCGCTTCCAATACCGCTCGATACCTCACATCGCTGCCAATACGGATTCTGACTGACCACTACCCGATAGTGAGACTGGACTGGCTCATCAAACGTGAAAAGACCATTCCTAGTCAACGTCAGTTCATCCGCCGAGTTGTTCATCAGGGTGATCGAACCGCCTTCGGACAGCCCACTCAGCTCGCCGCCGACCGCATGCCGGCTCGTGGACACATTGCTGTTGCCGGTGGCTGCGTCACCCCCACCGCAGGCCGTCGCCAACGCGGCGAGCACACCGACGCAAGCCAGCTTGGCTGTACGCGTCATCAGGGACATTGGGGTGAGCGCTTCCATCAGCAGACCTTCAGTCGTTGAACATCGGCGCGGGCTGCTGGCGTCGTCGCTCGCCGAGAGCTCACATAGCCCGCCGCCGCAATGGCATCGTCGATTCCGGTGCGTACAGACCTGGGGTAGTTGCGAACGCACCCGCCTTCGAACTTGTCGTTCTTGTTCATCAGCACGGCATAAGTCACGCCAGAACTCAACTGACGCACGACAGCCGCCGTCCCGGGCAAATCACCGTAGTGGAAACCGTCCCGCGATGCGCCGGATAGCCGGCGTCCGTTGTCGGGGCCGTCGATGCCGTTGACGTCGGTGTCGATGACGAAGTTCGCCGCAAACTGGGCCATCACGCGCGCGGTGGTTAGGGTAGTCGCCGCCGCCTTGAAATTGGCCGCGTTGACCATGCCGTCCCGAGCCGACACCGTCGTCCCTGGCGCGAACACGCTGGGACCGGTCAGGGTGGTGAGGTAGTGCGGCTCTCGCGGGTCTGCTTGCGAGAGCAGGGAGTTG